>Ga0214473_10002319_pt1 | contig 23461 bp, 17 predicted proteins | sample RVTome_7_FD_203509 | JGI IMG/M metagenome (GOLD analysis project Ga0214473, IMG submission 203509) | Soil microbial communities from uranium-contaminated site in the Upper Colorado River Basin, Wyoming, United States - RVT98D197 | ecosystem: Environmental > Terrestrial > Soil > Contaminated >... | reverse complement strand
CCACGGCGATACGGTTGATCTCCCCGCAGCGTGGGGCGAGGCCGTAGCCTGCGAGTCGAATGGGTGTCGCCCCGAAGGTGCAGGTGTGGACCGCGTCGCTCCCGGCCTCGACGTAGGCGCGGTGCACAGCCAGGACGTCGTCGGGTCGTTCTAGCACCCATCCCTCCGGCGGCTGGCCGGCCGTCAGCCCCCGGGCGATGAGCATCGATCCGAGCCCGCCGTCGAGCAGGAGCGGTTGCGACTCGGGATCGCGGAGCCGGGCGCCGAGCCCGTTCACGCGACGAGCTCCAGCGCGACGGACACCGCCCGCTGAGCGTTCTCCGCGAAGGTGGCGCCGATGCTCTTGGCCCAGGTCGGCGTCGTGGGCGAGCCCCCGATCATGACCTTCATGGATCCCGCGAGCCCCTCGGCCGCGATCCGCTCCACGAGCTCCTTCTGCACGCCCATGGTCGTGGTGAGCAGCGCGGACGCCGCCACGATGTCAGCGCCGACCTCCTTCGCCTTGGCGAGGAAGGCTTCCACGGGCACGTCGCTCCCGAGATCATGGACCTCGAACCCATTGGCTTCGAGGAGCGTCCCGACGAGGGTCTTGCCGATGTCGTGGAGATCGCCGTGCACCGTGCCGATCACGACGCGACCCTTGGGCTCGGCGGCGCCCGTGCGCTCGGCGAGGGCCGGGTGGATCACTGCCATGGCCGCCTTCATCGCCTCGGCGCCTTGCACGAGCTCGGGCAGGAAGTACTCCCCCTCTTCCCACAGCTCGCCGACCCGGCGAATGCCCGCCGCGAACCCCTTCTCGATCGCTTCGAGAAGGTCTGCGTCCGTGTCCACGGCCTCTCGGGCCAGCTGGCGGGCGCGGTCGATGTCGCCGTCGACGACGGCTTGAAGCATGTTTGTGTGGCTCGGAGTCGTCATGTTGGAATTTCAATAGGTCATAGGGAACGGCGGGCTGAACGATATCGCAGCCGGCGGCGCCGTCAGCGTCGGGCCCGGAATGAAGCTGCGCAGGACCACGTCGCCATTGGCGCGTGAGAAGGGGAAGGAGATGCTGCGATCGTAGCCAGCGGGTACGGCCGGGATGCGCACGTTGCTGGTCTCCCGCGACTCCACGGTCCAGAATACGGCTTGGGCGTTGTTTCGGAAATCGAGGGCAGTGGTGACACCTGTTCGCGGAACGGTCCACGAGAAGGTGTCCATGAGACCGCGGCCCGCGGAGAGCCTGGCGAAGCCGAGCACATCCACGGTCGGTCCCGGATCGGCGGCGCTCTGCGTGAAGGTCACGGAGTGGAAGTCGGCGAGCTGGGTCCACACGGCCGTCCCCCAGCGGAGCGACGGCTCCCCCGTGTCGAAGCTCGTGTAGTGGATCCGAAGCACGTTGCGATCGCGGCGCAGGCGCGTCGCGACGCCCACAAACTGACCATCGTCCCGGTCCTCCGTGGCACCGAACCACCAACCCCACTGGTCGGGCAGCGTCGCCGTGAGCAGCGGGCTCATGGCATCGCCGGCAGGAAGGTTGATGGTCATGTCGCGGTCGAGCGCGATCGGGGCATCGAGTGTGTCGTCGGCCGACACGCCGACGACCCGCGTCGTTCCGGTCGCCGGGATGGGCGCGCGGATGAAGTCCACTACGGCATCCGTGTCGTTCATGACGAAGATGTGCACATCTTCGCCCAGCATGGCGGTGGGCACTTGGAATCCGTAGCTCGAGAACCCGGGCATTCCGCACAGGTGCCATCCGTCGAAGCTCGCACAGAACCGCCCGCCCGTGGGCATGCGCACGACGTTGATGGTCACCATCGTGCGCTCCGCGAGTGGCACCTCGACGGGAGACAGGATCACATCGCGCCGGTCCGCCGTGATCTCCCCGACCGGCACGCGGGCCCAGGTGCGGATCACGAACCGCTCCTTGGCCACGGTCAGATCGTGTGTGTCCCGCGGCCAGGCCTGCAGATCCAGGTCCACGTTGCCCGACACGTCGCTCCTCGCCTCGAACCGTCCGACCGACGTGTCGGCAGCGATGAAGGCGCCCTGAACCGGCATGCCGTCCTGGTCGATGAGGCGAAGCCGTATCGCGTAGCTGTTGGGCGTGCCGGCGTCGCGCACGCCCGAGTCGACGCGGACCGGCCCCGAGTCGGCCGTCGGCGTGCTCCCGTCGTCGCCGCCGCAACCGATCGTAACGAGGAGCGCGACGAAGACGACCGCCGACATCATTGCTCTCACGGGACCGCTCTCCTTCCCGGGATCTCGCCCGACGCCCCGCGTCAATAGCGGCTCGGCCCCGCGATTGCAAGGGACCCGGGTCGCAACCAGCGGACTTCGAGCGGCACCGAAATGCCGGAGGTTGCGCGCGGCCGTCCGGACGGCTAGGACGGACCCCGCATCACCGAAGAGGGGAGCCTTCTTGGCAAAGTCGCTGGGACGACATCGCCGGGCCAAGGTCCGGCTCAAGGACTTCGAGCGGAAACTCCGCGTGCGCGTGCTCACCATCGACGACTTCGATGCGGTGGTGACGCTGCAGGAGCGGTGCTTCCCGGACCTGACGCCCCGATACCTCAAGCTCTTTCAGAAGGCCGCGGTCAACTACCACGTCAACATCATCGCGGGCTCACAGTTCGTCGCCGAAGAGGAGAAGCTCCTCAACGTTTCGTACCTGTTCCGTCGCGACGGCACCCTCGAGCGGCAGGCCAAGCTCCACGTCACACCGAACGAGCGACGCTGGTGGGGCGTGAGCCCGGGCGAGGAGGTCAAGGTCTTCGACACGGACCGCGGCAAGATCGCGATTCAGGTTTGCTACGACGTGGAGTTCCCGGAGCTGTCCCGCATCGCAGCGCAACAGGGCGCCCGCATCCTCTTCGTCCCGTTCAACACCGAGCAGCGCGCTGGCTATCTCCGGGTGCGCTACTGCGCTCAGGCCCGCGCCATCGAGAATCACATGTACGTGGTGGTCGCGGGGTGCGTGGGCAACCTGCCGTTCGTGGACAACGCGGACATCCACTACGCCCAGTCGGCGATCTTCTCGCCCTCGGACGTCAGCTTCAGCCGTGACGGTGTGGTAGCGGAGGCGACCCAGGGTACCGAGCAGGTGCTGATCCACGACGTGGACCTCGAGCTCGTACGCCGCCACCGCCTGGCGGGCACCGTGCAGAACTGGAACGACCGTCGGCGGGACCTCTATCGAGTCGTCACGCAGACCGGCGAACGACTCGAGATCTGACCGACGCGGAGCATATTCATGGCCCTTGGCCGATGGAGGCAGGTCGCGCAGCATGGGAGCATGGGACTGGGGAGGGTCGCTTGATCGGGAGGCCCAACGGCCGAACCCACCTCCACTGCCTGGTGGTAGTCGCGTGCGCGCTGGGGGGGTGCGGGGGCGACGACTCGGCGGCGGACGCCGGACACGATGCTCGCTTCGATGGCGGCGCCGACGCCGCCTGGGCCCCCACACCCGTGAGCCCCGCGGCCGGTCCCGTGTTCACGCCTTGCCCCCCGGGTTGGCGCGAGATGGAGCCCGGGGCGCCAGGCTCGCCGCGCTGGTGCGACCCGTGGCCGGAGGGAGGGCCACAAACGTGCGCTGACGGTCAGGCCCATCGACCGGGCGAGCCTTCCTGTTCCACCGTGGGCGCCGAGTGCGCAACCGACGGCTGGCCCGTTGATCTCCCGAGCGACGTGCCTGTCATCTTCGTCGCGGCGGGCAGCAGCGCGGGCGACGGCTCTCGCGCCGCGCCCTGGGCCACGGTGAGCGAGGCGATCGGGGCGGCACCCGATGGCGCGACCATCGCTATCTCGACGGGCCGCTACGAAGAAGTCGTGGCTGTGACCCGGCCCATGACTTTGCGCGGCGCGTGCGCAGAGACGATCCTCTCGAGCGACTCCCCCGTCGCCACGCTCGATACGTCCGCCGAGGGCGTGGTCGTGCGGGATCTGCGCGTCGTGGGCGCCGTCCACGGAGTCTGGGTCCGGAGCGGGTCGCTGGTCCTCTCCGGGATAATTGTCGAGGACATCGCGCGAACAGCCCTGATCATCTTGGCGGGCTCCATCAACGCAGAGGATCTGCTCATCAGACGTATCGGTGAGACGGCGGTGAATGTCGGCGCCGGAGCGCACGTCGTCGTGCGCCGCGCCGTCATCGAAGACATCGGCGTGACGGGCCTGCTGCCCATGGACGGTGACCTGGACATGGAGGACGTGGTCATGCGCGGCGTCGGCGCTGGGATGGCAGACACGGATCTCCTGCTCGCTATCGGGCGGTGTGCCGTGCGATTGGATCGATTCGTCGCCGACGAGAGCGTGACACAGCGTTTCTTTCTCCTCGGCATGAGCAGCCTGCGGCTCACGCACGGGGTGATCGCGAGCTTGGGCTCCGCGAGCCCCACGCTCGAGGGCGGCATCATCGGCTTCGATGGCTCGACGCTGGAGATCCGCAAGACGCGCATGGAGCGGTCCCGGTCCGTCGCGATAGCGGCCGTGGAGCTGGGAACCAGCCTCGACGCACAGGACGTGTGGATCCGGGATGTCAGGCCGGGCGCGGCGACCGGGGGGGGCAACGCCATCGAGATCGGCACCGGCGCCTCTGCCGTGTTGGAGCGCGTGCAGATCGAGCGGGCGGAAGGCTTCGCACTGCTTGCGGATGGCCCGGGGACGACCGCGGCTGTGAGCGACCTGCGGGCCCTGGACACGCGATCGAGCGCGCGGGGGACCTTCGGGCGCGCGTTGCAGGTGCAGTCGGGAGCGCACCTCACCGGGACCCGTGTGGAGGCACGAGGAAACCGGGAAGCGAGCGTCGTCGCCGCCGGGCTCGGGACGCGCGTGGAGCTATTGGACCTCGGGGTGTACGACACGTGGCCAGCGAGCTGCGTCGAGCCATGCGAGGGTGCTGGCGTGGGCGTCGGGAGCTACCTCGGAGCGAGCCTGACGGCTCAACGCTTCATCGTGAACGGCAACGCGCTCGCAGGCCTGCAGATCGCTCGGGTAGGGAGCATCGATCTGGCGGACGGAACCGTGTCGGACAATCCCGTGGGCGCGAACCTTCAGGTGCCGGACTACGACGTGACGCGCATCTCCAACCAGGTCATCTACGAACGCAACGGCGTCAACCTGGACGCCACGGCCCTTCCCGTGCCCGATCCGACGCCACCTCCATGAGGGACGGCGTCGGCGCGGCACCCCGGAATCCATCGGGAATACCGGAGGCCCCGGGGGAGTTGACTCCACGTGGACCTGAGCCCGGCGTCCCTCGTGGTCGGCTTCCTGGCCAGCTCGATTGGCTTCGTCGCTCTGGTCTTCGGCCGCCGCCAGCAGCGCTTCCCCCACATGGCAGCGGGAGGAATCCTGCTCGTGCTCCCCTGGGTCGTGCCCAACCCGTGGCTCCTCGGTGGCGTGTCCGCGGCGTTGCTCGTGGCCCTTTGGCTCGCCGTGCGCTTCGGGCTCTGATCCTTCGCGCTCCGGTCAGAGACCGGCGGCGCGGCGCAGCGCCTGAAGCAACGCGTCCCGCTCCCCAGCGGGGGCGCTCTCCCGGTATCCGCCGCCGATCTCCCAGATGATCATGCCGCCCAGGCCCTCGCTGCGCACGTAGTCGACCTTCGCCTGGGCAGTCTGTTCGTCGTCGTAGGAGACGAAGCGGTCGTCGGCCGAGCCCGGATTGTCGATGCTGAGGTACGCGGCCCCGGCCGCGTCGTCCCAGTGCCGCAGTGACGGGTCGAAGAGCGTGTCCATGATCTCGTGGTACGGGACATTGTCGCGAACGCTCGGGTCGGTGCCGTAGCTCTGGCGCGGTTCGGTCACGCCCCCCGACGGAGTGCCCGTGCCGCCGGACCAGACGTAGCCGTAGAAGTCGATGCCGATGCCGAGCTTGCGCGCGGGAACGCCCGCGTCGAGGTAGCCCCGCACCATGCTATCGGCCGACGGAACGAGGCCGCCGGTGCTGGGAAAGCGGAAGCCCCCGTCCCACAGCGGCGAGTTGTGCCAGGTGACCCAGCCCGGCCACGGGCCGGCCATGTCGTAGGTCATGAGGTTGATCTGATCGAAGAGATCCGCGATGGACGCGAAGAGCGCCGGGTTGTTGCCGCAGGCGGCGGTGAGCAGGGGTCGGGGCAGCATGGGTGTCGCGTGGGTCCCGAGGGCGGCGTGCAGATCGCGAACGAAGGCCGCGTAGCTCGCCTCGTCCGAGCCGGCGATGGGCTCCATGTCGAGGTCCACGCCGTCGAAGCCCCAGGTGGTCAGGACCTCCACGACGCTCGCGACCAGAGTGGCCCGCGAACCGGGGCGTATGGCGTCGGCAAACTCCACGTTGCCCGCGCCGCCGATGGAGAAGAGGACCGGTCGGCCGGCGGCGTGGCCGTCTCGGACGACGGCGCGGATCCGGTCGGGCGCGAACGTGTCGTAGTCGGCGACGCAGCAGAGGTTCCCGTCACTCTGCACGCCGAGCGCGAAGAGAATGGCGTGCGTGAAGGCACCATAGTCGATGGCCGCAGCGGGGAGGTGCCCGTAGCCGCCGCCCGGCGGCGCATTGAGGCTCCAGCCGGCGACATAGGCAGTGATCCACTCCCGCGTGGTCACCGGCCCACCGTCCGTGCCCGGCGCGTCGCCCGGCACAGCTCCGTCACGACCCGAGTCCCTGCCCACGCGCCCGTCCGCACGGGCCCCATCGGGAGGCTCGCCCGCATCGGGACCGCCCGACTCCCCGCCGCAGCCTGCCACGAGCAGGACCATCCCAACGAGTCGAATTCGTCTTCCCATGAGTCGGTCTCCCGAGGCTTGGAAGAGACCACGGTACCATGGGGAAGACCGTCAGCTCACGACGCGGGCACGAGCGCGTCGGCGAAGGCGAGGACGTAGGCCTCGCCCGTGCAGCGCACGTCGTCCGCGGGTCGGTCGCACTCGATCTCCACTGCGTGTGTGACGCCGCCCTCGGTCCACGTCACGCTCCGGATCCCCTCGTTCTCGGCAACGCGCGCATTCTGACCACGGACGCGAAGGTCAGGTGCCTGCGCGTCGGCGCGCTCGGGCGGATCATGCCTCAGATCGGTCGCGTGCACGTAGACGACGGCACCCTCGAGAGGGAGGGAGGCGGCGGCCCAACTCTGGCCAAAAGTGATGACGGCGCCCGCCACTGCGGCGGGATGACGGGGCAGCAGCACGGTCACGGGCGCGGCGTCCGCTCGGGCGCGAGCGCCGTCTTGTAGCCAGGAACGCACGAGGGGATCGGGCGCCTGGCGAGCGAAGGAGCGACCTCGATTCTGCTGCGAGGGGGACGGCGCATCGCCCTCCGAGCCGTGCAGGGAGACGCCACCGCGGGCCAATCCCGAAGTTCGACCGCAACCGCCCACGAGCGACAGCGCGGACAGGACGACGGTGAGGAGCAGGGGGCGCATCGATGCCTCTCCCCGCAATCTCCGTGCCGTCCGGGCCCGCGGTCCAGGCGGGTGGCGTTGCGGACCCGAGTGCGCACATCGGGTCGCTTCGGCCGGATCCACCAGGGTCACGCTGTCACACCTGCACGGATCCTGAGCAGCCCGGGCTCCTCGGTGAGAAGGTCAGGTGGGTCCCGCCGGGGGCTGCTCGGAGTCGTCCGGCACGTGCCCGACGATGGCTCCCCGGAGCATGCCCATTCCGCAGGTGAACCGGATCTCGCCACGGGCCGCCGTGACCGTGATCTCCACGGGTCGATTCAGGGGAAGATCCCGTCGGATGTCCTGGTCCGGAAAGACGATCTCCTGACCGCACCCGCGATCGGTCACGCGGGTGAGCACGAGGGTGACGGGACCTCCGGCACGGGCATGGATCGAAGCCGGATGAAAACCGGTCTCGTCCACCGTCACCTCGACGCGTTGGTGCTCATCGGGCACGGCCTCCTCGGGCAAGGCGTGGTTGTTGTCCGCCACGGTGGCGGGCGCGTTGGCGGTCTGCGTGCCGTCGTCTCCGCAACCGGTCACGAAGGATAAGAGGGCAGCGGCGACGGCTGTGGCCATCGGGTTTCCAAGGGCTCTCATGATTGGTTTCTCTTTTCTTCGGCCCGTCGGGCGAACCGCAGTTGGGCGTAGCGCCAGTACGTGTAGACGACCGGGAGAAGCTCCAGTGTGAGGAACAGGCTCGTAATGAGTCCGCCCACCATCGGCGCCGCGATCCGCTTCATGACGTCGGCGCCCGTACCGTCCGCCCACAGCAGCGGCACGAGGCCGATCATGGCCGTCATGACGGTCATGACCTTGGGTCGGACGCGCTGCACGGTGCCTTCCTCGTGGGCGGCGATGATGTCGTCGAGGGAACGGATTCGGCCCTCGCGAAGCCGGCGCTCGTAGGCGTGGTCGAGGTACATGACCATCACGACGCCGGTCTGAGACGCGAGGCCGATGAGCGCGATGATGCCGACCCAGACGGCCGTGGAGAGCCGGTAGTCGAGGAGGTAGAGCGTCCATACCGAGCCGATGAGGGCGAAGGGGACGCTGAGCAGGACGATGAGAACTTCGACCGGATTGCGCAGGTGGATCCACAGAAGGGCGATGATCAGGAGCAACGTGAGCGGCAGGAGCAGAACCATGCGATCGCGCGTCTCTTGCATCTGTTGGTATTGGCCCGTCCACACGAGCTCGTAGCCGGCCGGCACGCTCACGGATTCTTGGACGCGCTGCTGCGCCTCCTCGACGTAGCTGCCGAGGTCTCGCAGGGCGAGGTCCACGTCCACGAACACGTACCCCGCGAGGCGCCCTGCCTCGTTCTTGATCATGGGGGGACCCGAGGTCACGCGGATCTCGGCGAGCTCCCCGAGCGGCACCTGCAGCAATCCCTGCGATGCGATCGGCGCTCCGGCTCCTCGGAAGGCGCCGGGCAGGATGGCGGAGCCCGCGCCAGGCGCCGCGCCCATGCCTGCGGCGCGTGACGGCCCTGCGCCGCCCGACATGCCCGCGCCGCCCGAAGTGCCTGCGCCGCCCGACATGCCTGCGCCGCCCGACGTGCCTGCGCCGCCCGACATGCCCGCGCCGCCGCTCTGGCCAGCCGCGGGCGGAAGCTGTGTTCCCACGTTCGGCATGCCCGAGCCCCCGCCCTGCGTCCCCATGCCAGCCTGCGCATAGAGCGGACCACCGAGCGTGCTCTCGATGAGACGGTCGCGGGCATCGCCCGTCACACCTCCCCCGTCGCTGGCGCCCATGGAGGGCGCCGGCATCCCAGCACCGCCGCCCCGCACGGGAACCAGGATCCGTTCGAGCGCTTCGATTGACAGACGGCGGTCGCGCGGATAGCGCAGGGTGAGCCCATACCTGCGGCGGCCGTCCAAGATCGTGGTGACCGTGGCCCCGCCCACGGTCGACTCGACCACGTCCAGGACATCTCCCGCGCTCAGCCCGTAACGCGCGAGGGCTTCGTTGCGCGGAACGACGTCGATGTAGTAGCCGTTGGTCGAGCGCTCGGCAAACACGCTGCGCGTGCCGCGCACGGCGCCGAGGGCATGCTCGATCTCGAGGCCGACCCGTTCGATGGTGGCGAGGTCGTCGCCGAGCACCTTGATGCCCACGGGCGTGCGTACGCCGGTGGTGAGCATGTCGATGCGGGTCTTGACGGGCATCGTCAGCGCCGCGGTCCAGCCCGGCATTCGGACCGCATCCGCCATCTCGTTGATGAGCTCGTCGGCGGTGATGCGCCGCTGGTCGGGCCAGGGAATGCCGAGCATGGGCTCGAGGAAACCCGGCGCCCAGCCGGACCACCAGCGCTCCTCGTGTACCATGCGCCACTCGTCCCGCGGCCGGAGCTGCACGACCGCTTCGATCATGTCGAGCGGAGCGGGGTCGGTGGCCGTGTCGGCGCGGCCGACCTTGCCGTAGACGGTCATCACCTCGGGGAAGCTGCGAAGGACGCGATCCTGGGTCGAGAGCGAGCGGGCAGCCTCCTCGATGGAGATCCCCGGCGCGGTGGTGGGCATGTAGAGCAGGTCGCCCTCGTCGAGGGGCGGCATGAACTCGTTGCCGATCTTGCCGATGATGGGGAGGACGCTGAGGACGGCGAAGGCGCCGATCAGGAGCGTGGTCTTGGGGTTGCGCAGGGCGACGTGGACGAAGGGCTTGTAGGCGCCGATGAGGATCCGGGAGATGGGATGCTCGTGCTCCGGCCGGATGCGTCCGCGAACGAACCAGCGCAGTAGGGCCGGCCCCAGCGTGACGGCGAAGATGGCCGCCGAGAGCATGGCGAAGGTCTTCGTGTAGGCGAGCGGACGGAAGAGTCGCCCGCCCTGGCCGGTGAGGCCGAAGATGGGCAAGAAGGAGACCATGATGATCAGGAGCGAGAAGAAGATCGGCGGTCCCACCTCCTTGGCGCTGTCGATGAGGACCTGGCGGCGGTCCGCGTCCGGCGGGGCATGCTCGAGGCGTTTGTGCGCGTTCTCGACGATGACGATCGTAGCGTCGACCATGGCGCCGATGGCGATCGCGATCCCGCCGAGGGACATGATGTTGCTCGACAGGCCCAACAGGTACATCGGGATGAACGCCGCCGCGACGCTCAGCGGCAGGATCACGATGGGCACGAGCGAGCTGCGGAAGTGCAGCAGGAAGAGGAAGATGACGAGCGCGACGACGATGAGCTCCTCGGTCAGCGCACCGCGGAGGGTGTCGACGGCCCGCGATATCAGCGCGGACCGGTCGTAGACGGTCACGATCTCCACCCCGTCGGGCAAGCTCGACTCGAGACGGGCGAGCGTCTGCTTCACCCGATCGATGACCTCCATGGCGTTGGCGCCGTCGCGGGCGACGACGATGCCGCCGACGGCCTCGCCGAGCCCGTCGAGCTCCCCCACGCCGCGCCGCGCTTTGGCTCCGATTGTGACGCGGGCCACGTCGCGCACCCGAACCGGTACGCCCGCATCCCCGCGGGTCACGACGAGGACGTCGCCCACCTCTTCCGGTGAAGACAGGTAGCCCCGACCCCTCACGACCATCTCGCGACCGGCGATCTCGATGGAGCCCCCGCCCACGTCTCGATTCGCGCCGCGGATGGCGCGGGCCAGATCCGCGATGCCGACACCGCTGCGACGCATCGCCTCGGGCAGGACGGTCACGTCGTACTGCGTCTCGTAGCCGCCGACGGTGGCCACCTCGGCCACGTCCTCGAGGCCCTGCAACGCGTAGCGGAGTGAGAAGTCGTGGTAGGCGCGGAGCTCGCCGAGGGTGTGCTGCCCGGAATGGTCCACGAGCGCGTACTGGTAGACCCATCCCACGCCCGTCGCGTCCGGGCCGAGACGCGGTCGAACGCCCTCGGGGAACGCGCCCGAGAGCTGCTCGAGCTTCTCGAGCACGCGGCTCCGAGCCCAGTAGAGGTCCGTCCCGTCCTCGAAGATCACGTACACGAAGGACATGCCGAACATGGACTGCGCCCGTACGGCCCGCACTTTCGGCGTGCCCAGCAGAGCGGTCGTGAGCGGGTAGGTGATCTGGTCTTCGACCAGATCCGGACTGCGCCCCATCCATTCGGTGAAGACGATGACCTGGCGGTCCGAGAGGTCCGGAATGGCGTCCACGGGCATGTCCCGGATGGCGAGCACCGCTCCGACGGCCACGACGGCCGAGAGCAGGGTGGTGACGACCGGGTGCTCCGCGCACCAGCCGATGACACGGGCGACCACGCCCTCACGGTCGGCCATGGCGCTCCCCGCGGTCGTGCTGAGCCGGGCCGTCCTCGGTTCCGGACCCATGCCCCTCGTGCGCCCCGGGCTCTCCCCGTTCTGCGTTGGCGCGGAGCTGGCTTTCGGCGTCGAGCAGGAACGCCGCGGCTGATGCGACCCGCTCCCCTTCGGCGAGGCCGGTCCGGATCTCCACCCAACCCTCTCGCTCCTCGCCCGTAGTCACGGGTCGCGGCTCGAAGCGCCCTTCGCCGAGGTCGACGAACACGTGTTGGTCTCTCTCGGCGGTGAGCACCGCATCGCGGGGCACGACGAGCACCTCCCGCCCAGCGCCCGCGAATCGGGCCGTCGCGACAGCTCCGGGCACGAGCGCCTCGGCCGCGTCCTCGATCACGATGCGGGCGCGACGTGTGCGGGTCCGAGGATCGACGAAGGGCTCGAGCAGCTCCACGCGTCCGACGAAGGTGCGTCCGGGCGCGAGGGGAGCCTCCACGCGCGCCTCGTCGCCTGGCCGGACCGCTGCCGCGTCGTGCTCCGCCAGGTCGGCCAGGACCCACGCGCGGCTCAGGTCCGCGATCGTGAACAACACGGTGCCCGGGGCGACGAAGGCCCCCTCGGAGACACCGAGCACGACGACGGTGCCGGCGCGCGGAGCGCGCAGACCGAGCTTGGTCGCCGCCTCGCCGCCATTGGCCACGCGGTTGATTTCCGCGGCAGGCACTCCCAGCGCCAGAAGGCGCGCTCTCTCCTGCTCGACCAGCCCCGCGCCTCGCACGCCGAGCACCGCGGCGGTCTGTCGCGCGGCGACGAGTTGGGACTCGGCGGCGTACAAGTCGGTGCTCGTCAACGTCGCGAGGGGCTGACCGCGGCGTACGACTTGGCCCGCATCGCGCACGCGCAGCGCGGTGATCCAGCCGGGTAGTCTGGTGTCCACGACGGCGACGCGCGACTCGTCCACCGCGACTTGCGCAGGAGCCTCGATGGAACGCTCCACGGCTCGCCGCTCGACCAGCACCGAGACCACGCCGATCTGTCGCACACGGTCAGGACTGATCCCGACGGTGGCGCGACCCTCGACGCGCATCGGGACGAGCGGCTCTCCGTCGAGCGGACAGAGCCCGGGAATGTCGCTGCGGATCAGCGGATGTCGCGGACAGAAGAGCTTCACGGGGGCCGCCGCTGTGGGGGTGCCGCCGTGATCGTCGAGGACGAGATCCATCCCGCAGATGGGGCACTGGCCCGGGCGATCGGCGCGGATCTGGGGGTGCATGGGGCAATACCAGACCTGGCCTTGCTCGGACGTGGCCCCGGAACCGAGGAGGTCGAAGCCGACGACGAAACCGGTGACAGCCAGGGCCGCGAAGCCTCCGATCAGGACCCAGCGCACGATCGCCGCGCGCCGCTGGGCGAGGGGCGACGGCGGGGCATCGAAGGGAGCGCTCATCGTGCCCCCCCCATCGTGAAGTGGTGGGGAAGCCGGCCGGCCGCGTGGGAAAGCATGACCTCCGCGCGGATGGCGTCGGCCCTCGCAGCCACGAGCTCGACGTCGAGAGCGACGAACAAGCGCAACGCGTCGACCGCGCTGGCCAGACCTCCGCTGGCGCCGTATTGAGCAAGCGCGGTGTCCCAGCTTGCCTGGACGGCCGACGCGACTCCGGACTCGAGGGCCGCGAGTCGACCTCGGGTCACGGTCGCTTCCTCCCAGGCGGCCGTCACCTCTTGGGTCAAGGCACGACGCCAGGCGTCGCGCGCTGCACGCGCCTCACCTGCAAGAGCCGTCGCCTCGTCTTCCCGTGCGTTACGCGCGTCGCGCCAGATCGGCACGCTCACGCCCAATTCGACCATCCACCCGAAGGCGTCGCCGAGCTGCATGGCGTTCGGCATGGACATCAGGCCGCCCCCGACGGTCATCACGGGCGCGTTCTGGGCCCTGGCCGTGTCCCCCATGGCGCGTGACCGGGCAAGCGCGCTCTCCGGGAGCTCGAGCTCCGGTCGCGTCCTCAGCGCCTCGCGGACGAGGGCATCGAGCGACGGCAGCTCGTCCGCGACGCCGATGTCGACGGGATCGCCGAGGGGAGCATCCGGCGAGAGCCCGAGCACGACTCGAAGCCCCGCGCGGGATCCGTCGCTGCGCAGGCGCGCGGTCTCGAGGTCGGTCTGGACGCGGGCGATCTCCACCGCCGTGGCCGCCACATCGACGGGCGATGCCGTCGCGGCGCCGCTCCGCGCAACGGCGATGGTGTGGAGTTGCTCGGCGGTGGCGAGTTGCTCGATCAGCGCGGCCACGCTCCGATGAGCCTCCCACACGCGCACGAAAGCGAGCTCCGCCTCCTGCACCACGGCGTGGCGCGCCACCACTCGCTCCGTCTCGGCGTCGCGGGCCCGCGTCGCCTCCACGCGCTCGCGGTCGCCGCGCACGCCCGAGAGCGGAAAAGACTGCTGAGCCATCAGCATGATCTGGTCCGGCGGTCGCGAGACCACGTCGATGGGCAGGCCCCAAACGCGCAGCATCAACATGGGGTCGTCCAAGTCCCCGACCTGTGCGACGCGCGAACGCGCGCTCAGGACTCGCGAGCTCGCAGCCTCAAGCGTGGGGTTCGCGTCGAGGGCTCGATGCACGACCCAGTCGGGGCTTAACGTCTCCTCTCGTGCCTGCGCCCGCGCCGCACTGCCCGATCCCATCCAGGCCATCAAGGCGGCCACGATCCATCCCCACTTGGCGGCTGGCACCACCCGCCGCACGACGTCCTTCTTCATGCTCCATCTCCCGCGCGTACAGTGCGCGCCGCACGAGCCTCGTGGAAGCTCCCGGGAACCGGGAGCGCGGGAGGGCTCAGATCAGGAGGACGACCGTGTCGATGAAGATCAGGTTGGGTGGGGCCCGTTGATGAGCGGTTTGGTGCACCCCGGCCACCAAGCTCGGCGCGACTTGTACGAGCGGCATCGGGGAGGGCAGCACGACGGGGGCGTACACATGTGCCTGCGTTGGCGTGAGGAGCACGGGCGTTGCGCTCTCCGACTTCACGGACCGGCAGCAGTCGGCCTGGGGAGCGCCCACGCGGTCGCGCCTGGACATCTCGCAGCAAGTGGCGCCGCGGGCGGCCATGGCAGAGCAGGCCGTGGCTGCCTCGTAGTACGCGGCGGCGGCCCCCAACCAGCCCATGCCCAACACCGAGACGATCAGCAGGTGGGCGAGACGGGACCGCATGGGAGGATCCTGGGCTCGTTCGTGGACCGCGGCAAGCCGGGGCCGGGCGGGAGCCGAAGGGCCGGACGCGGGGTGCTTGCCCTGCCGCCCGGCGTGCCGTGGAGACCGGGCGGCGGGCGTGATAGTAGAGCCACGATATGCAGCGCTTCCGCGCAGGATCGCTCCCTCTGCTGCTCGCGGCCCTGGCCGCAGGCTGCGGGGACTCGGCTGCCGGGCCCGTCGACGGGGGCGGCCCCGACGCGGCGCCGTCTTGCACGGAGGATCCGACGCGAGCGGGGTGTCCGACTTGCGCCGAAGACCCGTCGCTCGCCTGGTGCGCCACGTGCGAGACCGATCCCTCGCTGCACGGCTGCACGCTCGAGGAGCCCGTGTTCCCTGGGCTCGAGGGCGAGGTGGAGATCCTCCGGGACGGGACCGGCATCGCCCACGTCTTCGCCGCCAGCGACGCGGACGCGATGTATGGCTCGGGCTACGCCCAGGCGCTCGACCGGCTCTTCCAGATGGACCTCACGCGGCGCCTCGCGCTCGGCAGGCAGGCGGAGGTCCTCGGAGAGGGCCGCGCGGACAGGGACGAGACCATTCGCGTGATGGGCATCGCGGACTGGGCACGGGCGAGCGCAGTCCGCCTGCGCGGCGAGCACGCGGAGCTCTACGCGCTGGTGACTGCTTGGACGGCGGGCGTGAACGCCCGCATCGACGAGGTGCTGTCGGGCACGGCCCCCCTGCCCTACGGCTTCGGCGCCGACGCGCTGGACTACGAGCCGGAGCACTGGAGCGTCGTCGATGCCATGGCGGTCGGGCGACTCCTCCTCTTCGAGAACGCCAACCTGATCGAGTACGAGCTCCTCGCGACGATCGTGCGCGACTACCTGCCCGAGATTCACGACAACTTCGGTCTGTTCGAGCCGCTCGAGCACGTCTGGACCCTGCCGCCCGAAGATCGGCCCACTGCCCTCGCATTGGACCGCCGCCCTCCGCTTCCCCCGCGCACCGCGCGCCACTTGCCCGCCGACACCGACGCCCGCATGCGCGCCTTCGCTGCGCGCCTCGCGCCGTTTCGGCCTTCCGGCAGTAACAACTGGGCGATCGCGGGTCGCCACACCGAAAACGGCCGACCCCTCATCGCGAGCGATCCGCACCAGGGCCTAGAGAGCCCTTCCATCTTCTGGGTGCACCAGGTCAACAGTGCCGATGCGGGCGGCACCATCAACGCCGTAGGGTTCAACTTCGTGGGCACGCCCGGAATCCAGCTCGGCCACAACGCGCGCGTGGCCTGGACCGCGACCACGACCTATCCCGACACGATGGACATCTACGAGGTCCGCGCGACGCGCACGCTCGTCACGGTGGCCGGTCGCGGTATCCCCATAGATCGCCACGAGGAAGTCATTGCCGTTCGTGACGGCGCGCCGCGGACCATCTTGATCGATCGCGTACCGGGGCTCGGCGTGCTGCTGCCCGACGATCTCGCGCCCCTGCCTGTCGCCGGGCCGGGGCGGCGGCTGCTGTTCCGCTGGACCGGGTTCAAACCGACGAACGACTTCGAGGTGTTCTGGCGTTTCGACACGGCAAGGGACACCGACGATTTCGACGCGGCCGCGGGCGAGTTCGAGATCGGCGCCTTCAACTGGGTCGCGGCCGACGCGGCGGGGATCGTGTATCGCAGCGGCATGCTCGTCCCGGACCGGGGCGACCCCGCGGTCCATCCCCCGGCCTTCGCCGTCATGGACGGAGACGATCCCCTGGCTCAGTGGACGGGCATGTTCCTGCCGCCGGAGAAGCTCATGCGCAGCCGTGGCGGCACGCGGGGCTGGATCGCCACGGCCAACAACGATCCCTTCGGTTTCACCTCCGACGGTGAGGTCGTGGGCGACCCTTGGTACTATGGCGTCTTCTTCGACCCCGGCGCGCGGGCGGCGCGCCTCGAGTCGGAGATCACGCGCCTCGTGGCGCGAGGAGCCGTCACGGTCGACGAGATGCGCGCGCTCCAGACGGACACCCATTCGGTCGAGGCGGACCACCTGATCCCTCTCATCGAGGGTGCGTGGTCTCGCGTCGGGACCGATCCGGACCTGGCGCCGTACCAGGATCGTCCCGAGCTCGCGCTGCTCGTGGAGCTGCTCGGAGCGTGGGACCGTCGCATGGTCCGCGACTCGCCGGAGGCGGTGGTCTTCGACGGGCTCGCGTACCTCGCGGCCGCGCACACCCTGGGCGACGACTTCGACTTCATCTTCGACCCCGTGATGGACGCGAGCGGTATCACGATGATCAAGTGGGCGCTGATCGCCCTCGAGGGACGCTTCCCGCGTTCCGCGGATCTGCTCCAGGAGGGGCGGGACGTGATCCTCATGGCGGCGCTCTCCGACACGGCGGCGTGGCTCACGGAGCGCTTCGGTGGCGTCGATCCCGACCTCTTCGGCTACCGCTGGGGCGACCTGCACGGGACGCGCTTCTCGAGCGACTGTTGCGCCCTCCTCGACGGCGGCTGGGTGTCCACGGACGGCGGCGACGACACGGTGAACGTATCGGGGGCGCGCTTCTTTAGCGCGACGGGGATCCGTGATCGCCTCGAGTCGGGCGGTGGGCCCATTTATCGGACGATCTACTCCTTCGACGCCGACGGAACTCCCCGGGCCGTGACGAGCTTTCCGCGCGGGGTTTCGGGCGAGCCCTCGAGCGCGTGGTGGGACAACACGCTCGATGACTGGATCGAGGGACGCTACCGGCCGCTTCTCTTCCACCGGGCGGACGTGGAGGCGGAAGAGACCGAGCGCACGGTGCTGACGCCGTAGGGCCGAGCGTCCGCTTCCCTCCGTGTCCCGTCAGAACGTCGCGCGGCAGAAGCTGTGTTCCCCGGCGGGCATGATGCACGTGAAGTCCGTGCCACACGCTGCATCGCCGAGGCAGTCGCACCGCTGCGTGCCGCCGATGTTAAGGCAGTCCCAACGGCCCCGTGAGGGACAGTCGGCCGCGCCGCTGCAACCGCATCGCCCGTGCCCGTCGGGGCCCGATTGGCACGGCCGCGAGCCGAGGCATTGTGACCCGCAGCTGCCGCAGTGCAGCGGATCGGTGAAGGTGTTGACGCACGATCCTCCGCAGCACCTCCACTCGTCCTGACCCGCGACGCACACGCGTCCGTGACAGTCGCTGTCGCCGCAGTCGATCGACCCATCGCAGTCGTTGTCCAGCCCGTCGCGACAGGTCGCCGGGTCGCCCTCGAACATGAATGCAGCACATTCGGGGTCGGCGCAGTCCTGGTTGCCGTCGCAGTCGTTGTCCGATGCGTCCGCGCAACGCTCGGGCGTGTTTTCCTGCACGACGCCCAAGCAATCGCCGTCGGCACAATCGGCGCGACCGTCGCAGTCGTCGTCGGCCCCGTTGGCGCAGAGCGCGACCGTGTCCTCGAAGCCACCCCCTGGGCAGGTCGACCCCGCATCCCTGCCGCCTGCGTCGCGAGGACCCGCATCCGGGACCATCGCAGTTGCACAACCGGCCCGCAGAGTGCACACCTCACCGGCCGGACAGGCCGCGTCGTTCGGACGCTGCAGGCAGGCACCCGCCTCACAGCGAGCCACGGCGCAGGCCACACCGGCCGTGCAGTCGCCGTCGCTCGTGCACCGCGGCTCTGAGCAGAGGTCGGGCCGTTCCTCGGAGCACCGTGGGTCCTCGCATCGCCCGGCGATGCACTCGGTCCGCTCCGGGTGGGCGGCGTCCGACGGGCAGGTCACACTCCCACAGCTCGCGGTGATCAGGATCGTCACGGCCGCCGCGCCGGTCAGGTTGAGCACGACCGTGCGATGCGCGATCTCCGCGTCCGCCGCATCGAGGAGCGCGACCCGCACGTAGCCCGTTCCGGCTGTCACGTCGGTGTACTCGGCCACGCGCCGCCCCGCGACGTAGTCCACGCCAGCCTCCGCGATCGCGTCCACCGTGCGGGCCCCAACAGCCCCGGCGTCGAGGGGATTCGCGGAGAAGGTCGTCCGCACGACCCAGAAGTCCTCCCGCGGCCGGTAGTCGGTCTTGAGCTGCACCACGAGCTCGAACGCATCGTCTCCGCACCCAGCCAGCAGAATGAGGATGACTGCAGCGACCGCGCACCCACGACAGGTCGACACGGGTCTCATGGTACGGGTACAGGCACGCGGCCGGCAACCGTGGTACGGGGACACGCCCGATCGGCAGCCGTGCGTGATCGCTGGCGCTTCGAAGAGCACCGTACTGCGTTGGGCGCGTGGGCCTCGATTGGGCCGACGCGCAACCGCCGTAACCGACCGTCTGCAAACGCCGGGACGACTTCGCTGTATGATCAGCGGCGGACGCAGCATGTCCCCACCGAGGAACGAGAGGCATCGACGGGCGGCATCCATGACGCTCGGCGTAATCGCGAGCTGCCTCGGCGGCTGCACCGGAGCGCTCAGCACGACCCCGCCCGACGCGGGGAGCTCGGTGGACGCGGGTTCGGACGGGCGCCTCGATGACGCGACCGGACCAGACGCCATCGCGGCGGACTCGGGCCCCACGCCCGCCCTCGACCGCTACGAACCCGTGGAGATCTCGCTCACGGCTCTCAACGACCACGCCAATCCGTACGTCGACGTCGAGCTCACCGCGTTCGTGGAGCCTCCGGCCGGCTCGGGCGAGGCCCCGTACGCAATCGCCGGATTCTGGGACGGCGGCAACGTCTGGCGCCTTCGATGGGCGCCCCGAAGCGCGGGCACCTACACGGTCAGGACCGAGTGCTCCGATCCGACTGACGCCGGCCTGCACGGACAGGGCTTTGCTTTCGGTGTCGGTTCAACCTACTCGCTCGAGTGGGCACCGCATGGCTTCCTGGGCATCGATACCATCGCGCGTCATTACTTCGAGCGTGACGATGGCACGCCCTTCCTGTGGGTGGGCGACACGCACTGGGTGAACTTGTACGAGGTCGCTTGGGATCAGCCCATCGCGACCGACGACTATTGGCGAACGGTGTGCGATGCGCGCGCCGAGCAGGGGTTCAACGTCCTGCAAGCGGTCGTCTACAACGACTCCGAGCACTGGGACGACGGTGAGCAACCGTTCGTGGGCTCGGACCCGGATCGGATCAACCCCGTGTCGTGGCAACGGGTCGATGCCCGCGTCACATACGCGGTGCGCCGCCAGCTGCTCGTCTACCTCATGACGAGCTCCAACGGCATGCACTTCGCGTGGAGCGAGGCTCAACGCGCACGCCTCTACCGGTACATGGTCGCGCGCTATGCTGCCTACGACGTCGCCTTCGGCGGAGGCGAGGAGGTCGATCGGGGTGGTGTCGGCGGCGACGCGGCCTATCGGCACATGATCGACTCGCTGCACAACCTCGACCCCTACCGCCGCCTCGTGGCGATGCACGCCACCGACACCGGTGTCAAAGTCGTGCCCGACGACGTCGACTTCTTGTTGATCCAATACTACACGAGCGACATCGACTACTTGGAGGGCGAACGGTGCTCGCGCACCTACGGCAAGCCGTTCGTCAACGGCGAAACTTACTATTTCCAGAACGGCCAGCCCGGGATGGACGACCCGGCGACGATCCGCCGCATGGCATGGCGCATCCTGTTGGGTGGCGCCGCAGGCTACACGTACGGTCACATGGGCATCGTCGTGCCGACAGGGAGCCCACACCCGTCGAGTCGCGATGTCAGCGACGCGCGCGATGCCAGCGCCGAGGAGATGAGGAAGGTGGCCGCCTGGCTCGGCCAGCCGGGATTGAGTTGGTGGCGGTTCGACCGGTTCGAGGATCTCGGCTCCGGGCGGCACCTGAGCGGAGAGTCGGCCCGTCAATACGTGATCCACGTGGAGGACGACGCGACCTCCTTCGCCGTGGATCTTTCCGACGCTGCCGGCACCCTATCGGGCGAGTGGTACGACATCGAGAACGACGCCGCCGCGGGCATGGTCGCGGTGCCCGCGAGCGCCGCGGTGACGATCTCCCCGCCGGGCCCGTGGCACGTTCTGCGACTCGACGCCGAGTGAGTCCAGGACCGCGCGGGTCTGATACCATGGTCGCGTCGTGCATGTCCGCATCGACGAAGCAAACGATGACCTGGAGCCCGGCGCGATTGTCGGTGGACGGTTCTGCGTCGTAGCGCCGCTCGGTCGCGGAGGCATGGCCACGGTGTATCAGGCCAAGCACTTGATGACCGGGCGCCCGGTCGCTCTGAAGGTCGCGAGCCAGCGCCTGCTCAGTCACCCCGTCTTGTCGAGTCGGTTTCTGCGCGAGGCGCGGACCGCGAGCACTCTCCGACACCCGCACGCGATCGAGGTGATGGACGTCTTCGAGGCCGAGGACGGGCGTCCGGTGATGGTCATGGAGCTCCTCCTGGGCGAGGACCTCGGCCAGCGTCTGTCCGAACAGGGCAGGCTCTCCGTCGGCGAGACGGCTCACATCTTTCTGCCCGTCCTGTCGGCCTTGGCCGCGGCCCACGCGCAGGGCATCGTCCATCGCGACATCAAGCCGGACAACATCTTCCTTTCACGCGTCGGCGGACAAGTCATTCCCAAGGTGCTCGACTTCGGCATCGCGAAGGTCGTGGGCGACGCCGTGGACCGAGCGACCCTCAAGCTGACGAGCACGGGGATGCTGCTCGGGACGCCCTACTACATGTCGCCGGAGCAGGTCTCCGGCAGCGGCGACATCGACCACCGCGCCGACATCTGGTCGCTCGGGGTGGTGCTCTACGAGACCCTCATGGGCCTCCTGCCGTTCCGTGGCGACAATTTCGGCCAGGTCTTCGCAGCCATCCTGCAGAAGGACCCCGCCGGAATGGCGGGAGCCGGTGTTCCTGCGGATGTGGAACGAATGGTCCTCCGCTGCATGGCCAAGCGCCGGGAGGATCGACCTGGAAGCTGTGGCGCGCTCGCCACGGTTCTCGCTCAGTTCACGGACGTGCGCGTCACGAGCTACCCGCCGCCCGCCCGTCCCCGGGACGACCACGCCTTCGACTCCATCTCAGGAGTGCGCTTATCCCAGGCGCCCACGCTCGCCGAGGAGCCCTCGGCGGCGCCCGGCGCGACCGTGGCCGAGAGGCGCGGCTCCGGGCGCAGAGCCATGATCGCCGGGCTCCTCGTGACCGGCCTCGTGCTGGCTGCGCTCGCAACGTGGGTAGCGCTCGACGGCACGGGCACCGGCCCAACCACCGACGACGGAAGCAGCGAGGGGACACCGCGTGCGGGCAACGAGCCAACAGCGCCCGAGCCGGATCCGGTGCCGACCCGTCTTCCCGAGACGCCCGGGACTGCGCCCCACGAGGGCATCACCGACGAGGTCGACACCACGTCGAGGCCGCAGTCTCCGGGCGTGGACCGACCGCGGCCCGGAATGCGCGTGCGCCCGGCAAGCATGGGGATGGCCGCGGAAGGAGAAACCACGCCCATGACGGGCGGTGGAGGCGGTATCATTCAGCAGCTGTGAGTCGGATCGCCGCCACCATTTTCAGCGCCGCGCTCGTGCTCGCGTCGTCGGTCGTGGGGCAGTCTCCAGGCCACGCTTCTGCCCAAGCCGGGCGCGCCGAAGCCTCCGATCCGCGCGCTCGGGCCATGCCGATCTTCAACGAGGGCCTGGAGCTGGTCTCGCAGCAGCGCTGGGCGGAGGCTCTGGACCGCTTTCTCGAGGCCCGCACGATCTTCGAGTCATGGACCATCGTGTTCAACATCGGCTACTGCCAGCGCGCCCTCGGCCGGTACGTCGACGCCCTCGAGACGTTCCAGGGGTTCCTGTCGGCCGAGCTCGATGGAGTAGCGGCCACGCGCGCACCCGAGGCACGGAACTATGTCCGGGAGCTCGAGGCGCGGCTGGTCCACCTCGCCGTCGAGGTTCCCGAGGACGCGCGCCGCGGGCTCGAGGTCTCCATCGATGGCCGCGCGGTCGAGCTTCCTTCTTCCGGGCGCATCGCGTTGCGCCTCGACCCGGGCGCCCACACGGTCCAGGCACGGCGGGACGGTTACCAGCCGCTGTTTCTCGATCGCCAGCTTCGGCCCGGAGCACGGGAGCGCGTCGAAGTGGCTCTCGAGCCGCTGCCCGCGCGACTTCAGGTCACGGCGAACATCGACGAGGCCGACGTGATCCTCGACGGGGACTCGATCGGAAGCGTTCCCTTCGACGCGGAAATCCGTCCTGGCCGTCATCGTCTGGAGGTGCGCGGTCCGGACTACGTTCCCCACCGGGCGGTGCTCAACGTCGAGTCGGGCGACACGGCTCGCGTCCGGGCCTATCTGAGCGAGGCGCCTGCGCCGATCACGACCAAGTGGTGGTTCTGGACCGGCATCGTCGCGGCGGTTGCCGGAGCCGCAGTCGCGACCTGGGCGCTCACGCGACCGGAACCGGAGCCGCCCCCCTACGACGGCGGCAATCTCGACTGGGTCGTGGGCGGACCCTGACCGCTCGGCCCGGGCAGGCACAGGACCGCGCAGGCGCGTTCGGAGCTCAGGCGCCGTCGCTCCGCGCGCAGCGGAAGCCGAGCATCGACGAGACGCCTGCCCCCGGGTACTGCTGTCGATGGGGCACCATGGGCCTGTAGCCCGCGCCGGCGTCCCCAGCCATGATCCAGTAGCCGCCGCGTGCGGATCGGCCGTGGATAGGCTCCTCGGGGAGCGGATCGCACCGAGGATCGGGCCCGTAGTTG
>Ga0214473_10002318_pt1 | contig 23462 bp, 24 predicted proteins | sample RVTome_7_FD_203509 | JGI IMG/M metagenome (GOLD analysis project Ga0214473, IMG submission 203509) | Soil microbial communities from uranium-contaminated site in the Upper Colorado River Basin, Wyoming, United States - RVT98D197 | ecosystem: Environmental > Terrestrial > Soil > Contaminated >... | reverse complement strand
CCATGATTCTTGTCAGAGCCTCGCGGTAGTACTTATAGTCCTGTTCGTATATCTCCCACGGAGGATTCTCATTCCATTCCAGTCGGGGCCGATTTTGCAATCCCTTAAGTATATTCTCAGCCTCCGGCGACACAACAAATGCACCAATGTCCGTCGCCTTTTTTATCTTCCAGAAAGCTTGGCTGTATCTTTCGCCGAACTCCTTCATCTTTTCATCTGAGTATTTGGCGCCTCCACCGAAGTCTTCTTTCTGAATTTCGCAGTATTGAAGAAGGTCATAGAGAGCATTGATGATGTCGGCGTAGGCTTTTTCTTTACGCTCCCACCATTTCTCAGAATAGAATCTCCGCAGAGACCATCTCGCCGCAAAGTAAGAGGCGATTATAGCAGAGATGATACCCGGCAGTGCTTTCACAAGGAATTCGAGCATTACCGTCTCCTTATCGGCCTAACTTATGATTATACGAACTTCTTTTTTACTGGATACATGGGGTAAATATAGCACATCGGAAGGATTGTTTAAAGAGAAATATTATTTAATATCAACGGCTGTGGCGAGCGTTAGGCACTGACCAGTTCTTGCTGATTCTGGATAATGATTTTCGGGTTTGGATTTTTGGGAGGAACAGGCAGTCCTTTCTCTTTTAATAGATTAATGTGTTCTCCCATTCCCCATTTTGCCTTATAAAGGCAGTCCTCAATAGAATGCCCTATGCCTGTGAAACCCTCTAAATCCGGAGAATAAAATCCAAAATAGTCAGGCTCATCTGTGGCCTCAATCACCAATGAATACTCTAATTCAATCATTTTACACCCCCGATGCTTCTACTTCTTTATGCCTGCTGCTTTTAGTATAGCATAGCAAGTTCCTGTAGGAACCTCTTTTGAGCCATGAAAATCCACCCTAACCAACTTATCCCATCCGGATTTCCCGTAATATCTTATTGACCCTTTTTCTTTAACAATTCTAAAACCATGCTCTCCTAACAACCTTGCAAGCTCGCTGAATTTCACTTCCTTCCTTCCAGAATCCTTTCGGTCTGTTCTATTATCTCTGTCGCTGTTGCCCTGTCTTTCAAAATAGCTCCCTTCTTTGCATCTACGCTTATCTTCGTTGTCTTGGCTGTAATCCTTTAAATATTTCAAGCGATAATTTAAAGGGAGCAATGCAAAAAACTTGGAGGCGGCGAGCGGATTTGAACCGCTGCATAAAGGTTTTGCAGACCTCCCCCTTAGCCACTTGGGTACGCCGCCATCTTGAAGTTCGGAGTTCAGAGTTAGGAGTTGCGAGTAAAGCTCCGGACTGCGAACTAAATACTCCTGACTAATATGGAGCGGGAAACGGGGCTCGAACCCGCGACCCCAACCTTGGCAAGGTTGTGCTCTACCACTGAGCTATTCCCGCATAAAAAGAGAAGTTAAGAATTATAAGTTTAAAGTTAAAAATTGAAAACGAAAGATTAAAGATTTAAAAAACTCTTAACTTGTAACTTCTAACTCTTAACTCGCTTTTAAGTTATACTATCAAGAATAATGAAAAAAGGACTTGTTTGTCAATATGCTGTATCCTGACCTTAAGGAGTTTAAGTCTCTATGCGGAAAGGGAAATCTCATCCCTGTCTATAGGGAAATCCTTGCTGATTTTGACACTCCTGTTGCTGCATTTTTAAAGATTGGCAAAAGCCCTTCCTTCCTGCTTGAGAGTGTTGTCGGAGGAGAGAAATGGGCAAGATATTCATTCCTCGGAACAAATCCATCAAAGGTTATAAAGGGCAGGGGAAAGAAGATAGAGATAAGAGAAAGAGGCAGGAAGCCTGTTGTATTTGAGGCAGATGACCCTGTGGATGTGCTTAAAAAAGAGATAGCTCTTTACAAGCCTGTTGATGTCCCGGGGCTTCCGAGATTTTCAGGAGGTCTTGTCGGATATATGGGCTATGACATGGTCAGATTTTTTGAGCGGGTTCCTGACAGCAAAAAACCCGGCATGGATCTGCCTGATATGTTCTTTATGCTTGCTGACACAATGCTCATATTTGACAGCCTTAAGCAGAAGATAAAGATTGTCTCTAATGTGCATGTAGACGGAAAAAGCCCCGCGAAGGCATATAAAGAGGCAGTGGAAAAGATAGAAGACATAGTAGAAAGACTAAGAAAGTTTAGAGTTAAAAGTTTAAAGTTAAAAGCTAAAACAAAAAACACTAAGCAACAGAAATTCACATCAAGTTTTAAGACGAAAGAGGCGTTTGAGGAGGCTGTGCTTAAGTCAAAAGAATATATTGCGGCGGGCGATATATTTCAGGTTGTGCTCTCGCAGAGGTTTGAGAGAAAATCCGATGTTGACCCGTTTGATGTTTACCGCGCGCTTCGTGTGATTAATCCTTCTCCTTACATGTATTACATTGACACAGGAGACGCGGAGATTGTCGGCTCATCTCCTGAGATACTTGTCAGGGTTGAGGATAAGAAAATTGTCCTGAGGCCTATTGCAGGCACAAGGAGAAGGGGCGAAACAGAGGCAGAGGATAAGGCTCTGGAAGAGGAACTTAAAAAAGATCCAAAGGAAATGGCAGAGCATATAATGCTTGTTGACCTCGGAAGAAATGATGTCGGCAGGGTTGCTGAGAAAGGTTCTGTTAATGTGACAGAGTTAATGGGTGTTGAAAGATACAGCCATGTGATGCATATGGTCTCACATGTTGAGGGAAATCTTGTTAGCGGGCTTGATGCGTTTGATGTGCTTCGCGCATGTTTTCCGGCAGGCACTGTGACCGGCGCTCCAAAGGTTCGGGCCATGGAGATTATAGATGAACTTGAGCCGATAAAGAGAGGGCCTTATGCCGGCTCTGTGGGATATTTCAGCTATTCAGGGAATATGGATACATGTATCACGATAAGAACGCTTATAATAAAAGATGGAAAGGTTTATGTTCAGGCAGGCGCAGGGATAGTAGCAGATTCAGTGCCTGAGAGGGAATACACTGAGACTGTGAACAAGGCAATGGGGATGATGAAGGCAGTGGAGATGGCGGAGAGAGGGCTGGGTTAAGGTATGCATATCAAATATCATATTCTGCTTTCACTAACAGGAAGTTTATGCTATTAATGATTGATAATTACGATTCCTTTACCTACAATCTCGTCCAGCATCTTGGAGAGCTTGGAGAGAATATAAAGGTTTTCAGGAATGACAGGGTTACGATAAAGGATATTGAAGAATTAAAACCGGAGAGGATTGTCATTTCTCCGGGTCCCTGCACTCCTAAAGAAGCAGGGGTTTCTGTTGATGTCATAAAATACTTTGCAGGCAAGATTCCTATTCTCGGCGTGTGTCTTGGGCATCAGGCAATCGGAGCCGCGTTCGGCGGAGACATAATAAGGGCGCCGAGGCTCATGCACGGCAAAACGTCCATGATACATCATGACGGAAAGACCATATTTGAAGGACTGCCGAATCCGTTTGAGGCAACGCGGTATCATTCGCTGATAATAAAGAAGGAGACAATGCCTTCCTGTCTTGAGATTACCGCATGGACTGATCAGGATGAGATAATGGGAGTGAGGCATAAGGAGTTTATAGTGGAAGGGGTGCAGTTTCATCCTGAGTCAATACTTACAAAAGTCGGAAAAGACCTTCTTGAAAACTTCCTGAAATTGCGAATATAAAATCCGGAGGAGAGATGGATATTAAGGCTTATGTTCTGAAAAAGGCAAAGGCAGCCAAAGAAGGCGCAAGGCTGCTTGCAAAGGCATCTTCTAAAGAAAAGAACAATGCGCTTTTAAAGATGGCAGATGCCCTTAAAAAACGCAAAGCAGAACTTATAAAGGAAAACAAGAAAGACATTGCCTTTGCGGAGAAGAAAGGGCTTTCAAAGGCGATGATAGACAGGCTTGCCCTGAATGACAAGCGCATAAATGAGATGGCGCAGGGATTGATTGAGGTTGCAGCGCTTCCCGACCCTGTTGGAGAAGTGATAAAGATGTGGCAGAGGCCCAATGGGATGGTTGTCGGAAAGATGCGCGTGCCTATCGGAGTTATCGGAATCATCTATGAATCAAGGCCTAATGTAACGGCAGATGCAACAAGCCTATGCCTTAAGGCGGGGAATGCGGTCATTCTTCGAGGAGGCTCTGAGGCAATAAACTCCAATAAGGCGATTGTAAAGATACTGAGAGATGCCGCAAAGACGGCAGGGCTTGATGAAGACGCAATAACATTCATTGATATACCCGAAAGAGAAGCAGTGATGGAGATGCTTAAGCTTGAGGGGATTATTGACCTCATAATCCCGCGCGGCGGCGAAGGGCTGATAAGAACAGTCACGGCAAATTCAAGAATCCCGGTGCTTAAACATTATAAGGGCATATGCCATGTTTTTGTTGACAGGGCCGCTGACCTTAAAATGGCTGAGGATATATGCTTTAATGCAAAAGTCCAGAGGCCCGGCACTTGCAATGCAATGGAGACAATGCTTGTTGATAAGAAGATCGCAAAGGCATTTCTCCCATCAATGATTAAGAGGTTCAAAGCGGCAAAGGTCAGCCTTAAGGGATGTCCTGAGACAAGGAAGATAGATACGTCCATCGCTGCCGTGAAAGAAGATGATTTTTATATGGAGTATCTGGACCTCATCCTGAACGTGAAGGTTGTGAGGGATATGGATGAAGCAATAGAGCACATCGCAAAATACGGCTCTGCTCATTCTGATTCGATTGTAACGGAGAATTATGAGAAGGCGATGCGCTTCCTGCGTGAGGTTGATTCATCCGCTGTTTTCGTTAATGCGTCAACAAGATTGAATGACGGGTATCAGTTCGGCCTCGGCGCTGAGATAGGAATATCAACTGACAAGATTCATGCAAGGGGGCCGATGGGGCTTGAAGAACTCACATGCACTAAGTTTATAGTGCTTGGGGACGGACAGATTAGAGAGTAGGATGGATAATTTAATATGCCAAATACAAGGCTTATAGCAAGAAAGGGCTTTGAGAAAGAACTTTACACTCATTCGGAGGTGTTCGGCGATATAAGGCAATCGCCTTTCACCATAAAAGAGGCGTCAGATTACCTTGAAGTAGCTGAAATCACTGTAAGAAGATGGGTGAAGGAAGGCGCGCTGAAATCAACAAAAATCGGCAGGAATATAGTTTTTGATGCTGATGCGCTGAAAGATTTTAAAAAGAAAAGAAACGTACAGTCATAACATTGAGACTCCTAAAAATAAACCTCAATGAAATTCAGAAGGCAATGGAGGATGTGTCGCGGGATGCATTTGACTACTTTCTTGACCTTGAGACAGGAGAGATTAAAACAATCTCTGCTGATGCGCTTGAAGGAGCAAAGAGCGGCCTTTACAAAGGCGATGAACTGATTGATGAATCCTCGCTCGAAGCGTATGACATGCCTGAGTGGATTGAAGATGAAGTAGAGCTTGCAATAAGAATATTCTCTGAAAAGCAAAGATATGTCAGAATCCCGGAGCGCGAGTCTCAGGGAGTATATGCTCTCATGAAAAAATTTACAGAGGGGATAGAAGAACTCAGGCCACACGATGAACTCTCAGCCGCTCTCAACAGCCACGACTCATTCAGCAGCTTCAAAAAAACGCTTTCCGCTTTTCCTGAGCACAGAAAGAAATGGTTTGCACTGAATGCAGGTGCAATGAAAAAGACAATAACAGAATGGCTTGAATCAATCGGCATAAAACCGGAACAGAGATATTATTAAATATACTGTCATACTGCTGGCATGGGAATTCCGCGACTCTAACTATTTTTAACAATTCCTGAAATAAGCCCCTTTGCAGCGGATAAGAATATGGCTTGTTTCTTCTTTCCAAGAGTTCTCAACTGACTAAGAACTACTGCAAGGTCATTTTCGATATTCCTGTCAAGTTTGTCATCGGATATGTTCAGAAGGTCATGAAATTGTATATCTAATGCCTTAGCTACCATGTAGTAACTATAGATAGATGCATTAACCTTCCCTTGTTCTATATTGCTGATATAGGTCGGGTGAAGCCCTGCTAATTCTGCAAGTTTCTCCTGCGAAACTTTCTTTGACTTTCTGATTGCTTTTATTTTACTGCCGAGAACTTTGAGAAGCTCGTTTAAATTCATGTCATAGAGGATAAGCGAAAAATAAGAATTTATTAATATTCAATCGTCTATGTTTTCATTGACTTAATAGACTATTAATGATATTTTCAATAGATATTTAGACTATTGACCCAATATTTTATCTATATAGAGGAGTCGCTGAGTCCCTGTGTCGCTAAACTATGAGGAAAAATAAAGACGAAAGTATCGCAGGACCAATTAAGGGAGAATTCCTTGTAGCACAGGAAGCGAATGATGCTGAAGAGCAGGCTGATGCGCTTCCATCTCAGGAAGATTTCTGGCGGCCACCGGTGCGGTTTGGGAGTGTCCCTGTTGAGAAAGAGCCGCTTGGTTGGGATCGCCGCAGGGGATTCAGAAAGCTTTTTCCTGTGGTCTCTCTCCCTACACAGGTTGTTGAGCGTGTTTCCTTCGGACATCCTGAGCTTGAGCCGAATCGTCTCTTCTGGGGTGACAATCTTCATATAATGCGGCAGCTTCCCACAGAGAGTATTGATCTCATCTGCATTGACCCGCCCTTCTTCTCTGGCAGACAATATAACGTCATCTTCGGCGACCAGAACGAGCTTCGATCTTTCTCGGACATCTGGGAAGGCGGTATGCCGGGTTATCTTATCTGGCTCAATGCCAGGCTTTATGAGATGAAACGGCTGCTGAAGAAAACTGGGAGCATTTACGTCCACTGCGATTATCACGCCAGCCATTACATAAAGGTGGAAATGGATAAAATCTTTGGCGCTAACTGCTTCCGAAATGAGGTTTTGTGGTGCTACGAGAAGCCAACAAGTGGCAAAGCGAAGCATCTGCCTCGATGTCACGATACAATTCTCTTTTACACCAAGACTTATGGAAAAGATCACACTTTCAACGTGGACGATATTCGAGTGCCACACAGTGAAAAAACAAAGGCTAACTATAAGCCCGGGCTCAAAGGTTCAACCTACGGCTACGACATTGAACTAAATGAATTAGGTAAGGTCCCCTTCAACTGGTGGGTGGTTGCACCTGCATATAAGTCATTGCGCGAAAATATCGGATATCCGACTCAAAAACCTGAAAAGCTGCTGGAAACAATGATTAAACTATCCAGCGGTATAGATGATGTCGTCGCTGATTTCTTTTCTGGTGGCGGGACAACGTCCGCTGTGGCGCAAAGACTTGGAAGGCGTTGGATTGCATGTGACCAGTCTCGCGTTGCGGTGGCACTTACAGCAGATAGAATCAGCCGACTCATTGAAGAAGAAATTGGGAAGGTCTTTTCTGTGCCGGATTTCACGGTTGAGCACTGGGGGATATATGAAGCTGAGCGGTTGTCTAAGATGCCGACTGAACAGTTTCGTGCATTTGTGATCCGAGCATTCGGAGCTGTACCAGATAAATCGATAGCGGGTATTTATGGGACAAAAGGCGCTATTCCGATTTATGTCGGAGAACCCAGTCAGCGTTCTCAGGTGACTGCAAAGGATGTAGAAGCCTTTGCCAACGCTATCCGAAAGACAATTCGCTATCAGCAGGATAACTTGCGCGATGGAATCATGCTTGCATGGGCATTCAGGCCCGATGCAGTTCAGGCCGCCGACCGGCTGCGTGATATGGAAATTACCGACCTGAACTTTGTCCGATTGGAACAGATAAGGATTGACTCCCCACTTTTCCGTGAACACATAGCAGCGCTTTCAACGGATCATGCTGACTATGCAAACTTCCTGACCTTTGTTCAACCTCCGAGGGTAGAAGTTGGCTGGAAGCGGCTTGCGGCAAGGACATATATTTTTGATGTGACTGAAACAGTTGTGATGAACCCCGGCGCAAAAATTATAAATGTCCAGTGGGACTTCAATTATGATCGGCGGTTTACGAGTACATCCGGATATTCTTTTATCCGTACTGCGAAAAAGGAGTCTGCGTTACAGGCTCAATATGAATTTCCAAAAACAGGGAAGTTCCGCACTGCTTGCAAGGTGCAGGATGACATGGGCGGTGAAGGGATGTGGACAGGAGAGATTGAGGTAACTTAGACAATGTTCAACGAGTTTGCAAGATATGAGCAACAATTTGCCGACTGGCGAAGGGATGGTTATCCCGGCGTCAAGCCGGAGACTTATAGATATATTGATTTTCTGAGCGATCCCGATGACGACCAGTCGCCCCGTCTGGGTACTCTCTGGCCTCACCAGTGGGATGCATTTCTGCGAGTTATATATTGTTATGAAATATTAGGGCATAAAGAAATAGGGGCAAATGGTCTCTTGTTGAATATAGTAACCGGCGGCGGAAAAACGGCAGATATCGCTGCGGTTATCGCATGGCTGCGTATAGCTCATGGAGTGCAGAAGTTTGTACTGCTCTGCCCTAACCTTATTGTGAGAGACCGGCTGGAGGATGATTTTGAGAAAGGCAAAGTATTTAAAGATAGAGGACTATTGCCTGACTGGTCACACATTAAACCCGAAGACTTCACACTGACAACACTGGGAGCCGGCAAGGAGGGAGGATGGTCGAGTCTTTTCAGTGCAGACGTTGTGCTTGGTAACATCCACCAATTTTATCTCAGTAATCAATCTGGTCAAAGCAATATTTCTGCGCTTATGAACGGGCCTGAGTTTGCTTTGTTCAATGATGAAGCGCATAACTCGCCTGCAGAAGAATATGATGCAACCCTGAAGCGGATGCGGGATAAGATTGTAATGAGGATAGATACTACGGCAACGCCTGATCGTGCGGACGGCAGGTCTCCAGACAGTGATATGATTTATGAGTATAGTGTCAGCGATGCACTTGCCGATGGGATAATAAAGACGCCTGTAGTATATCAGCCGGATATCAAGATTGTTCAGCTTACCTATACTGATGCAAAGACAGGCGAAAAAAGGCGCGTCGAAGAGATTGACTGGGCAGAAGTAGATCGCCTCGGCTTAACTGCGACTCAGTGGGTGACTGATGACGAACCGATGCGTCAGCAGATGGCAATTGCCCTTCGCCGCATTGAAGAACAGGAGCGCCGCGCCAAAGGGCGTTACCATCCCATATTGTTCGTAATCGCAGTTTGTAAAGCGGATGCAATAAAAGCTACTGACACATTAAATAAATTTTTCAAGATTAAAACTCTCCTTGTGACCGAAGACAGCGATGAGAAAGATCGCCAAAAAGCCCGCGAGTTGGGGAAGGAACAGAAAACAACAAACCCCTATAAGGCTGTAGTCAGCGTGCTAATGCTGCGGGAAGGGTGGGACGTTCCCGAAGTGAGCGTAATTCTGCTCCTGCGCAAATTCAGCAGCAAGGTCTATGGACAACAGGTTATCGGTCGTGGTCTAAGGAGAGTGAGAGGGAAAAATATTACCCCGAATGAGCCGCAAATCTGTGCAGTTGTTGATCATCCTAAACTGGAACATCAATGGTTGTGGGATATGTTTGGCAGCAAGGTGCGCCAAAATGTTCTTATTGATGAGACATTTGATGAATCAGAAGACCTTCCGCCTCCACCTCCGAAACAAGAATTAGTAAAGCCTGAAAACGTCATTGATTTGCCGGAGCCCGATCCTTCCAGTATTGTTGACAAAGATTTTGATCTTGGCGACTTCGAAGCACCGCCGGAACCTGTTAGGAACTGGAAAGAATTGTTGACGGGTATTAAATATGATACGACAGCAGTCGAGATTACCAAAGTAGAGATTGCCGGCGTAATTGGACGGGAGCTTGCTGGAGATCGGTGGAAAACACTTCATAGCGCCCCAGAAATGCCCAACGGCACAGACATCTCAAAGGTTGAAATTTCAGATGAAATCATGCGTGATGCTATTAAGGAAGCTGTTCTTCAAATGGCAGAGGAATTAACAGTGCAAGCCGGTTATGCATCTGGCTTTAAGAGCGAAGTCTATAGTGCTTTGATAAATCATATCCGTGAAAAGTTTCTGAACGGAATGTCATTGGGACTTGCTGAGCGGTCTGATCTCATCTTTGCATGGAAAATGCTTTCACAGGTAAAAAATAACGTGTCGGCAATTCCGGGATTGATAGCGGGGATAATAGAATATGGCAATCAGTAAACATGGCAATTTCTTGAATCCGAATAAAAGTCCGTATAACTTTGAACGCTATGACAGTGATTTAGAGCGTCGAATGATGGCTCGCTTGGATGCTGATCCTGACGTAAAAAAATGGATGAAGCGTCATGGCATTTCTATGCCGTGGATAGATGGGCAGAAACACCAACGGCGTTATGTTCCTGACTTTATTGTTGAATATACAGACGGTCGGAGAGCGCTTATTGAGGTTAAAGACCCGAGCCGCCTTGATTCAAACGATGTGCAAAGAAAACGGAAGTCTGCGGAAATATGGTGCAAGCAGAGAGGGATGGAATATTTTATGGCGACGATTTGATTGGCGTTCTATAATCTAAAGTACAAAAAGGGGAGTTGTTTTGAATGAGATAAATGAATAAATGGGGACAGCGCCTATTTTATTACTTTTCACGCCTATCTCTGCAAAAAAGTACAAGAGCCTGCATCCCTGTCCTTCATTTCAACAAAGCATTGCACGATTGCCCGAAGAAATTACTGGAGGAGGAAGGGTATTTAAAGGCTGAGGGAATCAATAAAGGTCCAATTGAAGAATTTCTCGTTAATATTGGTATAATAGAACAAAAGCAACAATTGGAAGGAGGATAAAATGCAGGCTGTTTTAAAGGGCAACAAAGTGCTGTTGGAATTTGCTGTGGGAAAAGTGGATGAGGACATCCTGTCTTTTCTGTCCGCTATTGAAATTGCAAAAAAAAGCACGGCAACCTCAGACGATATTTTGAGACTTTCAAAAAAGATGAAAGAAAAATGGTGGAAGGAGAATAAACAGAGATTTATTAATGAAAATAGTAATAGACAGTAATATCCTCTTTTCCGCCCTCTTGAGTCCTGACAACCGTTTCAGATCGCTTTTATATCTAAGCAAGCATACCTTTTATAGCTGCAATTTTCTATTTGTAGAAATCTTTAAGCATAAAGACAAAATCAAGGCCATTTCAAAGTTAAGCGAGGATGAGATTCTTACGCAGTTAGGGAATATTGTTTCAAAAATCCATTTCATCAACGAAGACACTATTCCGAGAGAGATTTTTAACAAGGCATACTCTTTATGCAAAGATACAGATGAAAATGACACCCCTTTTATAGCGCTCTCTATTTTTCTTGATGCCTATCTTTTGACTGGAGATAAGGAGCTGATGAAAGGATTGGAGAAAAAGGGATTTGATAATATCATCTCTTTGAAGAAGTTAGAAAAAATATGAAACTCGGCATATTCGGCGGGACATTTAACCCAATCCACTACGGGCATCTCACAGCCGCAGAAGAGGTGAAGGAAAAACTCGGTCTCAATAAGATTATCTTTGTGCCCTCTGGCAACCCTCCGCTCAAGGATAAAGAGCTTGCAGACGCAAAACACAGATATAAGATGGTGAAGCTTGCCATATCTAAAAATCACTCCCTTGCTGTTTCTGATATTGAATAAAATTACTGGAGCAGGCAGGGTATTTAAAAAGCAATAATCTATACCGCTTCGTAGCGGAGGGAATATAGAATAGCTCTTCTTATGCTACTCCTCCCAAAAACTTCCCGGCTGAGATAATCCTTACTCCTTTTTCAAGCCTGTCAACACCTGCTGTTTTAACCACCTGATAGCAGAAAGGAATATTAAGACGGTCTTTAAAATACAGGAGGTGAGGCGAGAGCCGTTCATTGTTGAGTTTCGCCTCTACCGCAAACCAGGGCTTTCCTTTTACAGTGACAAGAAAATCAACCTCGCGCTTATCCACATCCCGAAGAAAATAAATCTCAGCCTTGTGGCCTTCAAAATCAATAAGGAAATGCACGAGCTTAAGGAGATGCGAGGCTATCAGATTTTCAAACCTTGCGGATTCGTTCTCGATCTCTGCCCAATCCCACAAATAAAGCTTAGGCTCTTTTTTCAAAGAGCGTATCTTTTTGCCGGAAAACGGATATAGTCTGAAAAGATAGTAAAATGACTCAAGCACATCTATCCAGTGAGCCACTGCCCGAAAGCTCACTTCAAGGTCTTCCCTGATAGAATTTATTGAAAGCAAAGAGCCGACCTTCGAAGGCAATATATCGCTTAAAAGTCTCATGCTGCCCATGTCTCTGATGAGTTGCATATCCTGAATGTCTTCCCTGAACATCCGCTCTATCTTTTCATTGTGCCATCTTCTCAGATGCCTTGCCGTCTGCCTCAGAAAGGGTTCCGGAAAGCCGCCGAATGCATAGAGTGATTCCACAACATCTTCAGATGTCTTATCAGGAATGATAAGTTTATTGAAAGGAACTGCAAGCTGAAATGTCTTTGCTATTTCAGCGACAGTGAAGGGGTGAAGCCGGTAATAATGATATCTTCCCTGCAGCGAGTCGCCTCCGCGGCGATACAAATCCAGTCTTGCGCTGCCTGTTACAATGAAGTGAAAAGCATCCTTGAGCTTGTCGTACTCTCCCTTGATAAAACCTTTCCACTTTTTGTATTTGTGCAATTCGTCGAAAATCAGCAATTTGCTGTCTGCCGGCCAGCTTGAGCTTAGAATGGCCTTCCGGTCATTTCTATTATCCCAGTTGAAATATGAATGTTTTTTAAAATAAGACGCAACAAGTTCACGGCAAAGGGTTGTTTTACCCACCTGCCGGGGACCTCCGACAAAGACCATCTTTTCCTTGAGGTCATTAACAATATACGGTGTTAAGTGCCGATCTTTCAACATAAGCACATTATAGCAAAATCAATAATAATTTTGCTCAAAAGCAAATTTATTAGCTTATTTTTTTGCTCATCAGAAAAAATAATATTTTGTGCGGTGTCTGTCAATCAATTGAATAAAACCTTGAATGCTAATTGTAATTGAACTGTCCCTCTGCTTGACAACGCAGTCTAATGCATGATAATTAACTACATGATACCCCAAAGGATAAGGCTGAAAAAGCTTCAATCCCTTTTATTGAAATTATCACGAGAGGGCAAAATAATCTTGCCAAGTTTTTACAAAGGCATTAAACAATGAAAAGGAAGTTAGTAAATACAAAGTCGGTGGAATCAATATATAGCCGTGTCAGGGAGATTCTTGAGACAGCGAGAACCACCGCCTACCGTGCCGTCAATTTTGCGATGGTTCAGGCATACTGGCATATCGGCAGGACTATCGTTGAGGAAGAACAGAAGGGAAAGGTAAAGGCAGGGTATGGAGAATATTTGTTGAAAGACCTCTCTCAGCGCTTAACTAAAGATTTTGGCAAAGGCTTCGATTATTCCAATGTAAAAAATATGCGTCAGTTTTATCTCACCTTTCCGATTGGCGACGCACTGCGTAGCCAATTGAGTTGGACACATTATCGGCTTCTGATGCGTGTTGAGAAAGAGTCGGCAAGGAATTTCTATATTGAAGAGTGCATTACAGGAAACTGGAGCACCCGCCAGTTTGAGAGGCAGATTAATTCTTTCTACTATGAGCGGCTTCTTTCAAGCAGGGAAAAGAAGCCGGTCAAAAAAGAAATCCAGAAACTTGAGCCCGCTCTGAAGCCTGAAGATATTATTAAAGACCCCTATGTGCTTGAATTTCTTAATGTGAAAGAAAATATCCGCTTTCTGGAAAAAGACCTTGAAAGCGCGCTGATAGGGAAATTGCAGGATTTCATGCTTGAACTCGGGAAGGGGTTTTCCTTTGTCGGCAGGCAGCAGCGTATTTCAGCAGACGGCGACAATTTTTACATAGACCTCGTGTTCTACAACTATCTACTGAAATGTTTTGTGCTTATTGATTTGAAGATTGGAAAGCTCATCCATCAGGACATCGGACAGATGGATTTCTATGTCCGCTATTATGAGAACGAGATTAGGGCAGAAACAGATAACCCGACAATCGGCATAATACTCTGCTCAGAAAAGAATGAGACTGTGGTGAAATATTCCGTCTTAAACAAAAACAAGCGTCTTTTTGCCTCAAAATACAAGCTCTACCTTCCAACGGAAAAAGAGCTTAAAGAGGAACTGGAGCGTGAAAAAAGGATGCTCGAAATGGAGCTTAAATTGTTAAAATCAAAGGGCAAGAAATAAGAGGACAGATTAATATGGCAAAGAAAAAGACCGCGAAGAGTTCTGTTAAGATAAAGAGCTGATGAAAGGATTGGAGAAAAAGGGTTTTGATAAGTTCATTTCTTTGAAGAAGTTAGAAAAAATATGAAACTCGGCATATTTGGCGGGACGTTTAACCCAATCCACTACGGGCATCTCACAGCCGCAGAAGAGGTGAAGGAAAAACTCGGTCTCAATAAGATTATCTTTGTGCCCTCCGGCAACCCTCCGCTTAAGGGCAGAGAGCTTGCAGACGCAAAATACAGATACAAGATGGTACGGCTTGGCATATCTAAAAACCGCTCCTTTGGTGTTTCTGATATTGAATATAAAAAGAAGGATAAATCTTATTCCGTAGATACCATTGAAAAGCTGCACCGCATTTATCCGGGCGCAAGGCTTTATTTTATAGCCGGTATCGATACAGTCCTCATCGGAACATCATTTATGGAAGCTAAGGATATAGGGAAAAAGACAGATGAGTTATTTAGCTTTTAAAAAAAACGGATTTTGCACTTTTGCTTTATCTATTTTCCCTTTTCTATGTACCTTACTCCTTCTAAATTCTTGAAATCCGCATCCTGCGTCCATATAATTGCATTATACATTTGGGCAGTTGCCAGTATAACTCCGTCAGCGAGTGGCAGATTGAATTTATAACTCGCCTTTGCAGAGGCTAAGGCTATTGATGTATTCAAATCAACTACCTGTCCCTGCTGCATTACCGCAACCGCATGGAGTGCTGCGTCTTCTCCCCGCTGCTGAAGGATTCTTTTGAACACCTCCAGAATGCAGATTGTAGGAACAATGAGACTGTCAGTGTCTTCAAGGGGAGCAGAAAAAAATTTTGCGTTAGGTCCGTCGGCAAAATACTCAAGCCATCCACATGAATCCACAAGGTTCATATCCTGTCCTTTTCACGTCTTAATGTTGTGTCTATCCCCTTAAGGAAACCTCTCATCTTTTTGATGCTTCTGACAGGGATAAGCTCAAGGCGGTTTTCATACTGCAGAACCTGCACTTTTTCCCCAGGCCTTATGTTCAAAGATTCCCTAACCTCCTGCGGAATCACAACCTGATATTTCGGAGAAACAGTCACAGTCTTCATTGCACCCCTCCATCGATCAAATGTTTGTAGTATTATATCACTATCGATAGGCAATAGTCGCATCAGCGGGTCTGTCTTTTGACTTTTGCTCTTCTGCGCTATTGTCCGTCGGCCTGTTTAAAATTGTGGGATGGATGGGTTAGGATTGATTCCGTTCAGCCCTTATCTGTCATTGCGAGGAGCAAAAGCAGCATGGCAATCTGACATGACATGCTCTTTTCAGCAGTTCCAATTTGTCGCTTCACTAAAAGAGGATTAAGTATGCTGTCCCCTGAACATTCACAAGCTCACAAGGAAGGCAATGACTGCGATTCGAATAACAGCTCTTCTTGCCCCCTGCCGTCACTTGGTGAATTTATCTTCTGTAAAAATTCACTCCAGGCAGAATTGAGTTGATAGGCGGACTTATTATGGATAAAGGATTAAGCAAAAAACATTTCGGGACAATCTGACGTCCCCTTTTTCATCATACCGCTCGTCATTATACCCTTATTATAGGTAACTCGTGACATTCGATAAAAGATGCCATGTTAAGTGCATCGGTGTATTTAATGGCCTTTTGAAAACATGCAGCTATGCAGAGGTCGCACTTTACACAATAGGCAGGTCTGAAGTTTATCCCTGCCTTAAACACGGCGCCGCTTTCGTCCGGAGCAGTGTGCTCTGTTAATGCTCCTGTGGGACAGAATTTATAGCATATCCCGCACATGTCGCACTTATTCCTGTCAATCTCAAGCCCGCTCATCAGTGCATTATCCGATGTATTAAGTGTATTTTTTGTTATCTCCCCCATCTCCCTCAGAAAGGTTAACATCAGCACCCGCTTAACCGGCAATTTGCCGGAATAATCAATCCTCTGTGCGGCTGACTTTTGTTCTGCTTCCAGAAAAACATCAAAGGTCTTTACTGCCGAAAACTGGGTCTGCTTCTTAAAATAGCTGAATAACTCCCGCCTGGACAGCATTTCTTTTTTTTCTGTCTCTTTCTTTTTACCGCTGTTTCCTCTATCCTTAAGCAGCGGGACAAAACCGGCAGGGGAACTTCCTGCTGTTATAACGACCTTCCTGCCAGAACCAAAAATATTCAATATACCTTCCGTGGCATTAATTGCCCTCTGCAGTACGGCTTCTCCATATCTGGATTTACAGTTATTGCAGGTATCGTATCTAAAATGAACAGCCTCGGCGCCTGAGGCGATGATCCCTAAAATATGGGCAGGGTTTATGATCCCCAGACACTCAACCACCACATCATAATTGCCAGTCCCATCATTGACCTTTTTGCATCTAACCTCAAGCTTGCCACAATCCAGGACAACCCCCCTACATCTATCAAGGAATCCTTTATCACTGAAATCCTTAAGGGTGTAAACCCCTGTCTTGCAGACATTGGAGCATATCCCACAGCCATTACATTTATACCACTCAATATTGATAGCTCCGCCCACATTGCCGACTTTAATGGCTCCGGTAGGGCATGCCTGCATGCACTCATCGCATTTTGACCATTTGTGTCTTAACCTGACGCACCTGTCCCTGTCTATCTTAATTACCTCTGCAAAACCGGACAATATACGCTCGGCAGAACCTACTTTATTGAACATTTTTGTTTACCCCGCATTAGTAACGGCATCCCTTATAAAGCCGTAGTCCATCTCTATAAACCCTTAAAAAATATTTATTCTTAATTCCGGATATTGTATCTTTGTTTATATCTATAATCATATTTTAATTTAACCTTTTTCAAAGGGATTGTAAACTGCTGACTTCAGGACGAAACATCGGAAACTTTAATCAGCGTGTTGGTGCTGAATTCGGCAAGATTCTGAACCGATATCTGACAGACGGGGACAGTAGCCAGAATGACAGAAATAAGGCAACCCTGTAGCCTAATCCACAGACATAATCCAGATGTCCATATTACCGCTCCTGCCGGATTCAAAGAGGAGCTTGCTGCCGTCAGGACTCCATCTTGGATTCATGTCAAACCCTGCATATGTCATCTGTCTCAGATTCGTTCCATCTGTATTCACTACCCACAATGTTGCACGATAGTTTAAGTCCCACGCCCAGAAGGCTATCCTCTTACCGTCAGGCGAGAATACAGGCCCCCTGTCGCCAAGTGTTTTATCCTTAGACAATATTACCGGGTAACCTCCATTGGTATCACCTACTACCGCAAGGTATGTTACTCTGTCTTTACCAGAGGAATAACTCACTGCCTCTGCTGTGTAGGTTATCAATCTTCCGTCCGGGCCCCAGTCACTCATCTGTATGGATTGCGGCCCGTTCCACCCCTGTACTACAGGGGAGCTGAAGCCGTTCGGAAAGGTCATAAAATACTCTATTGTCAATGGATAATCCCCTATGGGCCCTACTTTGTACGCAAGCCTCTTCCCGTCAGGACTCCACTTCGGGTTGGTCTCCATCTCAGGGCCGCTGGTAAGTCTGTAACGCTCTTTGCCATCACTGCTCCCTGCCCATATGTCCCAGTTGCCGCCTGTCTCTGCTGCATATGCTATATACTTGCCATCTGGTCTCCATACAGGCCTGTCCAGTACCCCCTGTGATTCAACTATGGTTACTATATCGCTTCCATCTATTTTTGATGTCTTTATCCCTGACTTGCCTGTGGTTTCATCATTCTCCCAGTACACAAGCTTTGTCCCGTCAGGACTCCATTCATGCCAGCCGTGTATACTCGGGCCCTGTGTTATCTGCCTCTTATTCTTTCCGTCGCTGTCCATTATCCATATCTGATAGTTCCCAGTTTTGTTTGATACCCACGCTATATATCTGCCATCAGGACTCCACATGCCGTTTATGTCTATGCCGGCATCTTCTGTCAGTCTTATCAGTTTGCCGTGCTCTGCTTCTGCCTCTGTGGTTGCAAATAGATTAACAGGTACTTTTACCTGCGGGTTTGAAGAGGGTACGGAATAATTAAGACGATGACAGGTGTAACAGCTATTAATCTTACCATTGGGGACTATGAAGCGTGTCGGCAGGGTAAGCCTTGGTGTTAAATAGTAGGAGCGTGGGAATGACCCGCCAGGCACAGAGACATATCCGCTTCTGTAAAAAAGACCGGGGTCACCCGCTATTGCGTAATAGGTTTCGCTTGGTCCCTCCATACCTTCACCAAGTATTGCTGAACGGAGAGCATCACTGACAGGCGGGATAACCTCACCGATAGGTGGAGGGGATGATTCACCTCCACCCCCCCCTCCGCAGCCATAAGTCAGCACTATTGCTGCCATTATCCATGTGTTTATCAATATTATTAATGCCTTCTTTATCATAATATTTCACCTTACATATCATATTTCTGCTATCTAAAACAAACAGCTTTTCTGTCATTCCACCTTGTCTGTCATTCCGACTTGTTCGGAATCATTCAGGTGTCTGTCATTCCCGCCTGTCTGGAATTTTTCCGGTTAAGAACGATGCTGGACAAGCCAGCATGACAGGAGGAAAGAAGGATTGCGGACCGACCCCGACCAGCGGGGGCAAGAGCCGCAATGACAAATTAATCGCTGCTAATCCTGCTTGGCCCTTATAGAATTGTTATTATCTGAGGGAGGATTTGATTCCCTCCCTCAGATAAACTACTCCCTCTCCTTTTAATAGCTCTGGATGGATCCTTCTCCTCCTGCCCACGGCGTCCTCTTCTTGAAGATTATATTCGGCCCTAAGTTTATCCCAAGGCTCGGTACATAGTCACCAGGAAAATCGTCCGTCTTCTGTGTCCATCCGGAATACTTCTTCTTTAATTCATCTATCGGCCCTGCATCCAGCGCCCTGTTCATACACCCCGCTACACACGCCGGCTTCAACCCTTCCCGTATCCTGTCAAGACATAAGGTGCATTTTGTCATCTTAGGTCTCATAGGGTCCGCCTGTGCATATTTCCTGAAGTTGGGGTCATAAAACTGAGGCGAGCTATACGGACATGCGTCAAGGCATTTCCCGCAGGATATGCAGTTGGCGTTGTCTACAAGCACTGCACCAAATTCAGGCTCTTTGTAGATTACCTGCACTGGACACACTTCTACACATGCCGGCTTGCTGCAGTGGTTGCACCCAAGAGACATGTTGAGAACATCTAAAGTCGGATACACTGAACCATACTCTGTTTTTATTATCCTCCTCCAGTCCTCCTTCATGTGATACTTCCTGTATTCCGCAAAGTTCTGCCTCCCGTCGCTGCCGGGTAAATATTCATATTCAGAAGGGTTCGCATACTTGCCGGAATCAAGCCAGCTCAGCGGTACGCTTATCTTCACATCTCCCCTTCTCTCTTCATTCCAGTTCTTGCATGCCATTACGCATGTCTTGCATCCTACGCATCTCGTCTGGTCAAAGTAAAATCCCCATTGGCTCATTTTATATCCCTCCTTTCCTTATTTTTTGTCCGGGTGCGTCTTGCTGATTTCCACAAGATTCCCGTTAAAGTGGTTGTTGGAGACACCGGAGCCACCAAAAGGATCTTTCGGTCCATCATCCCAATCATGGGTTATTGAGTTAGGCGCGCCTCCCACATCCACAGGCACTACATGTTTTTCAGGGATTCCGTCCAGGTTCGTATCAAGCCATGCCTCGTAGGTCTCTGTTGTGCTTGCCCTGTACCATTGGCCGTCGTCTATATTCACAACTCCGGGCTTCCATCTCTTTGTAACCAGCGCCGGCATCTTTATACACCCCCAGTCATTATAAACATACACTTCATCGCCGCTGTTAATACCCCTTGCCGCTGCATCTATGGGGTGCATCTTTACAACCGTAGGGAAGTGGTCCTTCAACATGGCAACATTGTCGTATACTGTATGCGGCCTGTTCCTCGGATGGTTTGTGGTAAACTGAAGGGTATATTTGATTCCCTTTGCCCCGACCTTGCCTCCCAGGATGTCCTGATACCCTTCATAAGGCCTTGCATACATTGCCTTGGGAGGGTATTGAGTCCGATAATAGCCTCCGTCTGGCTTTTTGTATTTATCTCCCAGGTCTTTATCCCTGTTGAAATAATACATAGAAATGAACTGTATCCTGCCTGTCTCTGTCTGGTACTTCCCTGCTGCTGTGCTTGCCAATCCCACCACCGCCTTATCAGGAGAAAGCGGAAACTCGGCTACCCCATTCGCAACAAACTCATCCCAGGTCGGAAGCTTTGCATCAGGATATAAAGCCTTGTATGCAGGGCTTATAACCGCCTTACTCCACTTTTCCTTCATTTCGTCTTTCTCTGTTTTCCCCTTAAGACCGTAATCAATGCCCAGCCTCTTTGCAAGGAGTTCATCAATTTCGAGGTCGGTCTTGCATTCATACATGGGGTCGAACAGTTTATTGTTGCAGTAATTATAGTACCCGGCAGTATAGGCATCCCTTTCATGATGTGTTGCCACAGGGAGAATGATGTCGGCATATGCCGCTGTAGGTGTTATAAACTGTTCATGTATGACATAGTATTTGAGGTTACTGTGCTTCATCGCCATTACATTTTTGGTTGTATTTGGGTATGAATTTAAGGAATTACCCAGGCCGGGTCCTCCATATAACATCTGGACTTTTATCCTTGCATCAGCTCCCAGGTCTATTTTGTGGGTTTTAAGGACGTCCGCCCTTAACTGCTCTGCGGTTCTCTGGTCTCTGCCGTTTACCACAACGTCATAAAAACGCAAGCCGCCCATATTGATTCCGGGATAGGCCACGGCTGTTGTTATTGGTTTATCCGGTTGTCCCAGTGTCACGGCGCCGGGGCCGCCCCCTAAATCAAACCCGGGACCTCCGCCCCTCTTGTTGGTGTTCCCTGTCATGGCTGCAAGACAAATCGTGGACATGCAGTGCTGCATCCCGTTGTTAGTCTTCTGCCCCCCTGCGTTGCCCGCCCAGAGCATAGCCGGCTTTGTCTCGGCATAGGCTATGGCAAGCCTCTCTATGATGTCCGCAGGAACCCCTGATAAATCAGACGCCCACTTCAGCACGCCATTGTAACCTCCATATTTTGCCTCAAGCTCATTAAGATACTCAACAAAAGACATGCCTGTGGGAGTTGTAAAGGTCTGCCCTGCATATGCCTTTTTTGTAAGGGGGTCTGTCATAGTTGACTGGCTGACAACACTGTCCCCGGGATAAAACCCGAAACAATACTGTTTTATAAAGGCATCGTCATGGAGGTTCTTCCTGTATATGACATTTGCCATTGCTGCAAGCATTGCACTGTCTGTCTGCGGCCTCGGCTGTATCCATGCCGGTAAGTTATATTTTGAATAACCGGTGGATAACGGCGAGGCTGTATCAGTAAGGGTTGTACCGACTGTTACAATGGGGATGCCTGCCTCCTTTGCCTTTGTAAGCATAAAGGTATCATTCACAGCCTTAATGGTGGGGTCCTGTGCCCAGTTAAGGAGAAACTTTGTGTTCAGCATGTCAATCTTAGAGTTACTGGCAGCTCCGGTACCGATTGTAGCGTATTTTGCATAGTTTATATTCTCGGTAGAAGGGGTGCCCGATAAAAGAATATTAGAACCTAAGTACTGGAGGACGTTGGTTCCATTCTGAAATGCCGAACCAAAACTTCTAAGGGTATCCGCGTATCCAAATCCACTACCGGCTATTATAGGCAGATAACCCAACTCTTTCTGCCTGCTCTGCATCTCTCCAATCCACTTTGCTACGGTATCCAGCGCCTCATCCCATGTTATCCTCTTGAATCCCCTGTAGTTGCCCCTTCCCATGGTCTGCTTGAGTGGGTATTTTAATCTGTCGGGCGCATAGGTCCTCTTTATCTGGGCAAAACCCCTCAGACACGCCCTGGTCTGATATACGGTTGTAGATTCTTCCTTCTCATACCCGTCTGCCCTCGGTGTATCGCCGAGGCCTGTAATCTTTACCATCCTGCCGTTTTTGAGGTGAAACTTAAATTCGCACCTGCCGCCGCAGTTAAAGGGATGACTGCCCATCACAACCTTCAGCTCTTTGTCAAGGACAAGGTCGTCCTTTGGCGTCACAGACGGCTCGGCCTTGTATGAGGCAAGGTTTTCTCCGCCTCCGCAGCCGTATATGGCTGCCGTGGCGCTCAATGCGCCGAGTCCCTTCAGAAAGCTTCTTCTGCTGACTTGCGTCTTCTCACTTAATCTTTCAGGCAATTCTTTTAAGACTTCCATTTTCCCCTCCTTTGCTGGAAATTATTAACTTGTTGTGCGGTCTGTCGAGGCTTTGCACCCCCCCTCTCTCCTTTATTATTTTTTACATATTCACCACTTTTCGTTCTTTCTTGACTTCCCCGTCAGAGGTGGTCAATTGCTCCCTGCGTAAACTTACTACAGGGAGCAATTGGGTCTATACCCCTTACATATGGTCGCTCTGGAGGTGTCCTTCTCCTCCAACCCTCGGTATCCTTTTCTTGAAGATGATGTTCGGCCCTATGTTTTTGCCAAGGCTCGGCACATAGTCACTCGGAAAATTATTAGCTGTAGGTGACCACCCGCTATACTTTTGCTTTAATTCCTCCACAGGCCCTGCATCCAGCGCCCTGTTCAGACAGGCTGCCACACACGCAGGCTTCAAGCCCTCCCGTATCCTGTCAAGACATAAGGTGCATTTCGTCATCTTAGGTCTCAATGGGTCAGTCTGTGCATATTTCCTGAAGTTGGGGTCATAAAACTGAGGGGAACCCCACGGACATGCGTCAAGACACTTCCCGCAGGATATGCAGTTGGCGTTGTCTACAAGCACTGCGCCAAATTCAGGTTCTTTGTAAATTACCTGTACTGGACATACTTCTATGCACGCAGGTTTGTCGCAGTGGTTGCATCCAATGGAAAGGCTCAGGACATCCACATCAGGTGGTATCGTGCCGTACTCCATCTTGGTCACTCTCCTCCAGTACTCCTTCATGTGATATTTACTATACTCTGCAAAGTTCTGCCTTCCGTCACTGCCAGGTAAGTATTCATACTCAGAAGGGTTCGCATATTTGCCTGTTTCAAGCCAGCTCAGTGATACATTGATATTAGCATCCCCCCTCTTGTCGTCGTTCCATGCCTTGCACGCAACCGTGCACGCCTTACAGCTTACACATCTTTCCTGGTTGTAATAAAATCCCCATTGGCTCATCTATTCTA
>Ga0214473_10002317_pt1 | contig 23462 bp, 22 predicted proteins | sample RVTome_7_FD_203509 | JGI IMG/M metagenome (GOLD analysis project Ga0214473, IMG submission 203509) | Soil microbial communities from uranium-contaminated site in the Upper Colorado River Basin, Wyoming, United States - RVT98D197 | ecosystem: Environmental > Terrestrial > Soil > Contaminated >... | reverse complement strand
GGCTGAGTAGCCGTGGGCAGGTTGAACGCGCTGAAATCGATGGTGTTGGCAAATTTCAGGAACAGCCAGCAATCCCCGGAGCTATTCGGGTTTTTAACCACGGCATAGTCATTGGAGAAGGTCTTCAACACCTCCACCTGCTGGCCTATAGTGATTGTGGTAAGTAAGCTGTAGTCCTGCCGCGGACCGCTGCGGCAGTGGGTGTCCGTGGTCACTGACACAAAGGCAACCGAGGGTCCCGGCGTGTCGCTGGGTTGGCCCTCCACTGCAGGCGCGCCCCCGCCCGCCGCGGCGGTCTCCAAAGCACTGATCTGCTGTGTCTGGGCGATGCCCGTTGCAATAGCAGCCTCGGCGCCCGCGCCGCATGCCTGCAAAAGAAGGGAACTGACAATTAACAGGAAAAACAGGGGTGCGCGTAACTTCATATTCTCCTCCAAAAAGGTTAAATCGCTTTGCTTTACTTAGGCGAAAAGCAATAGCTCAGCATTCAGTAAACAACAGGCCATCTTTCGATGCCTGTTGTTTACTTCAACTAACGAATTAGGGACATTGAACTGAGATACCGTCATATGCACTTAACTGTATAGGTGAGAGGATCTTTAGCTCGTTCCCCACTTCATAAACTGTGGACCCAGTAGGTCCATCAAATTCCCACTCGTCAACTACTGCTTGAGACCCAAACTCATTAAAGATTAGGGTTTCCTCTGATGTATGGGTGCCATCTGTGCGATTCCAGCGATAAGTGATCGTCACGGGGCCGTTTGCAGTGATCTGTGCTCTCCAACCGACCGTAACTGGGCATGTATCGCCGGGGCTAAAAACCTGAAAGTCATTAAACACCTCAACAGAAATTTGAGCCGACTTAGTAGACGTAGGCGTCGCGCTAACTCGAGGTGTAGGCGGCTGGGTAGCAGTGGGCAAGTTGAACGCGCTGAAATTGATGGTGTTGGCAAATTTCAGGAACAGCCAACAATCCCCGGAGCTATTCGGATTTTTGACCACTGCATAGTCGTTGGAGAAGGTCTTCAGTACCTCCACCTGCTGGCCCGCGTTGATCGCCGTCAGTAAGCTGTAATCAAGCCGCGGGCCGCTGCGGCAGTTGGTGTTCTGGCTCACTGAAACAAAGGCAACCGAGGGGGCTGGAGTGCCGGCTTCGGCAGCAGGCTGAACCTGCTCAGCGGCTCCGCCGCCCGCCGCGGCGGTCTCCAAGGCGCTGATCTGCTGCGTCTGGGCGATGCCCGTTGCAATAGCAGCCTCGGCGCTCGCGCCGCATGCCTGCAAAAGAACAGAACTGACAATTAACAGGAAAAACAGGGGTGCGCGTAACTTCATATTCTCCTCCAAAATGCTTGCACAGAATCGATTTGCTTTACTTAGGCGAAAAGCAATGGCACAGTATACATCAAAAATCGGGCGAGACCGCGCTCCATTAAAAACAAAATAGGCGGGCCTCCGCCCGCCTATTTCACGTTCAAAATCTCGCTAGAATGGTTACAGCAAGGTCAGGATCACCGCCGCAATCACCATATTGACCAGGTGATAGCCGTTGTTGATCCAGACCAGGTTCCAGGGGCGCCCTTCGAACACGGCGTTCATCGTCGCGCCGGGGGCCACAAAACCCAGCCATAGAATGGCGGCCACTGTGGCTGCCCCCGTAATGGAAAGAGCTGCCCCGGTGGCTGCAGCCACCCAGCCCAACACATTGACCAGCACCAGCAGCATGATCGCCGCGCCCACCACCGTGTACACATAATCGGTGGGTTTGGCTTGGGCTTGCAGCTGCTTCTGAGTCTTTCCGATCGCCTTCATCCAGGGTTTGCCGAACAGCGCCATGCTGTACCAGAGAAAGCCCAGCACCTGGGTCACGATGAGTGCAACAATGAAAGCCAACCAATTGATCTGAAAACTAAGCATACAACCTCCTTATGTCAGTCAGGCGAATTGTCCTGCGTCGTTCGGCAATCCTAGCACGAGTGCGCATTTGGGGCAATTAAACAAACTCCACTTTTATCTTGTCATTCTGAGCCAGCGTGGCCGCCGAAGGCGGCCTCAGCGCCCGCGCCTCCCCAATTTGTCATTCCGAGGAGCGCTCGGCGCGGCGAGGAAATCCCATAACGACATCTTCGGAATAACCACATTTTGCCAAACTTTCCCCTCTGTCATTCTGAGCCAGCGTGGCCGCCGATGGCGGCCTCAGCGCCCGCGAAGAATCCCTATTGCGATTTCTTCGGAATAGCCTTGTTATGCAAACTTTCCCTTCTTGTCATTCCGAGCAAGGGCGTTAGCGCCCTCTTAGCGCGCCTCCCCAATTTGTCATTTCTCCCCATTTGTCATTCTGAGCCAGCGTGGCCGCCGGAGGCGGCCTCAGCGCCCGCGCCTGTCCCGAGCGTCTCGAGGGAAAGAATCCTTAAAGCCCTATCAATAATTCACGCAGATCTATGAATTAGCAACCCCTTAGCATTTACCGCTTCCGCGGCAAAAAGATCACGCCCAGGATCATCATCGCGATCCCGATCACCGCCCAGCGCAGATCGTTGTTCATGAAACTTTCAAAGGCCACCAGCAAGCCGATGCCTTGCAGGAAAAAGACAAATCCCAGCAAAGCAAGGCCAGCCGACATCAGCTTGCGCAACATTATTTAAGAGAAAAGTAGTTTAAATCTTGCCCTGCGGAGGAGGAGGCGAAGCCAGCGTCTCGCGTTCCAGGGAATCCCCGCTGCGCGGCGCGCCTTTCTGGTCAAAGGCAGCCATCTCCCTTTGGCGCCGGTAATAGTCCTCATTGCATTCCCAATTGCGGTGTGAGTCACCGTTAGCCCCCGGACGTTGGAACTCGGCCTCCGGCTTGAATTTCTTGCAGGTATAGCACTGCCGCAGCACCACATTGGAATAGCCAGGGTTTTTTTGAGCAGCCTCCAGATCGATCGGCTTGGCCCTCCACGGCAGCCCGATCACGCGATACCAGCCATCCGGGCTGCGCTCAACGCCCTGCGCGCTCACGAGAGTTGTGCCCAGCCTCCAGTCACCATTGGTGGCATAGAGGCCGCGCGCCTGATATTGGTTGTCCTTGAGTCGATACGCGTAGGCGGTATTATCGCTCAACCGGTAAACTCGGATAGCGCCTTCGGTTGCCACCTTGGCAAGAGCTTCTTCGTAGGTCATCTATGTTGTCCTCTCCCATTGATTATAGCCGCTGGCTCCAACGAGCCGGCAGCTAAGCCAAACTCAGCAGCTCGCCTAATATCTTCTTCGCCTCTGCAATTGCCCGAGCTCGATGGCTGAGTTGGTTCTTTTCCTTCATGCTCAACTCGGCCATGGTGCGGCCCTGCCCTTCCAGCAGGAAGATGCGGTCGTAACCAAAGCCGCCCTGCCCGCGCTCCTCGGGGATGATCTCGCCTTTGCATTCTCCATGGGCCAAGCGCATCTCGCCGCTCGGCAGCGCAATGGCGACTGTGCTGCGAAAGCGCGCCTTCCAGGGCCGCGGCTTACCGGCCAAGGCCGTTAATAAACGGGCGCGCCGGTCGGCATCAGTGGCTTGGGCTAGAGGGGAAAAGCGCGCCGAATAGAGGCCGGGCGCGCCGTTGAGCGCTTCAACTTCCAGGCCGCTGTCATCGGCCAAAGCGGGCAGCCCGCTGGCCTTGGCAAAGGCGCCCGCTTTAAGGGCCGCATTCTCGGCGTAATCTTGCCCGCTTTCCTCAACTTCAAGATTCAATCCGATTTGCTCAGGGGTGCATAACTCCAGAGCAGACAGGTCGCCCAACAAGCTTTTCAATTCCTCAGTTTTTCCCGGATTACGGGTGGCCAGCAATAGGCGCTTGACTTTCATGATCTTGGTCCAAATCCAGGCGATAGTACCACGACCCTAGCTGCAGGGATAAGCCATAAGGTTACCCTGCATCTTAGGTTGATGCTTGACTAAATTGCAATTTTTGTTATAATTTGGTCAACTTTTAACAGAATCCTTTGCAAAATAGGTCGCAAAGGATTCTTTGCTAAGAGGCAACTATTCTCGCTCTCCAAACCCCCACACAGACAATGACTAAGCACATTAACCCCCTCCGGATTAATGTCGGTTTTCTCGTCAAAGCCGAGGTCGGCTACAGCCGCACCATCGAGTTCGATGTGGACGAAATGGTTTTGCCGCCCGATCTCACCATCAACGCCCTGCTCGGTACCGCCCGCTTTGGGCGAACGCCCCAGGGTTTAGTGGCCGATGTGCACCTGAGTGCGCGCACCGCCGCCGAATGTGCCCGCTGCCTGGATAACTTCGAACTAGCGGTGGCCACTGAATTCACCGAGCTGTACGCCTTCGACGAGCGCTCCATGAGCGAATCGCAGCTGCTGCTGCCCCCTAACCATCAAATAGACCTGGCGCCTTTGGCGCGCGAATACTTGCTGCTGGATATGCCCATGACCCCGCTTTGCCGCCCAGATTGCCAGGGCCTGTGCCCGGTCTGCGGCATCAACCGCAATCGCGAGCATTGCGAGCACGCACAGGCGCCCGGCAGCCCGCATTTTTCTACCCTGAAAGATTTCCTGGACCCGAAAAAATAATGTTCCACACCCGCGCACAACCCGGCGCGCGGTCTGAGGAGGAGCGCATGTCCTATCAACCCAACCCGATAGACGATCAACCGGAAACGGCAATTCTATTTGAGGAGAGCCGCCTGGAAGAGCTCAGCCCGCCGCCCGGCCCAATCGAAGTCTTTAACGACGAGGACAAGGAACTCGAGCGGTTGCGCTTGCATTATTTGACCGCCCACGAAACGGAAGAAGTCGACGTAGAGGAGGAGAGCAACGATCCTTCCGCATTAAGTTTGCCGGAAGCCTACGAACTCCCGGTGGATGAGGCCATTGACACCGTCGGCCTCTACCTCAAAGAAATGTCCACTGTGCCGCTGCTCAACATGCAACAAGAAGTGGACCTGGCCAAGCGCATCGAGGCCGCTAAAAAGGCACGCCGTCTGCTGAACAGGTTGAATGGCAACACACCGCTAAATAAGCATGCCCAATACGAAGCCACCATCGAAGATGGCCGCCTGGCTCGCGAGCACTTGATCAAAGCCAACACCCGCCTGGTGGTGAGCATTGCCAAAAAATATATGGGCCGCGGCGTTCCCTTCCTCGATTTGATCCAGGAGGGCAACCTGGGCCTCATGAAGGCAGTTACCAAATTTGATTACCGCCGCGGCTTCCGCTTCTCCACTTATGCCACCTGGTGGATCCGCCAGACCATTACGCGTTCGATTGCCGACCAGGGCCGCACCATTCGTGTGCCGGTGCATATGATCGACCGCATTCGTCTGCTTTATAAGACCGCCCACGGCTTGGAGCAGAGCCTGGGACAACCTCCCACGGTGGATGACCTCGCCGAAGCCATGCAAGAGGATGTGGAAAAAGTGGATTGGATGCTGCGCGTTTCCTGGTTGCCGCTTTCCCTGGAAAGCCCGGTGGGCGATGAGGATGATTCAGAGTTGGGCATGTTCGTGGAAGACGAGAACAGCCCCAGCCCCAGCCAGGCCGCCTATAAGAACATGATGGAACAAAAAGTCCACGAAGTGCTGGCTACGCTCAGCCCGCGCGAAGCGCGCATCTTGCGCCTGCGCTTCGGTCTCGAAAATGGCCGTGCCTACACCTTGGAGGAAGTGGGCGAAAAGTTCGGCCTCACCCGTGAGCGCATCCGCCAGATCGAAGGCAAGGCGCTGCGCCGCCTGCGCCATCCCATGCGCGCCCGCCAATTGCGCGAATACATCTAAGCAGGGTTTCTTCTCCTCCTTTAGAAAGGCCGCGGTCTTCCACCGCGGCCTTTCAATTTGCTTCCTTAGTCATTCCGAGCGAGGGCGTTAGCGCCACAAGACTTAAAACCAAACTGGAGAAGCGTAACTCGGCGCAGCCGAGTAGTTTCTCCAACGCGTTGCGGAGCAACGCAAGCTGCCTTTAGCGGCGCTGCCCGCCTCTATCTTGTCATTCCGAACGAGGGTTCAGAGCGCTTTTTTTAGCACGCCTCCTCAATTTGTCATTCCGAGCGAGGGCGTTTAGCGCCGCCTTTAGCGGCGCCGCCCGACGAGGAATCCCTTTAATGAAAACTAGAGTACCCCTACTCTGAAATCTCCCCGCTATCATTCTGAGCCAGCGTGGTCGCCAAAGGCGGCTGCGCGCCCGCGCCTGTCCCGAGCCCCGCCCTGAGCGAAGCCAAGGAGATTCGAGGGAAAGAATCCTCCGGAATTTGGCTAACCACGCCGTCATAAATATTAAAACGCCCCCCAGCTCAAGCCGTTTCCCTAAAACCAATCCTTCCTGCGAAAGATATAGATGGCCAGGATTGAGAGTGTCAGGCTGATAGCCAACGTGATCTCGAAGGCGATCGGGTGTTCCTGAAATGGCAAGGGCAAGTTCATACCAAAAAAACTGGCCACAATTACGGGGATACTTAGCACGATGGTTACGGAGGTCAGCAATTTGATTACATTGTTCTGATTGTTCGAGATCATCGAAGCAAAAGCGTCCATCATTTGGCTAAGAATGTTGCCCGATATATTTGTCATCTGCACTGCTTGAAGATTTTCGGTGAGCACATCATCCAGCAAATCTTGATCTTCGGGATACTTCTGAAAAAGCCTGATGCGCTGCAGGCGCTCGATCATCAGCTCATTGGTCTTTAGCGCGGTAGAAAAGAAGACAAGACTCTTTTGATATTTCAGGAGCTGGAACAATTCCTTGTTGCGAATGGATTGTGAAAGCCTGTCCTCCAGATTATCGACAATATGATTGATGGCGGTGAGATGTTGGAGATACAACTTGGCCGTGTTGTAAAGAATATGCAAGATAAACGTATTGTGCTTCCTGGTATCCAAAGGATGTTCCTTGCTTTTTCTGGATTCGCGCAGCAACTGCGTGCTGTGCCGGCAAAGTGTGACGATCCATTTGGATGAAGTGAGCACGCCCAAAGGAACGGTTGTATAGGGAATATCTTCCTGATCGCCGAGAAAAAAAGGAACACGAATGATAATGAAAGTGACCCGATCCTCTTTTTCCACGCGGGCCAATTCATCAAGGTCCAATGCGGAATTGATGCCCGCGCTCGGCACGCCCCATTTCAGGAGTTGCTCGATTTCTTCTTGACTTGGGTCCACGGCGTGGATCCACACTCCAGCAGTGACGCGCTTCTGTTCCACCAGTTTGCCCTTCACCGTCTTGTAGATGGTGATCATATTCGCCTCCGTTAGCATCACCTACGCGCATTTTTAAACGAAAAATCCCGGCGCAGGCAGCAGCCAGGATAACAATAATAAACTAAACCATCAGACGGCGCGTTTGCTCTTTCGCCAGGACCAAATGCCCGAGATCACCGCCCCCAGGATCAATACGACGATGTCGTCGCTGGGCCCCGCGATCAGGTCCGGCAACAAGGCGTACAGCCCGCCGAAGACGGCGGGCAGCCAGGCATAGTCTTTGATGGTGATGAACATGTAGGCAGAAAGGGCGGCGAAAAAAGCAAAGGCGCCGATGCCGAGGATGGCGCCCGTGCGGAAGTCGCGCCCCACCCAACCGCCGATGCCAAACACTGCCGCCAGCGCCAGCGCGGCCAGCAGAAAAACAAAGCCTAGGCAGGAACGTCTTCCATCGCTCATGTCGCAAAAGGCGAGGCGCCGCTAGCGGCCGCAGCCGCTTCTGCCGAATAATAAGGATCTTCGCCGGCTTCGTGGGCGGTGATGTCCACAATTTCCTTCACCTCGGGCACCGCCTGCATAATGGCGCGCTCGATGCCCTGGCGCAGCGTCACTGCCGCCAGGCCGCAGCCCTGGCAGCCGCCGCCCATTTCCACGAAGGCGCGTTCCTCTTTCACATCCTTCAACAGCACCCAGCCGCCGTGCCCGGCCACGCCCGGGTTGATGTATTCATCGATCACCTGCTGCACCTTTTGGGCGAGCGGGTCTTCCCAATCGCGGTGCGCTTCCACGCCCGGCGGATAGGCGCTCTTGCGCGGGTATTCGATGTTGAAACCCACCGAATAGCGCGTCTCGTCAAAGTCCACCTTGGAGCCGCGAATTTTCTCGGCCACCCCCGGCTCGAAGATCAGGTCGAAATCACCGGCGGTTTGCACAATATCGCCATTTCCAGCTTCAGCCTTATCCTGAAACTTGAATTCGGTTTGGTAGCCGCCCCCCGGCAAACTGCCGCGGATGGCCACGCGCACCGCCAGGCCCGGCTTGCCGCGCGTCTTGATCAGCTCGGCGATCTTATCGGATGCCGCTTGGCTCACCTCGATGATTTCGTTGGTCTTTGTCGCTTTAGTCATTTGTCTCGATTGTTCGCTTTGCCATAATAGTTTCCAGATTATACCGTCCCAAAAAACCAAGACCCGAAAATAACGCAAGGTGCAAATGTCTCCAATTAAATAGGACAACTTCACCTGTCGGCTGCAAAGCAAGGGGTATATCGTTTGGTAATTAAGTTTAGTCTGCCGCCTTAGTTTCGACCGTCTCAAGGAGCGGAACGTGAAAACCCCCAAGATTCTTATTCCCATATTGTTAAGCTTGTTGCTCGCGGCTTGCGAACCTGGCATCGATACACAGAGCATCGTCGAAACCAGCATTGCCCAAACTGCCCAGATCAGCCAACTGGAAACTGCGGCGGCCGGCAACGGGGCACAGAGCGAAGACCAAGCAAACCAACCAGTGCAGGATCAAGAACAGGTAAATTTCTGGTTCGGGAACAACAACAACACTACTGTCTGCAGTATAGATACCTATGTTATTGATCGTGAGGTCAATCTGCTTGCGGAAAAAGGTTTTGTATTAGACCCAGGAGAATTTACCTCCTTCGACCTTCCGTCAGGGATCTATGACATATTCATTTACGACTGCAACTCTAACCTCGTGGATCAATTAGATGGTTTTTTAATAGATTCCAATACGGAGGGAATCAATTCCAACGGGACAGCGGGAAATCAATCCTCACCCGTCAACATTTCAGGGAAATGGAATAGCAGCCTTGGATGGCTCTACGATATTACTCAAAATGGGAGTGAATTTTCCTGGACAGTTACGCACCAGAACATAACCGAACAAGCAAGCGGATCAATTTCTGGGATGTCGGTTCAAGCAACTTGGTCCGATCCGAATGGCTCCGGTTCGGGCAGTGGTGTAATCGTGGCAGACTCGACGGGCAAAGCGATACGGATCGAATGGGACAATGGAGTTATCTTTACAAAGGAAAATCAATCCTCCAACACCTCGGGGGTAGGCTCCGCTCAATTCACCGCCAGCCAGGATACCAACTGCCGCTATGGGCCGAGCTCGACCAACTTCGATATCCAGCGCACCATTCTCAAGGGCCAGAGCGTCACCATCGTTGGGAAGGGCAACGCGCCCGCTCAGGGATGGTGGGTCGTTCAGGTAGATAGCGCGCAATGCTGGGTATGGGGTGACCTTGGCGCCTCGAGCGGTAATCTTCAAAATGTGCCGGGAATTAATCCACCGGCCGCGCCTGCAGTTCCGCAGCCAGAGCAAAATGGAGGCAACGACCAACAAACGGACGCCTGTCAGGATATCAACCCTGTAGTAATGGTGGACCCATCAAATGGCCCACATCCCACCACCTTCACGTTTAGTATTTCTGGATTCGTTCCTAACTCAACTGTGAGTTTCGAAATATTTCTTCTGCCAGACACTGATAATCACATCTATTACGCGGATTTGAATACCAATGGAAATGGTAACGCTTCCATTAAGCTAAATTCGGAAGCAACTGATCCAAGCGGGCAGTATTGGGTGCTGGTTCTTGCTCCGTGTCCGGAGGGGTCTACTGATGCAGTCTTCATCCTTGAATGAGTGTTTGATTCTCGCCCAGGAGGCCAGATGAAATCCTTGAGAAAAATTTGGGGGATTTCAATCCTGATCGCCTTGCTGCTCACCGCCTGCCTTCGTGTGCCCTCGCCCCCATCCGATTTGAGTGCCGATGTGCAAGGGCTGGTGGAAACGGGCATTGCCCAAACTGCCCAGATCAGCCAACTGGAAACAGCCGCTGCTGACAACGGTGGCCAGCAGGATCAGGATCAGACCCAAGCGGAGGCGCCTCAGGAAGTGGGTGGGGAGACAGGCTCTTCTGAATCGGAACTGTTCATTGTGGCGGTGAATTCTAAGGAGGACGCGCAGGTTCCCAGTAGCGGGCTGGTCGCAATCACCCTTGCGTGGGCTGCAACGACCCCCGAATATGCGGCGGATTGGCTCAATGCCATCCAGATGGAATTCTATGTGGATGGTGGAAAGCAGGCCAATCCAATGGCTTACTGGTCGGAAATTAATGCCGATGACCTCGATAACGATGGCACTAACGAATATATAGTTAGGTGGAATTATCCGATTGGCCAACTTTCGCCGGGGAATCACATGGTTGTTCTGACACTCACATACACGCGAGCCGTTCTGGATGGATATGATTCGGACGGGGATGGAGAGTTAGACATTTATGACGGGGTGAAAACCTATACAAGGATGTTGATTGTCAGTGAAGCGGGAAATCAATCTTTTACGGGTAGCGCCTCCCCACAATTTACCGCTAGCCAGGATACTAACTGCCGCTATGGGCCGAGCACAACCAACTTCGACATCCAGCGCACGGTCTTCAAGGGCCAAAGCGTCACCATCGTCGGCAAGGGCAACGCACCCGCGCAGGGATGGTGGGTCGTCCAGGTAGATAGCGCCCAGTGCTGGGTGTGGGGTGACCTCGGCGCTTCGAGCGGCAACACGAACAATGTGCCGGGAATTAATCCACCGGCCGCGCCTGCAGCTCCGCAGCCAGAGCAAAATGGCGGCAATGACCAACCAGCGGACGCCTGTCAGGATATCAACCAACCTGTTGTAACAGTGGACCCAACCGCCGGCTATCGTCCCCAAATCTTTACGTTCACTATAACGGGTTTCCTGCCGAATTCAACAGAGAGATTAGCAATTTATCTTAACACGGACAGAAATAATTTACTCTACGGGACAACATTGAATACGGATGGCAATGGAAACGCCACCATAAAGGTAAATTCGGGAGATATTGACAACGGGTGGGACATATGGGGGGAATATTTCGTGGCTGTCTTTGGTGACTGTGAGAATGAGTATGCAGATGCAGTCTTCCTCATTCTGATTCACGCTTAAATGAACAAGGAGCGCTCCGTAAAGGAGCGCTCCTTGTTTCCAATAGGTATATGCAATCCTATTTTCCCTCACGGACTAGAACACTCATCTAAGTTCCTTCGTTTCTAAAGGGACATTGCATTACACTTATGTCGGCCTAGTATTTAATAGTCCATCCTCGTTTGCCATATCAGGAGGATCCGCAGGTATCCTTCAAAGATGGGCTGCTGGATGTCTTCCTTTTCTCAGACAGGAGCAAGCTCAGCCTGATGTCCTATGCCTTGCGTTATATCGGCGGCAGTTCGGAAAATGGAGCCAATCCCCATTACCGCGCCAAGCAATTAGCCATCGCATCGACGCCCCCAGCTGCCATCATGGCCGATGGGTCTACATTGGGGGCCGGCTCGCTCAAAGTGCTGGTCCATCCACGGGCGCTCACCGTCATGGCGGGTTCCACCCGCGGCAGAGGGCCGAAGAGATCAGAGGTGGCTCAGTTGAAGCAAACGACTTCATGAAAAGTCAGCAGGCCGCTCCGGTTTCAGTTCCGCCTCAGGCCTCCGCGCTTGCGGCACTGCACGCCCGCCGCCGCCCTCTGGTTTTAGCGGCACTGTTATTAGCTTTGGCCTTGTTTCTGATTTGGCTGCCCAGTGAACAGCGCGCTGGATTGTGGCGGGGCTTGCTCGGGCAGCGTCAGCTGATGGCGGTCTTATTCCTTTTTGGCGCAATCACCTTATCTTTGTTGTGGGCCAAGGGTCAGGAACTGGACAATAAAGTTTTTCTGTTCGTTAACCTGTGGGGGGTACGTCCCAAATGGCTGGATGGCTTGATGTGGATAACGACTCAGATCGGCAATGGCCTCACCTCTTTCTTCCTGGCCATCTTTTTGTATTTATATATTGATCGCAGCATTGCCATCGGCATCCTTTTAGGCACGATGACCTTGTGGTTGCTGGTCGAGGGTACGAAATGGCTTACCAACCGGGCGCGCCCATTCACGGTTCACAAAAGCGCGCGCACCGTGGGCGCCCAGGCCCCGCGGCGCTCCTTCCCCAGCGGGCACACCGCCCAGGCCTTTTTCGTCATCACCGTGCTGATCCATCATTTTGAACCCGGCTTATTAATGGCAGCTCCCCTCTATATCGCCGCCGGGCTGGTAGGCCTCACTCGCATGTACCTGGGCATGCACTTTCCCCGCGACGTCGTGGGCGGCGCGGTGCTGGGCGTCATCTGGGGCACCGTCATCGCCCTGGTCGATCCCTATTTGTTAATTTTCCCGCCTCGCGTTTAAAATTCAACCATGCCATCCAAGGAATCCGACCTGCGCCAATTGCTGCAGGGTCACAGCCCCGAAGTGCGCGCCCTGGTGGACGAATTGCGCGAGCTGGTCAAAAGCACCGCCCCTCACCTCCTCGAAGAGGTCAAGCTGGGCTGGAACAACATCACCTACAAAGGTCAGGGCATTATCTGCGCCATTCAGCCTTACAAGAAACACGTCAATTTTTATTTCTATAAAGGAACGCTGCTTTCTGACCCAAAGGGGATATTGAAGGGATCAGGTGTACAGCTGCGCCATTTCAAAATAGAAAAACCCGAACATATTCAGCCCGATCTGATCGTGCCTTTCATTCTTCAGGCGCTGGAACTCGACCGCTCCCTGCCATCCGCTTGACAAAGCGCTCGCGATTCCGTACACTACCCCCACTATGAACGTTGCATTTCTTGCTTTGATTGTTGTTGCTTTAGCCGCCATGCTGATGGTCATGTCGGGTCTACCCACCCGTGCCTGGGCGGCTTTGCGCGTTCGCACCCGTAATCGCAAACGTTGACCGCTGTTTGTTTCGCCACCCAGGCTGCCTTACGGCAGCCTTTTGTTTTAAGCTTACGGGCCAACAGCTTATAGCTTAAAACTGCTATTGCAAACTGCACTACAATTTGGAGGACTGTCATGACCGAAAACATCTTAGTGGCCGTAGCCTGGCCCTATTCCAACGCCGACATCCACGTCGGCAACCTCACCGGCTCCTATTTGCCCGCCGACATTTTCGCGCGCTATCACCGCCTCAAGGGCAACAAGGTCCTTATGGTTTCCGGCTCGGACGCGCACGGCACGCCCATCACCGTCAAGGCGGATGCCGAAGGCCTGCCCCCCGAAGAGGTCTACCAGCGCTACCACGCCCGCTTTCTGGAACTTTTCCAAAAGCTGGGCCTCACCTACGACCTCTTCACCAGCACCCACACGCAAAACCACGCCAAGGTTTCGCAATCCATCTTCCTGGCGCTGAAAGAGAACGGTTATCTTTATACCGAAGAGCAGAAACAGTGGTATTCCGCCACCCTGAAGAAATTTCTGCCCGACCGTTACGTGGAAGGCACCTGCTACATCTGCGGTTATGAAAACGCCCGCGGCGACCAGTGTGACAACTGCGGCAACGTGCTCGATTCGGCCCAATTGATCAACCCGCGCGCCAAGGCCGATGGCTCCACGCCCGAACTGCGCCCCACCACCCACTACTTCATCGACCTGGCCAAGTTGCAGCCCCAAGTAGTGAAATTCCTCGAATCGCGCACGGACTACTGGCGCCCTAACGTGGTCAAACGCTCGCTGGGCTGGATCAAGGCCGAAGGCCTGCGCGGCCGCCCCATCACCCGCGACCTGGATTGGGGCATCCCCGTTCCCGAAAAAGGCTGGGGGGACAAGCGCCTCTACGTCTGGTTCGAGGCGGTCATCGGCTATCTCTCCGCGCCCATCGAATGGTCGGCCATCAGCGGCCAACCCGCCGCCTGGCACGACTGGTGGACGAATGCCGAGGCGCGTTCTTACTATTTCATCGGCAAGGACAATATCGATTTCCACGCCATCATGTGGCCCGCGCAGTTAGCCGGCGTGGGGGCAGAGTTCGTCAAGATTTTCGAAGGCAAGCCTGGCAAGCCGCTCAATTTGCCTTTCGACGTGCCCGCCAACGAGTTCCTTAATATGGAAGACCGCAAGATCTCCGGCAGCCGCAATTGGGCCGTGTGGGGGCTGGATTTCCTCGAGCGCTACGACCCCGACCCGCTGCGCTACTACCTCACCGTCAATATGCCCGAAACCAGTGACAGCAACTGGGATTGGGATGATTTCGTGCGCCGCAACAACAACGAGCTGGTGGCGACTTGGGGCAACCTGGCCAACCGCGTGCTCACCTTTGCCTATCGCAACTGGGATGGCAAGGTGCCCGAGCCTCGCCCGTCATTGCGAGGAGGCGAAGCCGACGAAGCAATCCCCACCACTGTTGAATCCAGACTCCGTCCTGCGGATATTGAATTACTAAGGACTGTCGAAAGTGGTTTTGATTCTGTAGGTGAACTGCTGGAGAGCGTGAAGCTGCGCGCTGCGCTGGGCGAAGCCATTCGCTTGGCCGGCGAGGTGAACAAGTATCTGGACGAGCAAGCGCCCTGGTCGGCGCTAAAAACCGACAAGGCCGCCGCGGGGACAACCATCTACACCGCCCTCAAAGCCATCGACAGCCTCAAGATCCTGCTGGCGCCCTTCCTGCCGCACACTGCCGAAGTCCTGCACCAGACACTCGGCTACACAGAGCCGCTCTTCGGCGAGCAATACACCGAGGTGCACAAAGATGCGCTGGGCGAGCACAAAGTGCTGCGCTACCGCTCGGACTCTGCCAGCGGCGCCTGGGCGCCCAGCCAGCTCGAAGGCGGCCGCGCCCTCAACGAACCCAAACCGCTCTACAAGAAGCTGGAGCCGGAAGTCGCGGAGGAAGAGCGGAAAAGGATGGGAGGGGTTGGATAAAATGCCTGACCAAATTTGGATACTAATTAATCTTTTAGTAGGTGCAGCATTAGCAATAATAGGCGGATGGTTTTCCCATCAACGAATTATGCAACTTGAGATAAAGAAAAGGGAATGGCTACTGAAAGATCAAAAACGCGAATTTAGTCTCGAAACCAAGATAAGACGACTGAAACAAGCTGAAGAATTAATGACTCTAATGACAGATAAGATACATACACATAGAGATCGTATGTCTTTGGCGCTGACCCAAGGGGACGCTGTACAAATCCTTGCAAGCCTGAATAATTATGTCGATGAAAGTTTAAACATACATGATAAAAATATTCATAAAATTCCGGCTGTAATACACTCGATAGATGATAAGGAATTAATTGATCTTTGGAAAAATATAAATAGCGTAGAAGATAGGGCAAGGAAAGTAATGTCAAACCTAATGGGTGAGCTAGAAAAAATAACTAGGGGGGAAGTTTCATCGGTGTTTGCTTCAGATAATTCAGGAAAGCAGTTTATGGTTCAAATGAAGGCCCTTGTCACCTTACACCAGACATATATGGTCCTCTTTTATCAAAGAATTGACAAACTTCGAATAAAAGCTTACAGCAATGTGGCCAAACAAGTTTGAATGACAACTGCGTGGTCGCACTATGGCAGCATATTCACGAAGAGAGCAATTCGCCCCCTTTTTGTCATTCCGAGCGAGGGCGTTTAGCGCCGCCTTTAGCGGCGCTGCCCGACGAGGAATTCCTATAGCGCCTAAATAACCACGCCGAAACCGGAGAAAAACCGAAAAGCGCTATCCGCTTCCCTTTTTGTCATTCCGAGCGAGCGGCGAAGCAGCGACGAGAAATTCCTATAATGCTCAATAGCCACTAGCAAAAGCGGGAAACAAACCCAGCGCCTCAATCATCCTCAAACCAGCCCTCGCTCAAATCTTTCCATTTAGGATTCGAGCTCCTGATCAATGCCCTCTTCTTTTTCCGCCGCCAACTTTTGATCTGCTTTTCGCGAGCAACGGCTTCTTCCACATACTGAAACTCTTCGTAATACACCAACTTGCGCGTTCCTTCTTTTGCTGAAAAACCTGGCAGAGTGCCCGCTTTGTGTTCCGCAACTCTCCGTGCTAGATCATTCGTTACCCCAACGTAAGTAATTCCAGCTCTATTCGACATGATATACACATAGAAAGCATTTTGCTTCATAAACTCTGTTACGCCAGCTCACAAGATTATAAATCTACGCTCGAGGAATTCCTCGTCGGGCTTCCCGCCCTCACTCGGAATGACAAGAGGCGGCGCCTTACGCCGCCTCTTTCCCCTGATCCCCGCTCGCCCGTTTAAGATCGCCTGTTTTGTTTCAAGCTATAGAATGCAACCGGTCGCAACGCGAATCTACCCAATCCACCGAGCTATGAGAAACGCCGCTCCGGCAGCCAGGCCGCCCACCAGCATCGTTTGCAGCCCACCGCGTAAGGGGCTAATGCCGGTGAAGCGCCCCTTAAAGAAGCCAAACAAAAACAAGGCAATCAGGGTAACAATCACCGAGAACAACAGAGCTGTTTGTACAGCTGGAAACAGCATGTAAGGCGCGAGGGGGATAAAGCCGCCAGCAATATACGACAAGGCTATGGTCAACGCACTTTGCCCTGCCCGTTTCGGGTCAGGTTTCTCCAGGCCCAATTCAAAACGCATCATGAATTCCACCCAACGATTTCGATCGCGGCTGAGTGCCTCCACCACCGGGGCGATTTTTGTCTTAGGCAGTCCATACCCCGCAAGGATCTCAGCCACTTCTTCTTTTTCTTTTTTCGGCAGCTTAACCGTTTCCTCAATTTCCCTCTGGCGTTCCGTCTCATAGTGATCCGAATCAGTGCGTCCGGCCAAATAGCCTCCCAGCCCCATGGCGATCGAGCCGGCCGCTATCTCCGCCAAGCCGGCGGTGATGATCAGGCTGGTGGCTGCCCCAGCCCCCGAGACGCCAGCCGCCAGCGCAAAGGGCACTGTCAGCCCGTCGGACATGCCAATGACAATATCTCGGACGGTCTTGGTCGCAGTGAAATGTTTTTCGATGTGGGGAGTGCTTGGCATTGAGATATTCTATGCGCAAAAGCCAGACGAGGCGGAGCTTTGCGACCGCCTCTTGTCTGCTTAAAATTGGGGAGTTTATAATTGCACGCGCTTTTACAAAAGGGAAGCGCTATCCGCCTCCCTTTTTGTCATTCCGAGCGAGGGCGTTAGCGCTGCCTTCAACGGCGCTGCCCAGAGCCTGCCCTGAGCGAAGCGAACGGGGGGAATTTCTCTGGCGCTTCAAGAGGTACAGCCCAAACCGGTAAAAAAACTAGAGCAATGGAAGAATCTTTCACTCAAAGTAGGACCCACGCCTCCTATTTGTCATTCCGAGCGAGGGCGTTCAGCGCCGCTGCCCGACGAGGAATTCCTCTGGCGTCTAAAGAGGTACGGCCAAAACCGGTAAAAAGCCGGACAAATTTACTAATCCTCAAACCAGCCCTCACTCAAATCTTTCCATTTAGGATTCGAGCTCCTGATCAATGCCCTCTTCTTTTTCCGCCGCCAACTTTTGATCTGCTTTTCGCGGGCAATAGCCTCTTCCACATACTGAAACTCTTCGTAGTACACCAACTTATGCGTTCCTTCTTTTGTTGAAAAGCCTGGCAGAGTACCTGCTTTGTGTTCCGCAACTCTCCGAGCCAGGTCATTTGTTACCCCAACGTAGGTAATTCCAGCACTGCTTGACGTCAAATATACATAGAAAACATATTGCTTCATAAACTCTGTTACGCCAGCCCACAAGATTATAAATCTGCGCTCGAGGAATTCCTCGTCGGGCTTCGCCCTCGCTCGGAATGACAAGAGGCAACGAAAGCGCCGCCTCTTTTGTCCAAGTCCTTGATTTATCTCTTCATTCTTCTTTTTTTTCCCGATCCTTTCTATAATGCTTACGCTGCCAATCTCTAAGTCGCTCTTCATTTTGTCAAGTTGTTACTTCCTTAAGCCACCGCAGCCCTCATAACAACTTAACAAAGGGGGCCCGCAGAAAAAAATACAACAACTTTCTAATCTGGAGTTAACCAACAAGGGGGCGAGTGGCGATCGATTCTCCCTCTCCAGCTAGCTGGAGAGGGGTGGCAGCCGACAGGCTGACGGGGTGGTCTTACACCACTATGTTCACCAATTTGCCTTGCACCACGATCACCTGCTTGGGCTTCTTGCCATCCAGTTGTTTTTTCACCGCTTCGCTGGCCAGGGCGCGTTCTTTGGCTTCGGCTTCGCTGATGCCGGCGGGCACCGTGATGCGGTCGCGCAGCTTGCCGTTTACCTGCACCACCAGCGTGATCTCGTCTTCCTTGGCAGCAACCTCATCCGCCACTGGCCAGGGCTGGTTATGCACCGAATAGGGCTTGCCCAGCTGCGCCCACAGTTCCTCGGCGATGTGCGGGGTGATCGGCGCCATCAGGCACAGGTAAATATCCTGGGCTTCCTTCCACTCCGGGCTGCCCGCCGCGCCGGCTTCCTGGGCTTCCACCATCGTGTTACTCAATTCCATCAGCGCCGAGACCACCGTATTGAACTCAAACTCCTCCATGTCCCGGCTGATTCTCTTAATTGTCTGATGCACTTTGCGCTTCAGGTTGCGCCCCACCCTTTCATCCTTCTTTCCACCCCCGTCCTTTTCGGTGAGCAGCGCCCAAATGCGATACAGCCAGCGCACCACGCCCTGGATATTCTCGTCGCTCCACGGGCCGCCCTCCGACCAACGGTAGCCGAACATCAAATAGGCCCTCACCGTGTCTGCGCCGTACTTGCGCACCAGTTTATCGGGGTCGACCACGTTGCCGCGCGATTTGCTCATGCGCTGGTGATCTGTGCTCAAGATCTGGCCCTGGTTGCGCAGCTGCATCATCGGCTCGCGCCCCTCGACGATGCCCATATCGCGCAGCGCCTTGTGGAAGAAGCGCACGTACAGCAAGTGCATGACGGCATGCTCGGCCCCGCCGGTGTACACATCCACTGGCATCCAGTAGTCATATTCCTTCTGGCTGAAGGGCGCCTTGTCGTAATGCGGACTCAGATAACGCAGGAAGTACCAAGACGAGCACATAAAGGTATCCATGGTGTCGGTCTCGCGCTCGGCGGGCTCGTTGCAGTTTGGGCAGATCGTTTGCTTCCAGGTGGGATGCAGCTTCAGCGGACTCTCGCCAGTGGGCGTCCATTTCACATCGTCGGGCAGCAGCACGGGCAGCTGCTCTTCGGGCACGGGCTGCACGCCGCAGGTCTTGCAATACACCATGGGGATCGGCGTTCCCCAATAACGTTGCCGCGAGATCAGCCAGTCACGGATGCGGTAACCCACCGCGGCCTCACCGATCTTCTTTTTCTCCAGATGTGCAATGGTCTTGGCCACCGCTTCATCCGCTTTGGTGCCCGTCATGGGGCCGCTGTTAACCATCACGCCGTAGTGTGGCGCGGCCTCCTTCATTTTCTTGCCGTCCAGCGGCTTGCTATCCGGCGCCTGGATGACCGGCCGCACCTCCAGCCCAAACTTGCGCGCGAATTCAAAGTCGCGCTCGTCGTGGGCGGGCACGCCCATGATGGCGCCGGTGCCATAAGTCATCAGCACGTAATCGGCGATCCAGATAGGGATGCGTTCCTCATTGACCGGGTTAGTGGCATAACCGCCGGTGAACACGCCGGTCTTCTCGCGCTCGGTAGATTCGCGCTCGATGTCTGTTTGGCGCGCCGCCTGCTGCACGTAAGCGTCCACCTCGGCTTTTTTCTCTTTGGAAGTGACTTTGGCCACCAGCGGATGTTCAGGCGCCAGCACCATGAAGGTCGCGCCCCACAGCGTGTCCGGTCGAGTGGTGAAGATGACGAACTCATCGCCCTGCTCGGTCTTGAACGTTACGTTGGCGCCCTCCGAGCGCCCGATCCAATTCGTTTGCAGCGTCCGGATCGTTTCCGGCCAATCGATGCCCTCGAAACGCAGCAGCTCGTCGGCGTAATTCGTGATCCTGAAGAACCATTGCTCCAGATTCTTCTTGATCACCGGCGTGCCGCAGCGTTCGCACACGCGGTTCTCGCCCACCACCTGCTCGCGCGCCAGGGTGGTGTTGTCCTTGGGGCACCAGTCCACCGCGGCCATCTTGCGATAGGCCAGGCCGTGCTTATACAGCTTCAGGAAGAACCATTGCGTCCAGCGATAATATTCCGGATCGGAAGAAACCATCTCGCGGCGCCAATCGAAGATAGTGCCCATGCTGCGCATTTGCTTGCGCATATTCTCAATGTTGGCATAGGTCCACTCTTTGGGATGGATGTTGCGCTGGATGGCGGCATTCTCTGCTGGCAGGCCGAAGGCGTCGAAGCCCATCGGGAAGAGCACGTTGAAGCCGCGCATGCGCATGTAGCGGGCGCGCGCGTCCGAGGGCGTCATGGCATACCAGTGCCCGATGTGCAAATCCCCCGATGGATAGGGCAGCATGGTGAGCGCGTAATGCTTGGGACGCTTGGGGTCTATATCGGCGCGATACAGCCCATCCGCCTCCCACTTTTGCTGCCATTTGGCCTCGATTTCGGCCGGAACGTATTTGTCTGCCATTCTCTCTCCTTCATTTGCCGCCAGCTTCCTACAGCCTAAACTTTTTACAATCAGAAGTCAGCAATCAGAAATCAGCAATCAGCAATTCTTTCTTCCTTTCGCCTTCCTTAAACAAAACGACCCTCATCCCAACTTCGGGACGAAGGCCGGTCGACCTCCGCGGTACCACCCGCATTGCTTGCATGTTTCATCATTGCAAGCCACTCGATTGCGCTAACGGGGGCCTCCGCCGCGATCTACTATTCTTCAATCGCGGAGCTGGCTGCATATGAAGCATCCTTCATATGAGCCGACAGGCGAGTTCGACCTTAAGGATTCTGCTGATCCTTCACCGGATTTTCAGCACATCATCCGGTTCTCTGGCAGATGGCCTACTACTCCTGCCTTGGCTGTGTCTATTCAGTTTTCAGTGGACCCAGTGGGATTCGAACCCACGACCTCCTCAATGCCATTGAGGCGCGCTCCCAACTGCGCTATGGGCCCGTGCCGAGCACAAGGTGGTGCTCCGCACCACCTTTACGAGGCCGTTGCGAGGCGGCTCTGCCGCCGTGGCAACCTTGGCGTCTACAATCGCACCAGTGGACCTGGCGGGATTCGAACCCGCGACCTCGTCAGTGCGATTGACGCGCGCTCCCAACTGCGCTACAGGCCCGTTGTTAATGTTTGAGGATTGTACAAGATGGCACAGGGGCTGTCAAGAAAGGTTGCTGTCGCCCCCAAATAAACGACCAAAGCCTGAGTAAGGAATCAGGGGAAAGAGATCGACGCTTAAAGCGCGGCCTGGACATCCTGCGCATAAGCAGTGTATACGGAGGCCGGAAGCATCGCCAAGATCAGGAGCACACCAAAGCCCATAATGCTTTGCAGAAAATCATTGAAAAAATACCCAACCGGGAATTGCCCAAAAATCCACACTAGGAAAATAACCAGCGGCCAGGGCCACAGTCTTGATGCTAAGCGCAACATGCTATTGGGCTTTTTTCCTGGCAATGGCTTGTGGATTTTCAACCCCGCCGCGCCGCCAAGGATGCCGATAAGCGGAGGGAAGAGCCCGCCTCCGAACAGCAACAGCGCCACAGAAAGCAGGACGAGGATAGCACCTCCATGTTTGCGCCGGACAAAGGCCACTGCCCAGACCAGGATGAGCAGGCCGATGATCATCGCCAGCATGCCCGTAATCAGAAAGTTAGGAAGGATGGTCATGGCGGGTTCGCAGGCGTTCCAGACTTCCTCTGGAACGCAGGGCGACCCCATGGACGCAATCATCAGGCCTTCAGGTCTAGCACTCCCTTGCAGGATTTCGAAAAACCCGTGCTCCAACCCTGCCACACCAGCGACCACGCCAAACCATGCTGCAACTGCTCCAGTCGCTTTTCTCACATATCCTCCCAACTATAAAGCCAGAAACGGGGTTATCGGTGCGTTTCGATTACTTGTTTACACGCGTTCGACTGCTTTCAACTCAACGGCAATTGACTTAGCCCAGGAAGCTATGGCATCCCAATTGCGAAAGTCGCCGACTGGACCCTTGACTTTGTTGATCATCCATTTCTCGATGGGATTCAGCTTCTATATATTCACATGGCCGTGAAACACAGCTATGTCGCGCGGCTGGATGCGATCGGCAATGAGTTGCTGGGCTGCAGGGAACCGCCAACCCTTCAACAACTCAACAGGATCACCTTCTCCCGAGGGACCGCTTGAAAACAGCCAAACGGGCCGCTCAGCCAGGGTTTTCTCATTGGCCTCTAAAAACTTTACTGCCTCTTTGCGCCATTTGCCGATGTAAACCGCGCTGCCCAGGATCACCGCGTCGTAGGTAGTCAGGTCACGGACGTCATTCGCGGTCAACACCTCCGCCTGAAAACCTTCCTGGCTAAGCACTTCACCAATTTTCTCAGCAATTTCTTTGGTTGAACCATATTTGGAAGCGTAAGCCACAAGGATTTTGCGTTTCATTTCTTACCTCTTGTTCTCTCCATGTTCGAATCCTCTTTGTTAAGCCACAGCCTTCTGCAATTCCTCCTCTTTTGCTAAAAGCTTCAGGGCTTTTCGCTGGCGCTGGACATCCTTCTCCAGCTTGGCGAGCAGCATTCCGGCGCGCTCTTCATCGGCATCAAACAGTCGGCGGTAGCGATTCTCACTGTAGACATAATCCTTCAGTGGAACGCTGGGATCCTTAGAGTCCAGGATCAAGGCCGGTTTGCCTTGCGCCGTCAGGTCGGGATTGTAGCGATACAGCGGCCACATGCCGGATTCCACGGCCAGGCGTTGCTGATCCAGGCCCTTGGTCATGTCGATGCCGTGCTCAATGCAATGAGCGTAGGCGATCACAAGAGATGGGCCGTTATATGCTTCCGCCTCGGTAATAGCCTTCATGGTCTGCGCGTCGCTGGCGCCCATAGCAATGCTGGCCACGTACACAGAGCCGTAGGTCATGGCGATCAGGCCCAGGTTCTTCTTGGCGGTCTCCTTGCCGTTGGCGGCAAAGCGCGCCGTAGCTGCGCGCGGCGTGGCCTTGGAAGCCTGCCCGCCCGTGTTGGAATACACCTCGGTATCCAGGACAAGAATATTCACGTTGCGCCCGGAGGCCAGCACATGGTCCAGGCCGCCGTAACCGATGTCGTACGCCCAACCATCCCCGCCCACGATCCACACCGTGCGCTTCACCAGTGTGTCGGCCAGGGATTCCAAGCGGCGCGCCTCCGCGCGATCCAGATCCGAGATGCGACCCTTGAGTTCTGCCACACGCCGGCGCTGTTCCTGGATGCCTTGTTCGGTGGATTGATCGGCGCCGAGCAGGCTTTCCACCAATTCTTCACCAATTTCTTTGTTCAACATAGTGAGCAGTTCACACGCAATCGCAGCTTGCTTGTCCAATGAAACGCGCATGCCCAGGCCGAATTCGGCGTTGTCTTCAAAAAGCGA
>Ga0214473_10002316_pt1 | contig 23464 bp, 17 predicted proteins | sample RVTome_7_FD_203509 | JGI IMG/M metagenome (GOLD analysis project Ga0214473, IMG submission 203509) | Soil microbial communities from uranium-contaminated site in the Upper Colorado River Basin, Wyoming, United States - RVT98D197 | ecosystem: Environmental > Terrestrial > Soil > Contaminated >... | reverse complement strand
GCAATTAACGGCGAGTCTTACGAGTTTCAGAAAATGTATCCTCAGATGATTAAGGATGCCGAGGCTGAGGGGATAAAGGGCGCGCTAAGAAGTTTTAATCTTGCAAATGAAGTAGAGAAAATACATGCAGAACTTTATAGAAAGGCATTAGAGAATATCGGGAAAAATCTGGAGATTGATTATTATGTATGCCAGATCTGCGGCAATACAGTTGAAGGTGAGCCTCCTGATGAATGCCCGATATGCAAGGCAAAAAAGCAGGCATTTAAAAAGGTTGACTAAACTATTCTTGACCCTGTCATTCTGGCTTGTCTGTCATTCCGACTTGTTCGGAATCTTTCTTTAAAGAGGGATGCTGGACAAGCCAACATGACAAAAAGAAGCAGGAAGGATTCCCGACAAGCGGGAATGACAGAATTGCGGCAATTAATATTATTGTAATGTCTTGACCTTCAAAAGGAGGGGATATGAATTCCACGATAATAAAAGCAGGCATGTTTTCGTTTTTCATGGTGATGTTATTTTTGACGTCACTGAGCGCCTCTGAGGATAAGACAGACAAGAAAGCAGAGTCAAACATCAGCTCTCAGACACAGGCATGCATCGGCTGTCACGAGACGTATACGCCGGGCATTGTTCATGACTGGCTTTCAAGCAGGCATTCAAAGGTTACTCCTTCAGACGCAATAAAGAAACCCGCGCTTGAACGCAGAATATCCACAGACAAGCTTTCATCTGATTTATCGGGGCATGTTGTCGGATGTTATGAGTGCCACAGCCGGAATCCTGAAAAACATAAAGATAATTTTGAGCATATGGGTTACAAGATAAATGTTGTTGTCACCCCGAATGACTGCAGCGCCTGCCATCCCGCGGAAGCCAAGCAGTATTCAGGAAGCAAGAAGGCTCATGCAATAAAAAATCTTAAAAACAATCCTGTTTATCATACGCTTGTAAGCACAGTTATAGGAGTGAAGAAGATAGAGAAGGGCAAAATCATATCTGAAAAGCCCTCTGATGAGACGCTCAATGAGACATGCTACGGATGCCACGGCACAAAGATAGAGGTAAAGGGAATGAAGAATGTCTCAACACAGATGGGCGATGTCAGCGTGCCTGTGCTTACGAACTGGCCCAATCAGGGAGTGGGAAGGGAAAATCCTGACGGAAGCCTCGGGGCATGCACTGCGTGTCATCCAAGGCATGGCTTTTCAATTGAGGTTGCAAGAAAGCCTTACACATGCGCCCAGTGCCATCTTGAGCCTGATGTGCCTGCGTGGAATGTATATAAAGAGAGCAAGCACGGAAATATCTTCTTCTCAAAATATCATGAGTGGAATTTTAATGCAGTGCCGTGGACTGTTGGAAAGGATTTCAAGTCTCCGACCTGCGCAACATGCCACAACAGCCTTGTCGTATCTCCTGACAACAGTGTGATTGCTGAAAGGACGCATGATTTCGGTTCAAGGCTCTGGGTCAGGCTCTTCGGGCTTATTTACAGCCATCCCCAGCCGAAGTCAGGGAACACAACGATTATTAAAAATAAAGAGGGCCTGCCGTTACCGACCTCATTCACAGGCGAGTTTGCATCAGAATACCTTATTGACAAAGCAGAGCAGAAGAAGAGGCTGGATTCCATGAAGACACTATGCAACAGCTGTCACAGCACCGACTGGATTGACGGCCATTTCGCAAAACTTGACAGCACCATAAAAGAAACAAATGAGATGACGCTCGCGGCAACAAAGCTGATGCTTGAGGCTTGGGAAAAAGGCATTGAGGACAAGGCAAATCCCTTTGACGAAGCGATAGAGCAGCTGTGGATAAAACAGTGGCTTTTCTATTCAAGCACTATACGCTATGCCTCTGCAATGACAGGCGCGTATGATTACACTGCCTTCAAATACGGATGGTGGGAACTGACCAATAATCTCAATGTGATGAAGGACCTGATAGATATTAAAGAACAGGTTAAGAAGAAGGCAGGAACCAAGAGCATAAAAAAGAAGAAATGAAATGTTATTTTGAAAAGCGAAATAATAAAACTTTTATCAGATAAAAAATACGATGCGCTGATGAAACTGCTGCTTAGCAATGGCAGGCTGTTGAGCACGCTGATATCGCTCACCTATGACAGAAAAAGCATTATCAGCTATCACGCCATAGAGGCTTTTGGCATAGTCTCAAAAGAGATAGCAAAGACAAAACCTGAAATTGTTAGGAATGCTGTCGGACGCCTGCTCTGGATGATACGGGACGAGTCAGGAGGAATAGGCTGGAGTTCTCCTGAGATGCTCGGTGAGATTGTAAGGAACAACCCTGAATTGTTTTCAGATGTTGCGCCTGTGATAATGTCTTTCCTTGATGAAGAGATGCTGGCGTCAGGAGTGCTGATTGCAGCAGGAAGGATAGGGGAGGTTAGCCCTGAACTTATTGCTCATGCAATCCCGCTTATCATTACTTATTTTCACAACCCGCAACCGGAGCTCAGGGGCATTGCCGCATGGGCGCTCGGCAGGATGAGAGTTCTTGAGGCTGAATCTGAACTGGAGAAACTTAAAAACGACAGCAGCCGCATTGCAATCTATGAAAAAGGAGAGATGAAAGAAAAAACAATAGGACAGATTGCAGAAGATGCGTTGGAGAGAATTAACTCTAATAAATGAGAATACTGTTAATTTACATGTCATTGCGAGCACCTGAAAGGTGCGTGGCAATCTTATTGCAAAAGGCGAGATTGCTTCGTTTCACTCGCAACGACAACTCTTATCGCTGGATATTGGATTAACTCAGCACACTCAGTCAGGATGCATATTTTTATCTTATTTTCAGCACACATGCCTGACATATAAATAATTGAACTAAGGACTCAGTTTGACGGGGCTTGAATGTACGGGCAGTAGGCGCGTTCGTGGCAGTTTCTGCAAGTCTGTTCATTCAACGGGAATGCAGTGAAATCTCCTTTTCTTAAATCCGAGACTGTCTTTTCAAGATACTTGAGGCATGACTCTATGTAATCATCCATTGTCAGGCTGTCTTTTTTCCCGGGCACCCAAGTGATTTTAGTGTCTTTGACCGAGTATATGCCTGCGCGGTTTACTTTGAATCCGAGGGCTTTCATCAAAGCCGCGTAAAGGAACAGTTGAAGGCTTGCGCCTTTATTCACAATCTCTGTCCTGCTGAGCTGCGCTGCGCCTGTCTTGTAGTCAATAAGCTCAACTTCGTTTTCATTATTTTCTGAACTTTGAACTTTGAACTTTGAATTTTGAATTTTTATATCCACCCTGTCTATTTTCCCTTTGAGCTTTATATTTTTTATGACCTCTCCTTCAACAGGCACTTCAGCCTTCATAAACGAATATCCTTCATCTCTGAGCTCGCTTTCAACCTCATAGATTTCAGGAAGGATGGAAAGGAACGAATCTCTTATGAAATTTTTCCAGTAGTTTTCCAGCGGTTTTTCATCAAGCACTTTTCCAAGGAGTTTTTCCGCCTCTGCTTTCATCTCATCATAGTCCCGATAAGATCGGGATTTTGCCATTAACTCTTCCATTATTTCATGTATTATTGTGCCGAGAAGCATTGCCTCAATCTCATATTCTTTTGTTTCTGAAGGTTCAAGCCTGAGAATCTTTTCTATGAAGAATTTCCTGTGGCATGTCCTGTATGAATCTATGTCCGTAACCCTTATCTTTGAGTTTTCTCCGAACTGTTTTTTTATTAGCCTGCTTTTGACGCCTATTTCTTTTATGTGTGATGAGAGGGGAATCTCCGGATGCCTCAGCAGCTCTTCTTCTTTGCACAGGATTCCGGGTGTTTTCTCTGTGGTCTCAGCCTTCCACGGCAGGAAAGGCGAGGGCAGGAAAAGCCTGTCCGCCTCCATTGCAGGATAGGAGAGGTGAAGGTTTTTTGACGGTAGTGCTGCTGTCAACCACGAGAATATGAACTGCTGGAGGTGCAGGTATCTATTCATATTAACAAGCCCTATTTTTGTCTTCACATTGTCAGGCAGTAGAAGGTCTATCTCAGGCATGGAAGGCAAATCGCCGTCTTTCAAGCCTCCGAGGTATAGATATTCAGGCTCTGTACAGCGCAGTTCAAAGAACCCTGAGACCCGCACGCCTTCACCCTCCGCCTCTTTCTCTGAAGCGTTCAGGATGTATCTGAGGCAGTCAATGAATTCCCGCAAACCATACGACAAATCCCCCCATCCCCCCTTTACTAAAGGGGGGCGAGGAGGGATTTGTATCAGATTGTCAATGAGGGACAGCTCTTTCAGAAACTCTGAGACTTGTTCTTTGGTATCAGTATCTTCTGCATCAGTGAAATCAAGGTCTGAAAGAAATTTGCGGAGAGCTTCTGATATCTGCTTGAAAGTCCCTCTGTCCTTCAAAAATTCAAGGGGTTTGAGTTTTTTAAATATCCATTTGAACTCTTTTTCAATCTCAGGGAGAATGTCTCTTAATTCAGGGTTCTTAACATTTGATAATGTTTTTGATAAGCCCAGCCATGAGTTTTTGCCTTTGATTATCCCTGAGTAAAGCGATATCTGAGGAATCCACGCTCTGAATAAAGCAGACATTTTTTTGAAATGCGGAGATGCAAGGAACCGCGAAAACGGAAGCCTCGGATAATCGTCAGCAATTGATTCAAGCATTGCCATCAGGGCAAGGTAAGGCGCTGTCTTTCCCAATGGTTTTGAGGTGGAAAATGTGCAGGGTATGCCGTATCTTTTGAACACCCTCTGCACAATGTCATGGTAAGCGTGCAGTTTCGGGAAAGCGACCATTATCTTATCTAAAGACCTGCACCTGCCTGATATGAACAGGTTTTTGATATGCCGGGCAATGCCCTCAACCTCTTCATCTATTCCCGGATATGAGACATAGGACAGCCCTTTTTCTGATGACGGCAGGGGAAGGGCTGCCTCAGGGTCAACAGAGCCTGTTTCAATGCTAAAGTTATTCTTTATGAAATCATCAAAACTATTTGTTATTGAAATAAAATTATTGTCATATGGAATTGAGATAAGGGTCGTTTCCGCCTGCTCAATCAGGCTCTTGAGGATACGCTCTTCTGAGGGGGTCACCTCGTAAAATCCGTCAAGAATAAGGATGGCAGGGCTGTAATTATGACCGCTTATAATCGCAGGGCACTCTGCCATAACATCGTTTTCATCAATAAGATTCTGCACAGCCAGCACTTCCTGATATTTCCTGAAAATTTCAATTGCATCCATTGCCCTTTTTGAGCCCTCTTCCGGGACGTTGAGTTCTTCAAACACGCTTTTGAGTTCCTTGCTGATAACCTCAATGTCTTTGCAAGGGGAATACTGCTTTATCTCGTCAATAAAGCTGCTTATGATTGAGGAAAAGCCGATGCCCTTGCCTGACAGACGCGAGATGACGATGGGTATTATTGATCCGGATATCGGGGTTTTATTTCCATGAAGGGAGTAGAGTTTCTTTGAAAGCTGTTTTATTGTCATCATCTCAGGCGGGATATAGGTGTTTTTTGTCAGTTTATGGAAAATCCCCTGGCTTTCTCTTATTTTCCGAGGGGTAGGGGAGAGGCAGAGTATTTTGGAATAATCATTGCCCTTTGTTTCTAAGACGGCTGTTTTCAGCAGGTCTTCTGTAAAGCCTCTTCTGCTGAACGGGATATGAAAGGCCTTTATCTGTTTTTGCATAATTTCAGCTGAAAATAGTATCTAAGCAGCACAAATCATGGCTCACAAGAGGCGATATCTTACGTCCTGTAGTCCGCGTTAACCCCTATATATTCTTCTGTAAGGTCGCAGGTTAAAACTTTTGCAGATGCATAGCCCCTGTGCAGGTTTATCAGTATGCTGACCTCGCTGTTGTTTTTCAGATAATTATTCGCCTCTGCGTCTTTTCCTGCGCCTGTGCCTTTATTTACCACCTTGATATTTCCTAAATGAATGGCTACGTTTTCGTCATTAAATTTTATCCCTGAATATCCGAGCGCAGCCATAATACGGCCCCAGTTTGCATCATTTCCGTAAACTGCTATTTTTACGAGATTGGAATTTGCAACAGAGAATGCAGCCTTTTCCGCCTCTTTCTCATCAGCCGCGCCTTCAACCTCTATTGCGATTAATTTTGTGGCTCCTTCTCCGTCTTTAACAATAAGCCTTGAAAGTTCGTACGTAAGCTCATCAAGGGCATTTTTAAAAATTTTATAGGATGCAGAGTTCTCTTTGATTTCAGAATTGCCCAGCATTCCGTTAGCCATTATCAGCGCCGTGTCATTTGTGGACATATCGCCGTCTATTGTTATTCTGTTAAATGATTTCCTCGCAGAATCCTTTAGAGCCTTGCTTAGCGTTCTTTTTTCTACTGCTATATCCGTTAATATGAAGCAGAGCATTGTTGCCATATTCGGCGCTATCATGCCGGCGCCCTTGCAGATTCCTGCAATGGTTCCTGTTCCATATTTACCTGAAAATCCCCCCATCCCCCCTTTGCTAAAGGGAGGTGAGAAGGGATTATTTTTGCTGTCCATCTCAATTTTTACTTTTTTGAATATAACCTTCGGAAATGTGTCTGTGGTCATTATTGCGGATGCAATGTCACGGAGGCTTGCCCTGCCAAGATTAGCTGTGAGAACGGGAATCGCAGCCTTTATCTTTTCCATAGGCATCGGCGTTCCGATGACTCCTGTTGAGCAGACATAGACAAGGGAAGGTTTAATTTTAAGATTTTTTGCCGTGAGCGACGCTGTCTCAGCGGCATCCTGCATCCCTTTCCTGCCTGTGCACGCATTTGCATTTCCGCTGTTTACAATTATCGCCTGTCCCCTGCCGGATTTGATTTTTTCCATATCAAGTTTTACAGGCGCAGCCTTTACCTTGTTTGTTGTAAAGGCGCCCGCGATGTTTGCCTCTGTCTTCGAATAGATTAGTGCGATGTCTTTTCTGCCCGGCTTTTTGATTGCGGCTTCTCCGGCAGAGATCAGGAAACCTTCAGGGATGTATGTTTTGTCTTTATTTTTTAGCATTGCACCTATTTTATCATATTTATAATGTATTAAAGATATTTCATTTCCATAAGTATGTTTTTTGTAAGCATGATTGTGTAAGATAATATCTGATGAGAGAAAATTTGAGATGGATAAAAATGTTTTCCGTGATTAAGGATAGAATCAGCACGGCTTTTACTGTTCTGTGGCACTCAGTCAAATCTTTTATTAAAAATGATAATTCTTCTGCGGCTGCCTCGCTTGCTTATTACTCGCTTTTTGCTTTGATTCCGCTGCTGCTCTTGCTGTTTTTTGCTCTCAGTTTCTTTATAACATCCTCCAAGGCTATTATGCAAAAGATTACCATGCTTATCAGCCAGTTCATCCCTTATTACAGCGATACCATACTTAATGAGGTTTACACACTGGCAAGGCATAAGGGTATGTGGAAGATAATAAGCTTGGTGGCGCTTCTGTGGATGTTAATGCCGCTGATGAGCACTCTGAGGACCGCATTTTATAATATCTTTAAGTTGGAGGAAAAGCGCTCCTTCCTGAAGGCCAATATTCTGGACCTCGGCGTAATACTCCTTACTTTGTCTCTTCTCGTAGTTGTCAGCTTTTCAAATGTGGCGTTCAAGAAGTTTCTTGTCCTCGGCGGCAGCACGATTTTTTATGATATTGCGTCCTACTGCCTTACCGCTGCCATAATATCAGTGTTCTATCTCGTTTTTGTGCCCGCAAAGGTTCGGTTCAGCTACATATTGGCAGGCTCTGCGCTTACAACGCTGTTATGGGGAATTATAAGGCCGCTATTCGGTCTTTTCCTCTCATACAACCCTCAGTACGGCATTACTTTCGGCTCATTGAAGGCGCTGTTTATCATTATTATATGGATATATTATTCGTTCAGCGTTCTTCTCTTCGGAGCAGAACTAATCGCTAATCTAAGGAGAAAGGACGTTATGCTGCTTAAGGGGCTGTTTTATGAGACGCATACAGACAGGAAAACGCAAAGGCTCAAGAGAAAGTTCGGGCGGGATTATAAAACAGGGGATGTTATATTTGAGGAAGGAGAAAAAGGCAGCGAGATGTTTTATATCCTCTCCGGCAGTGTGAGGCTGATTAAAAAAGATCAGACGCTGAGAATTATGCGGAAGGGTGAATACTTTGGAGAGATGGCGTTATTAATCGGTACCTCGAGGACAACAAGCGCGCTGGCAGAAGAGGATAACACTTCACTTGCTGTTATAGGACCTGAGAATTTTGAAGCGCTTCTCAGGGAAGAGCCGAAGATAGCAATTTCATTTTTAAAGGAACTTGCTCACCGCCTAAAAAAGACAGATGAATTTTTCTGTTAAGAATAATCTGGCTTGTTTAAAACTTGACATTATTGCATTATTCTGGTATTTCTTTAACTAAAAAAGGGAATCAGTTCGAGAAGGGAGAAGGGTTTTTATAGTCCTAAATATTAATTTAATTAAGAGGAGGGTTTATGAGTCAGGTAAGAGTTTTTTCTGTGATTTTCGTTTTATGTTTAATCTTTGTGGCTCCACAGGTTGCATCTGCTATTGGTCTTGAGGCTGCTGTTGGAGGATGGCAACAGGATCCATCAGGAGACATCAGTTACAAAGGAGAGTCATTAAGTGTTGAGAATGAACTGAAGTATGATTCAGAGCCTAAAGTCTTTGGCAGGGTAAAGATAGATATGCCGCTGCTTATCCCTAACATCTATCTTATGGCAACGCCCATGGAGTTTGAAGGTACAGGAAGCAAGAACATAAACTTTACATTCGGTGACAAGACATTCAATGCAACTGCACCTTTCTCATCAAAGATGCAACTTGATCATTATGACATTGCGTTCTACTACGGCCTGCCATTCGTAAAAACAGCTACGCTCGGCAAGCTGAACGTTGATGCTGGATTAAATGTAAGGTTTATAGATATGAAGGCTGAGGTTAAGCAGGGTGCTGTTCAGGAGTCTAAGAGTCTCACAATCCCGTTGCCGATGGTTTATGTGGGCGCACAGTTTAAGCCCATTGATAAGTTGTCCCTCGAGGCTGAACTGAGGGGCATAGCGCTTGGTTCAAATCATTTCTATGACCTCATTGGAAGGGTGAAATATAAGGTCGTAAGCCCTGTCTTTATATCTGTCGGCTACAGGCATGAGGATATAAAAATAGACAAGAATGACGTAAAAGCAAACTTAACGTTTAGCGGCCCCTTTGCAGAGGTAGGGGTTGAATTCTAAATTGAGACATAGATGAATCTCTACTTTTTGTCATTCCCGCTTGTCGGGAATCCCTCTGGAAGAAAGACTCTGGACAAGCCAGAATGACAGAATATGGAAACCCTGTAGCAAGCTGCGGGTATCTAATAGATGAATAAGGTTAGAAATAGGAGGTGCGGTCGAGTGGGCAGAAAAATGACAACTGCATTCCTTTTCGTATTTATTTTTTATGTCTCTGTTAATATTGCTGAGTGTTTTGCCGAATTAAAATGCATTGATGCAGAAGGCGAGGCGGTTATTGTCAATAATGACATCCCATCTTCTAAGACAGAGGCAATAGCAAGGGCAAAGTGGTCTGCAATAGAGCAGGCAGTCGGCGTTGAGGTTAAGGCGCAGAGCGTGGTTCAGAATATGACGCTTGTTGACGATGCTATAAGCAAACAGGTAAGAGGCGTTATTTCTAATTTTAAGGAGCTTGCCAAAGAAACACGGAAAGATACCTTTTGGGTCAGGATAAATGCATGTGTTGAACCTTTCAAGGCAAGAGACGCTGTATCGTCCCTGGCGCTTAATAATTCAATAGCAGTATTTATACCGGCAAAAAAACCAAAGGTTGTCAAGGAAATGGAGGAGATTCACAAAACGCCTTACGGCAAAACCGAAAGGAGCGGGCTTGCAACCAAAGATGAATATGACGAGACCAATATACTGTCAGAGAATCTTATCGGCAGGCTTACAGAGCAGGGCTATACGGTTATTGACGTTGCGCCAACACATGCGCTTGAAACACAGGAAATAGAGAATGCGGTCAAGAGTGGTAACTTTATGACTGTAAGAAGTCTCATGTATAAATTCCTCTCGAACATCCTCCTCATAGGGAAGATTGATTACACCATCTCCACAAGAAAAGGTCAGGACATAGGATACGGCATTTCCATGCCTTTTAATAATGTGACTGTGAGGCTGACATACAGAATTGTAACCAGAGACAATACAGGAAAGACAATTATACTTACTGCCGGCACAGAAGAAGGCAAGGGCATGGCAATGAATGTGGAAGACGCTGCTGCAGGCGGATTGAAAGATTTGTCAACAAAGCTTATCCCGGTTGTAATGGACAAGGTAGGCCAGTATATTAAAGGCATTGCCAAGAAAGTGGAAGTAACGGTAAAGGGAGTTACAGACATAAATAGTCATCTTGCAGTGAAAGATATTCTTCAAAATATTGCATGGGTTACGAATGTTGAAGAAAAAACAAAAACCGTGATAAAAACAGAAAAAGTAAGCGAAACCACGATGATCTCAGAGCCAATGGCAGTAGGAGGTTTTGGGGAATTCGTAGTAAGTTATCCTGAAAATACCATCTATCTGGCAAACAGCATAAGCCAGAAGGGCAATTTCCAGATAGTGAACTTTTCACCGTATTCAATAACTATAAGATATCAAAAATAAAAGGGGGTTGCTTGCAATGAATATCAGGCAGTTAAAGATTTCTGTGGTAGTTATTATAGCTGCGGCTTTTGTCGCATCTTCCTGTGCTCCGAAACTGACCATCTCAGAGTTCAGGCAGGGGGCAATTGACTCCAAAACAGCGTCCCACCAATTGCCTCAGTATGTTATAGACAAGAAAAAGGCGAAACTGGCAGTTCTGCCGCCGGGTGATTCCACACAGTTCAGAACTGCTTGCGGGCTGGGACAGTCAGCGCATGAAAATTTCACGCAGACACTCGCAAAGATAGGCACTGTGGAGGTTGTTGAGAGGAGTCAGCTTGACGCCTTTATGCAGGAAATGAAATTTCAGGCGGGAGTCACGAGCGAAGTAGATGCTAATAAGTTCATGCAGATTGCAAAGGGCGTTGACTTTGTTTTTGTGGGAGCTGTCTCATCTGCGGGAGTCAATGCATCATACACAGAAGGAGGACAGAGAAAGAATGTTTTTACGGGGCAGATGTATTATGCAAATCCCACATGCACCGAGTCAGGAAAGGTGCTGGTTAATTACAGGCTTATTACATTTCCTTCAGGCAGTGTCCAGCAGGTATTCCAGCTTGACGGCCAGAAAACTAATTTACCCAGAAATGTAAGCAGCTCATATGACTGCAGGGTTCAGAATGCATGCGGCTTGCTTCAAGAGGCCGTATACCGCGCAGTTGACGATGTTAAAGAGTCTCTTGCCGAAGCCTTTCCTGTTTACGGTTATATTTCCAAGACCATGACTCACAATTCAAACAAGAAAAGCAGGATAGCATTTTTAAGCATTGGAAAGGCAGACGGCGTTGAGGCAGGCAGCACAGTTGACATAATAGAATTTGTTCCTGAGAAAGACCCTGTAAAAGGCACTACATCACTTGTGCCTCGTGTTATCGCGGAGTGTGCAGTGACCGAGACAGAGCTTTTTCCAGACAGAAGCATCTGTGTCATCCCTGAAGAAAGCGCTGATTTTGTCTTTGTAAAACATGCTGTCAGGACAAAATCTAAAACCGGTGTCTTCAGAGGCATGCAGAAGATATACAGAAAGGTTATGTAGGTCTGATGCGAGACGAGGCAATGATACAGAAAGTTTTTGCGGCTATTGCTGTTTTCCTTATTTTGCTCTTCATAGCCGCATGTAAGCCTGTAAAGGATGAAAACACCATAAGGCAGGTTTTTTCCCTGCTCAATGAAACAAGATATGACGAAGCATTAAAGCTTATGGAAGGCAATGCCGAAACTCTTATGAGGAAATTAACTAAAGAGCAGTCAGGGGAGATTGCCGCCATTGTCTTTAAAAATCTGGTTCTGGATAAGGTTTCTAAAGATGAACTGTTGACATCCGAGGAGAAAGAAGCAAGGATATACAGGGCAGGTTATCACATCGAGCTTAAAGATAAAAATATCCGTCCGGAAGCGGCGGAACTGCTTTCAAAGGTTGGGAACGGCGAAGCGCTCGTCTATGTGAATAAAAAAACAGGAAAAATTACCAGCTTAATTGACCTGAAAGGCGGTGTTTTCGTTAAGTTGTAAGGATCTTTAGGGCGAAGGTGAATTTTACCTTTACATATCTTGCTGTTAGTGGTAAATAGTAAGAAGAGAGGATGCTAATGCTATTAATAACTTTAACGACAAAACGAAGGAGGTAGGTATGAAAGGCTGTATGAGAATTCTGTTTATGGTTTTTGTTCTTGCGTTTGTTTCTGCGTGTACGAAACCGGTTGCCAAATGCACTGACCCGACCGACAATCCGTCTCATCATTATCTGATGGGAATGCAGGCTCTGGAGGAGAAAAAAATTGATGTTGCGCAGAGTAAGTTTGAAAGGGCTAATGTTTGCGATGAAAAGTTCTCTCCTGCCTACGATGGGCTTGCTATTGTTTCAGCTTATAAGACCAAACAACAGGCTGACGCAGCATTTAAAAAAGTAGAGACTGAAAGGGCAATGGAACACCTCAAAAAAGCAGGCAAACTCGCAGAAAGCGCTGAGGACAAGTTTGACCATCTTGTGGCAACTATGAGAGTGTACAGCGCCATTAAACCAACAAAAGACTGGCTGAAGGCAACAGAAGATGCTTTCAGCGATATCCGCGATCTGAAGGTTGAAGAAAAGAGGCTGACCTATTATCAGGGCAAAGAGGCTGCGGATTATTTTATGGGCAAGGCATATCTCAATGCATTAGAGTTCAGGCAGGCAAGGGATAAGTTTGCCGATGTCTTGAATGCAAAGAGAGAGGGCAAATGGCATGAAAAGGCTGACAAGGCGCATAAGCGCGTAGACAAGATAGTCCGCGCTATGGCAGGTATTACGGTAGGCGATGTCGGCAAGCAGATTGCTGTTAAAGATTCAGTCACAAGGGCAGACCTTGCGGCGCTTCTTATTGTTGAGATGAAACTTGACAAGCTCTTCGCCGGACGCATCCCAGTAAAATCACAGGTTGACAAGATGATGGCAGAGTTCACGCCTGCTGATATGCTTAACCATCCCTTTAAAGAAGAGGTTCTTACAATAATGAAGTGGAAGGTAAGGGGGCTTGAGCCCAGATATGATGGAAACACAAAAGCATATCTGTTCATGCCTAAAGAACCTGTCTTAAGAGGGGAGATGGCACTAATCCTTGAGGACGTGCTGATAAAACTCACCGGAGACGAGAAACTTGCAACAGCATATTTTGGACAGGATAAATCACCATTTCCTGATGTTAAAGCAACATCACATTTTTACAATGCTGTTATGAACATGACAACCCGCGGAATTATGGAAGGCGAGCTTTCCGGTGAATTTAGGGTTGGCGCTCCTGTTGATGGCGCAGAGGCATTGCTTGCCATGAGAGTTTTAAAACAGAGGATGAACATTTATTAGGAATAAATTAAAAGTTGTAAGTTGAAAATGAAAAGTTTTAAAACTCTTAATTCTAAACTTTTAACTCTTAACTTAAATAAAAGGAGGACGATATGAAACATAAGAGATGGCTTATCGGAGCTTTGATTTTACTCATTGGACTTGGAGGCATAGCTGTTGCCCAGCAATACCCGACTGATCAGATGGGCGGACAGCCGCCGCCTCAACAGCCTCAGCAGTCAGGCGCTGTTCAGGTTGACGCAAGTTTTACCGCTGCAAATGAGTGGCTGAGCAAGAATCACCTTTCTTTAACCGGCAGCGCTGCAGGCAGAGATGACAATGCTGCCTTCAGCCAGGAAATGATTTTGTTTTACGGCGAGGCGTATGGCAATCCTTCGCATACTAATATCGCGCAAAGAGGAGGCATGGCTAAAAGGGCAGCAGTAGTTGTCGCTCAGAGATCGCTTGCAGAATATATTAACGGCTTTGCGATTGTCGGAGATACTCTGGTTAAAGACGGCATAGCACAGTATGATGTAATCAGGTCTGCTGTTGCGGGGTTCATAAGAGGCATGCAGGTAGTATTTCAGGATTACAGCCCAGAGAAAGATACTGCCATTGCCATAATCAAGGTAGGAATGCACGGGCCGGATGGTTTTGCAACCAGCGTGTATAAAAAGATGTTTGTGACCGAAAAAAAGATGGACCCCCAATTCGTAAAGGCTATTCATGAGGTAGATGGCAAACCTGTTCCTAACTTTAAGGCAGCGGTAGTGCCTACTGAAAGTTACGATGGACTTATAATTGACGCTACTGAGCAGAACTTCAGGCCAGCCCTGATAAATAGGGTGTTCACTCCCAAGGGAGAACTGCTTTACGACCCGTCAAAGATAAGCCAGAAGGTGCTGGTTGAGCAGGGATGCGGCGAATATACAAACAGCGTGGACAAGGCAAAGGCTGCCCTTGGCACAAGAGGCGTAAAGAACCCCCTTATTATTAAGGCAGTAGGCACGGTTAGCGTATCTGACCTTCAGGTCTCTGATGATGACGCAGTGAATATCTTTTCGGCAAACCAGAAGAAAGGTTTTTTTGCAAGCGCAAAAGTAGCATTTGTATTGAAGTAAAAGACGTTAAAGAGTCAGTCCCGAGCAGCTCGGGGCATGGTTTTAAGCATGAGTGACAGACGATTAGGGCGTCTGTCACTCATGACGTTATGGGGGAACCCTTGGGAGGTAAAAGACTGATGGCTATCTTAATAATATTCCTATGCATAGTTGCATTTTTTTCTCCCCTGCCGTGTTCAGCTAAGACCCTTATTCTTGACGGAGATCTGGAAAGCAGGATAAAGATGTCCCAGCAGATTAGTTTTGATGTCCAGCAAGGGGTAAAAACACTAACCTTCAAATTCGCTCTTCCGACCGAATTTTCCAATAAGGCAACGTCACAGGGCGTTGACGGCCTGAATATAAAATTCACTCCGGAACCGGTATCAGTTGTTGACGATATAGATAAATTCGGCAACAGGTTTAAAAAGGCAAGGTGGGAGAACCTGAACCAGCGTGTCAATATCACAATATCATTTAATGCGCACATAAAAGCAGAACTGCGTTCAATGGACAGCAGTTCTCCGTTCCCGCTAAACGCCATATCAAATGATGACGCGGTATTTCTCAGACCGACACAGATGGTGCAGAGCGACAATGAAGAAATCATAGCCCTCTCAAGGAGGCTTACAGTCAATGCAAGGACAACTCACGATGCCGTAAACGCGATACTTAACTGGGTCGCTGACAATGTGAAGTACACTTACAACCCTCCTCAATACGATGCGATACACACGATGAAAACAGGCAAGGGCAATTGCCAGAATTTCGCGCATCTCTCAATGGCATTGCTAAGGGCAGCAGGCATTCCCTCCAGAATTGTCGGCGGCATCAGCCTTAAGCGTCAGTGGAAGGTCCCTGTTGAAAACGGTTATCTTGTGCAGGATATGGGGCAGGGCGGGCATGCGTGGATGGAGATATTCTTCCCTGATTTAGGATGGCTTTCCTATGATCCCCAGCAGTCAAGGCAGTTTACTTCAACAAGGCATATCAAACAGACGCACGGACTGGATTCAAAGGACATTAATGACTCATGGTCGGCGTCTCCCTATCTGCCGAAATACAGCGAGGATATAGATGCGGTATTTAATAACGACAACATAAATATAAAGCTAAGGTCGTCGAAGAGCGCGCCTGTATCTTATATTATGAGCAATAATCTCATGGCAAAAGCAATCGCCCCTGAAAAACCGCTGCCGCCGATTCCTAAACCCGAACCGCTTGTTGTCAAACCAATTCCGCCGGCGCCAAAACCAGAGCCTCCGGTTAAACCTCCTCCCAAAAAGAAGGGCGTAATTGAATTTGGCAATACAGACTTTCCCGCTCTGGTGGATGTTTATCAGGTTGTCGGAAATGAGGCTACAAGAATCCTTGATAAAGAGACAGCCGAGTATGTAACATCCCGTTATGTTTATGCGCAGGCGTTTACTGTGACTGATACGATGACAATGTATGATGTGTCGCTTGCCATGCGAAAATTCGGAGGCGACGGCACGCTCTATGTTGATATTGTTAAGGATGAAAACGGAAAGCCAGGCTTTGAACCAGGGTTTGCAGGAGGGAGGTCGCTGCCTGTTTTTCTGGGCAATATAAGGTTTCAGCCCGGTTATTATTGGGTGAACTTTATATTTGCCAAAGGCAATGAGCCGTCACCTGTTCTTAAGCCAGGCAAATACTGGATAATTCTCAGGCATTCGGGAGAGGCAATAGTAAACTGGTTTTATATTCCCGGAAATCCTTATGGAGACAGCGATGACACACGCTCGACAGTGAAGGGCTTTCAATGGGAAGACCTGCTGAATTATGATTTTGTGTTTAAGGTGGGGGGAAGGGTGCAGTGAAAATACTTAGGATGTTTGCTGCGTTAGTTTTTTTATTTGTGTTTGTAACAGATGCCATCCCAGCCGAAAAAGGGCAGAAACAAAATCCGCCACTGTCCAAAAAAGAGGTTCAGAAGTTAAGAGATATAGCAGTTATAATCTCAGGAGAAATAACAAGAAGAAACGTAAAATCTGTTACAGTAATGGATTTTAACGATATTAAAACCAGCCCCTCAAAAATGGGGAAAACAGTTGCCGCTGAATTCAGAAGGCAGATGGAGGCTTTAGGCAAGACAAATTTTACTGTTGTGGACAGCGGAGGAGGCGCTTTTGTTACGGGAATGTTTCTTCCGTTTAAAGGCGGAGACAAATGGAGGCTGGACCTAAAGGTTTTATCGCCTGACAACAGGCTTATTACGTCCTACAGCGGTTTTTTCAGAAAAACAAAAGGGGTAAAAAAATGAGAGATTTTCTGCGGTTCAGGTTTCTGATCTAAGCCGTGTGGAAGCTGTAGGTATTGGCGTGCCAAACGGCCATAATTCGCAGGTCAAAGGGACTCTCTGGATGGACAATGTTCGTTTTTACAGATAATACGTTTAATACATTTCAGGTATAATTCATGTATAATTATAATTACGGAAGAAAATGCACAAACCGCAATTGGCTGCAAACCATCTTATAAAGTTTTTTATTCCTGCTGCACTGATGTTGTGCAGTTTTACCCATGCAGATTTATTGTATGCTTCGAAAGCTGAATATGTTGCTGTAGAGGGGTATGCATCAATTGCTGACGGCAGGAAGGACATTGCAAGAGAGAATGCGCTGAGCAATGCGTTCCGCAGGGCAGTAGAGCAGGCTGTAGGCGTGCTTGTCGAATCAGAGACGCTTGTTAAAAACTTTCAACTCGTGAATGACAGGATTTATTCCAAAAGCGCAGGTTACATTAAAAAATATACTATCACAGGAGAAAAGGTTGAGGGCGATACATTCAGGATTGAGATAAAGGCTTTAGTCGCAAGAGTGCGGATTGAAAAAGACCTTGACGAGATAGGGCTTTTGATAAAAAAGGCAGGCAAGCCCAGACTTATGCTGCTTATTTCAGAGCAGAATGTCATCAGCGATAAACCGTCTTACTGGTGGGGTGATAGCGGCGGAGTAAATATCGGAGTTGCTGAAAATACGCTTACGGAAAAACTTTCAGGAAAAGGATTCAGTTTTGTGGAGAAACAGGTTGTGGTTGCAAGGGCAAAGAGCGAACTCAAATCAATGTCCTCAACAGGCCCTGACATGGATAATGATATGGCGCTTAGGCTTGCTTCAATGGGCGAGGCTGAAGTTGTGATAATCGGACAGGCAGTGGCAAAGGCAGGCACACCCCTTATGGGGACAACAATCCGTTCCTGTCAGGCGACAATTTCTGTGCGCGCATTGAATGCGGACAACGGCGAACCCCTTGCCTCTGCCACTGCAAGCGCTGCGGCTCCTCACGTTGACCCTGTGACAGGTGGCTCTGAAGCGCTGAAAAAAGCATCACTCGAAATATCGGATAAACTCATGTCTCAGATTCTCGCAAAGTGGAAAAAAAGGGTGAGCGGAATATATATGATAAAACTTACGGTGTCAGGACTGAAGTTTGATACAATGAAAGAGTTTAAGCAATTCCTTAAGGACCATACGGACAGCATAGAAGAAATATATGACCGAAGCTATAAAGACGGTGTAGCCAAGCTTGACATGGAGGTGAGCGGCAATACCAGAGATATCGCTGAGGAATTAAGCGGCAAGAAATTCAGGGGCGGCATGATAGAGGTGAAATCATTTACGAGCAATGTAATTGAAATAACAGTTAAATAAAATTAGGGGGGTAATGATGAAAATGAGGTTTTTAATTTTACTTTTTATTGCCATATTTTTTGTAAGCGGCTGCGTAACGCCCGGCAGAGAAAGTTTTGATCTGGGACAGAGCCTTGCAAAACAAAACAGGCTGGAAGAGGCATTCTCTATGTATGAAGACGCTGTTGTCAAAGAGCCTGACAATCAGGAATTTAAGGATGCCCTTAATCAGGCAAGGGAGCTTTTGGTTAAAAGACACATGGAAAAGGCAAGGTCATACGTGGATATGAGGCCGCTCACCTTTGACCATCTCAGGAATGCGCAGAATTCAATAGACAAGGCGCTCAAGATAGCGCCGGCAAACGATGACGCCAAAAAGCTAAATGCCGCGGTAAAAACAGAAATGGACGGACTGATAAAGAAAACTGAGATGATGTATTCGTCAGCTTCAAAGGCAATGGAAACTAACGAGTGGGTCGCCGCTGTTGGAAAGCTCAGGGAGATAAAGGCCTTTTATCCTAACTATCTTGACCTGCCTGTAAAGCTCAGCATTGCTGAAAACAGCAGTGTTAATTATTACTTAAGAGAATCTGATAAGTTCAAAAGCGCAGAGGAATGGGGGAGCGCTATAAAGATGCTTTCACAGGCGCGGGAAATACAGCCCGGCAACAGCGAGATTGAAACACGCTTAAAGGAAGCTTTAGGCAGGCATAAACCTGAGTACTATGCATCAAAAGCTGAGGATGCATCAAAAAATAACGACTGGGAATCCGCCATGAAATTTATCAATAAACTTCAGGCATTTTCTCTGAGCGGGGATACAGCCCGGAAAGCCGAGCAATTAAAACATCAGGCGTCTTCGTTTTTCATTGCTAAGGCAGAGCAGTACCTTGCCGGCAAGCGTCTTTATTCTGCATACACTTATCTGATGTCTGCTATAACCATGATGCCGGAAATAAAAAATGACCAGAGGACAACAGATGCCATAACCCAGATGGTCAGCGCTATGACTGCAGAAGCTGACTCTTATGAAAGCAGCGGACACCTCGGCAATGCTTATATATGGTATGAGAAGGCAATGAAACTGTCTGCCGGACGCAGAGAGATTATGATGAAGACTCAGGCTCTTAAAGATAAAATCAAGCAGAGGGTTGTAAAGAAGATTGCAATTATGGATTTTACCCCTCCAACCAATAGTCCGGATGCGGGCAGGGTTATGACAGACAGTTTACTTTCATATCTTACTAAAAATGCAACAGGCGATGTGAAGATACTTGCAAGAGATGTACTTGGAGCCATACTGAAAGAGATAGAAATGGGACAGGCTGGACTTTATGACATTGAGAGCGCTAAGAAGGCAGGAAAACTGAAAGGCACTGATGTTTTCATCTTCGGAAGCGTTCTCCGCTACAATGTTGAAAAAAATGTGGACGAGGGACACAAGACAGTTAGCGCTGTCGTAGGTAAAAAAACTATTCCTAACCCTGCCTACCAAATCTGGGCAGCTATGTACACGAGACTTAACGAGGACGAACGAAAGGCAGCGCCGCCTCCGTACATAGAAGAAGAAATCCGCGAGACAATAAAGTACAAGGTTGCAAATCACAGAAAGATTGCCAGTGTTCAGGTATCTTTCCGTGTTATTGATGTAGAGGAAGGCGAAGTGGTAATAACAAAGAAGCTTGATAAAAATAAAGAAGTTGAAGACACGTATTCCGAAGGCGTTGATTTTGCAAAGATTTCTTATAAAGCAGTAAAGCTGCCTTCTGACACAGAGCTTCTTGAACAGGTTATTGAGGCAAGCGTAGCAGAACTCGGTTATGCTGTTCTTTCACGCTTCCAGAATCTTCAGGTGTTATACTCAAACAGCGCTGAACTGCTGAAGAAGAGGGGTGAATTCTTGCGCGCAGTGGAAAAATATGTTGATGCAATTCATGTGGAGGAATTGAAAAATATATCAAGTCCTGTTTCGGAAAACGCAAGGAAAGAGATTGAACAACTGTTAAGGCTGCTCTAAGTATGAGGGACGGTATGCGGAGAAAACTGCTACTGTATTGCCTTACGATTTTATTCCTTGCTGCTGTCAGCAATGTTTATGCCACGGATATCACCGCAAGGCAGAAACTTGCTGTCTTTCCGTTCACAGCAAAAAATATTGAGGCAATGACACATACGGAAAGCCTTTCATCACTCATATTAAGCAACATTGACAGGGCAGGCTACTTTGAAATCTTTGAGAGGAAAAAAACAGAAAATATCATAGAGCTGGAAGGCATCAGGCTTGAGAGCCTGACAAAAGAAGACATCTTTAAGATAGGCATCAGAAACGGAATTGATTTTATCCTTTCCGGATATGTCACAAGAGTGGCCGGAACCCTTGCAGTGGATGTGCAGTTCTTAAGCGTGAGAGGGCGAAAGGTCTGTTTCAGCGATACGATACGCGCTTCTGAGGGTGAGCTTTCACTCAAGCTGTATGATGCTGCTCAGGATATAGTAAAAAGCGCCAAGGCATGTTTTTCATCGGATTTTACGGCCACGGCAGACAAGAAGCATCTGTCTCCTCCTGACAATATTAAGATAAGTGGAACCTCAACAAGCATACGCCTTAACTGGAGTCATTCGGACATGCCTAATTTGATAGGGTTCAAGGTATTCAGGGCTAACAATGAAAGCGGACCCTTTACGCAGATTGCAATTACACCTGACAGCGCATACACAGATGAAAATTTGAAATTGAACGACGCATTTTATTACAAAATTAAAGTGGTGAACAAATCAGGCATGGAGAGTGAATTTTCCACGGCTGTTAACGGCAAAACAGCAGCGGCTCCTCATCCGCCCATATTTCTTGACGTGCAACCCGATATTAAAGGAACCTATCTACAGTGGCGTCCCCGGCCTCATATCGGGAAGGACTCGGATTTTATTGAGGCAGGATATAAGGTTTACAGAAAAACTTCTCAGGAAAAGGAGTTTAAAGAGGTGGCTGTTGTTTCCTCTGAAAACACGACTTATTCTGATTCAGGGCTTAAAGACGCCGTAATGTATGTTTATGCAATTACTGCGTTCAATTCAGCTAAAACAGAGAGCGATTTTTCCGCATTTCTTGATTCTTCAACACCTGCCGGAGTCACTGGCATGGAAGCAGAGGCCGGAAAAATAAGGCGTATTCCGTTAAAGTGGGTTGCTCATGTCAGCGATGCTGTTGAGGGGTACTGGGTTTACAGGGCAGATGAAAAAAATACCGGATACAAGAAAATAACACAAATTACTGGACGTCAGTCCACATCCTATACAGATGTTTTACCAGAGGATAATAAAACATACTGGTACAGGGTAACTGCTTACAACAAAAAAAATATTGAGACAGATATGTCAGAGCCTGTTTTTGCTGCAACCCGACCAAAACCGCCTGTGCCTGCAGGACTCGCTGCTAAAAGCGGAGACCCGAGACATGTATCTCTCAAATGGGAAATCATAAAGAACCCTGATGATGAAATAAAAGGCTATAAGATTTATAGAGCCGAAGAACAAAAAGGCGAGTATAAGAAAATAGCAGAGATTGATGCTGAAAAAGATTCTTTCAGGGATGATAGTTCTCCCCTTAAAGACAACAACGTTTATTATTACAGGATAAGCTCATACAATTCTGCAAGAGCCGAGAGCCGGCAGTCAGAAGCAGTATCAGCTACTACAAAGGCACTTCCGCAGATACCATCTGGTCTTAAGGCTGTGTCAGGCGAAGTGAAAAGGGTGTCTCTGAGTTGGGATAAGAACCCTGAAATAGATATAAAAGAATATCTTGTTTACAGGAAAAGGGCAGATGAAAAGGACTTTGAAAAGATTAAAAGCACGAAGGAAACTTCATATGCGGATTCAGGGCTCAAGGACGGGATGGGATATGCTTATGTCGTTCAGGCTCTGGACAACGACAACCTTTTGAGTCGAATAGCTTCTCATGTTACTGCAAAGACTAAACCATTGCCCCAAATGCCCGCGGGTTTAAAGATTGCGGAAAAGAACGGCAAGAAAATAATCTCGTGGGATGCAAATCCTGAAAAAGACGTAAAGCAATACAATGTATACAAGAAAGGTTTTCTTGGCATCTCTCAGAAGATAACGGCAGTTCAGGCGACATCATGGGAAATAGCTGAATTAAAAGGCAAGGTGGAATTATTTGTTACTGCACACGATGAAACAGAGCTTGAAAGTGAACCGTCCGATGCTATATCTATAGAGCTGAAATGATTTCTACATCAATGAAGGGGGAATAGACATGAAATTAAGATTTTTCTTTTGGGTTATAAGTCTGATCTTTATATTGAATAGCGTTGTATATGCGGAAGGCAGTTCGGATATCGGAAGATACCAGCTTTTTCAGGGCACTTACAAGACATACGATCTTAAAAGCCAGCAAAGCGTTACATCATCGGGAATATTTCTTATAGATACACAAACAGGGACAGTAAAACGTTATCTCAACAAAATAGATGAAGACGGAAAATACATAGAGACATGGGTGCCTACAGAAGTTCAGCAGGAAAAGAAATAAATGATGAAAGATGATCAGGACAAGTTCAGTGTGAAAATTACCTTGACTTACACTGCGGGCAGGAAGTAAGTGTGTCAATCCCATTGTTAGTTGAAATTCTGTAGTAGCTCCTATGCTGCATCAGGCAGCCACTGCCTCCTTTCTTTTTCCCAAATTAAAATTAAAATTAGGGACACATCCCTTATAAATTAAAATTAGGGACACATCCCTTATTACTTGACAAAAGAGCAGCAATAATTTAACATCTTTTCATGCCGAGAATAGCGAGAGCAGTTGCAGCAGGGTTTTTCCATCATGTAGTCCAGAGAGGCAATAACAGACCTGCATCGTAGATAAGGATAGGTATTTATGGGCAGTAGCAAGATACATCGAACAGAACCCTGTAAGAGCACGGATAGTGAAAAAGGCAGAGGACTTTCCATATTCAAGTGCAAATGCTCATATAAATGGCATAATGAACGAGGTACTGGGAGAGGAATTGTTTGAAGCAAGACAGAGGAAGGACTACAGAGAACTTATTAATGCAGAGAAAGAGATAAACAGTATAAGGTATCATACGAGAACGGGCAGACCCTTAGGCAACGAAGAGTTCATAAAGAAAATGGAAAAGAAGCTTGAAAGGAAATTTAT
>Ga0214473_10002315_pt1 | contig 23470 bp, 16 predicted proteins | sample RVTome_7_FD_203509 | JGI IMG/M metagenome (GOLD analysis project Ga0214473, IMG submission 203509) | Soil microbial communities from uranium-contaminated site in the Upper Colorado River Basin, Wyoming, United States - RVT98D197 | ecosystem: Environmental > Terrestrial > Soil > Contaminated >... | reverse complement strand
CCGGGCTATTAGTCTCGAGTAGAAAACCGTAGGCCGGATTGGTGTTTATGACGACTTCGTAAATCTTTGAAAGGCCAAAGTCGTACATTGTCTTCATTCGATGGTAAGCCTTCCCAAAGGTCCAATGGGAATACCGTCCAGGCAGGGCATAGGAACCCACCTCGTACATCACGGTAGCAGGGACAATCTCAAAATTGGTGGGGAAAGGATCCAGGCCGAATTTCAGAGCCACGTCCCAGATCTGTTCCACGGCCGTTTCGAGGGCCTTTATTTCTTTATCTTCCATTGAGTCCGTTTTTATGTACTTTTAATTAAGGTGCCGTTCGCGCGTCTTTTCACGCGGGTGTTTCAATCCCCTGGCTGCCGAAGAACTGTTTCAACGCCGGGTAAACATCCTCTTTATCGTCAATGCGCACCCCTACAAACCGCTCCTTCTTCTTCAGCCGATCATTAAAGATAGAGAGCAGCGCGCCAGAAGAGCGACGATAACTGGATGAGCCCTCCTCCCCAATTTCGCCGTAACCAAACAAATTGCAAGTGTCAATCAATTCGTCTGCCAGACGGACGGCCTCGTCGTTGTCGGAGTAGTAGTTGTCGCCATCCGAGAAGTGGAAAGGATAGATATTCCAATCTGCGGGCCGGTAACGCTGTTGGATTATTTCGAGGGCCAGTTGATAGGCGGAGGAAACTACAGTACCCCCTGACTCGCCCTGTGTGAAAAACTGCTCTTCCGTGACTTCTTTCGCTTCCGTATGGTGAGAGATAAAGACAATATCTACGTTGTCGTACTTGGTCCTCAAGAAACGGACCATCCAAAAATAGAACGAACGCGCCACATACTTCTTAAACTCCCCCATCGAGCCCGAAACGTCGATCATTGCGATTACGACGGCATTTGATTCGTAGCGCATGACCTCTTCCCAGGTCTTAAAGCGAAGGTCTTCCTTCTTGATATTTCCAAACTTCGCCCCCAGACCTTCGCGCGCGTTACGGCGTATGTTCTCCAGGATCATGCGGCGTTTGTCGAGATTAGCAATTACCCCGGTGCGCCGAATTTCATTGAACTGCGTCTTGCGCGACTGCACTGCCTTTTTCGCCTTCTCCTCAAGGAACGGAAGGTTGAGATCTTCGAAGATGAGCGCTGCAATCTCGTCAATATTTACTTCGGCTTCGTAATATTCAGCGCCTCCTTCGCCTCCCGCCTGACCAGTTCCGCTCCTCTGCCCCGGCTGATTCTCGCGTCCAATCACGTCGCCAACGCGAGTCTTGCCGTCGCCCTGACCCACATGCTTCTTCTTGCGGTAGTCAAACCTGAACTTGTATTCGTCCAGGGCGCGGATCGGCACCTTCACCGTGCGCTTGCCGTCGGAAAGAATGATGGCCTCATTTGAGACGATCGAGCCAAGATTTTTTCGGATCGCTTCTTTGACGCGATCCTTGTGGCGCTCCTGATCAATGATTCCCTTGCGTTGTAATGACCAGTCGTTACGTTGAATAGACATAGTGTAATGATGATCCGATCAGGTAACGGTTTTAAGCCGTTGCGGTGACCCGGTCCTCGTTTGAGGTATCCTCAGCTTTCAAGAACGTGCTAACCACTGATACAAACTCTCCCGGGTACTCCTCATGCGGAAGATGTCCGCAGTTGCGAAAAACGATTAGTCGCGAGCCTGGTATCGACTCCTGCAGTTGCTGCCCGAACGTTACCGGCACATCCTGGTCATCGTGCCCCCAGATTAACAGTGTCGGTTGGGTAATTTGCGGTGCTTCGCGCTGGATTCGCTCAGCATCCCAACGGCGCACTGTGCGAATGAGGGCGCGATGCGTGCCTTTCGTTCGCAAGGGTAGGTGTCGCGCATCCAGCCTACGCTCATCCATCTGCCAGGAATGCCGATCATAAACTCTCATCATCCGTCGTCTCAGGAGCCGGCGGGAGCCAACCAGGAAAGGGGAGAGCAGATCGCCCAGAATTGGCGCGGCAAAAAGACGCATGATCAGGTAACGCGTGGGAGCATTGTTTGAAACAGTCCCGACCAGGATTAGTCTGCCCACGAGGGCTGGGTAATCGAGCGCAATAGACCCGGCGACTGCGCCGCCATAAGAACTGCCCACCAGAATTGCTCGATCTTTCCCAAGCTGCTGCAAAAGACTAACAATCATCCGGGCCTGGGCAGGAATCGTGTAGTCGAAGTTGCGAGGCTTTGCCGAATATCCAAATCCCAGCAGATCGGGGGCCACCACATGAAACCCTTGTTCTGCCAACTCCAAGAAAACTTTGCTCCAAACGAGCGTGGAAGAACAGAAGCCGTGAATAAGAATCGCTGTCGGACAGTCGGGGTTGCCGGCTTCCTGATAATGGACGCGCAGTGAGTCGATTTCGCAAAAACGCGAATGGCCGGCATGAAAGACGGCTTCACGGTTCTTCTGCCAATCAACATCGGCGGGTCGAAAGAGCAATTTCGCCGCGACTGCTGCGCCTGCTGCCCCTGCTATCCAATAACGTTTCCTCATGCTTCATTAATTGCGACGCCCGCGCCTCTGGTGAGAGCGCGGGCGTTGTCTCTGTCCGGGACAAATCGCTATTCAGTCCAAGCCGCGCTGAACGGCCCGTGCACCAGATAGGTCAGCGCGAAAGCAAAGTGCCTACATAGGTCAAAAGCTCATTGGCACAGGTGGGACAATAGCCATGATCTTTCACCAATCGATCAATGACCTCGTTGATGCGCCGTAACTGATCCGGATCCGGTGTTTTGGCCGAAGTTGTAATCTTAACGACGTCCTTGAGATCAGCAAAGATCTTCTTCTCAATAGCCTCTTTCAATCGTTCGTGTGAGTTGTATTCAAACGACCTGCCTTTACGCGCATACGAGGAGATGCGGATCAGTATCTCCTGACGAAAAGTATTCTTCGCGTTCTCTGAGATCCCAATCTGTTCTTCAATGGACCGCATCAATTGCTCGTCGGGATCCATTTCTTCCTCCGTGATCGGATCCTTAATGCGTTCCTTGTTGCAGTAAGCCTCGACATTGTCGAGATAATTATTGCACATGGTACGGGCCATCTCCTCAAACGAGTAGACAAAGGCCCGTTGTACTTCTATTTTTGCCAGCTCGTCATACTCCTTCCTGGCCAGCGAGATTATATTCAGGTAACGCTCTCGCTGATCTGCGGAGATTCCGGTGTGTTGCTCAAATCCATCCTTGATTGCTCGCAACGAGTCAATGGGATTGATACAGGTGACACCATCTCGCACGAGTGCGCCAGAGAGTCGATTGATGATGTAGCGGGGACTGATCCCGTCCATTCCTTCCCGCACAGTCTCTTCTTTGAGTTCGCGCACGTCTTTCGACTTATAGCCTTCGACGTCCTCGCCATCATAAAGCTTCATCTTCTTGACGATGTCGACGTTCTGTCGCTTCGGTTCCTCGAGTCGGGTCATGACGGCAAACATAGCCGCTACTCTGAGAGTGTTGGGCGCAAGGTGCACGTTGCGCAGCACCTCTGATTGCCGCAGTAGCTTGTCATAAATCCGCTCTTCCTGTGACGCGCGCAGATTATAGGGAACACGAACAAGAATAATCCGATCCTGCAACGCTTCCGATTTGCGGTTTCCAGCGAACGCTATGTACTCGGCTTCGTTCGAGTGCGAGAGGATCACTTCGTCAGCGTAGATCATCGCGAAGCGCCCCGTCTTTATGCTCTGTTCCTGAGAGAGTGTGAGCAGGCTGTAGAGAAATTTCTCATCAACCTTTAACATCTCCACAAATTCCATTAACCCACGGTTAGCAATGTTTAGTTCCCCATCAAAGCGGTAGGCTCTGGGGTCAGATTCGACACCAACTTCGCCGACCGTCGCCAGATCAATCGACCCGGTAAGCTCAGTAATATCCTGCGACTTCGGATCGCTTGGCGAGAAGGTGCCAATACCCACGCGGTCCTTTTCCGAAAACAATACGCGATGCACGCGCACGTCTTCATGCCTTCCGCCGTAAATATGTTCGAGCGCATAACGGCATTGCGGGCACAAGTCGCCTTCAATGTAGATGCCGTAGTGCTTCTCTATCTCAGCACGCAATTGGTGAGGCACGAGATGCAATGGCTCTTCATGCATTGGACAATCTTTAATGGCGTAGACTGCGCCGGCCTCTTTGTTGGTCCACTCTTCGAGTCCGCGTTTTAGCATGCTGACGAGTGTAGACTTGCCACCACCGACTGGACCCATGAGCAGCAGAATGCGTTTTCGGACCTCGAGCCGTTGCGCCGCTGACTTAAAATATTCGACGAGCTTGGCGATCGGTTCTTCGATGCCAAACAGTTCGGAAGAGAAAAAGTTGTAGGAGGCAATTTCGTGGTGTGTACCCTCGTTCAACCGCTCGAGCCCGGCGGCATGGACCATATCGTTAATGCGCGCGTGGGACAGTTGGGCAATGCGCGGATTTTGTGCGACGAGCTCAAAATACTCACGGAAGGTTCCATCCCAACGCAACGCTTCGTGCTGCCGGCGCAGATCTTCCAGCCGCTCGCTAATATCGAACTTATTGTTGCCATCCTGCTCTTGCATAGCCTTCAAAACCTCTTCGGCTTCGCGCATTGATTCACTTGTCGTGGATGAAGCACGCTTTCGGGAGCAACCAGCTTGGGTGCTGGCTGAAAAGTCTCTGCCTCAATTTCCGCCTGCGCCACGCGCGCGTAAGCCTGGCGCCGCATCTTCGAGGTACCGATTCTCAATGATCTTGAACGTAGGGAGCCACGGGAGGGAGCACCGGAAGCTGGCAAGACCTGCTTCCTCTTGCTGAAAACAAGTATATCACAGCAGGCAAGGTCGCAAGTCAACGTCTATTTTGCCCGCCTGCCAAAACGACGCGTGGTCGAAGCAGCCGTCCGGAAGAGTCATACACACCTATTGCAACCAGTTTCCCCTCCTCATCGTTGATTTTGACCTGCTCGCCGTCAGCCCAGCCCGCCACCGAGCTATCAGCCAAGAGAAGGGCCATCCCGCACTCGGCCTTCCTGATTTGAGCACGATTTAGACGCAGGGAAGGGAAACTTGTGAGTGCGGCATCTGGTGGTAGAAGGATCGATTCACCTGGTTTTTCTTTGACCAGTTGTTGCAACTGCTCGAGCGTTTTCGCGCCTTCCAGCGAAAAATCACCTGCTCGAAGGCGACGCAGTTCAGCCAAATGAGCCCCACAACCAAGGAGCCTGCCAAAGTCTGTTGCCAGCACCCGTATGTACGCGCCAGCTGAGCACACAACTCGCACAGTCAATTCAAAGCTGCCATCGGGGTTCTTATGAACAGCCGGCTCAATAAGCTCCAACTGGTGAATATGGACCTTGATCGGGTCTAACTGGACGGTTTCGCCGCGCCTTGCCAGTTCGTAGAGCTTTCGTCCACCACGTTTCTTTGCAGAATACATTGGCGGAGTTTGATCGATTGGCCCTCGCAGACTAGCCAGCGCAGATTCTATCCTGTTCAAAGCGAGTAACTCTGCCACATCGCTCCCGGCCGGTGTCATTCCAGGAAGTGGTTGTCCGGTGAGGTCGCCGGTGTCAGTTTCAAAGCCCAACCGAATTACGGCGTGATATTCCTTCACGGCGCCGGTCAGAAAGCGGGCCAAACGAGTAGCAACGCCGACGAGGAGCACCAACACTCCTGTGGCAAAGGGATCCAACGTACCTGTATGGCCAATGCGTCGTTCATGCAGGATGCGCCGGGCATGGGCCACAACGTCGTGGGAGGTTATTCCCTGCGGCTTGTCGATTACGAGAATTCCATCCACTTTGATATTTTAGAATTTAGGTCGACTCTTTGGCGATGTTCCAGCGATTGCGGGCGGCAACGCAAGTTATCGCCTCGCACCTGGAGTTTTGGACTTTCGGGGTAAGCTGAATGCGGCCGAAGGTCTTCACATCAATCGTACACCCGCAGGCGGCAGAACCTGCGGGTGTACGTTTGTCAGCGGGTAGGCAGAAATGGTGTCACTGAGGGCTAACCAGGAAAACGTCCCAGGCCCAGCGTCCTGGCCCTGAAGCCGGGTCATCTCTAAGCGCATCGCTGTAATAACCCAGCCGGGAATCTATGACCTTTGCACGATAGCGAAACTGGTTGCCATTTTCGTCAGTTCTCTTCGCTTCCTTGAACTCTGTGGATATCGCTGCCACATTCAGCGAAGACAACGTGGAAAGCTCGTTGGGTTCTGAAATCCCGTTATGATTTCGGTCTTGCCAGAGTTGCAATCTTTCGAAAACCGAATCCCGTCGATCGATCCAGCCGTCCTGGTTACCTCCATTTGCCGGCTTATCAAACTCGGCCAGGGCCAAGAAACCATTCTTCTCTTCAATCAAGGGTTGTTGAGAGAAGTTTCCAAATAGCTCCTGGCCATTATCTATAGTGCCGTTGCCGTTCCGGTCCAACGCTAACCAAGCGTCATCAGAATTAATACTGGTCCAGGAAAGCAGATCGCGCGTTCCGTTGCTATTGAGATCGAAGGCGACACCATCTTCGCCGCTTGTTAATGAGAAGCCGTTCCCGGCTACATCGATCACCACAGGCGAGCCGCCACATGTATCGCAGCCCGAACAGGTGCAAGAGATGTAGTCGTATTGTCCGCCATACCGATCGCAGCGGCTGGCCAGCTCCGTGCTGCAAGTTCCGCTCGTAGTGGGGCAGCAAAGCCCCGAACTGGTTTTCGTAGTGCCTACAGGACAGGTCCCACCGAACCCTGGAAGCGTGCAATTACTTGTCGAAGTAGGGGTAAGCTTGCACGTAATGGCTTCCGCATGACCGGCATTCCAGAGATCGCCGCCACTTACATTCGCTGTTGCCCCCTGCCCTACGATGCTTACACTCACACTAACGCTAAACCCACAGCTTTTGCTCAAGCAGTAGCGGAACGCAACTCCCGCAGCCGAAGCGCACGTAAGGCTGGTACCCATTGGACCAACAGCACCTTGTGTCTGCTTGTTGGTTTTCCCAACATGGTAAAAGAGCAAGTTAGTCACAACACCACTATCGTATGCAGCAAGGTTATTAATGGAGACATCGCAACGCTGATAGTTATTGAGCTGTGGGGTGCATGTGGAAGTAAAATCTGCCGTGCCTATATGGTTTCCCGAGGCGTGAGCCGTATAGTCGCTCGTATACCAGAAATATGATCCATCGGTTAGATTTGACGTTCCGGCTCCGTTCGCTAGTTCGGTTTCTTTGGGGATCGAGAGAAAACCGGCTGGAGCGCTGGAGGCTTGCAATCTGTTGATGCCTGATTTGTCGGCTTTGATTTTGAGCAAGGGCGACTGAGGATCTGAGGGCTCAGTCAATTTATCGTCCGTTCTTGGCGTATACACGGGGAGCTTTTCCTCATAAACGTCAGTTAACGCTCCTCCGATGCCGACGACCGGATCCCAGAATTCAGGTCTCAACTCATCCGAGGTTTGGTACAGCCCATGATAGAGAGCAAGCGCGCGGTAGGTACCTGTTTTTCCATCGAGATTTATAGTCACTTCATAGGAAGTATATCTATCAATATCGACGTACTTCTCCGGTTCAAAGCGCAGGATGTCTCCAATGGTCCATTGCCTTTCCGCCATAGAAGCATATTGTGAGGGTAACCAGCGAACTTCGTAAACGGCACGCTCTGCTTTAGGGTCGTCACTGATTCTTTCGCGCACCACATTGACGTATTCGCTTAAAGGGGAATTCACGAGATCTACATAGCGCGTATTTAGAATTTCCTGTATGGGACCAGTGTGCAGTCTGCTAATCTTGAATTCCAGTCCGAGCGACGCATCCCGTGTCTTACGGCCTCGCTCTCTTTCGCGAAGCTCAAGGGCTCTCGTGTAAAGGCAAAGTTTGTCGTAAGCCGATTTAATAACGCGCTCTTCCCTATTACTTGTAGGAATTTTCTGAACTCGCTCGACGGGTCGCGGAGTTGTGATGATTCTTTGCTGCTGCTGACCACTAACCACCGGCGCAAGCAAGAGAATGAAGAAGCTTGAAAGAAGCACAGGGTGAGTCTGATTGTTCATTGTGGCCGCTCCTATTGTGGTGAACCGCTCTTGGCGGAATTTGAACTGTTCTCTGGGTGGAGTTCCTCCTGAATGATTGTTCGAAATGTCTCGAAGCTGGAAACTCCACGCAGCAGTCTCCCGTTGATCACGAAAGTTGGAGTGCTGTTTATGCCCATGCGCCGAGCCTCACGCACGTCCTGCTGTACGGTTTGCCGCGCCGCTTCTGAGGACAGGCATTTTCTGAACCGTATTGAATCCAGGCCCAGCCGTCTCGCAAACTCCTCGGCACTTTGCGTCGTTAGCGCTGAGAGATCGTCAATAGCAAAAAGGTTATCGTGGTATTGCCAGAATGAGTTTTGCTCGTCAGCACAAAATGCCGCGATCGCCAGCAGCATTGACTGGGGGTGGCTTTCCGAAGGCAGGTGTCTGAATACTAGACGTACATCTTTTGGGTACAGCCGCAAGATTTGTTCGATTGTGGGCTGGGCTGCTTTGCAATATGGGCACTGAAAATCCGAGAATTCGGCAATACTGACAGCGGCGTTCTGCGGCCCTCTGCTTGGGGCATGGGCATTCTCTTTGAGAAAGCGCAGTCTTGGCTCATCCAAAAACAGTTCAATTTTCGCGGCTGCTTTGAGTTTCACAAGGCCCTCACGATAGAGTCGCATGCGCCCCTGGGCCTCGAGGTCGAGACGGAGTTTTTCCCGCGCCTCATCGGGACTCATGGACGCAAAGACGGTGGCATTCTCCTGATAAAGTTCCTCAACCTCTTTGTCGGAGACGGCGACCGGGCCAGTGGTCAAGCGTTCCCTAAGCTCTTCCACAGAAATACGCAGGCGGTTAGCTTCCGCTTCCAGAATCGTCCTGGCGATTAGATTCTCCAGCGCTGCTTTCCGCAACACATAAATCTGCTGCTCCAATGGCAAAAGCTGCGAGAGGATCGCCTGGTCTACCTCGTCCGTCCAGATTGTCTTTTCGTTGACAACGGCCAGCGCGCGTTCTTTGTTCTGTCCCCGAGCCGGTTGGGCCAACACCACAGTTATCAAAACAATAAGCAGAACGCAGCCTGTTCCAACGATGGACCACCAAAGGAGCGGAGTTTGCTCTACCGACCTGCCTTCGACCAAAGAGCGAAGGCGACGGCGGTTTCTTTTAGAGGATTGCAACTGCTCGTACGGTGAGAGTGAGCTACACATTTTTGTTTACCAATCGATGGTAGTCGGATAACGATTCGAACCCTGACAAAGCGAGGATTGCCAGTTGCTGATGTTCGAGTTCGAGTGAGAGACTATGCCAGCAACCTGATACAGTCAATAGGATAATCTTTAACAAAATGGCTAATCATTGGCTCGGCTGGCGACCGCTTGTTTCAGGCCGTTGGGGCCTGTCTGCCGATAACGTCCGGGCGCCACACCGAAGGTCCTTTTAAACTCACGTGAGAAATAGGTTTCATCACAGAATCCAACCTGATTTGAGATCTGTTTGACGCTGAGAAACGTGGTCTCAAGAAGCGTCTGGGCCTTTCGTAAGCGAAGTTGTTTGAGATATTGAGTCGGCGTCAATCCCGTCTCAGACTTGAAGAGGTGTCGTAGATGTGACTCGGACACGTTAACGAGACTGGCCAGCGAACCGATGTTCAGCCTTCGAGAAGATTGTCCTTCAATTTGTGAGGAAACGATCTGAATTCTCCGATCCATGTTGACTCCTTGAGGAATGAGTCGGCACAAGCGTGGGGTGCTTCGCAGGCTCCCGGAAAACCTCCCAGCCGTGCCTGCATTTGTGCGGTCCAATTAGGACGAAAACGAGCCTCTTTATATGGTTAGTTTCAAATGAAGTCAATGGTGCAATGGTGGAAGTTTGCCACTCTCATGCTGCGTGCTACACTTTCAACTGCGCCGAATAAGTCACGCCCGGTGGTTCCGTAAAAGGATCAAACGAGAGGCAGTATGACCGGAAACGAGATCCGCGAAACATTCTTGCAGTACTTCGAGAAGGAGGGCCATACACGTGTCCGCTCCTCGCCGCTATTGCCGGCCAACGATCCAACTCTGCTCTTTACCAATGCCGGCATGAATCAGTTTAAGGATGTCTTCCTTGGCCTGGAAAAGCGCGATTATATGCGCGCTTGTTCGGCACAAAAATGTGTGCGCGCCGGCGGCAAGCACAATGATCTTGATGAGGTCGGCAAGACCGCGCGCCATCACACGTTTTTCGAGATGCTCGGCAACTTCTCCTTTGGCGATTACTTCAAAAGAGAAGCCATCAAGTTTGCCTGGCAATTCGTGACGGAGGTGCTCGGAATGCCCGCTCAGCACTTGCGAGTCTCCGTCTTTCGTGAGGATGCGGAAGCCCGGGCTCTCTGGCGGGAGATCGCCGGACTGCCTGACTCCAGGATCTACGGCCTTGACGAGAAGGACAACTTTTGGCAGATGGCGGACACTGGACCATGTGGGCCATGTTCAGAGATATACATCGACCTCGCTCACATAGCTCGCGACTATCGATTTCCTCCCGACGCAACAGGCGAATGGACCGAGCTCGAGCGCGAAGAATTCTCACGAGAGGCCTTCATCCAGGGCTCAGATGCTGGACGTTTTTTAGAGTTTTGGAATCTGGTATTCATGCAGTATGACCGAAGCGCCGATGGCGCTCTCTCCCCTCTGCCCAAACCATCAGTTGATACGGGAGCAGGACTTGAGCGTATCGCGGCAATCATGCAAGAGGTCACTTCAAACTATGATACGGATCTCATTCGACCCATCATCTCCTTTGTGTCCGGGTTAGCGGGCAAGAATTACGAACCTGGCTCAAATGAGGGGTTTGCGATGCGGGTCATTGCCGATCATGCTCGCACTACCGCCTTCTCAATAGCTGATAGCATCCTGCCGGGCAATGAAGGTCGCAACTATGTATTGCGGAAGATAATGCGCCGGGCTATCTATCACGGCCGGCATTCCCTGGGACTTCAGGATCTGTTCTTCTACAAGGTTACAGCATTTGTAGTCGACCAAATGCACGAAGCGTATCCCGAACTGGAAGCCTCTCGCGACTTCATTGAACGCATGGTTAGATTGGAAGAAAACCGTTTTAGTACGACGCTAACAGTGGGGCTCCAAAAGCTCGACGACCTTCTCAACAGAACCCCGACGGGCTCCCAGCCGCAATACTCAGACCTCGCGCGGCTTTACGATACTTTCGGCACTCCTCGAGATCTGATTGGCGTCGGCCTCGAAGAACGAGGCTTCGCTATAGATCAGTTGGAGTTTAACGAGAAGTTTGAGGTAGCAGTTCGTGAACTGCAACGGACCGAAGAGAGAGACCAACTCATCTCACACACAAAGTCTAAGCCGATCTACAGCGCTGTTGCCGAAAAGGCTGGAAAAACCGAGTTTATTGGTTACAGTGGCACACGGCTGGAAGACGCGAAAGTGCAGGCTTTAACCAAGGATGACGTTGAGGTACCAGAGCTTGAAGAGGGCTCTACAGGCGAAGTCATCCTCGACCGCACCCCTTTCTATGCTGAATCCGGAGGTCAGGTAGGGGACACGGGCACGCTGGCGACGGGTAATGCGCATGTTTCCGTGACCGACACTCAATCGCCGCTTAGTGGGCTGATAGTTCATCACGTCCGCGTGGACCATGGCAGTCTGCGCACCGGAGAGGTAATTGTGGCCCAGGTCGACGGGGAGAAGCGCGATGCCACCCGCCGAAACCACACCGCAACACACCTTTTGCATGCTGCGCTGCGTGAAGTGGTGGGCGGCCATGTCAAGCAGGCCGGATCAGTAGTCGCGCCCAACTACCTTCGTTTCGACTTTACGCATTATCAGCCTTTGACCGAAGAGGAACTGAACGAGGTGGAACGGCTCGTAACTAATCAGATTCTTCGGAATGTCGCAGTGCATACGGAGATCATGCCTGTAGAGGCGGCGATTCGATCTGGCGCGATGGCCTTGTTCGGAGAAAAGTACTCGGGCATGATGAGAGTACTCACTGTACCCGGGTTTTCAATGGAGCTCTGTGGCGGCACTCACGTCCGGGCCACGGGAGACATCGGCCTCTTTAAGATCATCAGTGATGAGTCAATTGCTTCAGGTGTCCGTCGAATTCGTGCGGTGACTGGGATGGATGCCCTCCAGCGATTTCGAGAGTCAGAGGCCCTAATTGACCATGTTACAGCTGAGTTACGTACCTCCCGCACGGATCTTCCTGCTTACATAAGCAGACTACAAGAAGACTTGAAGAAAACTCGCCGGGAAGCCGACGATCTCCGCTTGAAGATCGCGACCGGCAATGTGAGCTCCTCGGCCAATGGAGACCAAACACGGGAGATCCGCGGCATTCGAGTGGTCGCCCGCGAAGCAAGCGATCTAGACACGGCCGCGATGCGACAACTCTCAGACACGCTGTTGGCACGCATCAAGTCTGGCATTGTAGTACTTGGGAGAGGCGCCGAAGGCAAGGCGTCTTTAATTGTGCGCACCTCGCCCGATCTCGCCAGCCGAGTTCCCGCTGGCAAGGTCATTCAGGAGCTCGCGCCGATCGTCGGTGGACGGGGCGGCGGCAAGCCTGACATGGCTGAAGGCGGCGGCAATAAGCCTGATAAGCTTGCTGAGGCCTTGGAAGCCAGTTATCAGGTCATCGAACGGCTACTGAGCAATTAATCAATCCTCCGGCAGCAGATGAGGGCGGCTGGAGCGCCGCCCTCGACCTCTAGGTCACATCGTCTTTTGTCTATCGGTTAAGGTGATACCCATCTTTTCGAGAGTTAACCGGTTCAGCGTGCCGGTAACCTTGAGGCTTTCCGCAGCCTGATATTTCTTTAGGCCATCACGCGTTGCGTTATCGAGTCTCCCGCTCTGTTCTCCGCTCAAAAAGCCACGACTTTTCAAAATGTCCTGAGCTTGTACTATTTGCTCCTTGGTTGCGCGAAACACTGGCCCACGCTTTCTAACCGAAACCTTGGCCGCAGCCTTTTCGTCGCTTGCAGAGCCGGTTTGAGCGGCTGTTCCCGTGATGGACAGAATAAGCAGACTTAGAGTGAGTGAGAGTGTGAGTGTTAGCATTCTTTTCATGGTTTTCCTCTTTGTGTGAGGCGCGCATTTGGAAGCGCGCACGAAGTTAAAGTGAGAATGAGGTTTCGAAAAACGTCGCGATCATACTACCGCTGTCAAGAGGTTTCGCTGTTAGTAGACTTGGGCTTTCTCGTGCGCATACTCAGCGGCCTCCGCGCCCCGGCGGTGTAGCGGATTGCGGAAAAACTCCAACGCGGAACCGCCAAGCACGAAGAGTGCGCGCGCAGAGAAATCAAAAACAGAATACTAGCCCCACTTTAACGGTGCCCAGAATTTAGGTAGATCTATGTCGGCCTAAACAGCGGTCTCTCTTTAGTCCCCGCGAATCACCTGTCTTAAGTCCCTTGAGCGCTTCAATTTAGCCGCACTGTTGGTGTTTGTTTAACCGTGTGTTATTATAGCCGGTGAGCGCTCACAGGGCTCACACAGTTCCTTGCCTTACTAACGGTAGACTCCACCGATAGCCTCTCTACCGAAATTTGCTCACGACTGGGACAGTTACATGAAAACCCTCTTTCTCGCCGCTGTACTAATAATTGCATCTGCGGTTTCTGCCCTCGCTCAGGGAAGCGCCATTTATCGCATCGACAATTTTGATATGGCTAACGGCGTCCGGATTCAGTTACCCGAGAAGCCAGCCGCACGAACGCGCAAAAACTCACGTAAGCTGACGACGGCTGCCAATTTTAACTATCGACCTTCAATGTCGACTCTAACTCAGCTTACCAGTATGAAATCCGGAGATTCACTTCAGGGCTTTACTACCGGGAACGCTCAGGTCGACGCCTTCATTGTCGAGTCTGGGCAACGGAATGCAGTCGATCCCCTGTTGCTCTATTCGATCATGCATCAGGAATCAACTTTCAAACAGCGAGCAATATCCTACAAAGGGGCACGCGGACTTATGCAACTGATGCCGGGAACGGCGGTTCGCTTCGGCGTAACCAGCATCTTCGACCCACGACAAAACATTGAAGGTGGCGCACGCTACATGCGCTTTCTGCTTGATCAGTTTGACGGCAACATTCAGCTCGCCCTTGCCGGATATAACGCCGGTGAAGGGGCCGTTATGAAGTATGGAAACCGCATTCCTCCTTACTCCGAGACCCAGGAATACGTACGCAGGATTTCACGCCGTTATAGTTTGATTCGGGATCCGTTAACCGCCGGCAGCGCGAGCATGTTGACTCGGAATCAGCTGGCCAGCGTACGGAGGGAAGCAACTCCTTTGTCGATCTATGAACGCAGCGTGTTTGCGGTGAGGTTGCCAGACGGCCGCCTGCAGCTAGTGAGTAAGTAGAGCGCGACAACGGGTGGACAAGTTAATGGCGGAGTCTGACTGACTCCGCCATTTTTTTCCGACCAATCCGGAAACGGTTTTACCGAATCAACAACTCAACCCGCAGGTTGGGTAACGAGCGCTGGCAACGGAGTAACCACTCTGGCGGCTGGAACGCACAGCACCGGGCAGGGGGCGTTCCGAACCACCCGCTCAATTTCGGAACCGAGCACGGGTGTTCCTCCAAAGAGAGAAGAGTGAACACTCGTTCCGATCACAATCAGGTCCACATCCCATTCCGCGGCCAGCCGCACAATTTCTTCATAAGGCCGGCCCTCTGCGATATGGGGAATGGCTCGCGCGGCAACTTCAAGCGACAGTTGGGCCATGCGCTCTTGAACGTAGCTGCGGAGTCGAGTCAACGCCGTTAGCCCACCTTCAGGAAACATCACTGAGACCTGCTCAAGGTAGTCCCCGATCACATAGACGGCGTGCATTTCTGCCCCTGTCTGTTTCGCGAGTTGGGTAGACACCTGAGTTGCGGCTGCTGCTGATGGTCTAAAGTTTGTGGCGAGCAGAACGCGGTTTAGGTGAATTTCACTATGGCTGCCTCGATGCTCTACAAAGTCATGCTGAGGAGGTCGGATAGTCAGGACCGGACAGGGCGCCTCGGCAATGATCTCTTCGGCTGTCGAACCCCAGAGCGCTCGCGAGAGTCCTTTGCGGCCGTGAGTGACCACAGTCACGAGGTCAATATCGTATTCGCGTACGGCGCGGGCTATTTCAGGGGCTGGCTCGCCTTCCACGATCACAGGCTCAACCTCAAGACCGTCGAAAAGAGGATCGGCGAGCAGTTCTCTCACCTGGGAACGTAGATCAAGCAACCAGTGCTTGTCCTGCTCCTCGAAAACGCGCTCCGGCAAGGTGAGCAGATTCGCCGGCACCTTCGCGCTTTGGACGCTGAAGAGTACTACTCGACCACCGCCGCTGCGAGCAAATGCCGCAGCGTACTTCAGAGCAGCGCGCGCATGCTGGGTGAAATCCGTAGGAAATAGGATGTTTCGAAAAGGGTACATCTATAGATCCCACAGCACTGTCGTGCCAGCAATGCGGTCCAGGTCAGATTCAAACGGACCAAAGACCGCGGGTTGGATTACTGCCGCCATGTATGAGTTGAGTTCAAGGTGCAGGCGGCCATCAAAGTGAAGCTGGCGAAAGTATCTGATCAATCCGGAAAGGTTGACGTAGCCAGTATCCAGGCTTTCTAGTTTTTTAACCCTCTCCATCGTCGCTAGCTCTGCTGAAAAGACGTGGTGGAGATTGTGGTAAACAGGTCTCGTCGCGGAGTCTAACAAGGCAAAACTGAAAAGGCAAAAATTCGCTATTTTTCGGAGGTCGCGGATGCTATAACTGGCGCTACTGAAAAGCCTTCCCTTCTATACGCTCTTGAGTTTTTCTTTACCTTTCTCGGCGTTCCATGCCAAACTCCGCAAGCATTCCTCGGGCAACGGCAATCACGACGTACCTTAGCATAGACCAGATTGGAGGCATTGACTTTGCTTCAGGGAATCTTTCGTACCAAGAATCTGGATGAAATTCTGGCGACGGCGGGGGGACCGCAGTTCGCGCTGCGACGCACGTTAGGCTCTTTCAACGTCACGCTGATTGGTATCGGCGCCATCATTGGGGCAGGCATCTTTGCCACGGTCGGCACCGCTGCCTCGGGCACAGCCGAGCGTGCAGGCGCTGGCCCATCACTCATGCTGTCGTTTGTAATCACGGCCGTTGTGTGCGGATTCACGGCGCTTTGTTACGCCGAACTCGCCTCAATGGTTCCGATCTCAGGTTCGGCCTATACGTACTCTTACGCGACTCTTGGCGAACTCGTGGCCTGGATAATAGGCTGGGATCTTATTATTGAATATGCAATCGGCAACGTTGCTGTCGCCATCAGCTGGGCAGAGTTTTTCAACCGACTGCTTCGCAACCTTGGCATTCATTTTCCTGATTGGCTGGCTTCAAACTACCGCACTGCTTCACTGGAAACACTCGATGCGGCTCCTCACATTTTTGGTGTTCCTATTGTCTTCAATGTGCTCGCTTTCGGTATCGTCGCACTGATAACGGCAGTGCTGGTTTGGGGAATCAAGGAGTCGGCAGACGTCAATGCAGTCATGGTAGGCGTGAAGATTCTCGTTCTACTGTTCTTCATAGGACTGGCGCTCTATTACGTTTCGCCATCAGAAATGGTAAGCCACTGGCAGCCTTTTCAACCGCAAGGATGGGGGGGCACGTTCACGGGCGCGGCGGTAGTGTTCTTCGCCTACATTGGCTTTGACGCAGTCAGCACTGTTGCTGAAGAAACAAAGAACCCTGCTCGCGATCTGCCTATAGGGATCATCGCATCATTGATTATCTGCACCGTTCTTTACATTCTCGTTGCCGCAGTATTCACTGGCATGGTCCCCTGGCCTGACGTTGTTAGTTGGACAGCAGCGCAGCGCGGCGAAGCTCTAACAATGGCGCTGGAGCGAGTGGCCCCCCAGGCAAAATGGCAAAATACAGTGGTTGCCTTCGGTTCTGTCGTGGCGCACACCGCCGTGCTTCTTGTCTTCCAATTAGGTCAGCCACGCATATTCTTTTCGATGGCGAGAGATGGTCTGCTTCCGTCGGTATTTGCCAGTGTTCATCCAAGATTCAAGACACCACACGTGACCACGATATTGACAGGCATACTGGTTGGCGGAATAGCAGCGTTCGCTACCGTTGATGAGATGGTCAGCCTGACAAATATTGGAACCCTATTCGCCTTTATCCTCGTCTGCATCGGCGTCATAGTGTTGCGTAGGAGAGACCCCGACCGTCACCGGCCATTTCGTGTTCCGCTGGGGCCCTATTTATTGCCTACCTTGGGAGCAATCTCTTGCGCCTTTCTGATCTACTTTCTCCCCGAAGGGTCTTACTGGCGTTTCGTGGGTTGGCTAATGCTCGGACTCGCGGTTTACCTCTCCTACGGCTACACCAGGAGCGCTGTCGGTCAAAAAATGAACCGTCCCTTTCGCACTCCGCTAGCTCTTAAGATAGCTGCAATCTGTTTTGTTCTGGTTGCCGCCGGGTTGTTTATAATCCCTCATGACGTCGCTCCACGAGAGATTCTAGCTGAGGCCTTCAGTAGTGATGCCAAGAACCATCAGCGAACTCTTTACGGGTTGATAATCATCACTGGCGGTCTTGTAGCGGGTATCCTTTGCGCGGTCCTTGGTACAGGCGCGAAGCATACTCGCGAACCCGGATAGTTACACGATCGCCGGTTTACCCGCTCTATTCTTCGAGAGACAATACAATCGTGAACGCGCTTCCAATCATCGTTGGCACGTTATGCGTGATGGCGATTGCCTATCGCTACTACTCTGCCTTCATCGCGGCTAAGGTTCTCGCGCTCGACGACTCACGCCCCACCCCCGCTCAGACGATGTATGACGGCCATAATTATTATCCAACAAACAAATGGGTGCTCTTTGGTCATCACTTCGCGGCAATATCAGGAGCGGGTCCACTTATTGGACCAGTTCTGGCGGCGCAGTTTGGTTTTCTCCCCGGCTTGTTGTGGCTCGTCATCGGGGTTTGTCTCGGAGGGGCTGTACACGACTTCATGATCCTGGCCGGTAGCATCCGCCGGAAGGGTCGTTCACTTGCTGAGATGGCCAGAACCGAGATCAGTCCTTTATCGGGGCTGGTGGCCGGCATAGCCATTCTCTTTATCGTGGTCATTGCGCTGGCTGGTCTGGGACTTGTCGTGGTGAATGCACTGGCGGAATCACCGTGGGGAACTTTTACAGTTGGGTTCACAATTCCACTGGCGCTCTTCATGGGCCTATACATGTACCGCTTTCGCAAGGGTCGCATCGCGGAAGCAAGCGCAATCGGCGTCGCTGGTCTTCTATTAGCAGTGTATCTTGGTGGCCGCATTGCCGACTCCTCGCTTGCTGAAACATTCACTCTTTCCCGGAATACAGTGATTGTTTTAATGGCTGCGTATGGGTTTATAGCGTCAGTGTTACCAGTCTGGATGTTGCTGTGCCCGCGTGATTATCTTTCGTCGTACTTGAAGATCGGCACCATTGCTTTCCTCATACTGGGCGTGATCTTTGTGCATCCACAACTCCAGATGCCGGCCCTCACGCCGTTTACTGCCGGAGGCGGACCAGTAATCCCGGGGAAACTCTATCCCTTTGTCTTCATTACCATTGCCTGTGGTGCAATCTCCGGCTTCCATGCGCTAATTTCATCAGGCACTACTCCGAAGATGATTGCCAGGGAAACAGATGCGCGAATGATTGGCTACGGCGGAATGCTCATGGAGGGACTTGTCGGGGTCGTGGCATTAATTGCTGCCACCTGCCTGTTCCCGGGTGACTATTTCGCCATAAATACTGCGCAACACAACGACGCACAAAGAGCAGCTTACGAGAGGATGGTTGCATCGCATACGGCTCAGGGTTTTAACTTGCAGCCTCAGGAGATTGATAGACTGGAAGCAGAATCCGGCGAAAAGAATTTACGCGGACGTACTGGTGGCGCTGTTACGCTCGCCCTTGGCATCGCCAAAATCTTTGCAGGTATTCCGGGTCTGAGTGGCCTAATGAAATATTGGTACCACTTTGCCATTATGTTTGAAGCACTCTTCATTCTCACTACAATCGATACGGGCACACGTGTGGCCCGGTTTTTAGTAGGTGAATTCGGTGGCCGTTTTTATCGAAGACTTGAGGAACCACACTGGCAACCCGGCGCAATCTTCACTTCCCTGATCGTTGTTGTCGCGTGGGCGGCGTTCATCTGGACCGGCTCGATCTCGACAATCTGGCCAATGTTTGGCATTGCTAATCAACTGTTGGCAGCGGTAGCTCTTTGCGTAGCAACCACAATCCTTTTCAACTCAGGCAAAGGCAAATATTGGTTCGTCACAATCGTTCCTTTGAGTTTCGTGGCCAGCACAACTCTCGTTGCAGGTTGGAGATCAATTAGCGATATTTTTTGGCCACTCAGTCAGCAACCCGAAACTTCGATACAAGGTTACGTAAACACCGGTTTGACTGCCACTATCATGACCGCGGCCGTAGTTATTCTCGTCGACTCTGTACGACGCTGGCTACGTTGGGGAAAGGGACCGCAAACGGCAGTCGAGCTGGCGGAAGCAAGGGTTTAAGATAGAAATGACAGCTAGTGTCCTAATTTCGGTTTCTGTGCGCATTCTCAGCGGCGTCCGCGCCTCTTGGGCGGATCGGACGCGGGAAAAACCCCAATGCAGAGCCGCCGAGCACGTAGAGTGTGCACTGAGAATTCAAAAACAGCACTACCGACGGGACGTCCTCATTGGACAGTTTGCCGCCAAATCAGCAATAATACGCCCTTTCGGGCGGCTAGCTATCGAATAGCACCCCAGCGCTCCAATCGGTAGCCAGGCCCCGGGGAAGCCTAATCTCGCCACCTGATCATCTGAAAGGACTTATTGAATCGTGGAACTATTGCTGATTGCAGTTATCAGCCTGCTGCCAGTTTGTTTGGTCGTGTTGCTGAAACAGAGGATCCTAAAGCCGATGAACATTAGCCTATCGCCGACTATATCAACCTTTGCCCTCCGGCTCATCACTAGCGCCTTCCTGATTGCAGCGGGGGCGGTGCCCGTTTTCGCGCAGCACGGTGGTGAGGCAAGTCTCAAGTTGCCGGAGTTGTCTGACGTGATTTTTTTAGGGAGCACCGACGGCCATCGACTTCTGCTTGGCGGCATTGTCATCTCGGTGCTTGGACTCGTCTTCGGCCTGGCGATGTACATGAACCTGAAGAAGCTTCCGGTTCATCGGGCGATGCGAGACGTATCAGAATTGATCTACGAAACGTGCAAGACGTATCTGATTACACAGGGGAAGTTTATCCTCATCCTCGAAGCCTTCATTGCCGTTGTCATTGTCCTCTACTTCGGTGTTTTGCGCGGCGCGGAGTTTGGTCCAGCGAGAGTGCTCATAATCCTTGGCTTTAGCGTTGTTGGCATTGCCGGCAGCTATGGGGTCGCCTGGTTTGGCATACGGGTCAACACATTCGCAAACTCGCGCACTGCTTTTGCCAGTTTGGCCGCCAAACCGTTTCCTCTTTACGCGATTCCGTTAAAGGCCGGCATGAGCATCGGCATGATGCTAATCAGCGTGGAATTGCTGATCATGCTCTGCATTTTGTTGTTCGTTCCGGGCGAGTATGCAGGCCCTTGTTTCATTGGTTTCGCGATCGGCGAGTCGCTCGGTGCGGCCGCGTTACGTATCGCTGGCGGCATCTTCACCAAGATAGCTGACATCGGTTCCGACTTGATGAAGATCGTTTTCAAGATAAAGGAAGATGACGCTCGTAATCCGGGAGTTATAGCCGATTGCACCGGCGACAATGCCGGTGATTCCGTTGGACCCAGCGCTGATGGATTTGAGACCTACGGCGTAACGGGAGTTGCCCTCATCACCTTTATTCTGCTGGGTGTTCGCGACCCGATCGTACAGGTCCAGCTTTTGGTTTGGATCTTCATCATGCGCGTAATGATGATTATCGCAAGCGCCGCCTCCTATTTCGTAAATGATTTAATCGCCAAGGCGCGGTACAAAGCGGCCACCGTGATGAATTTCGAATCTCCACTGACGTCGCTGGTATGGATTACTTCAGTGATTTCCGTGGCATTAACGTTCTTCGTTTCAAGCCTGATCATTCCCTCTCTTGGCGGTGATGAAACGCTCTGGTGGAAGCTGGCGATTATCATCTCCTGCGGCACATTAGCGGGCGCGATTATTCCGGAGCTGGTGAAGGTCTTTACATCGACTGAATCCCGGCATGTAAGCGAGGTTGTTACTTCTTCCCGCGAAGGCGGCGCGTCGCTGAACATCCTTTCCGGTCTCGTAGCTGGAAACTTTTCAGCGTACTGGCTGGGCATGAGTATCGTAGGTCTGATGGCCATTTCTTACTACTTCGCCAGCGGGACGCTGGGATTGCTCATGGTGAATCCGGTTGCCGCGCCCGTATTCGGATTCGGACTGGTCGCTTTCGGCTTCCTGGGTATGGGCCCGGTCACCATTGCCGTGGATTCTTATGGACCGGTGACCGACAATGCGCAGTCTGTTTTTGAATTGTCGTTGATCGAGCAGATGCCGAATGTGGAGGAAGAGATTAAGCGAGATTTCGGCATAACGACCAATTTCGGCCGCGCTAAGCACTTGCTTGAGGAGAATGACGGCGCAGGGAACACATTTAAAGCGACCGCCAAACCGGTATTAATTGGGACAGCAGTTGTCGGCGCCACCACCATGATCTTCTCAATAATCATGCTACTCACGAATGGGCTGACAACGAACCTGGAGAATCTTTCACTGCTGCATGCACCATTTCTTTTGGGGTTAATCACTGGTGGGGCCATTATCTACTGGTTTACTGGAGCGTCGACGCAAGCTGTGACCACCGGTGCATATCGCGCAGTTGAGTTCATCAAAGCAAACATTCGCCTGGAAGGTGTTGAGAGAGCTTCGGTGGAAGACAGTAAGAAGGTGGTTCAAATCTGCACGCAATATGCGCAGAAAGGTATGTTCAATATCTTTCTGACGGTATTCTTTTCCACCCTGGCTTTCGCTTTCATCGAACCATTTTTCTTCATCGGCTACCTAATCTCAATTGCAGTTTTTGGCCTGTACCAGGCAATCTTTATGGCCAACGCCGGCGGCGCCTGGGACAATGCGAAAAAAGTTGTTGAGGTAGACCTGAAGCAGAAGGGAACGGCTCTTCATGACGCTACAGTAGTTGGCGACACTGTAGGCGATCCTTTCAAGGACACCTCTTCAGTGGCCATGAATCCTGTAATCAAATTCACTACTCTCTTCGGATTGCTGGCCGTGGAATTAGCTGTGAGCCTCACTGCGCGCAATAATGGTGATACCACTTTGACTCACCTGCTGGCACTCGGATTCTACCTGATTTCAATCTTCTTTGTCTGGCGGTCGTTCCACGGGATGAGGATTGGCACAACAGCGGTCGAACCTGTGAATGTGTCGGTTCCCGATGTTGGTGGTAAGGCCAAGGCAGCCGATTATTAGACACTAGTGGATACCACCTACGACAAGTTGGAAACCCTGCTTGGTGTGGCCCTGGCGCCAATTGATCGAACGCGGGCAGTCTCTCTCGTATTCGTTTTCAGCCTGCTCATGGCCGCCGCCGCACAGATCATAGTTCCGCTGGGTCCGGTGCCAATTACGGGTCAAACTTTCGTTGTGGTACTTACCGGAGCACTCCTCGGCTCCAGACTTGGCGCCGCTGCGATGGTTGTTTACCTCGCCGAAGGCGTCGTCGGACTGCCTTTCTTTGCTGGTGGAACTAGCGGCATCGCGCACTTGCTCGGACCGACAGGAGGATATCTGGTCGCGTTTCCGGCGGCGGCCTATATTACCGGCGCTTTCGCAGAGAATGGCTGGGATAAACGGTTCGCAACGGCAGTTGTTGCGATGGCAGCTGGCTCAACTGTCGTAATGCTCTCCGGATGGGTATGGCTGATGGTTTCAACAAACAGCTCGGCCGCCGTTGCTTTTCAGCTAGGCGTAGGCCGGTTCATTGCCGGAGACCTAGTTAAGATTCTGCTTGCTGCGGCCTTGCTGCCAACAGGCTGGGCGCTTTTGCGGCGCCGGTCCTAAATCAACCAATGAAAGTTGCGATGGGATTGAAGGCTCATTCGGGGTGGGCGGCCCTGGTGGTCTTGGGTGAGCGCGACGGCAATCTCGAAGTGCTCCAGCGGTGTCGCCTGGAATTGGTCGCCGACAATGCCACCTGGGCCAAACAGCCCTATCACGCTGCTGAAGGTTTAACTCCACCTGAGGCTAGAAAAATGGTTAAGGCGGGTACGGAGGCTGCGCGGCGCTTAGCGCTAGGTGAAATGCGGCAAGTAGTGAGGCGGCTATCTCAAGGTGTTGACCGGGTGCAGGGCTGCGCGTTACTTGTTGGTGATCCCATGCCCGACTGGAGCGTTGATCAGATTCTGGCGGTTCACTTCCGTATGCACAAGGCGGAGGGTGTTCTGTTTCGCGAGGTGTTA
>Ga0214473_10002314_pt1 | contig 23472 bp, 23 predicted proteins | sample RVTome_7_FD_203509 | JGI IMG/M metagenome (GOLD analysis project Ga0214473, IMG submission 203509) | Soil microbial communities from uranium-contaminated site in the Upper Colorado River Basin, Wyoming, United States - RVT98D197 | ecosystem: Environmental > Terrestrial > Soil > Contaminated >... | reverse complement strand
TCATTGGCTCCATTACCTGAGAGTTGAGGTCAAAATAATTCTTCCAGAGCCTCTTCTACCGTGCGGACCCCAACAACCTTGAGATTAAGCAGCCGTTCGAGGCCAGACGTGTTGGAGCCAGGCATTACAAGTTTGGTGAAGCCCAGAGCCTGCGCTTCTCGCGCCCGCGCCCCAGCCTGCATTGTTCCTCGAACTTCGCCAGTTAGACCAACCTCGCCAAAAACCGCAGTATGTGGGTCGATAGACAAGTTTCTGAGACTGGAAGTCATGGCCACCACAACCCCCAGATCTGCGGCCGGCTCCCTGACCTCGAGTCCGCCGGCGATGTTTACAAATACATCGTCCCCTAACATTTGCAGGCCTAACCGTTTTTCGAGCATTGCGATCAGGAGTGCAACCCGATTCTGATCCACACCCTGCGTAACGCGTCTGCCGCTACCATACCGATTTCCCGAGACTAGCGCCTGAATCTCCACCAATAACGGGCGGGTGCCCTCCATGCAAGCAGTAACAACGGAGCCCGCCGCATCATGCGGACGTTCGGCCAAAAACATCTGTGAAGGATTAGCGACGGGGATGAGCCCGGTGCTGCTCATTTCGAATATCCCGACTTCGTTGGCAGCGCCGAATCGATTCTTGGTGGCGCGAACAATGCGGTGGTTGTGATGTCGCTCACCTTCGAAGTACAGAACGGTATCAACAATGTGTTCCAGCACTTTTGGTCCTGCTATTGAACCATCTTTTGTGATATGTCCAATCAAGAACACTGGAAGTGTGCGGCTTTTCGCAAGCAAGAGAAACTGGTGAGCCACTTCTCGCACCTGGGAAACAGAACCTGGCGCGCTCTCCATATTTGGGGAGAACACAGTTTGTATCGAGTCAACGATGATTGCGGCCGGACTCAGCCGGTCGACTTCGGTAAAAATGTTTTCGAGGTTGGTCTCAGGTAAGAGGTGAAGATTTTCTGCCTGGATCTGCAGCCGCTCACCCCGTAACTTGATCTGCCTCTCAGATTCTTCTCCGGAGACATAGAGCACGGGCCTATGAGCGCGGCTCAAGTGGTCGGCAACCTGCAACAACAGTGTGCTTTTGCCGATCCCGGGATCGCCACCGATTAGGACCAATGTGCCGGGAACAATGCCACCGCCGAGCACACGATCAAACTCGGTCACTCCCGAAGAGACTCGAACATCGTCCTGAGTTTCTATCTCACTATAGGGGATGGCCCCTGTGTTGTGCCTGAAGGCGCCGCGCCCTGTGTTCTTTTCTGTCCTCTGCAGCCGTTCCTCAACTAACGAATTCCATTCGCCGCATTCGGGACACTTTCCCAACCACTTCCTTGATTGGTGGCCACAGTTTTGACAGGCAAAGATTGTTTCTGAAGGTTTGGACAAGTCTGAAGGTTACAATATGGACTTCACATTCTCCAACGGTCTCCCAAGCGCTGCGCGATTGCCGCGCTCGATGATCGGTCGCTGGATAAGGTCAGGGTGTTCGATCATTAGCGAGATAAGTTGGTCGTCGGTAAGCTTCTTTTCAGTAAGTCCCAACTCACGAAAGATGGATTCATTTTTGCGCAGAATGTCGTGCGGCCGCAGTTTCAATTTGGTCAGGAGTTCGCGACAGTAGCTCAAAGGCCAAAGTCCAAACTCTAAGGGAATATCCCGCGAACCCGAGTCGCTTCGGCCACTCGATCCACCGCGAGAATGTAAGCGCCTGTTCTCATGTCGGTGTTATAACGCTGAGCTGTTTCGTAGACCGACTTGAACGCCGTGCGTATCGTTTGTTCCAGGGTTTCATTGATCTGGCTTTCCGACCAAAAGAATGAGTATTGGTCCTGTACCCATTCGTAATAGCTCACAGTTACGCCGCCCGCATTCGCAAGGATATCAGGAACAAGAAAGACGCCCTCTTCCGCCAGCACACGATCTGAACCCGGTGTTGTAGGTCCGTTAGCCAATTCCGCAATGATTTTGGCTTTTACTTGGCCGACATTAGCGAGTGTTATGGCATTTTCGAGTGCTGCCGGCAATAGGATGTCACAGTCAACGGTTAAGACGTCGTCGCCAGGAATCTCTTTAGCACCACGAAAGCCCGCCAACGACTTGGTCTGTTCCTTGTAACGTAGAGCAGCCTGGATATCGATTCCACTCGCCGAATACAGGCCAACCTTCGAATCGCAGACGGCTACGACGCGCGCGCCATCTTCGGCCACCATCCACGCAATATTGGCGCCCGCGTTCCCAAAGCCATGAACAGCTACACGTGCGCCCTTGAGACTTAGACCCTGTACCTCACAGGCTTCACGTAGTGCGTAAAGACAACCTCGAGCCGTCGCTTCCCTACGGCCTTGTGAACCGCCAAGAGAGATCGGTTTACCCGTTACTACTCCGAGGCAAGTATGCCCGCGCACCATTGAGATGGTGTCCATGATCCACGCCATCGTCTGTTCATCAGTGTAAACGTCGGGAGCAGGAATATCCCGATCACTTCCCAGTATCGGCGCAATCTCAAACGCATAGCGTCTGGTGAGTCTTTCTAGTTCGTTTTTAGATAAGCTCTTGGGATCGCAAACAACGCCTCCTTTGCCACCGCCGTAGGGGATGCCGACAGTCGCACATTTCCAGGTCATCCATGCAGCAAGCGCCTTGACCTCATCAAGCGTGACGTTCGGGTGATAGCGTATGCCCCCTTTTGCGGGGCCGCGAGCGATGTTGTGTTGGACGCGATAGCCCTCAAACACTTGTACGTCACCGCCGTCCATTTTGACTGGAATGGACACAATCAATTGTCTTTTCGCGTTGCTTAGGACGCGCCGAGTAGATTGATCCAGGTCAATATAGTCCGCCGCGCGACTAAATTGTTGTTTAGCGATTTCGAACGGATTCAGTTCTTCCTGAAGGGCCAGCTGGGTTGTAGCCATAGGTTGTCTCCTGCGGACTGGAAGTGGTCGAGAGGCTTGCGACCAATCCTAAGCCTGCGAAGGTAAAATGTGCAATCTGTAGGGGCGGCTCTCCCAAGAAACCAGAATCAGGCACCAAGCTGGATTTATTACGGCTGTGCCGCCTGATGTGCCGCGGTGGCTTGCCTCGCGGTAGCTGCCAAGAACGGAGTTGGGCTGCGCCCTTCTGCTTGTCTTCGTCTCACGGGCTAGTTGAAATCAAAGGGCTGCTCTTGCCCCCACCTCTGTTGCGAATTAGAAAAGCGTCCGCGAAGGAGGGCATAGCCCAAACGCTAGAAGCAAGCGGATCCGCGAGGCAAGCCACCGCGGCACATCAGGCGGCACAGCCGTAACGAGGCCGGTGGTTTCCCTTTGACATTTGCCGGCCTTGGCCGGCTGGTGAACTCCGTGGCCGCCCCCTTTCTTCCGGGCAGGAACCGCTAACGAGAGAACCGGGGCGGCCCCTGAGGGCCGCCCCTACAGATGGAACAGATCAGGCCAGGGTGGGGTCTAACTAACGGAAAGGTACCCACGACCCGCACGGCACCGGCGAGGGAGGAATTAATGTTCACTAATCTCATAGAATCGTGTTCGCACCGAAACGAGGTGCAGCGCCGGAGCTACTTCTTTCTCTTTACAACGGCCAGTTATGCACTGCTGCTGACGCTTGCCGGAGTGGCTAGTATCTACGCTTACGATGCACGCGTTAAGGAGCCAGACATGCAGTTGGTTACGGTCTTGAGTCCTACTGATTTTCCGGAGCCGCCGGAAAAATCGCCTGAAGTCAAACATCCGTCAATAGCTAAACAGAGTAGCAACAAGCAGCAGGCCTTCGATGAAAGGCAGTTCCAAATGTTGAGTGTTAATCATCCCGAATTGCCGCCCCCACAAATAAGTACAAAACCAAACACCAGCTTGCCGATTCGCGATGGTGTGCCAACCGTCATCAGCGATAGAGATATCGATTCATCCCTTTTTACAGGAACGGCTGGCCCCAATCGGACGAGTAATCAGCAAAACAATCCCATCGAAATTGTCACCAATCTCGGTATGCCACCCCCTGCGTCGGTTGCGAAACCACAACCTACAATCCTTTCAAGAGGAGTAATCACGGGCGAGGCTGTCATGTTGCCCAAACCAGGCTATCCCGAAATCGCAAAGCAGATCAGAGTTCACGGGATTGTTGCTGTGCAAATACTAGTTGACGAAACGGGAAAAGTAATTTCGGCGCAGGTTCTTTCAGGTCATCCACTGCTAAGCGCCGCCGCAGTAAGAGCCGCGTATGCAGCCCGCTTCAGGCCGACGCTGCTTGGAGATCGCCCAGTGAAAGTGTCCGGAACAATCACGTACAATTTTGTGCTGCAAGGTTAGAGTTTGTAGCACAAGAGAAAGTAGGTTTCTTCATCTTGGCTTTTAGTGTGATTTAGTGGATCACCTTTGTCGTTGGAAACACGTTCGATCCACGAAATTACCGAAACCGCACGAAAGATACCGTCTACGCCGGATTGACGTCCTGCTGCCGCCTGCTCCTGCCTCCTGCCTCCGCCCTCACCATCCCATCCGTTCACGCAGGCTGGTTATATGCGCGACGTGGTGCCGGCCATGCCACGCATAAAGCGCGATGTTCTTCTCAACCGTCAGCACTCCCCAATCCGGATGACGAAAGTTTCTCTGATAATCTTCCGGTTTCAGGGATCTTAGAAATAAAACCCAGCGACGATGCAACGCGTCGAGCAAACTAAGTGACAACTCAATCGGGGCATTCCGCGCATCATCTAGTTCTGCCCAACGGTCCTCAAAATAGGTGCGGATTTCAGGCTCATCCTCAGTTATCGCGAGCTTGAACCTGATGTAACTGTTCAAATGACTATCAGGCACATGGTGGACCACCTGTCGAACGGTCCAACCTCCGGGCCGGTAGGGTGTATTGAGCTGCTCATTGTCCAGCCCCTCGGCAGCCGCACGCAGTCTCTCAGGCGCCTCCGCAATCTGATCAATCAGCTTTTGACGTTCTTCATTCGAAATTCTTGGTGGAAATTCAAAAGTTCCGATAGGGTAACGTAGGTCCATCTCTTCCTCCGATGTCGAACTGCTGTAAGCCAGGTGATGCTCAATAGCCTATACCGTATTTTGGAGCGGGGCAAAGCAGAGACCCTGGCTTGTGCTAGATTTGCTTGTGCCCGATCGTTGTTGCACTTATTCTGCTGGTGAACTTCGAACAGGACCGTTAGTCGAAATGGCTGAAACCGCAGATGTCGTTATTATCGGCAGCGGAATAGTGGGTTCAAGCGTCGCCTACCATCTCGCCGAACATGGCTGCACTAATGTGTTGGTCATAGAGCGCGAAGCGCATCAAGGCAAAGGTTCCACCGGCAAAAGCATGGGGGGAGTACGTGCACAGTTTTCGACTCCGGTAAATATACAGATGTCGCGCTATTCGATAGATTTCTTCTCTCACTTCGATGAAGTGATGGACCACCCGGCGGACTATCGTCCTCACGGCTATCTCTTTTGCGCCACGAACGAGCGACATCTGGAATATCTAAAAACAAATCGCGAGCTACAGGCCTCTCTTGGAGTCACCAATGTCGAGCTTGTTACACAACAACAGATTTCAGAATTTGTTCCGCAATTGAGGGTCGATGACATCATTGGTGGCACATTTTGCGGCACCGACGGCTTTGTTGATCCCCACAGTGTGATGACCGGCTTCATGTTACAAGCTCGCAGTCGCGGAGTGAAACTGTGGCTGGATACCACCGTTACACGCATCGAAACGGGACCAACCCGTCATGTTTCCGGTGTAGTAACTTCACGTGGCAACGTTTCCACCAGAACTGTAGTAGATGCCGCCGGTCCCTGGGCCGCGGAGGTCGCCGCAATGGCGGGCGCCACTTTGCCAGTCGAGCCACTTCGTCGCCAACTGGTTCCCACAGAGCCTTTCATGGGATTACCACAGCGCTTTCCCATGGTGATTGACATGTCGACTGGCTTCCATTTTCGGCGCGAAGGAAAAGGAATTCTCCTGGCCTGGAATGACCCGCAAGAAAAGCCGGGGTTCAATAGCGACTTCGACCCGGGGTTTATAGAAAAGATTTTGACGCGAGCCGCTGACCGTGTGCCTTGTCTCGCAGATGCCGGTGTGAACCCGCGCCGGGCTTGGGCCGGACTGTACGAGATGACACCTGATCATCATGCCATTATTGGCCGCTCTCCTGAGGTGGACGGACTTTATTTCGTTAATGGCTTCAGTGGTCACGGAGTGATGCATTCGCCAGCGTCAGGTCGCATTGCTGCGGACGTTATTCTGCGCGGATACTCAGATTTGATTGATGCAACCCAACTGGCGCCTGAACGTTTTTCCGAAGGAAGATTGCTGCACGAAACTGCCGTCTTATAGCAAAAAGCGAGCTGTGTTATGCTTGAACCTCTGGGGCATTAACGCCTTGCCACATGCCTGCCCGAGATTAATTATCTGAGAGGCTCTACCAGCAATGAAGCTCCCACCATTGCGAACTCTTGCCAGGCTGCTGTTTTGTTTCCTTGTGAGTTCTACTCAATTGACCTGGGCTCAAGAGAAGCCGTGTGGTTCGCCAATTTCCCTCCCGACACCCAATGATTCAAATGTGTTTGCTGCAGAACAGGAAATCTATCTCGGTGAGGCGATAGCCGAACACATTCAAAACAGATTCAAGTCCTCAATGCTCGGGAGGGTAACAGTGTTGGACAGTTTCTCGTAGAGACGGGCAAAGGTTCGTTCCGTCTTCAACATGCGATGACTGCGGGAGATTGGGTGGTCCTATCGGATAGTCAGAATCGGGTGCTTGTCTATTCTTTGCAGACCGCGCGGCAGATCGGAAGGTTTTTTGGCGAGTACGCGGCGGTTTCATTAGAAAACGATCTCCTTTGTATCGAAAACGAGATTGGAAAACTGGCAGTGTATTACCTGAAAACGGGTGAGAAGCGGGATGAGTTCGTCTTTTCGAATCCCATATCGATGTTGCGCTTCATTGATAAGGGTAACCGACTATTCGTTCTTACCTCGAATCAGTTTGCCTACGTGCTGGATGTTTCGGCTTTGTCACGTCCGTTGGGCCATTGACGGTTGATACCCGTGGAAATTGGTAGCTGAAAACGTGATCAGCATTTACGCGACCAAAATCGTTGACGTTAAAAGCCATGTTGGCCCGCGCCGTGGGCCGTGCCCGCATCAGAGCAATGCTCTCCGTCTCACCCGTGTCGTACTCAATGCCAGCAAAGACATTTGACTTTAGCCAATCATACTTCTGCCTCAGGTATGAGTTGTTGGTCACAAGCTGGCGAAAAATCCTGCCACCATTTACATAGAGTCCAAACGACTCAGCAAAGTCCTCAAAGGGAGTGTACTTTGGAATACCGTCAACCATAACCTCTGCACCTCTTGCGTAGGCTCCCACAAACTCGGTAGCGACTACATCTTCGCCGCGCCTCAACGGATAGTAGGTGCGATAGTCAGCCTGAAGCGAACCCTGTGAGGTATCGTAACTGATACTGTAGAAGCCGAGAGTCTGAATGCTACCTCGTGCTGTTCCTGGAAGGGCTGGAAACAGATTTGCATCTAACCAGTGAGCATATTCATGAAGCAGTGTCCCCACCACCTCAAAATCTCCAGCACTCAAAGTGGTGACAGTATTCGCGCGCAAGCGGCAATCATTCCCGTATTCCGGGTAATAGTTGATGTCACAGAGCGGGCCCGGAGAGAGCGTGTCAGCCATTGCTGTCTTTACAACAAAGTAAGGCAACTGTTGGCGATAGAAGTTCAGAAAATTCTCCTGGGTATAGGGAACCAGTTCGGCTGGCAAGGCTTTGAAGGTTACGGCCAGCAGTCGGGCAAAGTGTTCTCGCGATGGCTCATTTGGAGGAACAACCTTTGTTAATTGTGCATAAAGGGGAAATCGGGGACCTTCCAGTACATCGAGGGCTTCACCCTGCGCCAACTTTGCGTCAATTGCCAGAAGAGTATCGGCAGTCACTAGATCCGTTAATGGAAGATGATTTAGTCTCTGGAATTTATTTAAGAGGGCTACAGCCGGACGGCCACTGCCCTTGATAGACGGCGTGTAACCAAGTTGTCTGAGCGCAGATAGAACTCGATAGGCAAACGATTCGGTGCTTACAAATCCTTGACCGGGAATCAGGGCAAATTCATTGATGCTGTAATTAGTCAACTCGCCAGATACAATGCTCCTGGCAATCGGATCGTCCTTGAAAAACTTGCTTCGCAACAAAGCATTACGAGTTGCTGTCAGCTCAAAGCGACGCGATGCATCTTGAAGGTGAGTCAAGGCTACAGATCTGTCTTTTCCCAGTGCGGAATTGCAGTCGAGCGTGACTATGAAACTGACTGGGAGCAAGACCAATACACAAAAGACGGAACTTCTGCCAGTTTTTTCCCAGTTATCCATTTGTGTCTGAGAAGCGTAGACGAATGACTCTATCGGCTAAAGGCGGAGGGGTAGTCACCTTGGCTCTAATTGAACGCGTTTGAGTATTGCTTTATACCACTGAGACTATAGAAGTCAATCGCTCGGCGTTGCTTTTTGAGGGATGGCCTGTCACGTAAGCCTCTACTGTTTTCCGGCGCGGTCTTGCTTCGCCTTTTCAATTCTCTGTTCAAGTGATGATTTCCTACTCGGGTCTAGTTTTAGACACCGCTCGAAATCTTTCTGTGCTTCTTCGTCTTTAGCTAGCAGAAGCAGAGCTATTCCTCGGTTCCCATAAAGAAACGCGGTGCCTGGTTTAAGGCTAATGGCCACAGTGTAATCACTGATCGCAGCCTCAAGATTTCCGAGTTGTTGTAGGGCATAAGCTCGGTTGCTGTATGCAATGAAGTTCTCTTTGTTTTCTTCAATTGTCTTCGAATAATCTGATATGGCACTCTTCAAATCTCCTTCGTCTAGTGACAGATCACCGCGTTGTAAATAGGCCATAGCAGAACTTGAGGTTGGGGTCAGAGTTATACGATCAACCGTGCTGACCTGGTCAGCCTCTCTGCGGGCATCGGAAGCTTCGGCTTGATTAATTATGAAGTTTGGCGTTGGTTGCAGCGTTGCTGCCTTTTTGTAGTCCAGCCTACTCCCATCAAAGTCCCCCATCGCTTTTCTAGCCTGCGCCCGACCCAAATATCCCATCGCTTCCTTCGAGTTCACTTCCACCACCGAGTTGAAATCGGCAAGTGCGGCTTCTGGATCTCCTTTTTGCAATTGCAAAAACCCACGGTTGAGGAAAGAGGTCACCCCGCGTGGGTCGAGGGAAATAGCTACCGCATAATCGGTAATAGCTCCCTCAATATCGCCCTTTTTCTTCTTGGCGGAGCCGCGGCCATTGTAAGCGGCCGCCGTTCGGTGACCGAGCGCTATATTCCTATCGAAGTCCGCAATAGCTTGATCTAACTCACCGACAATTACATTGACTATTCCTCGCTGGAAGTAGGCATCGGCGAGGTTTGGATTGATCTCTATAGCCTGGTTGAAATCGTTCAGGGCAGACTTCACGTCGCCCTTAAAGAATTGTGCCGAGCCACGGGTCAAATACGCTTCAGCAAAATCGCGTCGGTTGGCAATTGCTTTATCAAACTCCGCAATCGCCCCTGCCGTGTCACCCTTCCGGAGTTTCGTGATCCCACTATTGTAGTAATCCACGGCCGACTCAGGATTCTGAGCCCCGGAAGCAAACCCCAAAAAGAGCAAGAGAAACAGCAATAATGACATGGCTCTCATTTTCGAACCTCCAAGAAGAAGCTAGGGGTTTCTCGAACCCGAGGAAAGAGATTGCTGGGTCAGTTCGGTTAATGGTGCAAACGCATGTGAGCTAACCGTGCGTTCTATTAGCTGGGCAAAAACTTATATCAAGAATGGCGATATTTTATCATCTTGGGCCTTTCAACCGTAGGAGCCGGCGGCATTAGTCCGCAACCCCCTCGTGCATGCTTGTAGGGAATCAGACACTCTCCCTGGTTTGAGATCTGGGGATGTAGAGCCCAGCAAAATGTTGTATCTTCGAGTGCACGTTGATGACATCACAAGTAGCTGTAGAACACAGGAGTTCCAGTCAGTGTCTCAAATAGTGGAAAGTAAGCCTTCCGAGAACAACCGGCCTACGTGGGCCAAGGTCAATCTAGCAGCGCTTGCGGCGAATTTTCGCGTTGTCAAGAAGCGCGTAGGGCCCGAGGTGAAGGTGATGGCTGTGGTAAAAGCCGACGCTTACGGACATGGCGCGAAGTCCTGTGCCCGGAGACTTGCAGAGGAAGGCGCAGACTGGTTTGGAGTGGCGCTACCCGAAGAGGGCGTTCAGTTAAGGTCTGCCGGAATAGAACAACCAATCCTGTGTCTCGGAGGATTTTGGGAAGGCCAGGCGGCTCTTTGTCTTCAGCATAAACTCGTGCCAGCAGTGTTCCGTCTCGACCTCCTTGAGGAACTAGATCGCGCCGCAAGAGAAAGAGGAATCAGAGCCGATGTCCATCTGAAAGTCGATACCGGCATGGGCCGTCTCGGCGTTCGCTTTGATCAGGCGTCGGAGTTTGTTGACGCATCTTCAAAATATAAACACCTTCGCATCGATGGGCTAATGAGTCATTTTGCGGCCGCAGATGATCCATCTTGCAGCCCGCTAACCGGCCAACAGCAGCAACGTTTTGAAGGAGTTCTGACCTTGTTGAGAGCCAAAGGTTACCAACCCACGCACCATCATCTCGCGAACTCAGCCGCGATTTTCGGCCAGCGAGGCTCATGGGGAAATATGGTTCGACCGGGGGGCGTACTTTACGGCCTTTGGCGCGACACACTGCCGCCCATTAACGAGGTAATAGACCTTAAGCCAGTGATGTCGCTGCATTCGAAGATTACACTGTTGAAGTGGGTGCCGGCGGGTGAGACCCTCGGCTATGGCTGCACATTCGAAGCATCGCGCAAAACGCTCGTAGCGACTATCCCTATTGGCTACGAAGATGGATACCTTCGTGGTCTGTCAAATCGAGGTCATGTTTTGTTGCGCGGGGTTTATGCTCCGGTGGTGGGGCGGATCTCGATGGATCTTACACTCATTGATGTAACCAACGTTGCGGACGTGACCGTCGGCGACGAGGTAGTTCTTATGGGCCGCCCTGCTAATCAAACCGACGACTCGCGCGAAATTCCAGCGGAAGATCTGGCTCGTGTAGCTGGCACGCTCTCGTATGAAGTCACCTGCGGAATCAGTGAAAGGGTTCCCAGAATTTATACTTTGTAGCCCGCACTGAGAGTGGCGCGAGGGGACAATTGGCTAGTGTGCCGTTTCTAAATGCTATAGAACATTCAGAAACACCACACTAGCACTAGCATGGAACCGAATAAACTTCAGATAAGGGTGAATGGAGACAGCGTAACGGCGTTGCTGTATCGCGCGCCCAAGAGCGCTGGAGCGAAGGTGACGATTGTGCTTGGTCACGGCGCTGGCGCCAACCAAATGAGCCCTTTCCTGCGACTATTTGCCGCGGGTTTGGCGGGCCGTGGCTTTGATACTATGACCTTCAACTTTCTCTACACGGAACGGGGCCGGCGCGTCCCTGATCCGAAGGCGAAACTCGAAACCTGCTATCGCGCCGTGGTAGAGGCGGCTCTCTCACAGAAATCGTTGAAAAGTAACCAACTTGTCATTGGCGGAAAATCCATGGGCGGAAGGATTGCTTCGCAGATTGCCGCAGTTGATGCAAAGAGCATCGCGGGACTGTTGTTTCTGGGATACCCGCTACACGCGCCCGGCAAGCCAGAACAGATGCGAGACACGCATCTGAGTGAGATAAATCGTCCGATGCTGTTCGTGCAAGGTTCTCGCGACTCCTTAGGCAGTGCGGAAGAAATTCGAGGCGTCATCAAGAAGCGACGCCTGAATGCGACTCTTTACGAAGTCGCTGATGGCGATCATTCCCTAAAGGTCCCAAAGGCGGGTAAATCGGGAGTATCACAGGAACAAATTTATGAGATGGCAATGGACGAAATAGCTCGCTGGGCCAAAAGTCTTTAGTCGTCTTTCCATTGAACTGACGATTCTCTGCGCGTTCTCTGCGCTTCTTTGCGACTCGCCGGTCGGCCATTACCAAGGTTCAACGCTGAGTCGCAAAGGTCGCCGAGGTTACGCAGAGAAAATTGAATGGCTAAATTCAGTCGGGTTTCGTATTGGGCGGGTCGGTTTTCTCAACCAACAGTTCCGGGCGCCGACTCCAATCTTCAAAGGAGCCGTCATAGAGATGCGCATCATACCCGAGATAACGCGCGACGAAATATAGCAGGCTGGCAGTTTGGCCGACGTGGCAGTAGGCAGTCACACTATCACCCTTTTGAACACCTGCCTCTTCAAACAGCTGGCGCAAGGCAGCAACACTCTTGAGTTTATTAGTATCGTCAACCAACGTGGAGAAAGGGATATTCTTCGCGTTCGGGATGTGTCCAGCGCGCGGCATACGCCCCGCTTCCGCACCGCTATAGAATTTTGGCAACCGCGCGTCTAATATCTTCGCGCCTGCCTTGTTCGAATTCGCATTAACCCAACTCGCGTCAACGATAATTTCTTTCCTGGGCCTGGAAGTGATTTTTCCCGACTTGGCAGCAATTATCTCATTCGTGACCGGCCTGCCTTCGCCTTTCCAGGCAATCAGGCCGCCATCAAGAATAGATGTCTTTTGGCCCAGACCGAGATAGTCGAGCGTAAGAAAAACTCGCGCAGTTGGCGTCACCCAATCCTTGCTAAAGTAGAGGACTATCCGCGAGTTGTCAGTAACGCCAACCCTTTCGAAGGCAGCTTTGAGTTGTTCGACTGGTGGGAGCTCCAGTGTGAGGCCTTCGCCGCGAGGCGTGGAAATTTCAGACAGGGTTATAAACTGCGCTCGTGGGATATGACTCGCCAGGTATTCATCTTTCTCGCCTATTTGCAAAAGAACCAGCCCCGGATCATTTAGGTGTTGCGCCAGCCAGGAGGTGGATACGATGAGCGACTCCGAGCTCGTTTCCTTACCTATGTTCTGGGCTCTTGTCTGTAACGCATTCGCTATCAATGCAAGTAGGGCGAATAAGATGAACAGGCGTCGTTTCATTGTTTTCGTCTCTTCGGTGTAACGCAAACTGTTAGTTTGCGATTCGGAGCTGGATTATTTCTAGAGCACCATAGGAACCACAGGAATTCCTGCCTTTAGAGTTTCAGCTTAAGTCCAAATTCGATGAACAGCAAACCGATACCCTCCGCTTCAGCTGATGGTATCTCGACGCCCTTCGTATTAGAACGAGCACGGGTAGGTCGACGAGTGCGCAAACAAAGAGTGCCCGGCCGCAAACCAACAACTTGCGTTACAGCTATTCACGATAACCCATGCCGCAAGCTGACAGCTTACGTTACAGCTATTCACGATAGAGGTTATCAAACCGCATGCTGGAGGGTGTAAAGCGCAGCTGAATTGTTCCGGTTGGGCCATTTCGTTGTTTCGCGAGAATTATCTCAGCCACGTTTCGTTGATCATCGGGTAAGCTATCGCGCTCTTCCGGCGTCTTGTACTGCTCCGCACGGTAGATGAAGGCAACCACATCCGCATCCTGCTCCAGCGCGCCCGACTCCCGCAAGTCCGCAAGTTGTGGCCTGTGATCGGAGCGCGATTCCGGCGCACGCGAAAGCTGCGAAAGCGCCACCAGCGGCACATTCAGTTCCTTAGCCAGGCTCTTTAACTCTCGGGAGATCTGTGATACCTCCTGCTGCCGCGACTCAAAGCGCTTCCCTGCCCCTGACATCAACTGAAGATAATCAACTACCAGAAGATCCAACCGTTTCTGTTCTGTCGCGAGCCGGCGTGCCTTTGCCCGCATTTCCAGCACGGTAATTCCCGGCGTGTCATCAAGGAATATCTTGGTATCCGCGAGCGTGCCCAAAGATTTGGCAATCTGTGCCCATTCAGGTCGCGAAAGAAATCCATTACGGAAACGTTGAAAATCGATGTTTCCTTGCGAACACAACATGCGCATGACTAAGGCTTCCTTGGACATTTCTAGCGAAAAGACGCCCACCACCGCACCTGTATGAATTGCGGAATTTTCCGCGAGCATCATCGCAAAGCTTGTCTTACCCATCGAAGGACGCGCCGCCACTATTACCAGATCAGAACGTTGCAGGCCCGAAGTTAGTTGATCAAGATCAGCGAAGCCGGTGGTAAGTCCAGTCAACACCGCGGCCCGGCCTTCCATTTCCTGGATCTTTTCCAGGAGTTGTTCGGCAACAGGTTTTACGTGTATGAAGCCCTGGCGAATGCGCTCATCCGCCAGTTCAAAAATGGCCTGCTCCGCGTGGTCCAGAATGATTTCGGGCTCATCCTCCTGTTCCAATGCCTCCTGACTGATTTTGTTCGCAGCCCTGATAAGCTGCCGCAACATTGACTTCCCCCGCACGACTTTGGCGTACTGGGCAATGTTAGTTGAATGTGGAAGCCCGTAGGTGAGGTTGGTGATGAAACTGACACCACCCACTGATTCAAGCGCGTTCTCTTTCTTTAGCTCTTCGCCTACCAGGATTGGATTGATCTCAGCGCCCCGCTCAAATAAGGCGATCATTGCAATAAAGATTCGCCGGTGAGAAGGAATGTAAAAGTCTTCCGTCCTTAACAGCTCGATAGCCTGACTAATGAGAGCGTTATCGAGCGTGACGCCACCGAGGATTGCGCGTTCACTTTCAGCACTATGGGGTAATGAACGTTCGAGAGCTGGTTCACGAATAGGATCAGGGGCTGCCATGAATGCGTGTAACGAGAGAACTTTGGATTGCTTGACGGAAAAAGAGGCGCTGGAATTCAAAGTAACTCGCAGCGCCCTTGACTATACTACATGTGATTTGGGCGGCGCACTCGCTCCGCCGTTTTATGATCTATTCGTTTGAACCATCATCGGCTTGCGTCGGTTCGTTCTGCCCCTGTTTACCTTGTTTAGCAAGTTCGGCTTCCTGCTGGGGCGTGAGATGACCCACAATCACCTCGCCTTCTGGTGACACCCTTACCTGTAGATCGATAGTTACCTCGCGATGTAAACGCACGGGAACGCTGAAATCACCAAGACGTTTGAGGGGCTCGCGCAAGTGAATCCGATGCCGGTCAATCTCATATCCTCGCTCATGCAAACTCTCGGCTATGTCCATTGACGTGACCGAACCGTAGAGCGCCCCTTGTTCGCCGGCTTTGCGTTTGAATTCCAGCACAAGAGTGCGTATGTTATCGGCCTGGCCTTCAGCCGTAGCCCGCTCTTTGGCTTCTTTCTTAAGCAATGCCGCTCGCTCCTGGTCTATCTGCTTCACATTGCTGGCGGTCGCTTCCACAGCCAGTCTTCGAGGCAGTAGATAATTGCGGGCATAACCTGATTTCACTCTCACAATTTCGCCGCGAGCACCTAAATCATCGACATCTTCACGCAGGAGTATCTTCGTGTGTGCCATTTTGCTAGTTCCTTCTCTTCCTAGTCGGTTGTGTATGGAAGCAGCGCGATATTGCGCGCACGCTTGATTGCCTCTGCCAGCATGCGCTGATGAGTGGCGCAGTTTCCGGAGATGCGGCGCGGTAAGATCTTCCCGCGCTCAGGTATATAATTCTGCAACAGTCGCACGTCTTTGAAGTCAATCAAGTCGACCTTCTCAATGCAAAACCGGCAGATTCGGCGCCTGTGCATCCGGCGGCCACCGCGACCACCTTGCATTGGCCGTCCACGGTCTGAGTCCTCATCTCCGTTATAGCCGCGTGAGCGGTCTTCATAATTTGCTGACATTGTTTATCCTCTGAGATTCGTAAATCGTAAATCTTAATGACTAGGTCGCCTGTTCCCCCGTTTCCCCCGTTCCGCCTGTTCCCCCGTTCCCCTATTCGCCCGTTCCCCCGTTCCCCTGTTTTCCCGTGTCGTCACCGGTTATTGTAATTTTCGTTGGGGGTAAACTCGGCCGAGGCTGCAGCAGTTGCGGCACTTCCCCGTCGTTCTCCGCGCTCGGGCCGCCGGTTGACCTTGCGCGCGCGCCGCCCTTTCAGCTTCTCAGCTCTTTGGCGATCTTCATCAACACGCACGGTCAAGTATCGGATGATGCGATCGTTAACGCGCATACGGCGCTCGAGTTCGGCGATCTCGCGCCCGCTTCCCTCGATCTCCATTAGCACGAAGCTGCCCTCCGTTTTGTGGAGAATTTCGTAAGCCAGAGGATGCCGCCCCATGCTCTCAGCCTTCGTCACCGTGCCTCCCTGATCCGTCGCAATCTGCTTTAGACTGTCAGTAAGACGACTCACTTCGTCATCCTCCGCACCGGGATCGACGATAAATACGACTTCATACTGTCTGTTTGAGTTCAAGTGTCCTCCTTATCGATAACACGTTTGAGTTGCCGATTTCGAATTGCGGATTGCCGGTTAATTGAAATTCGCATCGCCAAATTCGCAATCCCCAATCCGAAATCTCAATTGTATTGGCTCATAGCCTTCAACGTTCCCTCTCGCACGATGGCCCGAACCGCTGCCGCGCTACGCTCTAATATCTCCTCAACTTGTGCCCTTTCGCTTCGTGTAAACGGGTGGAGCACAAAGTGACGCGCATCGGCAATCGGATGCTCCGGCATGATTCCAATGCGAACCCTGAGAAACTCTCCCGTTCCCAGCGATGAAATGATTGACTTCAAACCATTATGACCGCCGGCAGAGCCACGCGCGCGTATACGAATCTTCCCAAAAGGTAGAGCTAAATCGTCGGAAATAACGACCAGATTTTCTCCCGGGTTTTGAACTTTGTGCTTCGCACATATGCAAGCCACCGACTGCCCACTTAGATTCATATACGTTTGGGGCTTAATGAGTTTGATAGCGATACCCTCGAGCTCACCACGACCTACCACTGCAGAGCACTGACGTTCATTCACCTTAATTCCCAAATCGGCGGCGAGTCTATCAATGACCATAAATCCCAGATTGTGTCGCGACCATTCATACTCTGCGCCCGGATTACCAAGGCCTACTATGAGCCTCATCTGAATTTCGGATTCCGAATTGCGGATTGCGGATTGCGGATTGCAAATTCGAAATCCGCAATTCGCAATCCCAAATCGCTCTACTCTTTCTTGCCTGCTTCTTCGCCTTCCTCTTCCTTCTTACCCTTACCAATAACTTCGGGCTCGGCAGGCGCCTCACCTTCAACAACCGGCGCTGCAACTGGTTCTTCCTTCACAATGCCGACAGTCGCAATAACCATATCTGAATCTTCCAGGATCTCAATTCGTTCGTTTGCCGGTATGTCGCTGACATGCAGAACGTCGTGAACTGCGAGATTTGAAACATCAACGTCTATTGCATCAGGAATTTCGCGTGGCTCGCACCGGATCTCAATCTCCCTGACAACCTGTTCAAGTATGCCCTGCTGTTCACGAACGCCGACCGGTTCTCCAACAAGGTGCAAGGGAACTGTGACCTCAATCTTCTGCCCCTTCACAAGACGTTGAAAGTCAGCATGGATCAAGCGGCCGCGTACGGGATCGATCTGCCGGTCGTGAAACATGACTTCGCTGGCCCCTATACCTTCTACGTCTAAAGTAAAGATCGTATTGCGACCTGCTCCGGAGCGCAGGAGTGCCGCTAACTCACTTAAGGGCGCAAGTGCAGCCACCGTTTCCCCATCACCACCGTAAACGGTTACCGGGACCATTCCGGTGCGACGGGCGCGGCGAGCATCATTCTTGCCCCGACCGGTTCGCAATTGCCCACGTACAGTTATCTCTTTGCGCTCTGCCATCTTTTTGCTCCTTAACAAACTTCAGCGACCAGCCGGGATATTCCCGATTGCCGATTGCGGATTGTTGATTACCGATTGCGGACGAAGGTCATCCATTTCATCGGAAATCGACAATCGGCAATCGGCAATCGAAAATGGACAATGTCCTTGCTGATCGCTGATGGTCTTCTCTGCAAGCCATCAGTGTTTGCCCTTCGCCTTATACGAAGAGCGAGGAAACGCTGGTTTCCTCGTGGATCGACTTGATCGCTTTCGCCAGAAGCGGCGCGATACTCAATACCTTAATCTTTTTCAACTCGCACGCATGATCGCGCAGGGGAATCGTGTTAGTCACAATAATCTGTTCTATCTCAGATTCATCAAGCTGCTGGACAGCCTTTCCTGAAAAGACAGGATGTGTGAAGCACGCATGAATTCTGCTCGCACCCGCCTCCCGCAAGGCCTTGGAAACCTTGGTCAGCGACCCACCCGTGTCGCACATGTCATCCACAATCAAACAACTGCGACCCCGCACGTCGCCAACGACGTTCATGACTTCAGCAACGTTTGCCTTCTCTCGCCGCTTGTCGCACAAAGCCAGTTCAGCATCAAGCCGCTTCGCGTAGGCGCGCGCCCGCTCAGCTCCACCTGTGTCAGGGGCAACCACGGTCAGGTTTGGAAGCAGGTTATCCTGGTAGTAGCCAATTATCACCGGCGCGGCATAAAGGTGGTCTACCGGAATGTCAAAAAACCCTTGAATCTGCGCCGCGTGCAAATCCATAGTCAAAAGGCGATCTGTGCCGGCGATCGTAATCAGATTGGCCACCAGCTTGGCTGAGATCGGCACGCGTGGCCGGTCCTTCTTATCCGATCGGCCGTAACCGTAATAGGGGATAACGGCGGTGATGCGCTCAGCCGACGATCGCCGAAAGGCGTCAAGCATTATCAGCAGCTCCATCAGATTCGCATCTGTTGGTGGGCAGGTCGGCTGCACCAGAAATACATCGCCACCGCGAACATTTTCATCGATCTGAAAATTAAATTCGCCGTCTGAGAAGCGCTCCGCAAATGCCCGGCCCATATCGCAACCCAGATGGCGGCAAATCTCTTCCGCCAGTCTGGGATTCGCATTTCCGGAAAAGACTTTGATGCCTCCGGTTGTGCTCATACAATCAGCGATGAAGTGATAACTGTTGTTAAGGGATTGACGGAACGGTCAAAACAATCCTGCGCTCACTTGCCAACCAGTCACTGAAGAATGGCTGGGGCGGGAGGATTCGAACCTACGAATGCCGGTTCCAAAGACCGGTGCCTTACCACTTGGCTACGCCCCAGTATCTATTCGAGATCGGCAGAACGTAAGAGTTTCAATGAACTCAATCGGACCAGGTACTCTTCGCGCGACAGCGTCACACACGGCAAACTGCGCCAACCAACTTCCCCCAACGCTCGAAGAGCACGCTCTTGCGCCTGCGCGTTTTCAAAGATACCAAAGACACTCGAACCACTTCCAGCGAGCAAAGCGCCCCGAGCACCGGCCTTAAACAGGGCATCTCTCGCGCGCCCTATTTCCGGCTCCATATCAAAGATCACGCTTTCAAAATCATTTGCAAGTGGCTCGTCAGATGGTCCGTGATCCGAATCTACTTGATCGGCCTTCTCGCGGGAACTAAAAAGAATAGGCATGCCATGCTTCCTTGTCAAGCCAGAAGACTTCAGTGCTGAATACGCATCCGCGGTCGCTATTGCCGCATTAGGTTTGATAATCAAGAGATGTTTTTTTGGCACCGGCGGTAGTTGCCTAACCTGCCGACCTGTTCCAGTTGCCAGAGCTGTACCACCAACAAAAAAAAAGGGAACGTCGGTTCCAATTGTTCCTCCAATGGCGACGAGATCATCAAGGCTCACGGCCAGTCTCCATAGTTGCGCCAACCCAAGAAGCGCTATGGCAGCATTCGATGAGCCGCCTCCCAATCCGGCTTGAATGGGTATTCTCTTTGTGAGGGAGATGGTGGCGCCTTCTCTCGGTCGGAAACGATCCTGCAGTGCTCTGGCCGCGCGGTCAATCAGGTTTGTACCGCCAGTATCGAGCTCTGAATTGTCACAGGAAAGCACAAGCTCATTATCAACACGCGATTCGAACCGGATTTCGTCGTGCAAAGAGACTGTTTGCAAGACTGTTCTGATTTCGTGATAGCCGTCCGGGCGCTGACCCAGAACGCGCAGGTTCCAATTGATCTTGGCAAAGGAAGGCAGCGAAAAGGCAGACTTAGCCACGCTCGACTGACTCTCTCCTCATCGCGCCAGCCGCCGAGCAAGGTAGCTGATTGACTGCTAACGCTCTATGAAGATTTGTGTTAGGAAAACTCTTCCATCCGGCGAGACGTAACTGCCCACCGCGACGGCCTGAAAACCACGATACAAGATATTAGCGCGGTGCCCAGTGGATAACATCCATCGTTCGACAGCAAACGCGCCTGGATCTTCGAAGCCTTGATTATACGCGATGTTTTCGGCAATAAGCCGAAACTGAGCAATCCCAGCTTTCCGGGCCCGATCCTTTAGACGCAAACCCTCAGGAGTTCCATGTGAGAAGTATCCTGCGCGTGCCATCGCTTCTGAGTGATGTCGCGCCATCAGGCAAAGTGCCGCGTCCCATTCAAGACGAGGAAGGCCTACTCGGACGCGTTGGTCGTTTGTTCGGTCAAATGCGCTGCGCTCAATTCGATTGGGCTCTTCAATGGAGGCATTCGGAATCTTCGGCTCGCTATCTGGAAGCGGCGCGAGAAGTGTGGTTCGGCTCCGTTCGGCGCTGTTTGTAACGATCAAACGAGCCACGGGCCGACCACTCACCTCCTGATCAGAGAACTGGCTAGCTGACCCGCAAAGTAGCAGCACCGCCATAGCCAGTAGCGGTAAACGACTACGCCGGAGAAACCCCGATTTGGCTGTTTTTTGGTTGGAACCGGTCATTGTGAGACTCTCGAGTAGGCCAGTAGGTGAGAAAAGAACCGTTTGCCTCTGCTGCTCGGGCGCACGCGCCTGGGCCTTGATACAAGACAGCCTACCAGAGCCACCAGCGTCAGATCAACAAGTTTTAACTATTCTGCTGTTTCAGGCGCGAATTGCTGAACCGTGCGTTGCCAGGAATTCCGCAAAGGGTAGCAATAAAGAAGCACTGCTAGAGCTACTAGCCCCGCGCCGTAGGTGTAGAAGTCGTTTCCGGTAAGAAGCGTCGCCACAAAACCCGTGGCGGCAATAACCGCGCCCAGGAGAGCTAGCTGAAGGGTGGTCTTTTCCAGTGTCTGAAGGAGACCTGAAGCGCCCTGCAGGGCGGCGATATCCTGCAACCTCATGGCTGAAAACCTTGTGCGGCGCAGGGCCACCGAACCGAAGCCGAAAATGAGAATTGTTATTCTGAGCGCGATGTCCAGCGGCGGGTTCTGTTGCTGTTTAAAAAATCCCTTGCCTAGGCGCGCAACTACAGAAAGAAGCACTACCGCCACAAGAATCGCGGCAACTGTGGTCGCGGTCGCACGGTGCCGGCGAAACAGTTCAGCCTGAATTTCGGTTGGTTGGTTGGACGACAAGTGGCTCCTTAGAAGCGACGGTCCCCTTCAACTTCAGCGCGGCTTTATGCCGGGCGACGGCGTGGCAGCTGGAACTATAGTGCCTCCCTGCGTAGGAGTCTGCACATTAGGATTTGAGTTTGATTTCGGTGGCGCCGGCGTACTGCGCTGAACTGGTGCGACGGGCGTAATATTCTCGGGCAGCTGGCCGTTATATTTGAGCGCCTGGTCAATCAAATCGCTGCCGTCCTTACTGTCCTTGCTTATCAGAATCCCATCTCTGCGTACGGTAATCTCGGCTCGGCCGCTAACCTGTTGCATCAAGTTGCTCATAAATCCCGCACGTTCCGGTCGAGGAAGTTCTTTTCTTGCAGGATCTGGCTCTGGAATCGGTACCCCAATGATATTCAGCTGCTCTCGAGCCTTTTCGGCAAATTCGCTATTTGGATAGTTTCGCGCAATCTCCTGATAGTATTTGGCGGCCTCATCCGGTTCCTCTTCCTGTTGGTAAGTATAAGCAAGGCGGAATAGAACCTCGTCCCGCAAAGAGAAGTTAGGATACTTTTCGGCGATCTCTTTGAACCGAGACTGGGCGCCTTTCAGTCCCCCCTTGCCTGCTTTATACCGGGCTGCCAGATAGAAAGTGCCAACCTGAAAATTGTGCATCGCCAGATTTTCCTGAACTTCGTTAAGTCTTGCCTCAACTTCCGGACGGAGTGAAGTCTGCGGAAATTGCTGAAGTAAGACTTTCAGCCGCTGTTCTGCCTTTCGCGCATGAGTGATATCGCGATCAGAAAGGCCCATCTGACGCATTTCAGACTCAGCAACTTTTAACATTGCATCGTCTGCAAGTGGATCGGTTGGGAAAAAGGTCAGCCAGTCCTGATACGCCTGCGCGGCTTGAATCAAGGCGCTTGTTGTGCCTTCCAGGTAGAAAGAGTCTGCGATCGCAAGCTTTGCCAAGGGTAGAAAAGGCGAGTCGGCGTACGTATTAATGATCGTAGTAAATAATAGACGGCCGGTTTCGTGACGTCCCTTGCGCACCTCCTTGGCTGCTTCTTCAAAGAGCACGCGATCTCGGCCTGTAGCGACGGTGCCGGTTAGCTCTGCATACTCGTCGTCATCCCCGCCGCCGAAGAGCCCCAAAAACTTCCCCTTCTTCTTCTTTTTGACGTTTGTGGCCGACGCCACATCTGCGGTACGCGCACTGGCTGTGCCTTGTAAGCCGGCCTGCACCCTGGTGCTTATCTCGGCAACAGAAGCTTCCAAGCGCTCAAGAACGGTATTGTCATAACGTTCGGAGCGATCCTGCTTGGCGCGCACATCGTTCACTTCTGACAGAATAGAGTCGACCTCTTTTCCCAGGCCGCGAAGTCTTTCTCGAGGATCATCAGCGTCCGGTTTCGCGTCTTTCTTATCAGTGCTACTTGGGGCCATGGAAGAGATTGCGCTGTTCAGAGATCTGCGCATCGACTCGAGTTTTGATCGCATCACGTCGAGACGCTGGGCTGCAGACAAGTCGCTCTGCGACTTGCTCTCACCTTGCGCCCAGGCAACGCTAAACAAACTAATTACTAGCGCGACGCAGAGGGCCGGCCTGGCTAACAGGCGAAAATGCATGATAAGAAAACCTCCAGAAAAATGCTGACTGACAGTTGTCGATTGGCGGTTGCCACTTTCCGAGTGTCGATGCGTTAATGTTCAAGTCTTCAAACGCCTACACCCATTCAACGGTGGCTGAGCGCAACTCTCGAACAGCTGCTTCCGCGTCACTTGAATGAAAGATAGCTGAACCGATGACGATAATCTCCGCTCCTGCGGCAACAACCTCACCGATGTTGTGGCGATCAATGCCACCATCAATCTCTATTCGCACTTGTAATTGCCGGGTGTCGATCATTCGGCGCAAGCGGCGAACTTTATCCAGCACGTTGGGGATGAATGGCTGTCCGCCGAATCCGGGATTAACTGACATTACCAGCACGTAATCGACAAAATTTAATGCCTCTTCCAAAACTTCAACCGGAGTAGCAGGATTTATTACCACTCCTGCCTTGGCACCCGCCGCTTTGATAGACATCAAGGTTCTATGCAGATGTGCATCGGCTTCCACGTGAACTGAAACCATTGCGGCGCCCGCTCGCACAAAATGTTCCGCGTAGCGCCCGGGCTCCGAGATCATTAGATG
>Ga0214473_10002313_pt1 | contig 23474 bp, 30 predicted proteins | sample RVTome_7_FD_203509 | JGI IMG/M metagenome (GOLD analysis project Ga0214473, IMG submission 203509) | Soil microbial communities from uranium-contaminated site in the Upper Colorado River Basin, Wyoming, United States - RVT98D197 | ecosystem: Environmental > Terrestrial > Soil > Contaminated >... | reverse complement strand
CGTATCTTAACTGATAATGTAGGTGTATTTACATTTACAGGTAATGCTACAAATCTTGTAAAAGGTCGTACTTTAATTGCTAATGTTGGTACATTTACATTTACTGGTAATGCAGTAGGTATATTAGCAAATCGTATCTTAACTGCTAATGTAGGTGTATTTACATTTACAGGTAATGCTGCAATATTAACAAAATCTGGAGTTGGTGCTTATACTATAATTGCTAATGTTGGCGTATTTACATTTAATGGTAATGCAGTAAATCTTGTAAAAGGTCGTATCTTAATTGCTAATGTTGGTACATTTACATTTACTGGTAATGCAGTAGGTATATTAGCAATCCATAAATTGATTGTTGTACCTGGCATCTTCATCCTGAGTGGAAAAATTGTTAATTTAGTATATTCCAACCCACAAGTTATTTTTGGGCTGACGTTGGCTAATATAAAATTAGATATAGTTTCTATCGGAAGTCCTGAACTTGTCATAATGGAAATTAGATCACCTGTAATTAACTCATAAGGATAATAAATGGTGGGCTTAGTTAGTGTACTCAATACGAAAGATGCTTTGCTCGATATATTATATACGGAAGGCCACTGTGTATAGAATAGGGATGTTGAATAATGCCAATAATATTTACTAATAAAGTAAATCAGGGATCTAGCTGTAGGGTTAGGTTTCAACTTCGTGGCCTTGATGCGATTCCAGTGGCTGTGGCTAATATAATATCGGCTACACTCACACTTAGAGATAAGTCATCGGATGCTGTAATAGGTACGACTGACAGAAACGTAGCCGGTGGATTTTTTGATGGAGATACAACATATAACTTCAGTTATACATTTGCAACAACTGACTCTGCAATAATATCAACAAATACTCAGTTAGGCAGTGAGACACACGTGGCTAGATTGAAGGTAGTGGTAAATGCTGGGGCTGGAATTCAACATACACTAGAAGAGGAATTTTATATTAAGGTGGATAGGCTAGATAATTAGGTAATATATGGGCGATTATCACGATACTGTAACTAGAAAAGCCGTAGATTCTACTATATTAAGAGTCTATCCCGGAGCTGTAGTAAGTGTATATACTTCTGGGACATCTACACTTATAGCTCAAGTTACTGCTGATGCTAATGGTAATTGGTCGGTGGCTTCTTTAAGTAATGGTAAATATGATATAAAAGTGGATGGTCAGCTAGTTAGAACTATTCAATTTGTAAAATCAGATCATACACATAAATCCGATCAAACGTGGATATTTTTTCATTCCGGAGCTCTGACTGTAGATTTTGATGCTGATAATGCTCATCAGGTATTTGGAACGGAAGAAGCTGGAAGTATCATAAAGATAAAGGTACAGGCATCCTTTGTTAGTGCTGTTGGAGACGTAAGAGTTCATTTACTAAAGGGTGCTTCTGGTGGAGCATCGGCCTTAACTTTTGCGGCTGATTCAGCTTGGAATCACAGAATAAATCCTTTAGCCATAAAATACCGATATTTATATGTGGATTCTAATCCAGGTATTACTATGGCAATAAATGACGTTATTCAATTAGGGGTTGACTATACCGCTTTATCTGTTGAGGGATTAACTGTAATTGTTATATTTAGGCCAAATCCATAGGAGTTATTATGAAGATAAAGAAATTAGGTAAACTTAGTGATATAAGGACTAGTGAAATTACCCTATGTAAAAAACCTAGTGTTCCTGGTGCAGACCTATTGATATTAAAGTCCGATATTAAACTAGCCAGTGATGATATAAAATGGAGTAGACAGGTTATATTTAAGGCACTAGATGAAGATAAGAAAATTGGATACGGATATGCTTTAGTTCCAGATGTTGAAGATAATCAAGGGGATACTGTATCAAAGGCTGATGTTGAAGTTGCTGCCCATACATTTTTGGAGATATTATCCAAGGGTGAGCAAACTGGACAAGGTATTGGCCACGAACATAAAGAATTTGACTCAATTGGACATCCCGTTGAATCGTGTGTTGACAGGGATGGTTCTGTGGCTAAGTCATTTGGCGTGTCAGGTGATCAAGTATGTCTTGGTGGTTGGTGGGTTGGAGTGAAGATGACTGATAAATATTGGGAACTTGCCAAATCTGGTGATATTACTGGGTTTTCAATTGGTGGTGTTGGTAAGAGGGAACCGATTGAAGTAGCAAAGTCTGACTCGGAAAATATAATAAACTCAGCCGTAGATTTTATAGCTAAGCTATGCAGTGGTGGAAAAAAGAATAAGCGAAGAGGAAAAATGATGAAGGCCACTGGCTATTCAGAAATAGCCATGGCAATGTCTTATGATGATATAACTACGGTTCAAGCCATCAGAGATGCGTTGATAGAAAAAACATGGGCCTTAATGGATTCCTTCTGGTCAATAATGGATGATGATGAAGTAAAAGACAAGGTATCTAAAGTAGAGGAGAGTGTAAATCAGTTCCTTAGTGACGTAAATAAACTTAATGACTTGGAAAAATCAATAGCTAGTAAAACCAATGAAGGAGAAGACGAGATGACTAAAGAACAACTTGACCAGTTTAATGCCACTGTACTTAAATTTACTGAATCAGTGGAAAAATTAAATACCTCAATATCTGGACTTCCAAAAGATGAGGCAAAGAAAGCTGAAGATGCTAAGAAAGCTGAAGATGTTAAGAAAGCTGAGGTGGTAGTGGAGAAAAATACTAGTGACTTCGTCTTGGAACTATCCAAAAAGGTAGACAATCTCACTGATTTGGTACAGAAGATTGCTATATCTCCTGGTATTAGACAAGGTAGTGAACTTTTAGATACAGAAAAAAAGAATAACGTGAAGAAGTCTACTGCAGACCTTACTAAGGGTACTCCTCTTAGCTTTCGTGTGAGTTAATAAAAACCAATAATATATTATAGGAGGTTGTTAGATGACTAACGAGCAGATGTTTATCGAATGGGCGAATAAACATGGTATCATTCAAAAGGCTGAAGGTGGTATTATTGATATCTCCACAGTTAATTTCGGTGGTATCATACCCGTGCCACTTGTTGAACAGTTGATTTCGCTTACCCGAACTCAAAGTCAGTGGATGGGATCTATTGACACTAGAATTAGAACCAGGCAATCTGGCCAGATTCCAGTTGTTGATTGGAATGAGCCGGCCACTGAGTATGTTGGTAGGAATGATGGTACTAAAGTTACGACTAACCCACCTACCAAAATGTTACCCTATAACTGTAAAAAGTTTAAGTCTGAATTCTATGTCACGACTGAGGAATTAAGGGAGGCTATTCAGGGTGGTATAGAAAACTTTGAGCAGAAGATGACTGAAGACTGGGCTACACAGTTGGGTAACGATGTGGCTACATTTGTTATGCAAGGAGATACATCATTAAATACATCTACTAGAATGAATCGTCTTCTACGTGCCGTGAATGGTGTTGATATTCAGACGGCTTCTTTGGCAAATGTATTTAATGCTGCTGGTGCTAAATTTGGCCAGGGCATATTTGGTGCCATGCTAGATTATATGCCAGATAGGTTTGCCAATGATGGTGGTCTCAGATGGTTATTCAATCGTAGGGTTAATACTCAGTGGCATAATTCACTGACTAATGTTAATACTACTGAAAGGATGAGATCTACATTAGGTGATCAGGCTTTAACTACGGAGATTATGGTCCCGCCTCTTGGAATAAGTCAACTTATTGTTCCACAGATTCAAGCTAATAAGGGTCCAGTAGCCTTGAATCCAACATCAGCGGCAGTCTCTGGGAATGGTATAGTGTTTGTGCTGACTACGATGATACCTTCACAGATTGCTACTGTGGCCCTTGGTGTTAATCGTAAGATAAGAATTACTTATCTTCCATCGGGTCTGTCAGAGACTATAAAGGCTGTTGACAATACTACACTTCAGGTTACTACAGTAGGTAAGCTGGGACAATCTACGGTTAGTACGACAGCAACTGATTATACTGTTCAGATTGCTGATGAGACTGATTTGTATCTAGCTAATCCCAAAGGCATTGTATTGGTATACTGTAATGAGTGGAGGACTTATAGGGAATTTAACAAGGATTTTGATAGGTTTGAAGTTACTACCTATTTTGAATCTGATGTAATTGTTCCTATTCCCGAAACGATAGTGAAGTTTACTAGGGTTCAGATTCCGGCCATAGAGACTTGGACGGCTGCTTAGTATTCTACTAACCCGAGATAATATGAGATGAGGTGAATTATGCCACAAGGATACAAGGTAGTTCTGAAGTCAAGTCAGTATAGAATTGGTGGTCATACGTTCATTAGACCATTCGAGACCATGGTGGCTGAAGGATCTCCAGAGTTAGGTCTATTCCAAGGCTGTTTGGCCTTTGAATTAACTCCGTGTATGATACCAGAAGGGGAGCCTCCAGTTTCGTCCTCTGAGGCTGTTAATCTGTCCGGCCCCTCCTCCATGGGGGGCGACTCTGGGGGTATCCCTATTGAGAATGTACCTGGTATTTCAAAGAAGAAGGCCGCTATTTTGAAAAAGGCCGGGTATATAACTGCAGAGATGATACTTAGTGAAAATGTTAGCCATGAAGATCTAACTTCACTAGATGGGATTGATAGTGAATTGGCTGATAAGATAATTGAAGCCTGCAGTATAGCTATAGGTGGTGAAGAAGGGCCTAGTGAGGAAGGTCCGACTGAAGAAGTACCTAGTTAGTAATGAGTAAATAACAAGAACCAATAATTGGAGGTCTATGTAATGGAGACTAAAAAGTTACTTGTTGGTGGTGTTGGTGTAGAGTTCCAACACTTTGCCAATAGGGTTATTGATGGTTATCGGATTTTGACTCCGACAACTGCGAGTTCCCAAGCCACTGGTGCTGGTGCCTATGCTGTTAGAGCTAATATTGATTGGGGAATATTGGCAGTTGGAAGTCAGGTAAAGGAAGTTGCGGCACAGGCTGATGTTTCTATCGAATCAGGAACTGGTGTGCTGGTACTTAATGAATGGAAGGTGTATGATATTGTTAATTACCTCAGTAGGGGTGATAATGTTATTTATCAGAAGGTATTTGGTGGAACTAAGAATACTACCCAGGCCTTAGCCTTAGCCGGTATTCAGACTGATGCACAGATAGAGGCTGCATTTGCTCCTAATACCGCCTGGATGAAGGTAGGTCGTGTAATTGTTAATCGTAGTGCTGATACTGTTTTGACCGTTACTTTTGATAATACTATCAGAAATACCTTGGTTCCAGGTACTGTTCACTACGGTGTGAACCCGCTTGCATAGTTAGTATGGCCTATATAACTCTAGTAGATTTGAGGGCTGAGGGTGTCACTGATGAAGAGTACGGAGATGTGTACATTCAGGGAAGGATTACCTTAGCCCAACAATTTATAGAGACATTGACTAGTAGGTTTTTTGAAAAAAGAATCAACTATGAAGTATTACTTAATGGAACTGGGCATAGTACCTTATTCCTTCCAATTCCACCAATAAATGGAACTAATGCTATAACATCTGTAGTAGTCAGTGATGAGGTACTAAGTTCAGATTCATATAAGTATCCCCTAAGACAAATGCCTGATGATAGATTTAATCCCAGGATTATATATATTGATAGCATTTGGCCTAAGGGTGAGCTTAATGTTAAGATAGTTGGAAGTTTTGGATTTGTAGAAGTTGATGAAACTACGCCCCCAATAATAAAAGATCTATGCAAAAGAATATCCGTATGGGCATTGCCATCAATGACTGATAAATCAGCTGCACGAGAAGCTAACCTGGTCGAGGAGTGGCTTGGTGACTATCGTTATAAGCTTGGTGAAATATCTTCTAGAGGGGGGGTATTTGGTGATACCAGAATTGATAATATCCTAGCTATGTATAGAAAACGGACTGTTAGGGCTATATAAATGCCATCGGGATTTCTTGCATCTAGATATAATAAACTCTTGGCAGAAACATCTGGTGATAGTACTGTCAAATATATTGCTATAAACAAGGCTACTAGAGATGCATTAACCGGAGATATTGATGAGACTAGTGCTTACAGTTCTACAAGTATATCTCTTCCGGCTAGGATAGATTTTTCACCAACTAAGTCCATAAGGGAATTAGCCGGAATAGATATAAAGTTTGATGCTGTGGTAAGACTATCTACTTTAGACCTGAATGAAGCCAGTATACTTTCTATATCCATAGGTGATGTATTTATACTTCCAGATATGCCAAATATTAAAAGATATGTTATTAAGGTTGTTAAAAGAAAACAAAGTGGTGAGGAATTTCTAGAACAACTGGTATTTGTAACTAGAAATGTAAAAGGTCGTGGCTAGAACTGCAAAATTAACAGGGCCTTGGGGTGAAACCATAAAGAGACTAAGTGCTGTAGATAAGCTAGTAGAACAGAATGTATCTAATGCCTTGAGGGTTAGTGCTAAAGAGTTGGTTAAGGATATGAAGGCCAAAATACGTAGAGGTGATATAGGGTGGGAACCGTTGTCTCCAATAACTAAACATAGAAAGGGACATGATAGTCCACTATTTGATTCTGGATCTTTGAAAGAATCATTAAAGGCCCATAGGGTCGGTAGATTACACTATGATATTGGAATTCCAACATCAGCTAAAAATAAATTTGGGGCATCACTGGTTATGGTAGGTGCTGTTCAGGAATTTGGAAAGGTTATAGTTCCAAAGGAGGCTGGAAGCCTAGCGATACCATTAAATACTATGGCCTCCGAACTGCAACATAAGAATAAGGGTGTTAGAAATATTCCGGGTATATTTAGGCTTAAGGATAGAAATCTACTCGCAATTCGTGACGGTAGTGGAATAAAATTGTTATTTGTTCTGCTTAAAAAAGTAACTATACCGCCAAGATCATTTATTGTCAGTACTTATATAAATAGCAAGGATAGAATAATTAAAAGAATTTGGTATGCCCAAAAGATGGCATTAGCCGGAAGATCTTATGCACCAAGAGTAATATAATCGGATATAGTTATGAGTCTTTTGGCTGATATATTTCAATCTACTAAGGACTATCTTAATACCAACTTAGTTGCTGCTAAACTAGTTACATTAGGTTTTGTAGATGAAAGAGCTGATAATTCATCTGAAGATTCGTATCCGATGGCTACAATAACCTTATATGATGTTGCAACAGATAATACGAGGAGGCACGGTGGTTTTGTTAGGGAAAGAATTGATTCTGGTGGTAATACAATACAATTGAAGAGACTACCAATTCCTATTAACTACCACTTTCAATTAGATGTAATTGGTAATAAGTTAAGACCATTTTGGGACCTTAATCAGGAAATTCAAATAATACTTGGCAGAAGATATACAAAGCTTACTATGGTTGGGGGAAAGGTATTTTATTTAATACTAGAAACAATTAATCATCTTATGGATATAGAAGGACCAGATATACATAGGACTTCGTACAGATACTATGTTCAGGTCTGGTTAATTGACCCAGAGACACCTACAGTGGTTAATAAGGTTCTAAAATTAAAGATACAATATAAGGTTGATATACCAGACAATATTGTGGAGGTACCATGAGCTACATACTTATAAACAAATCTGATTCATTTATTACCTTAAATATAAGAGGTAATGAAATTCAGATTCCATTTGGGGCAAGGCATTCTATTGAGAATAGTGATATTACTGATGATTTAAGATTTAAGGCCAGTAAAGGAATGATTTCACTAATATATGAAGATAACAGGCCTGTAGAGTCAAAACATGCAAAGGCCATAATAGTTGAAAATAACACTAAGGAGACTAAGTAAATGCCTAATTACAATGTTGGAGTGAATTTAGTAGAGGGTGTTAGTAGCTCTCCAGTTGAAGGTATTTCAACTGCCATATCTGGTCTTATTGGCACCTTCGAAAGGGGACCACTCAATAAAGCCACACTAATTTCTACTATGACCCAATTTGAGAGAACCTTTGGAGTAAAGCCAGCCCCAGGATCTACTAGCTACTATTCTGTTAAGGCATTTTTTAGAAAAGTTGGTTCTGCACCACTTTATATAGTTCGTGTGGCTAGTTCTTTGGCACTAAAAGCATCAAAGATGTTACTTGATTCTGGTGCCGCTAATACGGTTGAAATAAAAGCCGTGAGTGAAGGTATTTGGGGAAACTCTTTATCTGTTGCAGTAGCCGCAAGTTCTATACTGTCAACAAAGCCTGCTTCAAACATAGCTGCTGCAGCTACGTCAGCTGTGTTGTTATCAACTGAAGGAATAGAAGTTGGCTCTGACTTGAAATTTGATAATGGAACTAACCAGGAATATAGGAGAATAATTTCAATAAATGCTGCAACCAAGACTGTGTCCTGGACTACTGGGTTGACATTTGCATATACCACCGTCAACGGTATAGTTACTTCACAAGAATTTAAGATATCTCTATATACTAATGGTATATTAACAGAAGAACACACGGGACTTGGTGTTAATTCCGTTACAACCTTCTATGTAAACAAGAAACTAATATCAAGTTATATCACTGGGGCATTTATTAAAGCTACTCCTGTAAATTCATACCTGGATTTACCTGCGGTGGCTGCTGCAGCCTCCCTAGCTGCCGGGCATGACGGTCTGAGTAACGTACTCGGAGCTGATTATTCTGGAGTTCAGTCCACTAAAACTGGGGTTTATGCTTTTGATGATGTGGAAGGCCTATTTAGATTTTGCTGTCCGAATCCACTACTAACAGATGCCTCTCCAGCCACTGCCAATGAAGCATTAGTACAGAGTTTGTTGGATTATGCCAATGTCAGAGTTACAGTAACTTACTATAGTGATGTTCCTTATGGAACATCAGTAGTTAATGCTAAAGTTTTTGGTGATAAGTTTGTTGGTAGAAGGCTTATACTGTTTTGGCCTTGGCTTAAAGTAATAGAAGAAAGTCTAGATAAGTGGCTTCCTCCATCCTCATTTGTTATGGGTATAGCTGTTGAAAAGGATTTTCGCAGAGGCGTTCATAAAAACCTTGGTAATGAGTTGCTGGCATATACAATAGACTTGGAGTATAGTGTCTCTGAGGCTGAAGGTGAAACATTAAATAATGCTGGAGTTAATACAATAAGGAAATTCTCTGGACAGGGTATCAAGACCTATGGCGGTAGAACCAGATCTGTTGTTACTGCTTGGAGGTTTATTCATTATTCCGAGTTGTGGAACTACATTGGAAAGAGTTTGGCAATAGCCACTCAGGATGTTCCATTTGAGCCACATAATTCATTTCTGTGGAAATCAGTAGTTCGTAGGATTACTGCATTTTTATCTAACGAGCAAAGAAGGGGATCTCTGTTCGATGCTGCTAACCCAACGGGAATACCATATATTGTAGTTATGGATGAGACTAATAATCCGCCAGACCAAGTAGCACTTGGTATAGCTACTGTTCGTGTAGAGTATGTTCCTACTGGAACGGCTGAAAAGTTTGTAGTAGAACTTACTAGTTCACCAGCTGGGTTGACTATAAGTGAATAACTTTTTACAAATAACAATAGAGGAGATAGAAAATGCCAACTCCAGTTGATGCCACTTATGTTCCAAATGCAAAATTTATCCTCGAAATAGATGATATTGCGATAACATCTTTCGAGAAGGTTACCATGGGTGATTCTGAGTGGGGAATCCTTGATGGTAGAACCGGAACAGATCCATTGTATAAGATAACCTCCTCAGGTATAAAGACTCCATCTATTATTACGATAGAAAAGCACCTGAGAGACTCAGATGGTATTAGTGACATTAAACCAATAATAACTTGGCATCAGGCGGGGTCTAAGGATAGAAGGTCTGGAGCCATAGTAGTATTAGACCGAGAGGATAAGGAGCAGATTCGATTTGAATTCAGGAATGGCTGGGTATCTAAGTTTACACCTCCGGAGCTAGATGCCAGTCAAGAAAATAATCCATCAATATTTGCTTTTGAAATATCAATAGGTGAATTTACTGTAGCCTAATGATAGCTAATTTACCACAGAATATTCTGGACAAACTTGACTTTCTTGGGCTAGAAGTATTAAAGCAATTTCACTTTGCCGTATCCATTGATGGAGATATATTTGGATCTCAATGGATATTGGGATTTGAAAAAATAGTTGGATTATCAGATTCAGTAGATGTTAGGGATGTACACGAAGGTGGTCATCCTGGTGTCTACTATTTTCCAAGAAGATTAAAAGGGAATACCCTGAGGATGATAAGGGGTATGACATTTAATAGGGGACTATGGGAATGGTTTGAATCAGTAAGGAATTGGAAGAAGGGATTACCCAGTTATTCCAGAACAATGTCTATAATTATATTGGATTATTTATCTAATAGGGTTATGGAAGGAGAACATATACCGTTTGAAGTATGGCATTTTCATGTAATAGATGCATGGCCTTCTGAATGGGCAGGTCCAGAGCTAGGTGCTAATGATGAGGGGTTTGCATTTGAATCAGTAACAATACAACATGGAGGAATAACACAAGCAAAGAGTTTGATTAGTGGTCAAGTTGCTAACGTGGTTTCGCTATTTCAATGACAATATAGAGGAGTTTTTATGGATACACTAATTGTAACCACCGCAGAGTTTGAATTGCCCGTAGGATATGAAGACGGTGACGGGAAGGTACACAAGACTGTACTGATGAGAAAAGTAAAGAACTCGGATATTATAGCAATACAGGATGATATGACAATCCGAGAAATCTCTAAAGAAAATATAAGTCTTGATACCAAAAATCCCGTTATATCCATGAGGCTTAATGCCCACATGATTATGATGTTTAGTCTTCTATTCGGACGGGTCGTTTTGCGTTTAGGAACAATAGACAAGCCAAGTAAAAGGGTATTTGTGGAGTTTTATCAAGAAGATATGCAGGTAATGATGGAAAAATATGCTGACCTTAATGGAGTTAACCTGGAAGAAACTAAAGGAATGGTAGTTGGTAATACCCCTTTACAATAGGCCAGTTAGTTAGATCATTTCCATATTCACTAGATGCATTAAGAAAGGAAATGGCTTATTTATCACTTACATTTCATTTTGGATATGCAGACCTTATGGATATGGAACATTCCGAAAGAATAAAATGGGTAGAACTAGCTGGTGAATATAATGAAGAACAAAAGAAATATTACGAAAATCTAGCCAGAGAAGCCAAGAAGGGCTACCGTAAAAAGTGATTGAGAAAATTGGATTAGGTATAATTCTGGATGCCAGCAATAAGATGTCTGGTAAAGCTGATGAAGCATCTAGAAGTCTGGATAATCTAAGAAAGCGTGGAAAAAAGACAGCCGATGGTGTAGTTGGTGATACCGATAGAATGACCGCGGCTCTCAGTCGATATGCTAGAGGATTTACGGTTGGATTTAAGTTAGCCGCCTTAGGTGCCGCTGTTGAGGCCCCATTGATTGGAATGGCAACACTTGCGGCTAGAACTGAGCATACATTTTCTGAATTACGTTCATTGATTGTAAATACTGGATTATCAACGGAGGAAATGAATTCCAAAATTTTTAATTTGCAAAGGAGGGTATATGATGTAGCAGCAAATACCATTATGAATTATCAGGATCTACTATTAGGTTTATATCCGTTGGCCTCCAAGTTTGGTATTGATATTGCTACACAATTGTTTGAACCTGTTCAAGTATTGGCTATAGCTGGCAAAGGTACCATGCTGGATGCAGTGAGAGTGATGAATCAGTTATTTGATACTTTTGGTCCGAATATGAATATTGCGGACCCTGCTGAGAGGGCATCCAAGATAATAAATATATTAGCTGGAACCATAAAACTATATGACACTGATCTTACTAGGCTAGTCGAATCACTAAAATATGCCACTCCATTATCAGTACAATTAGGATTGAGTCTGGAAGAAACGGCTTCAATAGTAGGTGCTCTGACCGGTACTATGGTAGAAGGCAGTAAAGCTGGAACTGCTTATGAGTCCTTCTTGAGGGGAGTAATTCAATTTACTAGAAGATTATCTGATTCAACAGAACAGTCCAATATGTCCATAGAGGACTTTATCAAAGTATCTGAAGGTGGATTATTAGGAAAGTCTGGTGGTAGATTATTGGATAATCCACTATCAAAGATCCGATTTGCCGATCCCACTACTGGAAGAATTAGGCCAATGTTAGATATAATTGACGAAATAGCCAAGATGTTTAATATAAAGAGTGAAACTGATATAGCTACATTAGAACAAAACCAGGCATTGATGGAGGCTTTTCAATCTGAAGGTGTTAGGGCAATTGGTATACTTATAAGAACTTCTGATAAGGTAAAGAAACATACTGAGGCAATTAGGAAAAATAATGATGCTTATGATATGTATAATGAAATATCCAGAGATACCTATGGAAACTTTATGAGATTGTGGAATGCTACTAAGGTATTATCAAGTGAAATTGGCTCCAATTTGCTAAAGGATGTTGATAGTTTAATAAGACTTATGGATAAATTTAGAATAGCTATATTGAATTGGGCAAAAACAAATCCACAAATGACGATTTGGGCATCTAGGGCTGCTATGGCCACTGGGGCTATGTTTATATTGGCTGGTAGTATAACTGTGTTTACATTTGCAATAAAGACTGCTAGAGAGGCTATTGAAATTATCCTGAAGCAACTAGGATGGTTAGTTAAAATAATAAGTTATCTTGGTAATACAGTTGCAGGACTGTGGGTTAGATTACAACTATTGGCATTGTGGACTAAGGTAGCTGCTGGTGCTACTTGGTTATTTAATGCTGCTTTATTGGCAAATCCAATAGTGTGGGTGGTGGCTGGTGTAGTTGCTCTAGTGGCTGGATTGGTATTACTGATAAAACATTGGGACTGGTTACGTGAGAGACTTATAAAAATTAGATACATGTTTCTTAAAATACTAGATATAATACCAGACTTTATGTTAGTATTATTTCCGGTATTCCTTATAATAAAACATTTTGACACGTTGATAAGTGGATTCAAAAAGATATTTGATATAATATCTAGAATATTTGGTGGATTTGTAGACTGGATTACAGGAAAAGTTAATATGTTGTCTCTGGTAATGAGCAGTATATGGATAATTCTAAAGGAAACAATAAGATCAACATGGAATGAAATAAAATGGATAATTAAAGGTGTAATCACTAGTATAATTGGAGATCCAGGATTTCAGGCACTAATAAAGGCAGTAGATTGGCTATCTGGGATAAGACATAGTATGCTAAGCAGTATTGGATGGTATGACACTCCACCGCCAACAAAGTACGATTGGTGGTTGCCGGCTCCAGCTGGAGCCGGGGCGGGAGTGGGGGCGGCTACTATGCCTAGTAATATTGTACAAGGATTGCCGCCGGCTGGTAGTGTTAGTACTGACTACTCTATACATCGAAATGTTATAAACATATATGAGGTAGCCAATCCATCAGATACTGCAAAGGCGGTTGATTCAATACTAAGACCAGATGGTGAGTTCTAATGTTATTTATTGGTACCAGTGATGATATTAAGAGTAGCATTGATATATATACCAATACTGACCTGAGAAAGGGTCAGTTATATAATGTAGACCTTAATGAATATATTGGATTCCAGTTCAACCCAACTTCATTTGAATGGTCTCGTGAAGTAAAATGGAGTGAACAAAATTGGGTTGGTAATGTAAATGGTGGAGATATTCAGTTTATAAATATTGGACCAAGACGTATAGAATTAGAACTTCTTTACATAGCCGACCCAAGGGCACCAAAGGTAGACTACAGGTCAGACTATAGAATAATTGATACTGGTGGATTAGTAGATTTTCAAGCTATTAGGGATACCTTAGAGAAGTGGGAACATTTGATAGATGGACTGAAGAGGCCATCTAGGGTTGGAATAGTAGTTGGGGTTAATGCTTTTGAAGGTGTAATAATAAATACTACATTTAGAATAACTGAGTTCTTTGAAGACTTGACACCAAAAGAGGCACTAGTATTATTGGAGTTTAGGGAATGGCTTCCGTTGTAAGTAAATCTAATGTGATAACTGAGGTAAGGCCTGGTGATAGAATAGATTTGATTGCTATAAGGGTGTTTGGAAATTCATATAGATATTCAGATATAGTTAAAGTCAATCCATATTTGAATATTTGGGATCCTAAGCCGGGACAGGTGGTGGTAGTACCCAGTGTCAAATAAAGCACCATCTTATTCAATAGAGATAAATGGAAATGAGCTTGATAATATATCTAAAGCCAATATAACAGAAATTAGTGTTAGGTTAGATATAGAAGATACTAGTAAACTTAGTTTTGGTATATCACAATATGAAGGATTTGGAATAAAAAGAGATCAGTTAAAGCTTAGGTCTCCGGTGCTAGTAAGCTTTGGTTATGGGGATGAATTGATTCCAATATTTGATGGTGAAATAACACAAGTATCTCCTACGTATTCCCAAGAAGAATCTTCCAAGTTAGAAATAACTGCCCTTGATAGATCATATCTGCTGAAGAAAAAGCCATTTCCATTTATGTTTACGGGGGACAAGTTTGATAGTCTAAAAGCTATAGCCGAGCATTTAGTAAATAAACATAAACTATCATTTACAGTGGACCCTGGTGATAAACTAGAAGGATATAAACTAAAAGATGACCAGGCAATAGAACAAGAAAATGAAACTGATTGGGAAATACTTGGTGAAATTGCTGATACTGGTAACTATAGGTTGTTATGCATCGGGCAAACTGTTTATATGGTGAGCAGAGAATACCTTGTAAGAAATCAGGGTAATAGGTTTATATTTGAACATAGGCCATCCTCAGTAGATGTAAATATTGGGGCGGTAGTACCGCTTATGGAATTTACGCCTAAGCTAGGTGCTAGTGGGCAAAGAGAAAAAGCCATGATAATATCTTGGACTCCAGAAGGTAAAACTACGCAAACGGAAGAGGAGTCCATAGATGCAGATACTGAAGGTAATGTTGGATATACCGATATAAAGATACAAAGTAGCAGCATTGAGGTGATACGAGTTAAGGGTAATGTTAGGACCAAGGGTCAGGCTAAGGCACTGGTTGATGCTGAATTAGCCAGAAGGGCTGAAAATTTAGTAAATGGAAGTGGGATAGTTCAAGGTGATCCCCGGATAAAACTAGGTTCTTTACATCTATTCAAATTAAATGATCTGGATGATATAGGTCTCCAGTATTCTGGAGATTACTATATAACTGAAGTGATACATACTATGGATCTAGAATCTGGTTTTAGAACCCAATTCAGCGTTCAGCGAAATGGATTGTCAAAGTGAAATTTAGGGGAATAGTTAAAGATGTTAAAGACCCAAAAGATTTTGGTAGGATTAGGGTTGAATTAGTAGGATATGATAAGGGTGGAAGTATTACTCCATGGTGTTGGCCCTGTTCAGTATTTGCGGGACCTGGGTATGGATTTTATTGTATGCCAGTATCAGGGGATGAAGTATATGTAGAAAAGACTGTTGATGGTGATTTCGTTTGGGTTGGATTTTGTTGGTCTGGAAGAAATAAAAAGCCTGATGATGGTAAGGCCCCGGATGTTAGAGTATTCCGAACACCTGTTGGGCATCAACTTAAATTTGATGAATCTGGTGATATTAAACTGGACCACTCGAATGGTAGTTTTATTGTAATAAGACAAAATGGTAATATAGAAATAATGGCTACTGGAAAAGATGTATGGATAAATGATAATGGTATAGTTAAATGTGTTAATACTATGTCTATATGTTCATTTACTGGTCTTGTCCATCCACAGGGATCTAAATCAGTGTATTCGGAGAAGCCATAATGCCAATGTCTCCACAAACTCTAGGTGATGCCATGCATTCAGCTTGGAATGGCATTCAACCTGATGAAGCTACCTATAATAAACTCGGTGATAAGATGTATGACCGAATGTTGGAGATAATTATGGATCAAGAAAGTTCTCCAGCCGGTGATCTTGGTAGGTATAGATTTAGAAAGATGGCAAGGGCTATGTTAGAGGAATTCTACAATAGTGCTGGTAGTACCTCCAAGAATAGATGGATAGCTGTGGCTGAGGCTATAATAAATCACATAAAATCAAATGCCACAATAAAACCGATAAATACAGATGGTGGAATTTTAACCGGAACACCACCACACCAACACTTTCCTGTAACTTTAATATCTACTGGTAAAATATTTTGAAAATTAGTGGGATAAAGTTTCCGTTGCAATTTTATGCCGGAAGGGTTGCTACCTCTGATGATGAGCAGCATATAAAGGAAAGTATAATTCAAATACTGGCAACGGGCAAGATGGAATATTTATTGAAGCCAGATTTTGGTTCAAACTTAAATAGAAGAGTATTTGACCCAATAAATGTTGCAGTACTAGTAAAAATAGATATAAGAGATGCCATTCAAAAGTATGAGCAAAGGGTAAAGTTAACAGATGTATCGGCTAATCTAAGCAGTTCGGATGTGGGGATTGTAGGTATATCTATTGGATTTATTACGAGGGGTAAGCTGGAAAGTTATAAAGTTAATTTTTCATTAGGTGGTTAAATATGTTAGTAGTACCAGATAGTGTAAGAAAATTTCCAATTCAAAAAGTACAATATCTAGATTTGTCTGTGGATGATTTATTCGAGTACTTGTTGGCACTAAAAAGAGCTAATTGTCCAAACTGGACGGACGAAACTGCTAGTGATCTTGGAATACAAATATTATGGATGTTTTCGGTATTAAGTGATTGGATGGTTAGACATATAGAACGTGTTAAAAACGACAGCTATATTGGTACTACCAATGATAGAGAGGTAATGAGGAGAATATGTGAACTAATTGGATATTCACTATCTGAAAGTACGGCATCATCAGTTACATTAACACTAACACATAGTGTTCCACATGATGCATTTGTAATACCAGCAGGCACCAAATTTTCCACAGCTAGGGTAGATAACTTGATGCCAATAGTATTTGAATCGGTTGCAGATGTTAATGTGGCAATTGATCAAGCTACATCAGTAGTGATTTGTACCCAGGGAGAAACTACGGCTAATAAGACAATAGGTTCTTCTAGTGGAAAAGTTAATCAGGAATTTCTTATAGGTTCTTCACTAGTAATATGGCATACAGAAAAGGTGGAGGTTAACGAGGGGGCTGGTTTCTTACTTTGGACCAGAGTAGAGCATTTTGTTGATTCACTAGCTACTGATAAACATTATCGTGTGGAAATACAAAATGAAAGTGATTACGTTGTAGTGTTTGGTGATGGTACAAATGGTGTCGTACCACAAGCTGGTATAAATAATATAAGATCTACGTTCAGGATTGGGGTTGGCCAGTTGGGAAATATTGTCATAGGTGCAATAAATACAATTGTTGATCAAATTCAAGATACCACGTCAGTAACAAATTTAAGTGTAGCCTCAGGTGGAACAGATAGAGAATCACTGGATATGGCCAGATTACGAGCACCAGCCAGTCTTAGGAGCCTAGATAGGGCTATTACTTTAATTGATATGGAAAGTATTGCTAAGAATTACAAATCTACTATATATGGGTCTATATCTCAAGCTAAGGCAATATCTATTGGTCCAGAGGCAGTTAGTTTAATGATAGTTCCTTCGTCAGGTGGATTACCCATATCTGGACATAGGTCTGAGTTACAAACATATTTAATGGCTAGAATAGTTATGGGTTCTATAGTTCAAGTAATAGATCCCATATATAAAATTATAAATATCACTGCCACAGTAGTAATTGAAGATAACGCCAGTCCAACACAGGTTAATAATGAATTGATGGCCAAGATAGTTCAATTTATATCTCCAACATTTCAAGATCCCAGTACAGGAATATTTGAACATGAGTTTGGTCGTGATATAAGATTATCTGATTTATATTCACTAATAGATGGAACTATTGGTGTTAAATATGTTAATATAAGTTTGCCAGTGGCGGATGTTATAGTGTCTACAAATCAAATAGCCGACATTGGAACTATAAATCTTAACATTACTACGTCTTCTACTGAATTTGAGTTTACTAGTACTAAGGAAGATGTAATGACATTTTGGAGAAAAGAAAGAAGTAGTACACCGGGATAATTAACTAACAGTAAAGGAATGGACAACATCGTGCATGATATCATTTCAGGGCTAGATGGTAATGTTCCCACCATCTTACTTGTATTTATTGCTGGTATGATGGCTTATGACCGATTCTTCAAGTCTCTTGTTGGAAAAAAGAACGGCAACGGGGAGCTGCTCCGAAAGGTCTGCGCCGTGCATACAATCGTGACCGACATCAGTCAAGTCTCCGTGAAGGTGGAGGGTGAAAGGCATGAACTGGCCGTGGCCCTTGGGCGGTTGACGGACATGTTGGACAAGCACAACGACGCTACTCAGTCTCAGATAACCGCAATCAATGAAATTATTCGACTCGGTCAGAAGCTGGAGCGTCGGGTAGAACAGGAAGATTTACGAAGGAGTTCTCATGGGTCTGATTGATTCACTCAAGGCCAAGTGGGACAATCTGCTGCTGATTGCCGCTATTGTCGGGGCAGTAATGGCTTTCTTTCAGATGCGGGCGGAGGCGGAGAACGCCCAAAAGGAAATGAAACAGACTCGGCAACACGTCGAGCAACTGGCCCAGATTGCCAGCGACCTCAAGGACCCGACCATCTGGCTGCGACAATGGCTGGTGCTGCACAATGTCGACACGACTCAGGCCCGGATTTGGTCTCAGATGCAGAAGGGACCGGTGCCGGATTCGGCCGGCAAGCCGCTGCCGAATATCCCTTTCCTGCAATGGCCCGGTATGCCGGAACTGGGCGTACTGGTCATGTATAGCGGCGAGAGCCTGAAGGTGCTCGATACTCTCTGGAAATTCCCCATGGAGGTGGCAAAATGAAGTATCTGTTTGTCCTGGCATTCCCGTGTGGTTCGGTCTCGTCCGACACGACGACGATTCGAGAGGCACTCGTGCCCGTCGTTGAAAGCTGGGATGATTCGACACGGCAGTATACGTGGTGGCGGACGGTTTACTTTGTGGATGTAGACTCTATCGGGGAATCAAATCTATTGGGTGCGGTTGACGGCTGGTATCAATTTGATGACGGCGCTTACGCGGCGGCGATTGTATCCGGCTCAAGCGTCGATTCGCTGTCATCGCGTACCGTCATCCTGCGGCAACGGCGGCCGGCATGGGACGCGGAGGACGTGAATCATAGCGGTCAGGTGGATATCAGCGATTTGACATACTTGGTGTGTTTCATGTTTTGTCAGGACAGTTTGAAAAAATAGTGAATATGCAAATAGTTGTAATAACACTAGTAATATAAGGAGATGTGAGATGATGCGTTATTGTTTTATTTTTGTAGCACTGTGTTTGATTCTGGCGCTGGCGTGCAGTGACGATTCGCATTGGTACTATGCGGCACCAACCAATCCCTGCGATAGCGTTCCGCCCGACGTTGACACCTGTGATTATGATGATGTACCAGTCGATTCGATATGTTCTCCGGAATGTAAATCTAGCCATAGGCACCAACGTGGTCGTGGGCATTTACATCATCATTGCGATAGCATAAAGTGACTTTTTTAGACTATATCATTAAGTAAAAATATATCAGTGTTTTCTACTAAATAATTTAATGTTATATTAAGGTGGGATGATGAAAAAGTGGTTAAAACGTAAATGGTGGCTTGGCTCAGCGATATCCATTACGATATTTCTGGTTCTGTTCCGGCTGTTATCGTCACAGTCGGCCTCAGTAACGCTCTCTTGGACGGCTCCCGGTGATGATGGCAATGTCGGTACGGCGTCGGCCTACGAAATGAGATATCATACGGATTCTTTATTTCTGGTTAACAATTTCAGCCAGGCAGTTGCGGTGCCAAATATGCCGGTGCCGTTGGTAGCGGGGACACGACAGTCAGTGACAGTGAATGGTCTACCTTCGGACACGAAGATTTACTTTGCCATTAAGACTCGTGATGATGCTTTCAATTGGTCTGACCTGTCCAATGTTCCATTTAAGATTACACCTGATGTGGATAAACCTAGTTCTATTATAGACTTGCTTCCTGAGTAAATTATGGCTGAAGAATTACTAACTGATTATTATCAGGCTGGATTTCTAAGAAGATTTCTACCTTCTCCGCATTGGAGTAATGCTTCAATGTTGGAATTTATGTTTCCATTCGAAGCACTATATGGATACTTAGGATATTATTCCAGTAATCTCAAGGATCTAGTAAAATGGGATCAAGTTCCAGAAAAATTATTACCTGGACTAGCTTCTACACTAGATTTTGAACTTATAGGTAATCAGTTCGCTACAATTTCCGAAAGAAGGAAGCTAATAAGGGATGCTAATTATGTTTATCGAAATAAGGGGATGAAATTAGCCATAGCTAAGATATGTGAAGACTTAGGATTTTCTGTAGTTTGGACGGATCCCTTAATACAGTTTGTTCCATTTATTACTAATTTACATAAAACCTGGGATTCTGGACAAAATTGGGCTAATAGATATTATGATGAATTTGATTACAGAATTGGATGGAAGGAATGGAATTATCAATCCTGGTGGAGAGTTAATAGTAGTAAATTAGCTGGAACTGGTGATGGAACCACGGGTTCAACAAATATTATTACCATAGATAAGACATTTGGCTCATGGTCAAATATGTCATTGTACTATCGTACCAAATATGAATTTATATCTGGTAGTGGACTGGGTGTAATGGGTATAGCTATTATGTATCAAGATGCAACCCATTGGTGGAGATTTGGTATAGATAATGATGGAGTATCAGACCAACTTGTTGAAGAATATAATGATGGCAGTGGGGCTGTAAAGAATATTCTATATTCGCTAAGTGCACTTTCGCCAAGTTTATATAAGGTAGGTCAACATACACTATGGCTTGATTTTTATCTAGTAGGTGGTGGTGTTCCAGCCTATGCTTTAGCTATTGGAATAGACAATGTAACATACAAATTATATAATTCACTGGCAACAATGGGAGCCAGTTATTGGGCCAGGACTGGTCTATATGCACTTGGAAATTATACTATACAATTCGATAATTTTGAAATGGTGGATACTAATGCATACCAGGGATCAAAAACATGGCTTTCAAATCCAAATTATCAAACATATACATTAACATTATCTAACAATCCGACATTTAAGTTAAATAAGGTGGAATATATAAAGAAAATAATTGGTCGATACATTCCATTTGGCGTAAAAGTTAATGTTATTGCAGTATAAAGGAATAATTTATGGCTAATATAACTAGAGATCATTTCAACTCCAGCCGGGGTGTACTTCGAAAGGTATTACAAAAAGGCGTATATCTAGTAGATGCAGACTGGAATGAGCAGATGGATGTATTATTAGATGAAATACAGAAATCTGTAGCTATGATTGGTGGTAACCTATCATATAGAATAGGTAATGGATTTAGAGTATATATAGACCCAGAAGCCCCACTAACTAGAGAGGTTACCATAAAGGCCGGATGGGGTGTATTTAAGTTAAGTGATGGTAGATCGGCAGTATTGTATAATAGTGGTGATTACCTGTTGACCGGGTTTTCAGTATACTCAGTCAGGAGAACTGACTACGTATACATAGATATAACAATAGCCGAGATCGGAACAGCCCTAGACCCAGATATAGTAAGTCCAGACTTAGGATTAGAGACATGTGTTGATAAGAGAATATCTTGGACAATAGCCAAATCAGAAACCAATCCGCCTGGTACGCCACCCGATGGACATTATTATATTGTGCTTGGAACCATAGATGTAACTCAAAATTCCTATACTTTTAATATGGTATCCAGCACAATAAATGATATTACCAAAATAAATCAAGACATATTTCTTATGGGCAATATGTTAAGAAATAGCAGATTTAATTACATTGATGTTGTTGGTAGTATAAGGTCATGGCATACTGCTGGTGCTGCACCAGCAGATATGTTAGTTCCAGGTATACAAAATGTATATAGTAAGTTTGGCGAATATTGTGCTAAGTGTGTGTATACTCCAACTGCTTCTACATTTTCAGTACAACAGGTATTACCACAAGAGCAGGCTCAGGCGTTAAGGGGAAAATCCATAAGATTTGGTATATCATTTATAAATGGAAGTACATTAACATTAGAGCCTATTATTATATCTATATTAGAATCACCAAACTCTGGTGGAAGTGATATAACTACTGCTACTATTCACAAAGGAGCTGGAACGGTTGGGTCAATAGTAGATAATTATGTAGACCACCTAGTTACCAGTGATTGTGTTGGTATTACTCTAAAAATAACAGTTGTTGCACCATCCACATCGGGTGAATTTTATTTGGACGGTGCCTACTTATTTCTAAATTCATTAGATAAGAAAGGATGGGAACCAAATATACTTGACTATGTTACGACAATGGAACTTAGAGTAGAAGAAATATTAAGATATGGAATTGTACCATTATATAGTTCAATATCTGAGTCATTCACAAGTGCTGACACTGTAGATTTAGCTAACTCTGCTAAACGGCACACAGTAACAGATGTAGCCACAGGCACTGAAATAGTAGCAGTTAGATTTCCATATATACATAGACAAAATACAAAATTTATAAGTGCTAGGTTAATGGTTAAGTTGACTAATGCTAATACATCTGGTAGAGTTATGTTAACTGCAAACAGTATTACATCAGAGGGCGTTTATAGTCAAGTGGCATCATCGTTCACATTTGACTCAATTACTGGTACATCATATCAAGTAATATTTGTTAATATGAGTGTAACTGGACTTGTAAATAATAAATTGTATCAAATTATGGTAAAGATAAAGGCCGAAAGAAATGCAGAAGCGACTGCTACTACTGTTGCAGACCATTTGTTTATATATGGAAGTTTTGAACTATATGCATTCTAGAATGGTTATATTTCATCATCAATTTTATTAGCAAATTGGAGAATGTTTAATGCGTGAAATCAAAAGAATTTATATTCATTGCACAGCCGGATATTGTGGAAACCTGGCTTCAATCAAACTTGAACATATAAATGGTAGGGGTTGGGAAGACATAGGCTATCATTTTCTAATATTGAATCAGTTTCCCAGTATACAGTCACTAGAATTATACAGACAGGGAAAACCATACGCAACATCAGTTGATGGAATAATAGAAAATGGTAGATCAATTGAAAAGATAGGCGCTCATGTTCAAGGTGATAATGAAAATACCATTGGTATAGGCTACGTTGGTTTTACACCGACCGCTGTCCAGTATGCTTCATTAGCCGCACTGACATTACAATTGATAGGTCAGTTTGGATTGTCTATTGATGATGTCTGGGGCCACTATGAAAATTTTGTTAATAATCAACAACCAATACTTAAGTCTTGTCCAAACTTTTGTATGAAATCATTCCGTCAAT
>Ga0214473_10002312_pt1 | contig 23477 bp, 22 predicted proteins | sample RVTome_7_FD_203509 | JGI IMG/M metagenome (GOLD analysis project Ga0214473, IMG submission 203509) | Soil microbial communities from uranium-contaminated site in the Upper Colorado River Basin, Wyoming, United States - RVT98D197 | ecosystem: Environmental > Terrestrial > Soil > Contaminated >... | reverse complement strand
GGGGAGGCTACCTGGCGGCGTCGGGCGCCCGCAACTCGGCGCTGGCGCTCACTCCGGCGGGGTGGGCGCCCGCACGGCGGCGCCAGCGTCGGGCGCCCGCACCGCGGCGCCGGCCCTCACTCCGGCGCGGCCGCGCTCCCGGCCTTGTGCCGGTACGTGATGCGTCCGCGCGAGAGGTCGTAGGGAGAGAGCTCGAGCGTCACCCGGTCGCCCACCAGCACCCGGATCTTGAACTTGGACATCTTGCCGGCGGCGTAGGCCAGCACGGTGTGGCCGTTCTCCAGGAGCACGCGGTAGTTGCGGTCGGGAAGCACCTCCGTGACCTCCCCCTCCATCTCGATGGGCTCCTGCTTGGCCATACGAAAACCCGATCTCCTGCCGGGGGATTGGCGTGCGCCCGCGGGGTTGGCTACGGCGCCGCGGACGAGCGCGTCAGGAATGAAACGCGCCACGGAGGAAAAATAAGACCGGCGCGGCGCTGTTGCCAGCATATTCCAGCTTGAAGCGACGTCCGGCCGCGGGATTCCGGCGCCGCGTCCGCGCGCGACGGGTGATCCCCCACGCGGGATTCCGGCGGCGTGTGCGTGCTCGGCGCATGATCCGCCACGCGGGATTCCAGCGCCACGTCCGCGCTCGGCGCGTGATCCCCCCCGAGGGATTATGCTGCGTTGGGCGGCGGCGTCGGCGCGGGCGATGACGCGGGCGCGGGATTATGCTGCGGCTGCCTGTGGGGCGTGCTATCAAACGCGTTCGCGTGGACAGGCGCCGCGGGCCGTGCACGTCTGATTGCAAATAGTACTACCAAACGCGCAACCGTCCGAGACGTTTTCGCGCTTCCGCTTTTAGTCGCACATAGTGAGGTCAAAACCGCAACGGCCGCCGGCGAGGGCCGCGCGTGCGCGTCGGGTGGCACTCGGGCGCCGGCGGATGTCCGCCAGCCTGGCGGCGGGCGGCGTAGGCGGCGCGGCGCGCAGGATAAGCGGCGCGGGGCCGGCGGCCGGTTGCCCGCTCCCGACCTGTCTGCTTCAGACCTCACCGCATCATTCCCCGTGCGCCGGCGCTGGCGTGGGCGCGGGATTATGCGGCGGGCCGGCGCTCACCGCATGATCCCCCACGCGCCGGTCACCGCCGCCGAGCCCGGAAAGATCCGGTCGGCCTGGGTGGTGGAGAGGTCGAAGACGCCGGCGGCCACGCCCTTCAGCACCGCGCGCGTGTCCAGCGTGGGACGCAGGTCGCGGCCCTCGTAGAGCTCCCGCTCCGCCAGCCCCGGCCAGTCCGCCAGCACCCGGCTGCCGCCCACGTTGGGGCCGATCACGAAGCCCACGCCGGCGGTGCCGTGATCGGTGCCGCCGCTGCCGTTGGGGCGGGCGGTGCGGCCGAACTCCGTCATGACCACCACGGTGGTGGCCGCCCACGTCTCCGCCAGCTCGTCGCGGAGCGCCAGGATGCCCTCGGCCAGCTGGCCCAGGCGGCGATCCAGCGGCCCACCGGCCACCCCCTGGTTGGCGTGCGTGTCCCAGCCGCCGAACTCCACCGCGGCCACATTGGGGCCGTCCGGCTCCCGGAGGAAGCGGGCGGCCGCGCGCATCACCGGCGCCACCGCGTTGCCGCGGCCGCCACCCGCGCCGCCGCCCTCCATCATCTCCGCGCCGCCGGTCTCCTGGAGCTGCAGCGCGGCCTCGAAGCGGTCGTGCAGCACGGGGTCACGCTGGTAGAGCACGTGCAGCCGCTCCAGGTAGGCGTCCTCCACCACGCCCAGCTGGCTCGGCGACCAGGTGGTCACCGGGAACGATCCGTCCAGCGAGCGGGGCAGCCCCGCCGCCACGGCAATGCCCGAGCGCTCGCCGCCCATGACCTGCAGCAGGCGATTCAGCCAGCCGTCGGAGGAGCCCTGCGGGCGGTCCAGCCCCGTCTCCAGCACGGCCTGCCCGTCGAAGTGGCTGCGCGTGCGGTACGGGATGGCCATGCCGTGCAGGGCGGTGAGCTGCCCGGCCTGCCACAGCTCGCCGAGCGGCGCCAGTCCGGGCGCCAGAGCAAAGCCATCGGCCAGCGGCGTGAGTGCGGCGGGGTCGTAGCCCATGGCGGCACGCAGGCCGGCGTAGGCCGGGTCGCCCACGGGCACCACCGCGGCCAGCCCGTCCAGCCCGCCGCGCAGCAGCACGAAGACCAGCCGGCTGCGCCCCGGCACGCGGGCAAAGGTGACCCCCGGCAGGGTGAAGGTGGCCAGCCCGCCCAGGCACATGGCACGGGCGAAGGCGCGCCGATCCCAGAGTCGCGTCTCGTTCATGGTGCTACCTCCACTGGAAGGCCGGCCCGCCCAGGGCCAGCGCGAAGCGCTCCTCGGCGGCGATGGAGTCGTCCGCCAGCATGGCGGCCAGCGCACCGCCGTCGGCGGGGTCCAGCACGTCGAGCAGGAGCCGCGGATCGACGGCGGCCCGGCCGCGCGCAAGCCGCGCCGCCAGCGTACGCGCCAGCTCCGCGCGGTTCATCAGGGCGTCGGGGTCGGCCCAGGCGCGCGTCACGTCATCGAAGCCTTTGGGCGCGGCCGGACCCCACAGCGGGTGGCGGAGCTCCCGCAGCACCGGCAGCAGCGCCGGCGGGAAGTTCTCCGCGCGGGCGGCGCGGAGCGCGGCCACGGTCCACTCCTGCGGCGTGCGGAGCTTCCGGTGCGCCGGGTCCCAGGCCTCCTCCAGTTCCACAAGCTCAAGCGAAACGCGCAGCAGGTCGCCGCCCGAGTCCCGGAACACGGCGGCCAGCCGCTCCACCGCCGCGGCGGGCGGCTCGTCGGCCACGAAGTGGCGTGCCAGCTTGGTGGCCACGAAGGCGGCGGTGGCGGGGTGGCGGGCCAGGTCGCGCACGAGCGCCTCGGCCTCCTCGGCCCCGTCGGGACCGTAGCGCTTGCCCAGCACCACCTTCGTGCCCGGCTCGTGGATCTCCGGGCGGAAGACGGAGCCGCTCGGGCCGTCGACCGGCGCGGCCGAGACCACCGGGGCGCCCGGGCGCTGCCGGCCGGGCAGCCGGGGGCGCGCCATGGCGTTCGCCGCGCCGTTGCCCGGGTCCACGGTCCAGCCCGTGAGCACCCGCGCCGCCGCCTCCACGTCCGTCTGCGTGTAGCCCCCGCCCACGCCCAGCGTGTGCAGCTCCAGCAGCTCGCGGGCGTGATTCTCGTTCAGCCCCCGCCCGTTGCCGCCCTGCTGGGCGGCGCGGCGCTCGGTGGCGCGCCCCACCTGCGAGTCCGGCCCCACGGAGCGTGTATTGTCCAGGTAGAGCAGCATGGCTGGGTGCAGCGTTGCGGCCCGGAGCATGTCCTCGAAGCGGCCCAGCACGTGGGGCCGGATGGCCGCGCGCTCGAAGTGCCCCGCCCAGGCCGCCACGGCCGGGGCCGCGGGGGCCGACACGCACAGGTGGTTGGACCAGAAGGCCACCAGCCGCTCCAGGAAGGGCGCGTCGGTGCGCACGCGCTGGTCGAGCGCGGCGGCGCCCTCGCGCCGGACGAGGTCGGCAAAGGCCTGGCGCGCGGTCCGGGCGGCCGCGGCGTCGCCGCCGCGCTGCGCCTGCCGCTGCGCCTCGCGCTGCGCGGCCAGTACGTCCACGATCCCGGCCGGCTCCGGCAGGCGGGGGTCCGGCGGCAGCAGGGCACGCTCCGGCTCCAGCTGAGCGCGCAGCCAACCGCGCGGATCGCCGTCCGCCAGGCTCCTGGCTTCACCACTGCGCGCACCGAGACCGAAACGGTTCAGCGCATGGAGGCTCTGATCCATGGGAGGGATTCCGCGCTCGAGGTGGCTCCGCGCGGCCGCGCCGCTGGCGGGGCCGCCGTGTCGAAGAGGCAGACGGCGGGTGGCGGCGGGACGTTAAGTGGGGGGCTCGGGCCCGCCGCGTTCGATGGAGAAGACGGCCGCGCGGTGGACGCCGAGCTCATCCGTTTCGCGGAGGAGGATTCGGTCGTCACCGATCATGAGGATGTCCTCGGCCACCGGTGCCTGGATGCGGGCCGCAGGCACGCCGACCGTGTCCAGCACCGTCCACCAGCTCGGCGCCGGCGCGCCGAGACCGTCGATGTCGGGCCAGTAGTCCTCCAGCCAGGTGCGGCCGGCGGCGTCCAGCACCGCGGCGCGGAAGTGCGGGACCGTGGCGCGCCACTCCGCCTCCTCAATGTAGCGCTGGAGGATGGCGTTGTCCCCCGCCTCGATGGCGGCCGTCAGCGCCGCGGTGTGCGCTTCGGTCCGCGGCGCCCTGGGCAGATCGATGCGAACGATGCGCTGGAGGTCGCCGGCGTTGGACCAAGTGCGGAGCTCGAAGGGCTCGTCGCGGACGTTGACCACCCGGTCCAGGCCCGCCGCCCACTTCTCCGTCACGTAGAACGGGGTGGGAAAGAACCAGAGCCAACCTTGATCGTGGACGTTGGTCCACGGCTCCAGATGGACGGTGTCCAACGCGACCACTGAGGAGCCGGCCACTAGCCCCAGGAAGCGTGGCCGGGGCTCGATCTCCTCGATCGTGAAATTGGTGGGGCTCGATCCCGCCGCTGACTGGATGCCGCTCACCACAAGCAACTCGCCGCCGGCCAGCAGGTCGATCCCCTGGCAGAACGGCGATGCGCCGGCCAGTTCCGGAAGCGCGCAATCGTCCAGCTCCACCGGGCGGGTATCGGTGTTGCCGGTGGCCAGATCGAACGAAGTGATGCGGCGCAGCCGTGCATCGTAGACGGCAAAGGAGGTTGGTCCGGTGGCCCGCAGCCGCCACACATTGGCGAACTCACCCGGACCGTTGCCCCGTCCGCCCAGTCGCCGCACGAACGTGCCGTCCGCATCGTAGACGCCCAGCGTCTGCGTCTGCCCGTCCACCACGACGACCTGGCCACCCACCAGGACCAACCCCCCGGTAATGCGCCCGAAGGTGTACTCCTCCGCCCCATCCACCTCCCCGATGCGAACCAGAGGCTCGGCGCCGAGGCGCCACTCCGGCAACGCGGCGGGGTCCAGCCCGGTTACCTCCACCACCTGGATGCCGAGGCTGTCGGCCGTGCTTACACGTGGGCCGGCGGCGGGGCCGTCGGCGGCGCAGGCAGCCAGCGTTGCCATGAGGACGGGGACCGTAGGGCGGAGTTTCACAGGGGCGTCTCCAGGGACTTGCGTAGGCAAGGCGTTGGCGGCGATGGGCCGGGATGTAGCCAGACATGGACGGCTGAACGGGCCCGTGCGCGTTTGATGACAAATAGTACGGCCAAACGCGCAACCGTGCGAAACTACTTCGCGGTTAGCCTCCGTGGCGCGCAGCCGATGCCTCGCACCGCCAGCTTGCCACCGCTACTCCAGCGTGGGCCGGACCACCAAGATGTAGGTGGGGCCGTCCCCATCCCGCGTGTTGCCCAGCACCACGATATCTCCCACGGGGACCGTGGCCGACGTCATGAGTATACGCCTGCCCTGCAACTGCAGACCTACGTCGAGCTCTACGGCCGCGGCATTCTCCCGGACTGTGATGGCGCGGACCTGACCCTGGATAGCAAATCCGGCGCCGAGCTGCTGGTCGAATTGGGCCGACCGGCTGGCGCGCACCGCGCCCTCACCCACCAACCGGTAGCCCTCGAACGCAAGCACGTCGCGCAGCGCGTTCTCCACGTCGGCAATTGCGGGATCGGTCGAGTCGAAGCCGTTGGCCTCGACCACCTGGAAGCGGAGCGTTACGGTGGCGCCGGGCTGATCGTGCTCGGCCAGGAACGCCTCGACGGCATCGAGCTCGGCGGGCGTGCCACGGACCGTGACGACCCTGCTAGGGAGCGACCCGCCGACCCGTGCGCTGTCCCCACCCACGAACGGCGTGATCAGGGGAACGGCGCTCCGGGCATCCAGCGTCTCCAGCGTGAACGCCCGCGTCTCCTCCCGCTCGGCGCAGCCCGCGCCGAGACCCGTCAGGAGCAGGAGCACCAGGAAAGTCCGCGTGATTCGCATGGTCGGATCTCCGTTCGCGCGGCGTCGGCGCCGCATCAGAAGTTCAGGATGAGCGTGATGCGCGGATCGTTGGTCCGCAGCACCGCGACGCCGCTGCCCGGGGCCGCGTTTACCACGGGCGCCTCCGGCACCGTGGGCGGCGGATAAAGCAGCCGCATCGCGGCGGCGGTACGCTCGACGGAGTCGCCGCCAAAGCGCGCCGACACCTCATCCCACTGGAGCGCCAGCACGCCGCCGAGCGCCGCGGCGGTGGCCAGCGGCACGAGCCAGGCGGCCGTGCGGCGCCGGCGCGAGACCGTTCCGGGCCGCCGCCCGGCGCGGGAGCCACGCTTCGGCGCCGCACCTTCGGCCCGCTCGACCTCCTCGGCTGTGGCCGCGCGCCCGTCGGTGGCCACCAGCACCTTGAGCCACCGCACCGGCAACGCCGCCCGCCACACCGCGCGCATCTCCTCCTCGCGCGCCAGCACCCGCTCCGCGGCCGTCCGGCAGCGCGCGCAACCCGCCAGATGCGCCGCCAGTTCACCACCCGCGGAGGCATCCGCGCGGATTTCGGCCGGGTCCGCCACCAGGATCCACTCCAGGCATGCTTCACAGTTCACGTATGTCCTCCGCAAGTGCGGGATCTTCCTCGATGATGCGGCGCCGCAGGGCGCGCCGCGCGCGGAGCAGGTGGACGCGCATCGTCGCTTCCGCCAGGCCGGTGCGTGCGGCGACCGTGGCCGTGTCCAGCCCCTCCAGCTCCAGGAGCGTGAAGGCTTCGCGCTGCCGGGCGGGCAGCTCCGCCAGCCAGCGGGCCACCTGCTCGGCGCCCCGCCGCGCGTCCAGCGGCGGATCGGTCGGCGGTGCCGCCACGGGCATGCTCCCCAGCGCCAGCTCCTCACGCGCGCGCCGCCGCCGGTTGCCCCGCCGCCAGTCGGCCGCCGCGTGCCGCACGATGCGCCACAGCCAGGTGGTCACGGCGGCGTCGAACTGGAAGCGCGGTAGCGCCCGGTGCGCCCGGATGAGCGCCTCCTGGGCAATGTCCTCGGCGTCGTCGGCGGAACCGGTGTAGGCCAGCGCCCAGCGGAAGAGGCGGGGGTGGACGGCGGTGACGAGGCGCTGGAACGCGCGCTCGCTGCCCGCGGCCGCGGCCCGGGCCAGCTCGTCCGCCTCTGTTGCGCTCAGCGTCGTCGCGTCAGCCACGTCACCCCGGTCGCTGGATCGCCCGCGCGGCGGCCCGGGGGTGGAACGCCGCCAGTGCCGCGGGCGTTTACACGGCGCTGCGCGCGGGAGCGTCATCCCGGGCATCCACCCGCCCCGGCGCCACACGCACCCCGCATCCATCCTACCCCCTGAGCAACGCACCCCCGGAGCAAGCTCAACCTGGACGCGCAACCGGGGTTTTCGGAGCGAAGGATGGGTTGTGGTCGTGTTCACGCCCACAACCCGCCATTTTCTCCCTCGCGCTTCGGTTACCTGTCCAGTTGAGGTCGTGATCGCAGCAGCTGAGGGACCATCGTGCCTCCGAGGCGCGGATCGTGTCCACTTTTGGTCGTTGCGCCGCGGCGCGCGGCTGCCGCGCCCGGCGGCCCACGCCGCATAAGGCCGCCCGAGCGGCCGCCTCCCCCCGCACGCGCGCCCCACGCCGCATAAGCCCCCCCCAGGGTCCGCCTACCCCCGCGGCCCGGCCGCCCCCTGCCGCGCCACCGCCCCCTCCGTGTCATCAAACGTGCACGCGCTGCGGCCAGAAAGCGCGCGTGCGGGTATGGCGCGAATAATTGCCACCAGGCGTGCAACGGCGGCGCCCGCACTCGCGCGTGCGGCTCCCGCTGCAATTATTGCCACCAGACGTGCAACCGCCGGGCACGGGCGCCACTCGTACAGCGCTGGTGGCACGGGGCGCCGCCCCCCGCGCACCCGCACCTGCGGCCCACGCCGCATAAACGCACCCGCGGGCCCCGCCCGCGCACCCGCACCTGCGGCCCACGCAGCATAAATGCGCCCCAGCGCCCGCCCGACGCCCACCCAGCGCCCGCCCGACGCCCACCCACCCCGCCCAACCACCTCCACGCCAGCGGCAACGCCTACCCCCGCGCGTCCCCGCAGCTGCCCCGCTCATAGCGGAACGTGTCCGTGCCCGTCAGGGTGGCGGTGACGCCGTCGGAGAGCACGACCTCGAGGTCCACGTCGAGCCGCAGCGGCGCGGCCCGAAGCACCGTGACCTGACCTTCCACCTCCTCGGCCCACGCGTCCTCCAGGCGGAGCGCCAGGGAGGCGCCCTGCACGGCCAGGGGCCCCCAGCCGCCGCCCTGAAAGGCGCTGGTCACGGCCCGCACCTGGCCGGTCTGGAGGGGCGCGCTCACGGCCAGCGCGAAGAAGTCGTTGGCGGTGCCGATGCCGCCGTGGCTCCATACCACGCCGCTCGCGGCCGCGCCGCCCTCGAGCAGCACGTCATTGAGATCGCGAAAGATGGCCGGCGAGATGTTGGAGGGCGCCACGCCGTCCTCGCGATCGATGTCGAGCACGGTGCCTTCCACGGCCAGGGTGCCCTCGAAACGGGCCATGATCTGGTCGGCCCGGCAGTTGTCCCCGAAGATGGGCGAATCGCAGGCGTTGAGGCCGAGGCACACGGTGGCGGCCAGGATGCTGGAGCGGCGCAGTATGGGGGGCATGGGCTGAACCTTCCGCGTTGCGGGTGCGGCTGCCGGGTCCGGCGCGGGTGCGCCCCTGCCCGGACCCATAAACACTAGACCCGGGCGGGGCGCACACGCCACTCCCCGCGGCACGCGCTCGTCGCGACTTCGGAGCAGCGATAGCCTGGAACTCCCGCGTGGTCGCGGCGCCGGGTTCTCCCGCGCCGGCGACCCACCGCGTCGGCCACCCACCACGCCGGCGGCCTCCCGCCGCGCCGGTCGTCCGGAGATCGGGACCCGCTCCCGGAGGGCGCAAAAGCGCACAACCAACCCGCCCGCCGGGGCCGTTGGGCACTTTGCCGCCCGTACGGCTGCAATAGCGCACAACCGTCTTTCTCCGCTCAGCACAATTGTGCATTTTGCCCCGCCAGGCACGCCAAATTGCACAACCGTCTCGCAACGGCCGGCCGTTGTGCATTTTTGCGCCGGCAGCGCGGCTCAGCTCAGCTCAGCCACCGCCACCCAACTGGCGCAGCCCCACCGCCGCGCCCTACTTTGCGCGCCCCGAACGACCCGCCACGAAGGAAGGCATGAACGACCGTATCCTGCGCGCGCTCAAACGCGAGCCGCTAGACTACACGCCCGTCTGGTTCATGCGCCAGGCGGGGCGCTGCCTGCCGCGCTACCGCGAGGCGCGCGCCGACCGCGCGTTCTTCGAGATCATCATGGATCCGGCGGCCGCGGCGGAGATCACCGCCATGCCGCTGGACTACTTCAACGTGGACGCGGCGGTGCTCTACAATGACCTGGTGACGCCCTTCTTCGGCGCCGGGTTCCAGGTGGAGCTGAGGAAGGGCGTGGGCCCGGTGGTCGACCGTCCCATCAGGACCCCCGCCGATGTGGACGCCCTGGAGCCCTTCGACGTACGCGAAGCGCTCCACTACAACATGGCGCAGATCCGCCTGCTGAAGGAGCGCCTGGACGTGCCCATCCTGGGCTTCGTGGGCGCCCCCTTCACGCTGCTCTCCTACCTGGTGGGCGGGCCGCGCTCCCGGGACCTGGCGGAGCTCAAGACCTTCATCTGGCGCCACCCCGAAGCGTGGGACCGGCTGGCCGACTACTGGGCGCGCCACCTGGCCGACTTCGGCATCGCGCAGTGGGAGGCCGGCGCGGGCGCCGTGCAGGTCTTCGACTCGTGGGCCGGCGCGCTCGGCCCCGACGAGTACGAGCGGCATGTGCTGCCCCACACGCGCACGCTGCTCGAACGCATGGCCGAGAAGGGCGTGCCCACCATCAACTTCTTCAACGGCAACCCGGCGCTGCTGCCGCTCGTGGCGGCGGCCGGCGGCGACGCCGTGAGCGTGGACTGGCGCCTGCCCATCAACGACGCCTGGAAGCTCATCGGCCACGACCGCGCCATCCAGGGCAACCTGGACCCCACCACGCTGCTGGCCGGCGAGAAGGTGGCCATCGAGCACGCCCGGGACGTGCTCCAGCGCGTGGGCGGGCGGCCCGGACACATCTTCAACCTGGGGCACGGCATCCTGCCGGGCACCGATCACAACGTGGCCGCGGCCGTGGTGGATTTCGTCCACGAGCACAGCGCCAAGATCCTGACGGCGGGGAGGTAGGGTGAGCAAGGCAGGCAAGCTGGGCGTGGTGCTGCTGAACTTCGGCGAGCCCGCGGAGCCCACCATGGAGACGGTGGTCCCCTACCTCGAGCGGATCTTCGGCCTGAACGTGGGGCTGGCGGCGGAGCTGACGCCCGAGCAGCTGGCGGCGCGCAATCACGAGATGGCCGTGCGCCGCGCACCAGGCCTGATCGAGGAGTACCAGGCCATCGGCGGCTCACCGCTGGCGGCGCAGGCGCGCGAGCAGGCGGAGGCGCTGCAGCGCGAGCTGGCCCACCGCGGCCACGACGTCAGCACCTACGTGGCCATGCAGTTCACCGAGCCCTCCATCCGCGCCGCCGCCGAGCAGGCACGCGCGGACGGAGTGGAGCGGCTCGTGGGCTTCCCCATCTACCCCATGTGCGGCACCTCCACCACGGTGGCCGCGCTACGCGACCTGGCGGGCGCGCTGGAGGCCATGGACTGGCACCCGGCGTACGTGGAGATCAGCGGCTGGCACGGCCATCCGGACTACGCCGCGCTGCGCGCCGTGGGCGTGCGCGACCTGCTCCTGGCCCACGACCTGGAGCTGAACGCGCCCGGCACGAAGCTGGTCTTCTCGGCGCACGGCATCCCCATGCGCTACATCCACGCGGGCAACCGCTACGACCTCTACACCTACCACGGCTGCCAGCAGATCGCCGACGCGCTCGGCACCACCGACTACGTGGTGGGCTTCCAGAACCACACCAACCGCCCCATCGAGTGGACGCAGCCGGACATCGAGAGCGTCATCGCGGAGGTGGCGGCGGACACCGTGGTGGTGGTGCCGGTCAGCTTCATGCACGAGCAGTCGGAGACGCTCTCCGAGCTGGACATCGAGTTGCGCGCCGAGGCCGAGGAGCGCGGCCTCACCTACTACCGCGTGCCCGTGCCCCACGACGACGCGCGCTTCACCACCTTCATGGCCGACCTGGTTGAGGCCCGCCTCACCGCCCCCGAGCGCGCCGGCCTCGGCGCCTGCCGCTGCCGCGCCACGGAGGCCACCTGCTGCACGAACAGCGGCCTGGAGTACGCCGACCTGGGGCTGGAGGCACCACAACCCGGGTAAGCGACGACGCCCGTCAACGTCCACCCCGATCCCGGACGGCCCGCATGATCCGCATCCCGATGCCGTGCTTCGTGGCTTCCCTGGCCCTGACGCTGGGAGCCTGCGCCGTGGACGCCCCCGCCCCCAGCGGCGCCACGCCGCTCTACGAACGCACCGACCTCCCCGAGTGGACGCTGGCGGCGGAGCCGACCCTGCGGGTGGGGGCCGACGAGGCGCTTCCCCTGGCCCGCCTGGCGGATGCGGCACTCGTGGACGGGCGGCTGGTCATTGCCGACATGGGCACGAACGAGGTCCTCTTCCTGGATGAGAGTGGTGCGCTCACCGCCCGGCAAGGCGGCACCGGCGCGGGCCCCGGGGAGTACCGGGGTCTCATCCAGCTGGCCCGTCGAGGGGACGGGGTGGTGGCGTGGGACCGGAATCTGGAGCGGCTAACCTTCCTCGGGGCGGACGGCCGCTTCGAGCGGGTCCTCACCCTGTCGGCCCGGGAGGGTCCCCCCGTGCCCCGCATGCTCGGTGGCGCGGTGGGGGCCGACCACGTGCTCGTCTGGGAGTGGGGCCTGGGTATGGCGGGGCACGCGCCCGTTCCCACCGAGGTGCGGGACTCCAACCGCTATGTGCTGCTGGACGCCACCACCGGCCAGACCATCTGGAGCACATGGGCGCCAGGCATGGAAATGATGTCCCTCCGGCAGGACCCGCTGGCTACCTCGTCACCCGTTATCTACGGCCGCACCTGGGCGGTGGTGAGCACCACGGACGGCGTGGTTCTGGGAGAGAACGGCGCCCTCGACTTCCGGGTCCGCGACGGGGCCGGCGCGGAGCGTCGGGTGGAACTCCCCTGGGAGCCGCCTCCCGCCGTGGCAGCGGAGGTGGCGCTCCTGCGCAGCGGCCTGCGCGCTTCCGCCGACGCGCGGCGGACTCGCCCCGGGCCCGTCACCCGCACCCCTGACGGCCGCGAGGTGAACCGGAACGAGCTCCTCGCCGACCTGAGCGTCCGCCTGGTGGACGCCCTCCCCGCTCGGGCCACGCTCCCCGCCTGGTCCGAGCTCGACGCCGACGCCGCCGGCAACGTGTGGGTGCGGGCCTACCCGCGCCCGGGCCAGGACACCATCCCGTGGCTGATCCTGGACCCGGACCTCGAGCCGCTGGCCCGCATCCGGCTGCCCGCCGACCTGGGGATCCTGGACATAGGCCGCGACGCCATGGCCGTGCGGAAGCGGGGCCCCTTCGACGAGCCCATCGTGGAGGTCTGGCCGCTCATCAAGGGATGAGCGGAACGCCCTGCCCGCGCAGGATCTCGAGGACATCCGCCGGGGCGTAGCGGCGCACCACCGCCCCCTTGGTGTCACGGGCGGCGGCCGTCCAGTTGACGAAGGGTCCGATCTCCACCACTACCCGGGTCCCGTCGGTGCCGAGGTGCAGGCGGCCGTGCCGGTTGGCCTGCTCCGGCCGGAGCTTCGGGAGCGAATCGAGGTGCGTGTAGTATCTCCAGTCCGGGTGGATGAAGAAGGCCATCTCCACCACCTCGCCTGCCGGCAGCGGTGCCTCGGCGGCCGGATTCCCGGCCAGCAGGCGCGACAGGACCCGGATGTTCGTGATGTTGTCCCGCATGTAGACGGGCGCCTCCAGCGGGCCGCCGTGGAGCATGATGATGGGCAGCCCCTTCCTGGGGACGGCGGAGCCGTCCGGGGCGTGGAACGCTGCCGCCACGAGGCAGGTGGCGGCAAGGGCCGCGCAGGTGGCCAGGGGACGTCGCATGGTACCTCCCGGGAGGGTTGGCGGGGGTGCTGCGTATTCCTGTGGTACTGCGCCCGGTGGGGCCGGGTTCCCCCGCGCGTCAGCTCTTCACGTACTTCCAGTTGCGGGGCTTCCCCTCGGCCATCCACGCCACCGCCTGCGCGATGCGCCGCTCCCGTGTCGCGGCGCGTATGGCTTCGGTGATCCACTCCACGTACTCGCGCTTGTGGCTGGGCGGGAAGCCCTGGAAGGTGGCCAGTGCGTCCGGTTCCCGCTCGAGGGCCGCCATGAGGTCCGCGGGTGCGTCCGGCACCGGGCGCTGCCGCGCCGCCGCCTGCTTGGGCTTCTCGCCCGCCTCGTTCAGCGCCATGGCTGCGCGGATGTAGGCCGTGAGCACCTTGCCAGACGGCAGATCAGTCACAGACGTGACCTTCACCGCGCACATGGACGAGCCGCCGCCGCTTTCCTCGAAGATGCCCTGGGGGTCCTCCATGACGGAGGCGTTCCAGAAGCCCAGGCTGACGTGCTTCTTGAAGGCGGCCATGCCGCCCACCAGCCCGCGGTAGCTGTAGTAAGGCACCCCCCACTTGACCTCCTCCACCAGCTCGGGGGAGGAGGCATGGTAGATCTCGCGGACGCGTTCCAGGATGGGCCGGGCGTAGGCGGGCGCCTTCGCAATGTAGGCGTCCACCCGGGCGTCTTTCGCAGGCATGGAGAAATTATGGGGCCGGCCACCGACTCAGGCCATACCCGCCTGCGCACCGCCAGCGCCCCCTCCGCCGCGCGCCGCACGCCACGTCCTGATGGGGCGTGCGCTCCGGGCCGAGCACCACGATCTCGCGCAGGCCGTCGGCCAGGCCGTCGTCCAGCGCGGCGGCGGGCCACACGGCATAGAGCGGCTCGCCCGGCAGGACGAAGTCCCCCACCTTGCGCTCCATGCGCACGGTGAGCGGCGGGGCGTGGCCGGCCGCCGCCGCGGCGGCGTCCCGCTCGTCCATGCGCAGGATGTAGCCGGCCTCCCGGGCGCGCACCACGCTATGGATGAAGAAGATGAGGAAACCGATGCTCACCAGCATGAGCACCACGGCCCCCGTGATGGAGGCGGACGCCATGAAGCTGCGCAGCACCCGGGGCGACAGCTGGGTGGAGGCCAGCTGTAGCACCACGGCGCTCACGGTGAGCAGCCCCGGGACCAGCCAGAGGCTGTCCATCACCTGCTTCCAGAGTTGCTTGAGCTTGGCCACGGGCGGCTCCGCCAGCACGCATCGTGCCCGCCCATGAAGGCCAACCGCAGCGGCTGGGGCCGTGTGGCCCCCGTCTATGACGTGCTCATGGCGCCGCTGGAAGCCCTCTGGGTGCGCGACTGGCGACGGCGCGTGTGGCGGGCCGCGCCGGAGCGCGGCCCGGGGCTGGAGGTGGGCGCGGGGACGGGCGCCAACCTGCCGTGCCATCCACCGGCCGCGCGGGTGGTGATGACCGATGTGTCCTGGAGGATGCTGCGCCGGGCGCGGCAGCGGGCGCGCCGGGCGGGGAACGGGGACGTCGCTTTCATCGTGGCCGACGCGCGGCGCCTGCCCTTCCGGGACGGGACCTTCGCGTGGGCGGTGGCCACGCTCGTGTTCTGTGAGGTGCCCGAGCCGATCGCGGGGCTGCGGGCCATGGCGGCGGCGGTCAGGCCGGGCGGGCCCATCGTGCTGCTCGAGCACGTGCGCCCGGGCGGCGCGCTCGGCCGGCTGGCGGCGCTGGTGACGCGCGTAACCGGGCCGCTCTGGGGCGAGCACTGGGACCGGCGTACGGTGGACAACGCGCGCGCCGCGGGGCTGCGGGACGTGCGGGCCGAACCGTTGCTGGGTAGTGCCGTACTGCTGATCCGCGGGCGCGCCCCCTAGAACGCTACACCATGGCCTCCGCGCCGACCTCCGGGTGCGCGCGTACGAAGGCCACCAGGCGGTCCACGTAGGCGGCAAAGTCCGGCGGGGCAATGCCGCTGTCGGCCAGGTCGCGGGCGGCGTGCGTGGTGTCGTGGCGGACGGGGTGCGTGAAGTAGTCGAGCAGGCCGGGTGGCAGCAGCAGGCGGCTCAGCAGGGCGCTCCGGCGCAGCAGCCCGCGCGCCAACCCGCCGGGCACGCGCACGGGGATGGCCGTGCGCCCCGTGGCGCTGGCCAGCATGGCCAGCATCGCCGCCGCGGTGGGCGGCGCCGGGTGGGCCAGGTGGTAGGTGCGGCCCACGCTGTCGGCCCGGGCGGCCAGCGCCACCATGGCGGCGAGCACGAAGTCGCGCGGCACCACGTTCACGGTGGCGGCCGCCATGCCGCCGGGCACGGGCACCACGGCCAGGCGCGGCTGGCGCAGCAGCATGCGGATGACGTGGTAGGGGCCGTCGTACTTGCGGGTGGCGCCGGTGGTGCTGTCCCCCACCACGATGGCGGGACGGTAGACGGTGGCCGCCAGGCCCTCGTCCATGGCGCGGCGCACGAGCACCTCGGCCGCGTGCTTGGTGGCCTCGTAGGCGTTCTTGAAGCCCTGCCCCAGCTCCAGCTCCTCCTCCCGGAAGACGCCCGTGTGCGTGCCGCTCACGTAGCAGGTGCTCACGTAGTGCAGGCGCGGCGCGCCGGACAGCGTGGCCATCCAGGCCAGCACGTGCGCCGTCCCCGCCACGTTCACGGGGTGGCAGCGCTCGGCGCTGGCATCCAGGTCGTAGAGGGCGGCCAGGTGCCACACGGCGGTCAGCTCTTCGTGGGGCACCGCACCGGGCGCGAGCCCCAGGCCGGGCCGCGTGATGTCCCCCTCCACCACGTGCACGCGCGCCGCCGGTCCATCGCCGAGCGCCCGGCGCGCGCGGCCGGCCGCCGCATGGTGGCGGCCCTGCACCAGGCAGTGCGCCACCACGTCCGGGTCCGCGGCCAGGAGGCGGGGCAGGAGCGCCTCCCCCAGGAAGCCCGGGTAGCCCGTCAGCAGGACGTGGCGTGCGCCGGCGGCGCTCAGCGGATCCCCGGAATGCGGCGCATCAGCTTGAGCGCGCGCGCGGTGAGGGCGTCGAAGCGCTCGTCGCTCATCTGGTTTGGTCGGTGGGCGCCGTGCAGGCGCTGGGTGGCCACCGTCTGCGCCTGCGTGTAACGCAGGATGCCCTCCTTGCCGTGGCGGCGCCCCAGCCCCGAGGCATTCATGCCGCCCATGGGCGCGTCCACGGAAGCCCACGCGGCCGCGTACGCTTCATTCACGTTCACGGTGCCGCAGCGCAGCCGGAGCGCCACCCGCTGACCGAACTCCAGGTCCTCCGTCCACACGCTGGCGTTCAGCCCGTAGGGTGAGTCGTTGGCCAGGCGCACGGCCTCGTCCACGCTGCTGAAGGGCGTGATGCTGGCCACCGGCCCGAAGGTCTCCTCGTCCAGCACGCGCATGCCCGGGCGCACGTTTCCCAGCAGGGTGGGCTCGTAGAAGGTGGGGCCCAGATCGGGGCGCGCGCGGCCGCCGGACAGCAGGTGCGCGCCCGCGTCCACGGCCTCCTCCACGTGGGCCGCCACGCGCGCCAGGTGCGCCGTGGAGATGAGCGCGCCCATGTCGTGCTCGTAGTTGAGGCCGGGGCCGAGCCGGAGGCACCGCGAGGCCGCCACGAGCGCCTCGGTGAAGCGTTGCACGAGCGTGGTGTGCACGTAGATGCGTTCCAGCGAGACGCACAGCTGGCCGGCGTTGGAGAAGCAGCCGCGCACGGCGCCGTCCACGGCGCGCGGGACGTCGGCGTCCGCGAGCACCAGCATGGGGTTCTTGCCGCCCAGCTCCAGCGAACAGCCGGCCAGCCGCGCGGCGGCGGCGGCGGCCACCTCGCGGCCTGTCGCGGTGCTGCCCGTGAAGGCCACGTAGTCCACGGCGCGCACCAGCGCGGCGCCGGCCTCCTCGCCGGTCCCCGTCACCACGGAGTAGAGTCCGGCGGGCAGCGCCGCCTCGGCCAGCACCTCACCGGCCAGGAGCGCGGAGAGCGGTGTCCGCAGGTCCGGCTTCACCACCACGGCGTTGCCGGCCACGAGCGCGGGGATGGCGTCTGAGAGGGAGAGGGAGAGCGGGTAGTTCCAGGGCGCGATGACACCCACCACGCCGAGCGGCCTGCGGTATTCGCGGACGCTCGTGAGGCCGGGCACCACGCCGCGGCGCCGCTTCGTGCCCAGGTGGTCCGCGGCACTCGTGGCGTAGTAGCGCGCCACCAGCGCCACGTCGAGCAGCTCCTCGAGGGCGTCACGGCGCGCCTTGCCGGTCTCCAGCTGGAGCAGGTCCAGGACCTCGTCCTTGCGCTCCAGGATGGCGTCGTGCAGGCGCGTGAACGCCTCCGCGCGGCGCTCCAGCGGCAGCTCGGCCCAGGCCGCCTGGGCCACGCGGGCACGCCGCACGGCCTCGGTCACGTCCTCCGGCTGGCCCAGCGGCACGGACGCCAGCAAGCGGTCGTCCCAGGGGCAGCGCACCTCGGTGCGGGGCCGGCGCGCGTCCGCCAGCACGACGCCTTCGGACAGCCGGTCGGGAGCGGTGCGCCCGCGCCGGAGCGGGGCGGAGGCGGGGCGGATGGCGCGTTCGTACAGGGTGACCTCCGGGGGCGGTGCGTGGTCCGGTAAGCAGCAGGCCCGCCCCGGCAATGTAGGCGTCGGGCCCGCTTCGCGCGCGGGGGGGGCCCGCCGGCCGAGGCCCCCTCGCTCCACGCGCCATGGATTGCGTCGAGCCAGCGGCGGGCCGATGCTTCCCACCATGCGAATTCTCGTCATCGGCGCGGGCGCGGTGGGCTTCCACCTGGCCGAGCGCCTGTCCGAAGAGGGCCACGACGTGGTCATCATCGACGCCAATCCGGAACGCGCGGAGCACGCCGCCGACCAGCTCGACGTGCTGGCCATCACCGGCAACGGCGCCTCGGTGCCCATCCTCGAGCAGGCGGGCATCAAGGACGCATCCCTGCTCCTGGCGGTCACCAGCCGGGACGAGGTGAACGTCCTGGCCTGCCTGGTGGCCTCCCGCTTCAACGTGCCGTTCAAGGTGGCCCGCACCAGCAGCCCCCAGTACTACCAGGAGGGGAGCATCCTCTCCAGCCAGGCGCTGGGCATCGACCTCACCGTTTCCCCCGAGCGGGAGTGCGCCTGGGAGACCTTCCAGCTGCTCAATTCGGAGGCGGCCACCGACCTGGTGCGCTTCGCGGACGGCAAGGTCCAGCTCATCGGCCTGCGCGTGAAGGAGGGCGCCGCGGTGGCGGGGCTCAGCCTGCTGGAACTGGACAGGAAGCTCGTGGGGCACAACTACGTCACGGTGGCCATTGCCCGGGACGGTGCCACGGAGATCCCCACCGGTCAGAGCCGCATCGAGGCCGGCGACCAGATCTTCGTCCTCACCCCCTCCGCGGAGATGCCGGCCATCCCGCCCCTGGCGGGCTACAAGGACTTCAAGCTTCGCCGCGTCATGATCGCCGGCGGCAATGACGAGGCCATCTACCTGGCGCGCCACCTGGAGGAGCACGACGTAGAGTGCACCATCATCGAGGTGGACCGGCGCCGCGCGCTGGAGCTGGCCGAGCAGCTGCCGCGCGCCCTGGTGCTCCACGGGGACGCCACCAACCTCGAACTCCTGGAGATGGAGGGTGTGGAGGGCATCGACGGCTTCGTGGCCTACACGGGTCAGGACGAGGTCAACATGCTCTCCTCCCTGCTCGCCAAGACCACCGGGGCGCGCAAGGTGATCAGCCTGATCCACCGCTTCGAGTACATGCGGCTGGTCACCAAGGTGGGCATCGACGCCGCCGTCTCGCCGCGCCTCTCCACGGTGAACGCCATCCTGCGCTACGTGCGCCGCGGCAACGTGCGCGCGGTGGCCACCATGAAGGGCATCCCGGCCGAGGCGCTCGAGCTCAGCGTTGGACCGGACGCTCCCATCATCGGACGCCCCCTCAAGGACGTGGCCTTTCCCAAGGGCGGCCTGCTCGGCGCCATCGTCCGGGATGGCCTGGTCATCATGCCCCGCGGGACCGACGTGGTGCAGAAGGGGGATCACGTGGTGGTGTTCGCCCTGCCGGAAGCCGTTGCCAGGATCGAGGCGCTGTTCGCGTGAGGCTGGCTCATCTGGCCCATGTGGTGGGCCTCATCCTGACCGCCACGGCGCTCATGCTGCTGCTCTCCGGCGCGGTAGCGCTGGCCTACGGCGGCGGGGACGCCCTGGCCTTCCTGTGGTCCGCCCTCATCACCGCGGGCGTGGGGATGCTGCTCTGGCGCTCCACGAGCATCGGCCGCGACCTCTCCATCCGCGAGGGCTACGCGGTGGTCTCGCTGGCGTGGCTGGCCGTGGGCGTGGCCGGCGCCCTGCCCTACCTGTTCGCGGGGGTGATCGAGCATCCGGTAGCGGCCCTCTTCGAGTCGGTGTCCGGCTTCACCACCACCGGCGCCACCGTCTTCGGGGACATCGAGGCGCTGCCGCACGGCATCCTCTTCTGGCGCGCCCTGACCCAGTGGCTGGGCGGCATGGGGATCATCGTGCTGGGCATTGCCATCCTGCCGTTCCTGGGCATCGGCGGCATGCAGCTCTTCCGCGCCGAGGTGCCGGGGCCCACGCCCGAGCGGCTGTCTCCGCGCATCGGGCAGACGGCCAAGGTGCTCTGGCTGGTCTACGCGGGACTGACGGGCGCGCAGGTGGCGCTCCTACTGCTCGGCGGCATGGAGCCGTTCGCCGCCGTGACGCACGGCTTCACCACGCTCTCCACCGGCGGCTTCTCGGTGCGCAACGCCTCCATCGCCGCGTATCCCTCGGCCTACATCCAGTGGGTCATCATCCTCTTCATGTTCCTGGCCGGCATCAACTTCACCCTGCACTACCGGGCGCTGACGGGGCGTGGCAGGGGGTACCTGGCCGACCCCGAGTGGCGCCTGTACGCGGTACTCACGGTGAGCGCCACCGTGCTGGTGTTCCTGGTGGTGCTCGGCCTGCCGGCCTACGAGGGGCTGGGCATGGAGCGGGTCTTCCGCGACGCCGCCTTCCAGGTGGTGTCCATCGGCACCACCACGGGCTACGTCAGCTTCGACTGGGAGCTCTGGCCCGCGGCGGCGCAGTTGATCCTGCTGCTCTTCATGTTCATCGGGGGCATGGCCGGCTCCACGGCGGGCGGCATGAAGACGGTGCGCGTCTACGCCTTCTTCCGCCACGCCACGGCGTCACTGAAGCGCGCCATCCATCCCCGTGCCGTGATCCTCACCCGCGTGGGCCGGCGCGCGCTCCGGGATGACGACCTGGCCACCATCCTGGCCTTCATCCTCCTCTTCCTGCAGCTCTTCGCGGCCGGTACACTGGTGCTGACGCTGCTGGGGCACGGCCTGCTCACCTCCATCGGCGCGGCGGCATCGGCGCTGGGCAACATCGGTCCCGGACTGGATCTGGTGGGCGCCACGGACAACTACGGCTGGATGGGAGGGGCCACGCACGGCGTGCTCATCTTCCTCATGCTGGTGGGCCGTCTGGAGATCTTCACGGTCCTGCTCCTCTTCCACCCCGACCTGTGGCGCCGCGCCGGCCACTGAACGCACCGGAGGGCGCCATGCGCCGCACCCGTTCCGCCGCACTCCTGCTCCTGGCCGTGGCGTGCGCTGATCCAGGCGACGAGGACGCCGCCCGCGCCACGCTCTCGACCACGCCCGCCACCCCCGCGGAGCGCGTGGCCGCGTGGCGGGCGGGACGGCCCGCCGAGCCGCTGCCGGCCTCGCTGGCCTTCGCGGGCGCGCTGCCAGACACCGCCGTCGCGGCCTTCCTGACCGCTTACCCCGTGCGCGCCACGCTGGCCTACGTCCGCTCACGCGGACGGATCCAGGTGGTGGCCATGGACAGCGCCCTGGACCCGGAGGCGGCCCTCGCGGCCATCCGCGAGGAGACCCGCGCCGCGGCGCGCGCGGATGTGTGCGCCAACGTGGCACGCATCCGCGGCATGTACGGCCAGGGGGAGAGCCAGCTCACCCTCCCCGGCGGTGACCTGGGCCGCGCGCACACGCTCCTGGCCGACGCGCGGGCGGCGCTGCAGGCCTTCCAGCAACTCCCGGGTGGCGGCCCGCTGGTCTGGGCGCTCGAGGTGGCGGGCCCGCCGGAGGCCGTCCTGGACGCGGCCGGGGACCCGCGCGTGCGCGGCTTCGAGCCGGCCGCGCTGGAGACGGGCGCCGACGGCCGCCGCGCCGTGGTGCCGGAGCCTACGCCGCCGGCCGCCTGGAGTCGCGCGGACAGCGCTACCGGCACCGCCGCCGCGGCGACGGATGAGGCGGACACGGAGGCCCAGGTAAGGGCCGGGTTCGATCGTCTGCTGGCCGCCGCGCGCCCGCTCTGCCCCGCCGCCTTCCGCTAGCCGTCCGGGGCGCCGCATCGGCCCCAACCGGGGTGGCCGATCAGCCCCCGCCGGGGTGGCGGCTCAGTCCCCACCGGGGTGGCCGATCAGCCCTCGCCGGGGCGTTCTGTCACCCCGTGACGCTGCCGCCGCCGCGCGCTATGTTCATTGCCGCATGAACATTTTCTGGTGCCGGAGGCGGGATGCTCTCCAACACGGCGGAATACGCACTGCGGGCGGTGCTCTACCTGGCGCGGCACGCGCAGGAGCACGCGGTGCGGGTGGACGAGATGGCGGAGGCGCTCGCCGTGCCGCGCAACTACCTCTCCAAGACGCTCCACATCCTGGCCAAGCGGGGTGTGCTGGCCTCCACGCGCGGTCCGCGCGGGGGCTTCATGCTGGGCGTGCCGGCCAGCGAACTCACGCTGAACGCCATCGTGGAACCCTTCGACCCCATCGAGGCCCGCAAGACCTGCCTGCTCGGCCGCAAGAAGTGCAGCGACCGGGATCCCTGCACCGTGCACTGGCGCTGGCGCTCCATCGCCGACCAGATCGCTAACTTCTTCCAGCACACAACGGTGGCTGAGCTGATCGCCGACCAGGGGCGCGAGGATGCCGCCATGGCCGCCCTCGGCTCCCGCTGACCCGCACCATCCCCAGCTCCTCCGGGATGGTCTCCGCCCCCGCCGGTCAGGCCCGCCGCCGTCTGCTCTTCCGCCGCGAGCTGGGTGACCTGCTCCGCCTGGCCACTCCCATCATCCTGAGCCAGCTCGGCCAGATTGGCATGAACACGGCCGACACGGTCATGGTGGGTCCGCTCGGCGCGCTGCCGCTGGCCGCCGTGGGCGTGGGCAGCGCCATCCACATGGTGGCGCTCACCATGGGCATGGGCATCATCGTTGGCATGGGCCCGCTGGTGAGCCAGGCGTACGGCGCCGGTGACCAGCTGCTCTGCCGCCGCGTGCTCGTGCAGGGTGGCTGGCTGAGCGTGGCGCTCACCCTGCCGCTGGCCGGCATCCACCTCTACGGGGAGGAGATCGCGCTGCTGCTGGGGCAGCAGCCGGACGTGGCGGCGGTGGCCGGGGACTACCTGGCCGCCCTGCTGCCGGGCATCCTGCCCATCTTCCTCTTCCTGGCGTTCCGGCAGTTCCTGGAGGGCATGGGCACCACCACCCCGCCCATGGTGATCACCCTGGTGGCGCTCGCCATCAACGTGGCCGCCAATCGCGTCTTCATCTACGGGGTGGAGGGCTGGGTCCCGGCCATGGGCGCGGTGGGCACCGGCTGGGCCACCAGCGTGGTACGCTGGTGCATGCTCCTGCTCATGCTGGCCTACGTCCTGCGCCGGGCGGACCTCCACCCCTTTCGCGGCGTGCCCCGGCGCCCGGACCGCGCGCTCTTCGCGCGCATCCTCCGGGTGGGCACGCCGATCGGGGCCCAGTTCGGGCTGGAGGTGGGGCTGTTCGCCTTCGCCGCCGTGATGATGGGCTGGCTCGGGGCGGTGGAGCTGGCCGCGCATCAGGTCACCATCAACATCGCCGCCACCACCTTCATGGTGTCGCTGGGGGTGAGCCTGGCGGGGGCCATTCGCGTGGGCCAGTGCATCGGCGCGCGGCGGCCGCGCATGATGCGGCGCTCGGTGCAGGCCACCTACGTCCTGGCCGTGGCCTTCATGGCCGCCTGCGCGCTGCTCTTCGTGGCGGTGCCCGAAGCGCTGGTGCGGCTCTACACGCCGGACGAGGAGATCGTCGCGCTGGGGTCCACCCTGCTGCTCGTGGCCGCGCTCTTCCAGGTGTTCGACGGCGCGCAGGTGGCTGGCGTCTCCGTGCTGCGCGGCGCGGGGGACACCCGCCTGCCCATGCTGATCGCGGGGGTGGGATACTGGGTGGTGGGGCTGCCGGTGGGTATCTACCTGGGCTTCGTGGCCGACCTTGGCCCGGTGGGTGTATGGCTGGGGCTCAGCGCGGGCCTGGCCGTGGTGGCCGTCGTGGTGGCCGCGCGGGTCCGGCATATCCTGTGGGGGCCGCCGGAGCGGCTGGGCGCCCTGCGGGCGTCGGCGCCCACGCTGGACTGACGCACGCCGGGGCCTTGCGTTCCCGCTCCGGCAGGGTCATGAATGAAGCTGCACCCTCACCG
>Ga0214473_10002311_pt1 | contig 23480 bp, 16 predicted proteins | sample RVTome_7_FD_203509 | JGI IMG/M metagenome (GOLD analysis project Ga0214473, IMG submission 203509) | Soil microbial communities from uranium-contaminated site in the Upper Colorado River Basin, Wyoming, United States - RVT98D197 | ecosystem: Environmental > Terrestrial > Soil > Contaminated >... | reverse complement strand
CACAAACTCGGCCGACGGCTTACGCTGGCCGAGCGCGCGGAGATCGCTTTGCAGGCGGGAAAGGAGGTCGCCCGCCCGGTGGCCTACGGCGTGGGCATCATCATGATCGTCTATCTCCCGATTCTGACGCTCACCGGGATCGAGGGGAAGATGTTCAGACCGATGGCCGAAGTGGTGCTCCTGGCGCTGGGCGCCGCTCTGATACTCTCGTTTACCGCGGTTCCTGCGATTTGTGTTCTGGGACTGGGTGGCAAGATAAGGGAGGGAGAAAGCAAGATCATTCACGGCGTCAAATGGCTCTACCGTCCGGTGCTAGCGTTCGCCTTGAGATTCCGCGCCGCAGTGGTTCTCGGCGCCGTCGGATTCCTTGCTGCCACCGGCCTGGTAGCGTCAGGACTCGGAAGTGAATTCGTACCGCAACTTCGTGAAGGCGCGCTCGCCTTGCAAGCCCTGCGCATCCCGAGCATCAGCCTCGCAGCGAGCGTGGAAATGCAGAAGCAGATCGAGCGCCGCCTCATGGAACACTTTCCCGACGAAATTGCCGCGATCTTCGCCCGTGTCGGCACAGCGGAAGTTGCGGTGGATCCGGCGGGTCCGAATCATGGCGATACCTTCATGATGCTCAAGCCCCAAGAGCAGTGGCGGAAGGCACGCACCCAAGACGAGTTGGCCGCGGAAATCGAGAAGCACTTTGTCGATTTGCCGGGACAGAACTTTGAGTTCAGCCAGCCCATCGAGCTGCGTTTCAACGAGCTTATCGCCGGCGTGCGAGCGGAGCTGGCCGTGAAGGTCTTTGGCGATGATCTGGACGAGATGCTCACCGCGGCGAATCGCATTGCGGGTGTGCTCAAGAGCGTGAAAGGCGCCGCGGATGTCAAAGTGGAACAAGTAACCGGCCTGCCCGTGTTGACCATTGACATTGATCGAACGGCGATCGCCCGCTACGGGCTGAATGTATCGGACATTCAGACCGTCATCGAGATCGCGATGGCGGGCAAGTCGACGGGTGAGGTGTTCGAAGGAGACCGCCGCTTCGAACTGGTGGTGCGCATTCCGGACGAGATCCGCCAGGACGTCGAGCAACTGAACCGCTTGTTGATCCCCCTGCCGGCGCAAGACTCAGCGCCGGGTAACACGCGGCTAGCTTCGCTCGCCTCTTCCGGACCCAAGCCGGGGTACATCCCGCTCTTGAAGCTCGCCCGAATCGAACTGCAGGAGGGGCCCAATCAAATCAGCCGCGAGAACGGCAAGCGTCGCGTCGTGGTTTCCGCCAACGTTCGCGAGCGCGACATCGGGTCGTTCGTCGCCGAGGCCCAGCAGAAGATCGACGAAGCGATCAAGCTGCCCGAAGGGTACTGGATCACCTGGGGCGGCCAGTTTGAGAACCTCATCGCTGCAAGGCAACGCTTGATGGTCGTTGTACCGCTCGCCTTGTTCTTGATCTTCATGCTGCTCTTCGTAAGCTTCAACTCGGTCCGCTACGCCCTCCTGATTTTCACCGGCGTACCCCTGGCGCTCACCGGGGGCGTCTTCTCGCTCTGGGTGCGTGAGCTACCCTTCACGATATCCGCGGGCGTAGGATTTATTGCCCTTTCCGGCGTGGCCGTGCTCAACGGCCTCGTACTCGTGACCTTCATCCGCCAACTGCGGCAGCAAGGATTTTCCACGCACGACGCGATCATCGAGGGCTGCTTGATCCGTATCCGTCCCGTGCTGATGACCGCGCTGGTCGCCTCACTGGGTTTCGTGCCCATGGCGCTGGCCACCAGCATGGGCGCCGAAGTTCAACGCCCGCTGGCGACCGTGGTCATTGGCGGGATCATCAGCAGCACCTTGCTGACGCTCGTTGTGCTTCCCGCCATCTATGGCTGGTTCGAAGGTAAGGAAGAAAACGCCGCTCAAAATGCGACAGAGTTACAATGATCGGCGGTATCTTCGTTGGCCGATGCGCACCACACCCGGACGGGCAAGTGCAATATGAAAAAGTCAACGCGCCGACGGATGGAACTCATCGCGATTGTCATACTCGAAATCAACATCCTGGCTGCGATCGGCGTGTTTTGGTTACGGCCGGCCTCTCGCGATCTGGTGGCCAATGGAGCCGTCCGGCTCGAAAGCAGTCCGCCGCCCGGCACCTATCTGCCACACACACGTGTACTGGCAAGGCAGCTCGATCCTCGTGACCGGGCGTCTGCGCCGGGAATCCAATGCGACGGCTTCGGACGCCGGACACCTCGAGATTCGACTGGTGTAGCCTGAAGGCGAGGCGCTGGGTCGCATGCGCGTACCATACTTCTTTTCCTCGACAATGCGCCACGGTGGCGGAGGCTTCGCCGCGCGCTTTCAAACGATTCCGCCGACAGGTTCCACGATTCGCGTTGCGTGGGTCGACGGCGTGGATGGTGCCCCGACTGGGCCTGCTGCATCTGGCGAGGCCTCCGAGCCCTCGAATGACTGAAGTTGGGGGGGTTGCCGACGGACCCATCAACTAGCTCCCCTCACGGTCGAGGCGCGTTCCGATCTCCTGCTCCAACCGCGCGCGCGCGATGCACGCTTCCAGGAGCGTATTGGTGAGTCCGCGCTGCCCTTCCAACGCCGACCGCTGCGCCTCCAGCAAGGTCAGGATGTTTGTCTGCCCTGCGGTATATGAAGCCGATGCGAACTCCAAGCTCCGGATCGCCTGGGGCACGAGTTCGTTTCGATAATAGACGGTATTCGTCTGAGCTGTACTGGCTTCATCGACCGCCGAGCGAACGTTTTGGGCGATATCAATCAGGAGCGCTTCGTATTCCTTTAGTTCTCGCAGGTAGCTGTACCACGCTTTGGCGATCTGAGCCTGATTTTGGTCGAAGATCGGTAGCGTCATCGACAGGGCGGGGCCTAACAGGAAGTCGATTTCTTGGCTCCGCTCTTGTTGGCGCTCGCTACGAGACTGAATGTCCGGGGCTGTCAAAGCGCCGTTGGCCAAGGACGAACGAACGAATTCAGCGGCTACGTTACGACCCGGCATTGCGCGACGGTCGGGCCGCTCCAGGAACGGTCCGATGTTGAAATCGGGGAAGACCTTCCGCATTTCCAACTCCATCCTTGCCAAGAGCGATTGCGCCGACTGCTCCACGGCCTGAATGTCGAGCCGAGATTCCCTCGCAAGCTCGATGGCCTCCTCAGCGGTCGGAGTCGGCTCGCTGAACTCCGGTAAAGGATCAACCAGCGCCAACGGATCGACGCTTTGTGGCAGCGACAGACGACGTGCCAGGGTCCGCTTCGCGTTAGCCGCTTCGAGGCGGGAGTTCCGTACGCCGAGTTCGGCGGACAAAACCTGACCTCGCGAGAGGTTCTCATCGAGTAAACTTGCCGTCCCGGCCTCGCGCTGCGCTTTAACGGCCTCGTAGGACTTGGTCACCAGCTCAAGATTCTTCTCGGCCACCGTGAGCATTTGCGCCGCGGCCTTTGCACGGTAGTAGTCGATCTTTGTCTCTTGGGCGAGGTTGGACGCGAAGTGCGCCACGCGGAGGACGGTTTCTTCAAGCCCCGCGTTGGCCGCCTTCTTCCGCTTGGGAATCTGCCACAAGTCGGCGATGTTCTGAGCGAGGCTGGCCTGAATGTTGCTCCGCCCACCTCCTTCCGGGAACTGCGCGGAGAAGGCCAAGGTGGGGTTCGAGAGCAGGCCGGCCTGTACAAGATCTGCCTTGGCGACCCCGATGGCCATGAACTCCGCTTGCAATTGCCGGTTGTTGAGCAAGGCCAAGCGCACGGCCTCATCGACCATCAGGCCGTCGGCGAGTATGGCCTCAATGTCGTCGGCCGATAAAGCACAGGCGTCGGGATCGTACACGTCTTCGGCGCCGGTTCGGTCGCCGATCAGTTGCCGCGCGCGGGCGAAGTCCGCTTGAGGTTTGACCTGCGCACATCCTGACAAGGTGCCGAGGCAAACAAACGTCAACACCACCCGCCAAGCTCGTGCTCTCGTCCACCGCGCTTCCACATTCTCATGGCAACTGGTTTCAAACATTCGATTTCTCGTATGCAGGTTTTCTTTCATGGTGACCTTCCGTCTTAGATCGGCGCCGCCGGCAGAGCATGCGCCGCCCTCGCCAATTCCGGTTCGACACTCACCGCCCGCTCCGCTTCGACCGGCCGTCCGAAGCGGAGGAACAAAGCCGGAACCAGGATCATGTTCAGGAACGTCGCCGACAACAGCCCGAACAGGATCACGACGGCCATTGGGCTGAGGATCTCCCGGCCCGGTTGGTCGTGCCCGATCGCCAAGGGAATCAGGGCCAATCCCGCCGCCAGCGCCGTCATGAGAATCGGCGCGAGCCGCTCCATTGCCCCGCGTCGAACCGCCTCACGAAAATCCGACACGCCTTCAAACCGCTGCAGGTGACGAATGTGCGAGACCATCATGATTCCGTTGCGGGCCGCGATGCCGAAGACGCTGATGAATCCGATGAGCGAGGCGACGGAGAGGATGCCATCGGAGAGGTAGATGCCGGCCACGCCGCCGATCAGCGCCAGCGGCAGGTTGACCATGATGAGCATGGCGTCACGAACGGAACGGAAAACGACGTGCAGCAGGAACCCGATGCCCATAATCACGATCAGTCCCAGGACGCCCAACGTCTGTCGCGTCTGTTCGGCACTCTCGAATTGCCCGCCGTACTCCAGGTAGTAACCGCTCGGCAAAGTCACGCGCTGACCGACGACGGTGCGTATGTCGTTCACCACGCCGCCCAAGTCCCGCCCCGCCACGTTGCACTGCACGACGATGCGGCGCTGGCCGTTCTCACGCATGACGAGGTTCGGTCCGCGTTCCTCGCTGATCCGTGCCAACACTTTCAGCGGAATCTTCACGCCGCCCGGCGTGTCGACCATGACTTCACCGACTTCTTGCGGCGTCGCCCGTGTCCACGATCGCGTTGCGTCGTTCGTTCCGACGCGCAGCGCCAGGTCAAAGGCGTTGTTGCCTTCCAGGATTTGGGTGACGACGGTGCCGCGGAATGCCGTTTCCACGGCAGCGGCCACGCCTGCGATCTTCAACCCAAACCGACTGATGGCCGAGCGATCGAAGTCAATCCGCAAGATCGGTATCTCGGTCTGTTGCTCAGCAGAAAGGTCCACGACGCCGGGAATGTCGCGCATGACCGACTCGACTTGCTTGGCCAGTTCACGGAGTTTCTGGAGGTCCTTGCCGAAGACCTTCACCGCGATGTTGGCCCTTGTACCGGAAAGCATGTGGTCGATGCGGTGACCGATGGGTTGGCCGAATGTCGCCTGCACGCCGGGAATGATGGCAAGGTCACGCCGAAGAGCTTCCAGAAGTTCGCCCTTCGAGCGCGTCGGAAGACCCAACCGCGCCGGCGCCTCCACATCAAGCGTCAAGTCAATCTCGCTCGCTTCGACGCCTTGGACGTGTTCGTCCTCTTCGGCTCGCCCCGTCCGCCGCCCGATGGCCACGATCTCCGGGTGCTGCATGAGAGTTCGCTCCACGATGTTGGCCAGGGCATCGCTTTCCTCCAGTGAAATGCCCGGTAACGTGACAAGTCCAACGACCAACGCCCCTTCGTTGAACTCCGGGAGAAAGCTGCGGCCGGAGAAAGCCACGCCGACGCCTGACACGACTAACAGAATGGTCGTTGGTGCGATCACCCACCAAGGGTGGGACAGCGCCCCGTCGAGAGGTTTGGCGTACCACGATTTCAACAGATGAACGAGGCGAGCTTCTTTTCCGCTCAGGACCGTCCGGCTGGAGGGAAGAAGGTACATGCTGAGGGCCGGTGTAAGCGTCAATGCTACCACAAGCGAAGCGGCCAGCGAGACCACGAACGCCAAGCCCAACGGTTGCAGCAACCGCCCCTCGACGCCGCTCAGAAAGAACAGCGGCACGAACACCAGGAGAATAATGATCGTGGCGTAGACAATGGAGGCTTGAACCTCGACGCTCGCCCGATAGATCACTTCGACCGAAGGGTGGCGCTGCGATTCCGGCATAGCGAGGTTCGCGCGCAGGCGACGAACGATGTTCTCCACGTTGATGATCGCGTCATCCACCAGCGCGCCAATGGCGATGGCCATCCCCCCAAGGGTCATCGTGTTGATGCTGAACCCAAACGCCCTGAGTGTCAGGACGGCTGCCACCAGCGAAATCGGAATCGCCAGAAGCGTGATGATGCTGGACCGAATGCTCACGAGGAACGCCAGGACGACGAGAATGACCATCACTCCGCCGTCGCGGAGCGCCTCGATCGTGTTGTCCACCGACGTTTCGATGAAGCTCGCCTGACGGAACAGGTTCTTGTTGATGAGCATCCCGTCCGGAAGGGTGGCCTGAATCTCATCCAGAACCACATCCAATTCTCCCGTCAGCGCCAGCGTGTTGGCACCCGGCTGTTTCTGAATGGCGATGATCACGCCCGGCCCGGTGATCGGTTCCCAGTTCGGCCCGCGCCGCGAGGCCGACCCTGTTCCGCGCTTGATGGCCGCCCCAATCGCCACCACCCCGAGGTCCGACACCTTGATGGGGGTGTCGTTACGCACGGCGACGACCGTGTTGGCGATATCGCTCACCTCACGGATACGACCGATGCCCTGAATCACGCTCTCCTGCCCGCCTTGCACCAGAAACCCAGCGGATACGTTCTCGTTCGTGGAGCGGAGCGATTCCGCCACCTCGTCGGTGCTGATTCCGTACGCTCGGAGCCGCTGCGGCGAAAGAATCACCTGATACTGTTTCTCGTCGCCGCCGATCGGCGTCACCTGTGACACGCCGGCCACGGAAAGCAATCGCCGACGAATGTCCGTCATGGCCACGGTTCGCAAGTCCAGCAGGTTGTGGCGGTCAGACGTGAGCGACACGAAGAGGATCTCGCCCATGATCGACGAAATCGGGGCCAGAGCCGGCGGTTCGACCTGTTCGGGAAGTTTCCCCGCGATGGCGGTGAGCCGTTCCGTTACGGTTTGACGTGCGCGGTAGATGTCGGTACCCCATTCGAACTCGACCCAAACGACGGCAATACCAACCGCCGTCGCCGATCGCACGCGGCGCACGTTGGCCGCCCCGTTTACCGCCGTCTCGATCGGGAACGTGACCAGCGTCTCCATTTCCTCCGGGGCCATGCCGTGACCCTCGACAAGGATCGTCACCGTGGGCGCGGTTAAATCGGGAAACACGTCCACCGGAACGGTCGTGGTCACGTACCCGCCGACCAGCACGAGGAAAGCCGAGAGAATGACTACGGCGAGTCGGTTCGAGAGGGCCCATCGAATCAATGCATTAACCATAATTATCCCTCCTTTCTAATGGGCGTGACCCGCACCGAAGGACGCCGGCGACTGCGCCGCGAGCTTTACGGTATACGCACCGTGGGTAATAAGCCGTTCCCCGGATTTGACCCCACCTTTGACTTCAACGAATCCCAAATCGCGCACTCCGAGTTCCAGTTCTCGACGCTGAAAGCTCTCGCCTTCGATCAACACGAACGCGATCGGACGGCCGTTGTCCATCACGATCGCCTCCTCGGGGATCGCAACCGCGTCAACCGCTTTCCGCGTTTCGACGTGCACTTCGGCTAACATGCCGACGCGGAAAAGACCGTCTCTGTTGGGTAGTTCGAAGACGACGGATACCGTCCGCGTTTGGGGATCGACGATCTTACCGACGTTCACGAGTCGACCGCCCGACGCGAGAATATCGAACCGCCGATCCGGGTAGGATGGCAGGATCAACGATGCGCTGGGCTTTTCCGCGAGACGGGCGAGATCGAACTCCGAGATGTTGCCCACGACCCAGATGTGATCCACGTTCACAACGCGGAACACTTCCTGGTGCGCCGCGTCGAGATGCTCTCCTTCGATATGCGCCACGGAAACGACCTCGCCGGAAATCGGAGAAAGCAGCGGCATCCGATGCGACGCCACATCGGTGCCGAGCGCATTCGCCGAAGGCATCGCCTGCGACCGCAGCTTGGCGAGCCTGCCGCGGGCGTCCTCATACGAACGCTTCATCGCCTGGGCAGCCACCTGTTCGGCCTCGGCCAAGCGCAGGTTCTGCTGCACTTCGTCGTATTGCTGTTCGGTTCCGACGCCCTTTTCTCGAAGACCCGCGACGCGCTCATTGGCGCGGCGGGCGTAATCGAGCTTGGCCTGCGACTGAATCAGTGCCCGCTCGACTTCGAGCGCCTTCGTATCGAGGTCCAGTTCCCGAAGCGCCAGCTCCGTCTCCAGCGCTTGCACCTGCGCACGGTTTGCGCTGAGTTGAAAGACTTCCGTCACGGGCAGGGGCGGCTCGATCAGGGCCAGAACTTGACCGGCCTCGACCCTCTCACCCACGCGCGGCAGGCGCGCATGGGGAGGAGGAAGCAATCGGCCCGCGATCGGCGGGCTGACGGCGGCGGATGCACCCTGCGGTGCAACAACCTGAGCTGGAATCGGAAGGCGCTCAACGAGGTTGCGCTTCGTTGCCTGGCCGAGCAACGTCCCGATCTTCCACTGTTGTTCCATAAGGAAAGGCACGAGATCGGGCGGCTCGTCTCCGCCTGGGGCCTCCGCCGCGCGCTCCGCCTCGCGGGCGTCCGGGTGGACGACGATCTCACCCACGTCGACCACATCCTGAACCTGCGGACTATCCACCAGCAAACGCAGCCGATAGGCGCCGGGTGCATCGAAGGTCCATTCGGGAATGAAGAGGCCGTCGCGCTTGGGGGCCTCCCAAGTCTTCTTGACAAGCGGCCCGTTCGCTGGCGTGACCTCAAACGTCAACGACCCCTTGCGGATGGGCTCACCGGTCGCCAGCACCGAGAAGTGCGCAAGGAACTGGGCCGGCGTGCCCTTCACGAGGTGCGGGTACTCCATGAAAAGTTCGAGTTCCTCCGTGAATAGCGTGACGCTGATGGGGTCCAGGCCGGCCTCGCCATGAGCGCGCGGATCGCCTCGTTTCCCTTCTCCAGTAGCCCGGTCGCATCCGCCGCTGCCACCAACAATCATCGCCCAGGTCAGGAGTACCAGCGGCCCTACGACCGCTCGCTGCGAACTCGACACAGGCGCGTGATGCCGCGCTCCGCGCATTGTCGCTTTGGCCCACATCGGCGGCGGCCAAAGCGGTTTCTTACTCGTCTTCAGCATGGATCTCTCGCTCAAATCACCAGGGACAAACCGCACAGCCCGCTCAATAGGTGAGCGCGCGGTCAAACCGTCGCGTTTCAAGAAAACGATTTCGGAGTGAGAAACCCGATCAGATCAAAAGGGCATGATTGCTGCGGAGAAGCGATTCGATGGCGCGTGACGCTGAAACGGTGTGCGCGCATTGCCGCTGCAAGACTTGGGCGCCATGAAGGAGCGCCGCCGCGAGAACCTGACAAATCGAGGTAGGATCTGCGCCAAGTGGTTTCCCCGCCGCCTGAACGTCGGAAGCGGCACCACCGGGAATTGCCGGCTCCGATCTCAAAACGACGATGATCACATCATCAGAGGATTCGAGCGGAAGCGATTCATCGTGTTCGTGCGTATCGCCGGGAATTGGATCCCCGCGTAACGGTCCCAGGTCGCCGGACGACTCAGTCGCGTGAGCATGCCAGGCATGCTCGTCATGCGCATGAAGGAGCCAAGCCTGACCGTTGCCGCCAGCGGCCACGACCAGAAGCACGACCAAAGATGTCAAGGCACGACGAATCATTATCGTTCGCAACCGGGACGAGCCTTTGGGATCAAAGAAACCCGCATGAACTACTCTAATCTCCTGCGGTTTGACCCGAACTCTCCGAAACGTACGGGCCTGACGGCCAGTCGTCAAGGTAACGCGGCCGTATCGACCATCGTTTATGAAACCGCAGAGCAGGCAACCTTTCTGCCGCTGCTGCTCGTACGACCCATGCGCGGTATGTCTAGGACTGCGCTTGCCCGACCTTTGAGAAGCCGCGCCTGGGTTTCGGCGCCGAAGCCACAGGTCGTGCTGCGTCCGCCCACCACCGGCGTTCCGGACGAATCCCAGCGGTGCGGGCTGAGAGTCGAGAGTGATCCGGCCTGCCCCAGGAGGCGGCGCCTCGAGCGTGCACCCCTGCGCATCGCCGATCGTGCGTGTCGCGCGCCTGCGATGCAGCGTGACTTACGACAAGGTGTCCAACTCATTGGTCTTCGGCGTTGCCGCCCGGATGGTCTTTCGAAGTTTCTCAAGCGCCGCTCGTTTGTAGTCGCTCAAGAGCGCGAGATACTCGTCGATGGCCTTGGCTTTGGTCTTGGTTTTGGCTGCTATGGCTTGCGCTCCTGCGTGAAAAGACCGGAATTCATCGGGGGCCTGCTTGTGAGTCTCCACAAGCCGGTGTCGACCCCAACAACTCAGCGAGCCTTTCGTACCCCGCGGCCCCGCCATACTGTGAACTCTACCCTCTCCCCAGGCGCCCGGCATGCGCACATTCGGTCCGGGGACACCCTCCTTGCGTCTTCCAATGGATGACTCAAGGTTCGCTTTGGCTGAGCGACTTTCTACTTGACCTCGCAAAGCTCCTCTTCCGCGTTCCAGAGCCCTTGAGCGAACTCTTCTGCGGTTCCCGCGTCCCTGAGTTTATCGAGCAGCATCGAATCGGACAGCAACCGGCTCAGCCGTCCAAGGTACAGGAGGTGTTGGCGGTAGCTCGTGCAACAAAGTAGGAAGAACAAATCGGTCAGGCATCCGGTCGGGTCTCCGAAAGGTATACCGCGATCCGTGCGACCCGCCGAGATTACCGGGTACTCGCGGACATATTTGCCGACTTGTGAACAATGGGGGATCGCAATGCCGCCCGGCAAGGCGGTCGACTGCTGCTTCTCTCGTTCGACCACCGCCTTCAGAAGGGCACGCGGATCCACAATCTGCGCGCTCCGATCGGCGAGGGTCACAAGTTCGCCCAGGACGGACCAACGTGTGGACGCTGCAAGGGGAACGGCTACGGTGTTCGATGGCATGGCCAGGTGAACCAGGAGGTCGGCACCGGGCATTGGTTTCCTTCTGAGTTTTCCTCCGGGGAAAGAACCCAGGTGCCGACCGGCCCAATCCGCGACTTCGGCTGACCGGAACCTCCAGACGCCGTCGACCTTTCGTCCCGGCAGGTCGCCGGCCTCCGCGAGTCGCTCCACTGCGCGCAGATCAAGTCCCAGCGCCGAGGCGACTTCGGCCATCTTGAGCACGGTTCGGGGCATGGTTTGCGCGTCCCAGTCTGCGCAGAGGACACTTTCGCGCGGCCTTAGCCGCCCAGCATCCCATCGGCCTCGACGATCAAACTCCAGATTTCGGTCGAGTCCTTGGCCTGCATGATAAAACGCCGAAGGTTTCCCTCGCGAACGAACCTGAACACGCGCTCCAACGCGGTCAGGTGTTCATCATGGCAATCGGGTGAACTCAAAAGGAGTACGATCAAATGCACCGGCTCACGGTCGAGGGCTCGAAACTCGACGCCCCGGCTGGAGCGCGCCAGGGCGCCGACCACCCCCTGGATCGCCGAATGCTTCGCATGGGGCACGGCCACTCCCCTGCCGAACGCCGTGCTTCCTCCTCGCTCTCGTTCAATGACGGCTTCAGTGACCAATGGCAGCACGTCGTCCCCGAGCTTCAAGCAGGGCGCCAGCGCCGCGATCATCTCCCGGACGACGCCGTCACGATCACTCGCAAGGAGCTCGGGGATCACCGCCTTCTTAATAATGACGTCAGCCAGTTTCATTTTTCCGTGATCCGATTGCCTTCACCGGGCGTTTCCCGCAGCGATTCGGGCATTTTTCCAATGAACCGCAGCAATCCGTCCAAAATGGTCAGGGGGTGTGGCGGACAACCCGGAATGTAAAGGTCCACGGGGAGAATACCGTCGACCCCGTTGTTGACTTCTGGACTGCCGGCGAACGGCCCGCCGCTGATTGCGCATGCACCGAGGGCGATGACAATCTTGGGTGTGGGAATTGCCTCGTACGTCTCCATCAGTGCGTAGTGCATGTTGCGCGGGATCGGCCCTGTTACCAACAAACCGTCCGCATGCCGCGGCGAAGCGACGAACTGAATTCCGAAACGCGACAAATCCCACCCCACCGTGTTCAAGACATTCGTGTCGAGATCGCACGCGTTGCAGCTTCCGGCGCAGACCTCGCGAAGTCTCAGTGCGCGTCCGAGAATGCGGAACAGGTCGTCGCGCATTCGCTGGGCCAGTTTGAGATCGCCATCGGTAAGAACCAGGTCCTTTCGTTGGCTCGTCGCCAGGCGGTAATCCGTGGTGTATTGGATCGCGCCTTCCGGGCACGCGTCGACGCACGCCGTGCAAAAGAGGCATTTGCCAAGGTCGAGCGACAGTCCGCCCGATGCGCTCAGGGCCTCGGTCGGGCACGCATCCACGCACACGTTGCAGTCTTCCGGGCACTTCGATCCGTCGATCTTCGGTCGGCCGCGGAATCGCTCGGGCAGGACGGGAAGTTCGAGCGGGAACTTTGTCGTTCTGTGGCCCTGGACCAGTCGGGTTTTTAGGATCTGTAGCATACGTCTTTCATGACTCCAGACCTTGCAAGCCGAACCATGCCAAGACCCAAGTTCTCACAGGTCGTGCCCCGCATAGCTCAGATTGAAGCTCTTGTTGCACAGCGGAAAATCGGAAATCTGCACGCCGCGCAGGGCCAGCGCCAAACCAAACCAGTTGTGGATCGAAGGGTCCTTCGCTTTTACGAACGCAAGCTTGCCGGCCTCGTCCGTGAAGGCCACGTGCATCGCCTCGCCCCGCCACGTCTCACTCAGCCCGAACGCCAGGGAGTTGGGTCGAAGCGGGCCCGGCGGCGCGAAGATCTTTCCAGCGGGCTTGTTCCCGAGCAGTTCCAGCAGGAATTCGAGAGATCGCTGCACCTCCAGCCGGCGAACGACCGCTCGGGCGTACACATCGCCCGTCGTTTCGACCGCGACCGGGATGTGACTGAACTGAAAGACGCCGAGGGGATGATCATGACGCACGTCGCGCATGCAACCCGACGCCCGCGCCGCCGGGCCGACCAGTCCGATTTCCTCAGCCTGTTCCTGTGACAACGCACCAGTGCCCTCAAATCGCGCCAGCACCGAGGACTGTTCGAACACCATATCGAGAACCTGGAGCACCTCAGGCTGAAGGTACTCCAATCGTTTGCATAGCTTGTCGGTAAGGTCCGTTGGAATATCGAAGAGCACGCCACCGGGGCGCAGGAGGTTGCGTCCAAAGCGATTTCCACAGATTTCCAGGGTCAAGTTCAGGAACTCGCCGCGCAGGCGTCCGAGATACGACGCGCCCGGCAAAAACGCGATGTCGTTGCATAGCGCTCCCAAATCGCCGACGTGGTTGGCCAATCGCTCTAGTTCCAGAGCGATGCCGCGAATCGCGTGGGCACGGATGCCCACCGTCACACCCGCCAAGGCTTCGAGCGCCGTGCAGTAGGCCAAGGTGTGTCCGATGGAAGCGTCTCCCGCGATCGTCTCGGCAACCATGGCGGAGCGGGTCGCATTCCGATGCAACAGTAGAGGCTCGGCGCCACGGTGTTGATAGCCAAGCATGATCTCCAGGTGCAGCACCTCTTCCCCGTGGCATTGGAAGCGAAAGTGGCCCGGTTCAATTACGCCGGCATGAACTGGGCCGACGGCGACCTCGTGAACTTCATCGCCATCAACGCGGTAAAACGGGTAATCGCCTGGGATTGGTTTGTTTCGATCGAATGGGCCCCAAGGCGCCGGGAAACCGTCATCGGTGGCGTGGTATCGAAGAGGCTTCAACCAAGGATGTCCGACCGGATGGACGCCGTACTGTTCGGCAATCTCTCGCTCAAACGCCTGCGCCGCCGGCCAGTGCGCGGCGATCGAACCATACTGCAACGGTCGCCGATTGGATGCCGTGAGACGGACGCAGCAGACCCCTACCGTTCCCTCATGGTCGTTGGCCACGAAGGCATACAACGTCACGCCCCCATCGGGTGTGCGTCGCCCGAACAGCTGCGCCAGCCGACCTTGGCGCTTGCGCGCCAAGATCAAATGATCAGCGAACTCCTCAGGTGGGAAAACGGGGATGTCAGCGACGTCGACGCATTGCCCCTGGCGGGCGCTGGTCCACTCTAACCTCCGGGTTGCCGCGTTCATGGTCCGATGTCCCCCGGTGCAGAGACGGCGACGCGCGACGTTGACTGGGGCCCCGCCAACGTCGCGGCGGCGCGCTCAAGGGCGTTCCTGACAGAAGTAGGTTGGTACGATGCGAGCACCAGCCCTCCGGCGATGAGGAGGGCCGCCGATGTTGCCATTACAGCGTACCGCCACTGCTCTACATGACCCGTTCGATCGGGGGATTTCGTCAGCTCATCCGGCTTACCAAAGGCCATCGGCAGTACGGCGGTCACCATGCCAACGAAGACCACGCACAAGAAAAGGGTGAAGGCCGCAAGCACCCACCAATGCCCGGTGCGTCCCGCCGCGAATAGGATGCCAAGTTCGCTGTAAAACAGCCCAAACGGCGGCAGACCGATGGTGGCGAACAACGCGGCTAACAGGAGGAACCCGGTGAACGGATAGCGGTGTAGCGCGCCGTGGATGTCAGCGATCTGGTAGCTGCCGTAGAGTTGGCCGAGCAGTCCGGCAATGAAGAACAGTGAGCCCTTGTACAGAACATTATGAAAGACGTGCAGCATGGTGGAATACGAGGCCGCACTGCCCAACCCCGCCGCGACCGCGAGAATGCCCATGTGCTCGATGCTGGAATACGCCAGCAGGCGCTTGAAGTGTCGCTGTCCCACGACAAAGACGCCGGCTACGGCCATCGAGAACAGGCCAAACGCAATGAGCCAGCGGCCGGCAAAGACGCCCAGGCCCGCCGCGACACAGACTTGATAGGCGCGCAGGATGGCTAGGAACGCCGCGTTCAGCACCGCCCCGGAAAGCAGCGCAGAGATCGTCGCCGGGGCTTCGCCGTGCGCATCGGGCAGCCAACTGTGCAGCGGGGCGAGCCCCATTTTGGTTCCGTAGCCCACCATCGCCAACAAAAAGCCCGCCCGCACCCACGCCGGGTCAAGCTTCGCGCCGTGCGCGACGAGGTCCGTGACGCTCAACGAGATGTCCGCTCCGCCCCCCATCGACGCCAGCGCTGTACAAAATACGCCGAGCAACGCCAGGGCGATACCGACGGAATTCATCAGGAGGAATTTCCACGTGGCTTCCAGCGCCCGAGCGCCCAAATGGAAATAGATGAGCGGGGCGGCGGCCAGCGTCGAGGCTTCGAGCGCTACCCACAACAGTCCGAGATTCTGGCTGACACAGACCGCGCTCAGCGCGGACAGCAACCCCAATATGCACGCCAGGAAAACGCGCTGCGAAAGGAGCGCCCGGCGGTGGTAGCCAACGAAGTGCAGTGAGGCCGCGGCAAACAGCACACTGATCAGGGTAATGAACAGGTGCCCCAGCGGATCGACGCCAAGGAGCTCGCCACTTACCGGTTCCAGTTGTCTTTGCCAACTCCAAAGCACAACGCCCAAGTGGGCCCACGCTCCGGCGGCCATGGCAGCCATCCGCCAACGCGGAGTCGGCAGTCCCAGGCAGACCAAGCTGAAGACGGCCGGAACGACAATCAGCAGAATCGCCACGAGCAAGTCATACCTCCTTGAGCTCGCCTAGCAGGTTCGTGTCCATGTGATCGAACTCGCGGCGAATGTGGTAGATGACAATTCCCATGATGAACACGGCCACGAACAGGTCCAACAGAATCCCTAATTCGACCAACACAGGCGTTCGTTCCAGCAAGAGCAGGCCGAAGACAAAAATGCCGTTTTCAACGACAAGGTAGCCCAAAACTTGGGTGATCGCCTTCACGCGGCTGACGAGCATGAGCAGACCGTTGAACAACGTGGCCAGGGAGACGGGAAGCAACAGGTCCGTCGGCGCTTGCGTTGGCAGCGGCATCCTGTTGGCGAACGCGAAACTTGCCACGATGATCAGAGCTCCAAGCATGACGGAGGCCGTGAAGCCAATGAACGGTTCGACTTCACGATGGATCTCGCCGGTCCGCAGCACGCGGAGGAGAATCCACGGGATCAAGAAAACCTTCAGCCCGACCGCTCCTGCCGCAATAGCAAATGTATGCGCTCCGGGCCATGTTTCGTGACGGAGTCCAACGGCGATCGGCAGGAGCGCAAGCAAAAGGCTCTGTAGTGCGAAGGTTCGAACGCACGCGGCCATGCGGCTGGTCGCCAGCATGGCAAGATTCAGCAGGACGGCAAGTACAAGGATCGAATCGATGACGGACTGAAGCATCAAACGGTCCTCCGCACGAGAACGAGCACAACAGCGATCGCGGACAGTACCGTCGCTCCGGCGAGAAGCATCGGTACCCGATTCAATCGAAATCTCGCCATGACGGACTCGATGATGCCGACAAGGACGGCTAACCCGCCAAGCTCCACGATTCGGAGCAGAGGAGTTAGTCCGCTTAATCCCTCCGGATGCGGAATCGCGGCATGAACAAGGATGGACCCGAGCAATGTGAACTTTAATGCGGCTCCGTATGTGATATACGCGAATTCAGGCCCGCTGTGGTCGAGGACCATCACCTCGTGAATCATGGTGAGTTCCAAGTGCGTCGCCGGGTCGTCCACCGGAACGCGGCAAGCCTCGGTTAACAACACGACCAGCAACGCACCGACCACGAGGATCATCGCCGGCCCCGCAATGCTCCACTCGGGTAGAAGACTCGGTCCGACCATATGGCTGAACTGTAGGCTCTTCGTCGCCACGGCCATTACGACAAACGCCAGGAAGAGGGCCGGTTCCGACATCGCTCCGAACGTTACCTCGCGCGCCGCGCCCATCCCCTCGAAACTGCTCCCCGTATCCATCGCCGCGAGGACGGTAAACATGCGACCCAGGGCGAAAAGATACGCCAGCAGGATCACGTCACCGGAAAAACCCAGTAACGACTCGTTGGAAAGTACGGGGACCAGTGTAGCCGCCGTCAACAAGGCCGCCAGACTGATGATCGGTCCCGCGCGAAAAACCCAGGTCGTAGTTTTGCTATAAACCGCATTCTTCTGAAATAGTTTGTGGAGATCGAAATACGGCTGAAGCCACGGTGGCCCTACGCGTCCTCCAAACCATGCTTTGGTTTTGGCGATGACGCTCATCAGCAACGGCGGTAAGACCAAAACAACCAGCCCCTCCGGAACAAATAAGATGGCTCGAACAGCGGTCATCGATCAACTCCGATGTTTACGGTAGGCTGATTGTCCTGCTTAGTCGGCGTGTGTACCCGACCCACGGAGGAGATCGCTTCGAATAGAAATAGGACCACCAGCGTGAGGACGATGAACAAGAGACGAATCTGAATGCTGCCCCGGCGCAGCGACGAAATCATCCCCGTGATCAATGTTCTTACGGGGCCGTGTCGATGCGTAGCCCCGGAACGCGCTGCGTCCCGCGACTCTTGCTCTCCGCGCCAAGAGACGGTTCGCACCATGGCAAACAATCGAGCAGCGCCGCCGAAGACCGGCTTGAACAACTCAAGCTCGGCCATGTCCGGCGCGTCTGTCTCCAAGTGCGCAGCCGACGGGAATGATCCCGCAGGTGCCATGAGCCTCCGCTCAGGCCAGAGAAGGCTTCGAAAAGTCGTCACCAGGAGGGCCGCAAACGACGAAGCGGTGTACTGCATGCGCGGTGTCGGCTTAGCATATCCGCAGCCCCAAGTCGCAACCCTCGGCGAAACGCCGGCATCGCGACGTGTGGCGTGCGTCAGCGACCATCCGCGCATGACGAACAGACCGCCAGCGGCTGCCACGAAAAGCACCGCCATCACCGATAGTCTTAACGCCGGGGAGAGAACTTCTTCAATCCGCGTGCTGATTTCGCCAACAGGCGTATTCGCGAGCTCCGCGGTCGCCGATCGAACCAGCGGAACCCACAGACTGGGTAGCACGCCGATCAAGACGCAGAGCAGGCCCAGCGCCGCCATCGCTATTTTCATTCCGGCGGGCGTCGGGTGCGTGCGGAGGCCAGTGTCGCGCGGTTCACCGAGGAAAACAACGCCGAAAACTTTCGCAAAGCAGGCCAGCGCCAGCCCCCCCATCAGGGCCAGTGCCGCCACACCCACGGCAGGTAAGCCTCCGGACGCACCGATTCCTCGAATCGAGCCGCTCAAGAGCGAGCCATAGATCACCCATTCACTTAAGAAACCGTTCAACGGCGGGAGTCCGCAGATCGCAACGGCCCCGATCAGGAACATCAAGGCATTGACCGGCGTCTTGCGCGCCAGCCCGCCCATGCGCTCAATCTCCCCAATCCCGCTACCGTGCAGCACGGTGCCGGCGGACAAGAAGAGCAGACCCTTGAACAATGCGTGGTTGGTCACGTGCAGAAGCGCCCCGGCGTACCCGAGCACGGCCACCGTCGGTTCGTTCGTCGCCTCGCCGAGCAAACCGACTGCCACACCCAGTGCGATGATACCGATGTTCTCGACCGTGTGGTAAGCCAGCAGGCGCTTCAAGTCATGTTGCGCCAGTGCGTAGAGAACTCCCATCACACCACTGACGACGGCAACCAGCATCAGCACTTCACCGCAAACAAGCGGCAGCGGCGGCAGCCAGGTGAGCAGCCGGAGCAAGCCGTAAACGCCGGTCTTCACGACTACACCGGAAAGAAACGCTGACACGGGCGTTGGCGCGACGGGGTGAGCGGCGGGCAACCACACGTGCATCGGCATAAGGCCCGCCTTGGTGCCAAAACCCGCGAGGCCGAGACCAAAGAGCGTAACCAGCATCGTGTGTTCGCCCGAGCCGACCGCGCCCGCGAATGAAGTAAACGCGGTCGTGCCGGTTCGCGCCAAGAGAACGCCGAAGAGTGGCAGCACAAACAGAGCCGTCCCAATATGCGTTGCGATCAAGTACATCCACGCCCCGCGACGCACCTCCGCATGTTCATGGTGGAAAACTACCAGGAAGAACGCGCTCAGCGTCATAGCCTCCCAACCGATCAGAAAAAGCACGGCGTCCGCGGCGCACACAAGGAGGATCAAGGAACCCAACAACCCGCAGAAAAGCGCACAAAACACCGGCACCGGCTCTCGACCCAATGCCGAGCTCATGTAAGGTACGGTATAGATGGCCACACACGCGGCCAGCACCCCGATGGTCATCAGGAACCAGGCGGACAAGCCGTCAAGACTTAGGCGTGCGGTACCCAAAGAAAGAGGCCATGCCGCTTCGTAGGGGCTAGGCGATAAGGAATGCAGCAAAACATCGCCCGCCGCCATCACCGCGAGCGCCGAGGCAGCGAATGCGCAGACCATGGCCACGTTGAGCGCCAGTCGCGGTACGCGTGCGAGCAGCAGCGACGTGGCCGCCCCGATGGCGAGAAGTGCCAGGCTCGTCAGCACCAGAGTCATCAGTCGTGACTGCTCCCGCCGCTCACGTTCGACACATCTGGAACATCGCGCATTGGCGACTCGGCAACCGGCCTCGTCGAACTTGCATTCTCGTAGGCCGGGAACCGCGCGGACCATCCCTCGACGAGAAACACAGTTAATACCGTAGCCACCATGTAGACCAAGTATAACTGAAGGCGCCCATGCTGGAGCGGCCAGAGACGCTCAAACACCCGGGCCAACCAGGCAAATACCGGTTTGTAGAATCGCTCTTGCGCCATATCTATCGTAACCGTGACCAGATGATCCGGCGACGGGAAGCACCCCACGAAAGCCGGAGCCTGTCGTTTCGGGCGAATGAGATGCCGGAAACTGTGGATCAACTTCCAGGCATAAGACGAGCCCGTGTACTGCATGGTCGTTTCAGGAAAAGCGTAGCCGCATCCCCACGTGCCGCCCGCGCCGCCGACGACCGTGCCTGAAGGCAGCCGTCGACGAACCGCGACGAGTCCAATGCTGACGGCGATTAAAATGCCAAGGGGCGCCAAAAACCGCGAAACCAGGCCGAGGGACTCACCGAACGTCTGGGCATGTCCCGAAGCGGTTGCCTGGAAGGGTGCCAGGGCCGCGGAAACGGCTGGGACCAACGCGCCCGAGGCAACTGCTACCGCAACACACCCCAGCGCCAAGAAAAACATGCCAGCGTTCATGCTTGTTGGAGTCACCTGCACGCACACGCCGCGATCGCGCTGCGTTCCGAGGAACACCACCGAAAATGTCTTGGAAAACACCACCAACGCTAATCCGCCAATCAGGGCCAAAGCCGCTGCGCACGAGGCAAGCACCGCCGCATAGGAACTCGGCAAAGTAACTACGCCTTGAAAAATCCCCGTGTAGATGGCGAATTCGCTCACGAAGCCGTTCAATGGCGGCAACGCGCAGATCGCGACCGATCCGATCAGGAACGCCAGCGCGTTCACAGGCGCACGTTTAGCCAGCCCGCCCAACCGTTCCATGTTGCCGGTTCCCGTGTCATGCAACACCGCGCCAGCCGATAGAAACAAGAGCCCTTTGAATAGCGCATGGTTCAGCACATGGAGCAAAGCGCCCCCCAGGCCGAATGCGACGAGCACGGGCTGTTGTAGCGATCGGCCGAGCATGGCAACCGAGATCGCCAGCCCGATGACCCCGATGTTTTCGACACTTGAGTATGCTAACATACGCTTGACCTGCTGTTGTCCAAGCGCATAAAGAATCCCCATGACGCCGGTTACCAGCGAAACGGTCATCAGACCAATCGCGCACCCGACGGGAAGATCGGGCAGCCACGACAGCAGACGCAACAAACCGTAAATGCCTGTCTTAATCACCACGCCGGACATCAACGCGGAGACGGGACTCGGAGCGACCGGGTGTGCGGCCGGCAGCCACACGTGAAAGGGCATGAACCCGGCCTTCGTGCCAAACCCGACGACGCCGAGCGCAAAAACCGCGGCGCACGACGCGACCTCGGAAGCGCCGAACGCGCCCGCGAAACCGTCCATGGCCGTACCGCGCGTTCGCGCCACAAAGGCCGCGAACACCGGCAACACGCCAAGCGCCGTTCCCAAATGGGTGGCAACAAGATACGTCCAAGCCCCGCGCCGCGCCTCCGCATCCTGGTCGTGGAATCCGACAAGGAAAAAGGCCGACAGGCTCATCAACTCCCAACCAACCAGGAACAACACCACGTCGGCTGCGCAGACGACCAATACCATGGCGGCGATCATCGTGCAGACGAGCGGCCCATACGCACCGACCGGGCCGTGCGGTTTCGCGTCGCCGAAATAGCCCCACGAGTAGATCGAAGCGCCAATGCTTACCAGGCCGATGACCAGCAGGAACCACGCCGAAAGCCCATCAACGGCGAGCCGGGCGAACCCCAGCGGTAGCGGCCATTCGACGCTCATGCGGCCTGTTGTGCCGTGGCCTAAAGCGTCCCAGCCGCCAATGACACAGAGCGCACCGGCCATGCCAGCGGCAACCAAGCCTATCCGCAGCCCTCCCGCAGGGCTCCGTGCGGTTACCGCGGACGCAGTCGCCCCGATCGCGAGCACGGATAGAGCGAGCACCACCCACGTCACGACGCAGCACCTCGCTCCCTATCCTTTTCCGCAACCCGTGTCTCGATCGCCTCCAGCTTCGCAAGGATTTGGTCCTGCGCCGCATGCGCGTCGAGAAGCCGCCTGAACCCTTCCTCCTGCAACCCGTACATCAGATGACTCAGCAGGAGCAGGTGAACGCGCACCGTCGTGCTCACAATCACAAACAGGATGTTGACCGGTTTCTTGTCGAGCGCGCCGTATTCGATGGGATTCCGCAGGAAACTCAGGGTGACTTGTGGTTCTGGAATCCCCAAAACAATCGGTCCACGGGGGTGTGGGATCGCTATTCCGTTGCCGATACCGGTCGAACACAGCGCCTCGCGAGCCACCAGCACGCTATGCAACTCCTCGCGATCCACTTTCGGCGGCAAAGGCAAGGCGTCGCACACGGACCGAAGCGCGGACGCCTTATCATGGCAATCCAATTCATAGATCACTCCCCCGCGGCGAAGCGCATGGGTCAACAGCAGATCCGGCGGCTTGACGCCGTTTTCGCGGAAGATATCCGGGGAGACCCTGATGTTCCGCGCCGTCGCCCATTCCAGAAGCTCAACGCGGTTTAACCGGTATTTGTCTCGGACTCGGTAACTCGGAACCGTTCCATTGCGAATCCACGTGTAGATCGTATCCTCCGGCACGTTCAATAATCGGGCCGCGTCCTTGGCCGTTAGGTCCATGTAGGATTCCTCCTATTGCCGTCTACGGTGTGATTCACCACGTTTTCTCCGACGTTGAGCAATCTCCCCGCTTGCCGGGTGCGCCCCTCATGTGGCCTCGGTCGTCACCGGCGCGGGCACAAAACCCGCTTCCACGCGCTTAGCTTCTTGGAAAATCTCGTCGCGCGACGCCTCGCGCAAAACCACGTCCTTGAAACACGCATCTCGCAGAACAAAGGCCACGCGCGACAACAGCGCCAAATGTCCGCGGATCGATGGGCTCAGCAAACAAAACAGAACACGAACCGGCTGGCCGTCAATCGCCCCAAACTCCACCGCCTGTTCCAGGAAGCAGAGCATCAACAAGGGCTTCGGTGTGTGCAGCGCAATCGGGTAACGTACGTGCGGTATCGCGATCCCCTCGCCGATTCCAGTGGACTCCAGCGACTCTCGTGCCAGCATCATCTCGAACACCCAGCTTCGGTCGACGTCATCCGGTAGTTTACTGATCTCCACGATGGCGCGTAGCGCCGAAGCTTTGTCATGACCGGCAACCCGATAGAAGACTCCGCCGGCGATCAAGGTCTCCACAAGACTCGGCACCGGCGACCCCAACGTTTCCGGCTCTTGGAGCAACTCGCTAGAGACGTTGAGCCGTCGAGCCGTCGCCCAAGCGAGCAACTCAGCACGGTTGAAACGCCACTGCTCGTTGATCCGGTACGCCGGGATAACTTCGAGATCGATCCAGCGATAAATAGTCCGCCCGGATACGTTGAGCATCGCGGCGACATCGCGGATCGTCAGTTTCATGTTCGAATCCCTACCAGACGACCAGAATACCAACGATTAAGCCAAATCTTGACGTCCGGGCATGGCATGTCAAGAATGTCGGGACGTTCGCCCATATGGCTTGTTCGTCTCCGCGCAAAACAAGATACGGTCATTTTAATTTCCGGAACCATCAATCGTTGACATTAGAGTAGGCGGGCGAGCCAAGCCCTTGGGCCAAGCTCGCCTGTCATGCGCCTCTCCGGAATGCACGGTTCCGCGTTACTCCTTTGGCGTTTGGCTCGGTTGTCCCGGCTTTGGCGAACTTGGACCGATCACGCCGAGATTGTGTCGAGCGCACAACCGGCGTGCTGTCGGGCCGCCTTGTGAGATCCTCATTCTTTGCACTTAATCTTCCACGAACGGATAATCCGTGGGTCACATAGGTGTACGGTTTAGCCGTTTCACGCTGCTGCACACAGCGTGAATTGCAGCGTTTTCCATATTCCACGTAGTCGACCGCCGAGGGTCGAGTTGTGATTTATTCGGTCTTCCCAGAGAAC
>Ga0214473_10002310_pt1 | contig 23483 bp, 24 predicted proteins | sample RVTome_7_FD_203509 | JGI IMG/M metagenome (GOLD analysis project Ga0214473, IMG submission 203509) | Soil microbial communities from uranium-contaminated site in the Upper Colorado River Basin, Wyoming, United States - RVT98D197 | ecosystem: Environmental > Terrestrial > Soil > Contaminated >... | reverse complement strand
CGGGCGGCTTTCCAGGATCCTGTTGCGCCCGGGCAGGCCGGCGGGCGATGCGGTGGATCGATTGCTCGGTGCGCCGCTGGCGCGCGAGCAGCGCGCCTTCGAATTGCTGCGGCGGCCGGACGTGGACTACGCGAGCCTGACTTCGCTCGCTGAAATCGGCTCGCCCCCGCCCGATGAGGATGAGCGCCTGGCACCACAGGTCGCGTTGCAGGTGGAAGTCCGCGCGAAATATTCGGGCTACATCGAGCGCCAGCAGGCGGAGATCGAGCGGCATCGGCGTCACGAGGAAACGCGGTTGCCGGCGGCGATCGACTACGCGGCGGTTGCGGGTCTTTCCAACGAGGCGCGCCAGCGCTTGTCGGAATCGCGGCCGATGACGGTCGGCCAGGCCTCGCGGCTCCCCGGCATCACCGCCGCGACGGTTTCCATCCTGCTGGTGCACCTCAAGAAGCGCGCGCGGGCCGCATGAAGCTGGGTCGCGGCATCGCGCTGGGCGCGCTGCTCGCGGTCGGCGGCATCGCGATCTGGTACATCGCCGGGCGCGAGGTCTCCCTATCGCTGGCGCCATCGCAGCAATTGCGGCGCGGCAACGGCACCGAGCCCGACTCCATCGATCCGCAGCTGGCGCGCATGGAGTCGGCGATGACGATCCTGCGCGACTGTTACGAGGGACTGGTGTCGATGGCGGCCGACGGCAGCGTCATCGTCGGCGCCGCAGAGTCGTGGTCGGTCAGCGAGGACGGGCGTGTCTACACCCTCAGGCTCAGGCCAACCGCGCGCTGGTCGAATGGCGATCGGGTCATTGCGGAGGATTTCGCCTTTGCGTTCCGCCGCCTTGTCGATCCGAAGACAGCCTCGCAATACGCGCTGATGCTTGAGCCCGTCGTCAACGCCACCGACATTGTCGCGGGGCGCAAGCCGCCGGAGACGCTGCGTGTCTCTGCGCCGGATGATGCAACGCTCGTCGTCGAGCTCGCCGAGCCCTCCGCCTATTTCCTGGCGATGCTGTCGCATCCGAGCACCTTCCCGGTGCACCGCGGCACTTTGGCCGCGCGGCCGCAGGAGTTCGCGCGGCCCGGTGTTGCCGTGACGAATGGCGCCTATGTGCCGACCGAGTGGCAGATCGGCTCGCACATCATCGCCGCCCGGAACCCGCATTACTGGAACAGCGCAATGACCGGCATTGCGTCGGTGCGGTACCTGCACGTGGCCGACCCGGTGACTGAGCTCACGCGCTTTCGGGCCGGCGACCTCGACGTGACCTATACGATCCCGCCGGGGGAGCTCGAGCGCCTGGAGACCGAGTTGCCGGGCCAGGCGCGCGTTGCGCCGCACCTCGGCGTGTACTACTATGGCTTCGCGCTCGAGCAGCCGCCATTTCAGGATGCGCCAGCGCTGCGCCGCGCGCTGGCGATGGCGATCGACCGCGTCGTCCTGACGACACAGGTGCTCGGCGATGGCGAGCAACCGGCATACGGCTGGGTGCCGCCCGGCGTCGCCGGATACGAGCCGCAGGCCTTCAGCTGGGCCGGTCTCAAACCCGAGGCGCGGATCGCAGAGGCACGGCGGCTTTATGCGGAAGCTGGTTACTCGAAAGAGCGGCCGCTCGTCGTCGAGCTGCGCTACAGCAAGAGCCCGGCGCATGATCGCATCGCACTCGCGGTGACGGCGATGTGGCGGGAGCATCTGGGCGTCGAGGCGAGCCTGCGCGCGGAGGACTTCCGCGTGCTCAAGCAGGCGATCGACGCGCGCGCGACCGTGCTGTTCCGCGGCAGCTGGATCGGCGACTACAACGACGCCTACTCGTTTCTCCAGGTGCTGAAGGGCGGCTTTGGCATCAACCTGCCGCGCTACCAGAACGATTCCTACGATGAGGCGCTGGCAGCGGCCGCGCGCGCGAGCGGACCGGAACGCGCTGCCCTTCTCGCGGCCGCGGAACGGCAACTCCTGGAAGACGTGCCGCTGATCCCTCTCTACTTCTACGTCTCGAAACACCTGGTGGCACCGAGCGTGACAGGCTGGTACGACAATGTCATGAACGTCACCTACAGCAAGGACCTCGAGCTCGCGCCCTAGCGTTGCCGGATGGCCGGCTGGACGCGCGGCCCGCCTGGTGCTCAGGCGGCAATGAGTGCGCGGGTCAGCGCAAGACTGCAAGAGGCGGTTGCCGCGGCAATGATGATGGCCGCGAGTACCGGGCGGCTGCCAATCAGGCGCAGCTCCTGAAAGGAAACGCCGAGCCCGACCGCGGTCATTCCCGCGATCATGGCAAGTTCCGAGATCCGCGCTGCCGCACCGGTTGCGGCCTGCCAGAAAGTGTCCAGTTCCGGCCTGGAAGCAAAGAGAAAATCGCCGGCGGCACGCACGAGTATCAGGATCGCGAACCATGCGACGAAAGCCGGAAGTGCCTGCGCAATGCCGATCGAGCCGGGCGCGGCGCTCTCTGCCAGGGATTGCTTGCGCGCCTGCCATGCCAGCACGGGGACGATGACCAGCAGCGAGGTATTTCGCAGCAGCTTCGTCACCGCCGCGTTCGCGACGACATCGGGCGCTCCAAACTGATCGGCATAGATCAGGGCGGCGCCGATGACCTGCGAGGTATCGTGAATCGAGGTGCCCAGGAAGTCACCGATGGAGGCATCGTGGGAGTTGAACAGGGCGTGGGCCAACCATGGGTACGAGAGCATGCCGATGCTTCCGAACAGCACCACGCAACTGACGGCGAGGCTGATCTCGCTCGCACGCGCGCGAATCGCGGCGCCCGTCGCAATGACCGCCGTGCATCCGCAGACGGCGGCACCGACGGCAATGAGGTCCCGCATGTGATTGGCAAGCCCCAGCCACGCCCTTCATCGTGAGCCGCAGACCCACGAGCGCAATGCCGATGCGCAGCACGGTCCCGATGATCCAGTCGAGGCCGGCTTCGGTCGAGGGACGCAGCCCGATCGTGTTGCGCCAGATCAGCCCCAGTACCACGGCGCACAACACCGGGCTGACCGGCGAGGGCCCGCCGCGCGCTCCAAGGATGGCGCCCAGGACTTGCGACGCGACGATGGATGCGCGAGTGAGCGCGCCCGCCAGCGCAAGCCCCGGAATCCTTGACCACACCGTTGCACATGTTACCGGGATCCGGCAGTCCCATGGCCTTGTGGAATTTCACCCCCGCTGCCCTTAACATTCCGGTCCGCCATGGAAATCGATCAACCCGCCAGCACGCTGTTCGCGATCCTCACGATGCTGCTGCTCGCAGCGCCGGCGCTCGCGGACGGCGGCGATGCCGAGCGAGGCCGCAAGCTCGCCTACACCTGCATGGGTTGCCACGGCATCGAGAATTACAAGAACGCCTACCCGAAATATTCGGTGCCCAAGCTCGCCGGGCAGAGCGCGGCCTACATCGCGGCGGCGCTTGCGGAATACCAGGCGGGCGCACGTTCGCACCCGACCATGAAGGGGCAGGCGACGATTCTGTCAGTGCAGGACCGGGCTGATCTTGCGGCCTTCTTCCAGGGTCCGAATCGTGCGAAGTCGGGTCCAAAGCCGGTCGGCACGCCGCCGGCCGCGGCCGCGGCCTGCACGGCCTGCCATGGCCAGGACGGCATCGGCGCGCTGCCCGAAAATCCGACGCTGGCCGGCCAGCACGCCGATTACCTGGCGCAGGCGCTCAACGACTACCGGCTCGGCAAGCGCCGGAATCCGGTCATGAGCACGTTCGCGGCGCAATTGACGCGCGAAGACATTGAGGCGCTGGCCACTTATTTCTCGCAACAGCCCGGACTGCAAACACCGAAGCAGGAATGACGCTGGCGCTGCGGTCCGGTTACCGGAGCTGCTCCAGGAACAGCGCGACGGCCCACTGGTAGTAATCGACATTGTCGCGCTTCTGGAAGCCGTGACCTTCGTTGAGTCCGACCAGGTACCAGACGGCACCGCCGTTTGCGCGAATCTTCGCGACCATCTGTTCCGACTCGTTGACCGGCACGCGGGGATCGTTCTGCCCCTGCACGACCAGCATCGGCTTCGTGATCTTCCCGGCGTTGTTGAGCGGCGAGATCCTCTGCAGGTACTCGCGCATCGCCGGATCGCGCTCGTCGCCGTATTCCGGCCGGCGCAGATCGCGACGATATTCCGCGGTGCTCTCGAGGAAGGTGACGAAATTGCTGATGCCGACGATGTCGATGCCGCCGCGCAGCCGGCCGTTGAAATGCGTCATCGCGGCGAGCGACATGTAGCCGCCATAGGAGCCGCCGATCACGACGACACGCGATGCGTCGAGATCCGGCTGCCTTTCGATCCAGTCGAGAAGCGCCCCGATATCGCGCAGCGAGTCCTCGCGCTTCATGCCATTGTCGAGCGCGACGTAAGTCTTGCCGTAGCCGGTCGAGCCGCGCACGTTGGGCGCGATCACGGCGTAGCCGAGCTCGACGACCCATTGCTGGGTCGCGATACTGAAAACCGGCTGCGCCTGACCTTCGGGCCCGCCGTGGATGTTGATCAGCACCGGATGCGGGCCGGAACCCGCCGGCCGATAGACCCAGGCAGGAATCTCGCGCGCCTTGCCGCCGATGCGGTCGAAACTCGGATAGCGCACGAGCGTCGGCGCGACGAGGAGCGACGGGTCGAGCGGTCCGAGTTCGCTCCGGGTCCAGCGCACGAGTTCGCCGTCCGCAGGTGAGTAGACCCAGACGTCGTAGGGCGCGCTCGGCGTTTGCAGGCTGAACGCGAGTCGGTGGCCGTCCGGCTCGAAGGCGATGTCGCCGATCACGCCGAACGGCAGCGCAGGCGGAACCAGTTCCTGGCCGCGCTCGAGGTCGCGGAGCTTCAGGCGGCTTGCCCCGTCTTCGTTGACGACATAGGCGAGATGGCGTCCGTCCACCGACAGTGCGATGTCGTCCACATCCCGGTTCAGGTCGCCGGTCAGGACGGTGACCTTGCCGCTGGCAAGATTCAGGTAACGCAGCGTCTGGAACTCGCTGCCGAGGTCGGATGAAAAATAGATACCCTTGCCATCGCGTGAGAACAGCGCGTTGAAGCGTGCCGCCCGCTCGCGGGCGGGCTCGATCTCCCTGAGTGCGCGGCTCTCGAGATCGTAGACTTGGAGGTAGGTCTCGTTGACTGAAACGAATCGTGCGAGCAACAGGGCCTTGCCATCCGGCGACCAGTCGGCCACGGCCCAGCCGACGCCGCCAGGTTCGAACACCGGTTCCGGGGGACGTCGGTCGAGTGGATCGTCGATATAGACATCGGCGTCGGTGCCGTTCTTCACGGTCCAGGTAAAAGCGATGCTGGTGCCGTCAGGCGACCAGGTGCCGTTGCTCGCGCGGCCGTGGCCGTCGGTGAGACGCACGGGAACAGGGCTCGCGGGGTCGAGGTACTCGAGCTGGTAGTTCTCATCGCCGCCCGAGTCGCGCTGGTAGACAATGCCGCGCCGCGCGCCGGTCGGCGACCATTCACCATCTCCGATCGGTTCGTCGAAAAAAGTGATCTGGCGGCGCTGGCCGAGTGGTTCGTCGACGACGTGGAGTTGAACCGCATTGCCGAAGCGCGTGCTGATCGTGATGTGACCATCAGGCGTCCAGCCGGCGAGGCCGGCGCCGCGTGTATGCTGGTAGCGGCGCATGCGCTCGACGAGCGCCGGCGGAATGTCAGGGATGCCCTCGATCGCGAGATTGCCCCGGGTGATGCGCTCGACGTCAGCGGCGGCGGGACTCACGGCCAGCAGGACCGCGGCAGTCAGCAGTATTCTGCGCATGGCATTTCTCCCGGTCGGCGGTGCCAGTGTCAACAGGCCAAGATTGCCACAACCGGTGGGCTGGCACGACCTTGCGGGCATGCGATCATGGGCGCCGATGGGTGCGGACATCTCCGGAAAGCTGACCGACTTCGCCGCCGGCATCACGGCGATCGACACGGATTACGTGCGCCCGGGGCTCGCCGCCTCGCATCTCGTCGTGGATGGCGGCCGCGCGGCATTCGTCGACACCGGCACGACGCTGTCGGTGCCGAACCTGCTCGCGGCGCTCGCCATGAAGGACATTGACCCTGCCGACGTCGACTGGGTGCTGGCGACCCACGTGCACCTGGACCATGCGGGTGGCGCCGGCGAGCTGATGCGTCACTTGCCCAATGCGCGCTGCGCGATCCACCCGCGCGGTGCGCGCCACCTGGCGGAGCCGTCAAAACTGATTGCGGGTTCGATCGCGGTCTATGGCGAGGCACGTTACCGGGAACTCTACGGCGAGATCGTGCCGATCGAGCAAGACCGCCTGTTCGTCGTCGGCGACGGTGAGCGCATCCTTCTCGGCAGCCGCAGTCTCGAGCTGATCCACACACCGGGTCACGCGCTGCATCATTATTGTGTCGTGGACCTGGACTACTACCGCATCTTCGCCGGCGATACCTTTGGCATCTCCTACAGGGACTTCGATGTGAATGGCCGCGAGTTCATCTTCCCGACGACGACACCCGTGCATTTCGACCCGGAGGCGCTCTACGCCTCCGTGGACCGGCTGATGAGCTATCGGCCGGAGGCGATTTACCTGACACACTATGCGGAGGTTCGCGACCTTGAGCGCCTGGCCCACGAGCTGAAGCAGCGCGTGCGCGCATTTGCGGATCTGGGCCGGCGTCATGCGGGGACGCCGGATCGCAGCCGCAAGCTGCGCGTGGAAATGTACGCGATGCTGTCCGGCTGGCTGGACGAGCATGGTTTTTCGGATGACGGCAAGCGGCGGCACTGGCTGCTCGACGATGATGTCGAGCTGAACTGCCAGGGCATCGAAGTGTGGCTGGACCGGGGCTCGGCATGAAGAAATTCAGGGCATTCAGGATCCACGAGCGCGAGGGACGCATCGAACCGGGGTTCGAGACGATGGACGTCGATGAACTCACGCCGGGCGAAGTCCTGATCCGCGTGCACTACTCGAGCATCAACTACAAGGACGCGCTTGCGGCGACCGGCGCGGCGCGAATCCTGCGGCGCTATCCGCTGAATGGCGGCATCGACCTGTCCGGCACAGTGGAAAGCTCGGGCGATGCGCGTTACCAGCCGGGGCAGGCAGTGCTCGTGACCGGTTGCGGATTGAGCGAATCCGTGGACGGCGGTTATGCCGAGTACGCGCGCATCGCCGGCGACTCGGTGATCCGGTTGCCGGATGGCATCGATTTGCCGCAGGCCATGGCGATCGGTACCGCGGGGTTCACCGCGGCACTCGCGATCCACCGGATGGAGCACAATGGCCAGACGCCGGCGAAGGGCCCGGTGGTCGTGACCGGCGCGACCGGTGGCGTGGGCTCGATCGCGGTGGACCTGCTCGCAGGCCGCGGCTACGAGGTCGTCGCGGTCAGCGGCAAGCCCGAGGGCGACGACCACCTGCGCGCGCTCGGCGCTGCGCGGATCCTGCGCCGCCAGGAAATCGACCTGGGAAGCCGGCCGATGGAAGCCGTGCGCTGGGCCGGAGCGATCGACAACGTCGGCGGTGAGTTGCTCACCTGGCTGACGCGCACCGTGGACTTCTGGGGCAACATCGCGAGCATCGGCCTTGCGGGCAGCCAGAAGCTCGAGACGACCGTGCTGCCCTTCATCCTGCGCGGCATCAACCTGCTGGGAATCAATTCCTCCGCGACGCCCCGTGATCTGCGGCTCGACGTCTGGCGGCGCCTCGCATCGGACCTGCGGCCACGCCATTTCGACCGGCTGGTGACGCGGACCATCGGCTTCGACGAACTGCCGGGCGCCTTCGACGACTACCTGAAAGGCCGCGTGCTCGGGCGCACCGTCGTGAAGATCGCCTGAAGTGTCTCCCGACGCGCTGGAAAAGACGCTGGTCGAGGGTGCGCGTGAGCTCGGCATTTCACTCAAGCCCGCACAAACGGCATCGTTCCTGCGGCTGGTCGCGGAACTCGCCGAGTGGAACCAGCGCTTCAATCTGACCGCAATCACCGAGCCCGCCGACATGGTCCGCAAGCACCTGCTCGACTCGCTCACGGTTCAGCCATACCTGCGCGGCGCGCGCATCGCCGATGTCGGCACCGGGGCGGGATTTCCGGGGCTGCCGCTCGCGGTGATCGATCCAGAGCGCCGGTACACGCTGATCGAGGCGACCGGCAAGAAGGCACGCTTCGTGGCGCACGCGGTGGCGGCGCTGGGACTTGCGAATGTCGAGGTCGTCAATGCGCGCTCCGAGTCCTGGCGGGCGGCGCTGCCATTCGACTGCGTGATCTCGCGCGCGCTCGGCAAGCTGGCCGATTTTGTGCGCGTCGCGGGGCACCTGTGCACGCGCGACGGCCGGCTGCTGGCCATGAAGGGACGCCGCCCGGCGGACGAACTGACCGACCTTCCGGCCGGCTGGCGGGTCATCGCGGTACATGAGGTCCGGGTTCCGGGGCTCGACGCGGAACGTTGTATCGTGGAGCTGGGGAGGGCCTGACTTCATGAAGCGCATCATCGCGGTGGCGAACCAGAAGGGCGGCGTCGGCAAGACGACGACCGCTGTCAACCTGGCCGCGTCGCTCGCCGTGACGCGCCGCCACGTGCTGCTCGTCGACCTCGACCCGCAGGGCAATGCCACGATGGGTTGCGGCGTGGACAAACGCTTGCTCGAGCGCTCATCCACCGACGTATTGCTCGGCGACTGCCGCGCGGAAGACGCCATCGTCCCGGTCGACCCGGGCGGATTCGACCTGCTGCCATCCAACCAGGACCTGACGGCTGCGGAAGTGCGCTTGCTGATGATGCCGGCCGGCCGCGAGCACTGCCTCGAGCAGGCGCTCGCGCCGATCCGCGATCGCTACGATCTGGTGATCATCGATTGCCCGCCGGCGCTGAACATCCTGACGCTGAACGCGCTGACCGCCGCGGATTCGGTGCTGATCCCGATGCAGTGCGAGTACTACGCGCTGGAGGGCCTGTCCGGGCTCGTCGGCACGATCGAGCAGATCCGCGACTCGATCAATCCGCGCCTGCAGATCGAAGGCATCCTGCGCACGATGTTCGATCCGCGCAATAACCTGTCGAACGATGTTGCCGCTCAGCTGATCCAGCATTTCGGCGACCGCGTGTTCCGCACGATCATTCCACGCAACGTGCGCCTGGCCGAAGCGCCGAGCTTCGGCGTGCCCGCGATGTTCCATGACAAGGATTCACGCGGTGCGCTCGCCTATCTCGCCCTTGCGGGCGAGATGATCCGCCGTTCCGAGGAGTCCTGAAAAAGGGGACGCGGCCCTTTTTTCCCTCCGCAAAAGGGCTGCTCCCCCTTTTCCGCTAAACTCGCCAACCGGGGAGCCTGGGATGACAGTGATGACCGACAAGAAACGGGGTCTGGGACGCGGGCTCGAGGCGCTGCTCGGGCAGGCCACACCACGGCCCTTGCCCGGCGCGGCGGCAGGGCGCGACCAATTGACGTACGTGCCGGTGGACCTGCTTCAAAAGGGGCGTTATCAGCCTCGGCAGGACCTGCGCGAGGAATCCCTGGCTGAACTCGCGGATTCAATCCGCGCGCAGGGCGTGGTCCAGCCGATCGTCGTGCGGCCGGTCGGGGCGCCTGCCGCGAGTGGGCCCCAGCGCTACGAGATCATCGCCGGCGAACGGCGCTGGCGTGCAGCGCAGATGGCCGGGCTTGCGGACGTGCCCGCGGTCGTGCGCCGCGTGGACGACGAAACCGCGGTCGCAATGGCGCTGATCGAGAACATCCAGCGCGAAAACCTGAATCCGCTCGAGGAAGCCGTGGCACTGTCGCGGCTGATCACCGAATTCGAGCTGACCCACCAGCAGGTGGCCGAGGCGGTCGGCCGTTCCCGCGTCGCAGTCTCGAATCTGCTGCGATTGCTGGAGTTGCCGGACGAGATCAAGACGCTGGTCGAGCTGCGCCAGCTCGAAATGGGCCACGCCCGGGCCCTGCTCGCGCTCAGCAACCGCCGGCAACTGGCCGAGGTCGGCGCGCTGGTTGCAAAAAAGGGGCTGTCCGTCCGTGAAACCGAGGCGCTGGTCAGGCGCCTCCTCGCGCGCGGTGCGGCCGGCGAAACGAACCGCGTGGAGCGGGGGCGTGACCCCGACATCCGCCGGCTCGAGGAAAACCTTGCCGAGCGCCTCGGCGCCAAGGTCGAACTGCATCACGGCGCCAAGGGGACGGGCCGGCTCGTGATCAGCTATCACAGTCTCGATGAACTCGACGGGATCCTCGAACACATCAAGTAACAGCCGGGATACACGGCGGTTTTTTTGCAGTCCAGACAAGCGCTTGCGTTGTTGTAAGCGGAGATAGCGCCCACTATAATGCCGCGGCTTTGGCCGCCTCGCGGCTGGCAGCGATGCGTGAAGACGCCACGGACCGCATTGGTGGGCCACGTGGCGTTTTTGTTGCCGGGACCGGATGTGTGAGGACCGTTCGCAACATATTGCTCGCGCAGCTCGCGATCGGCCTGGTGCTCGCGACGGCTGTCTGGGCCTGGCTTGGAACCGGGCGGGCCATCCCCACCTTATTGGGTGGATTGATCGGCGTCGTGCCGAACGCATTTCTGGCGGCGAGACTGATGTCGCCGCGGGCAGCAAGCAGCGCGCAGAGCCTGCTGAGGGCGGGTTGGATCGGGGAGATCGGCAAGATTGCGATCGCGGCGGTGATGTTCGCCGCGGTGTTCGTGACCTTGAAGCCGCTGCACCCGGAGTTCCTGTTCGCCGGGTACATCGCGACGATCCTGGCCTTGCCGCTGGGATTGCTGTTCGAAAGGGGACGCTAAGGGATCATGGCGGAAACGGGTCATTCAGCCGGCGAGTACATCTCCCACCATCTCCAGAATCTGACCGTCTGCAAGGCGGACGGGCAATGGGTCTGGAACGAATGCCAAGGTAATTTCTTCGCAATCAACGTCGATTCGATGTTCTTCGCGATCGCCCTCGGCATTTTCCTCGTATGGTTCTTGAACCGCGTCGCCAGGAAGGCGTCGCGTGGCGTGCCGACGAAGACCCAGGCCCTCATCGAACTTGTCTTCGATCTCGTGGATAGCAGCGTCAAGGACTCCTTCAGCCATCCGCCAAGCCGAGTCGTCGCTCCGCTTGCACTGACGCTGTTCGTCTGGATCCTCCTTATGAATTGCATGGACTTGATCCCGGTGGACTGGCTGCCCTGGGCGGCCAGGTACGCGGGCGTCGAGCACCTGCGCGTCGTGCCGACGACGGACGTGAACGTCACATTCGCGATGGCGATCTCCGTCTTCCTGCTGACGATCTACTACAGCGTCAAGATCAAGGGCATAGGCGGGTTTACGAAGGAGCTGACGCTGCAGCCCTTCAACCACTGGGCGGCGATTCCCTTCAATTTCGCGCTCGAAGGCGTGTCGCTCATCGCGAAGCCGCTATCGCTTTCGCTGCGGCTCTTCGGCAATCTCTACGCCGGCGAGCTCATCTTCATGCTGATCGCGCTGGTAGGCATTTATCAGCTGCCTCTACACGTCGCATGGGCGGTCTTTCACGTGCTGATCGTGCTGCTGCAGGCATTCATTTTCATGATGTTGACAATCGTGTACCTGTCGCAGGCGCACGAGCACCACTGATTTTTCGACCAGGAGAATGTGATGGAAACTGTGATTGGTTTTACTGCGATCGCCGTCGCGATCCTCATCGGCCTCGGCGCGCTGGGCGTCGGCATCGGCATGGGCCTGCTCGGCGGCCGCTTCCTCGAAGGCGCCGCACGCCAGCCGGAACTTGCCCCGATGCTGCGCACGCAGATGTTCATCGTCGTGGCGCTCTTGGACGCGGTCGCGATGATCGGCGTCGGCGTCGCGCTCTTCTTCGCCTTCGCCAACCCGTTCATCCAACAGCTACGGGACGCGCTGGCACCAGCCGCCGGCGGCTGATCGCCGAGGAGAGGTTCGATGGATTTCAACCTGACACTGATCGGACAGACGATCTCGATGATCGTCTTTGTCTGGATCGCCATGCGCTGGATCTGGCCGATGCTGTTGAACGTCATCGAGGAGCGCCGGAAGATCATCGCCGACGGCATCGCCGCGGGCGAGAAAGGCCAGAAGGAACTGGCCGAGGCGCGGCACGGCTCAGAGGCGATCCTCGCCGATGCGCGGCAGAAAGCGACGCAGGTCGCCGACATGGCACACAAGCGCTCCAATGACATGGTCGCCGAAGCGAAAGGCCATGCAGTCGCGGAGGGCGAGCGGATCATCGCTGCGGCCCGCACCGAGCTTTCGACCTCGCAGACCAAGGCGCGCGACGCGCTGCGGCGCGATGTTGCGGCACTTGCGGTTGCGGGTGCCACGCGCGTGCTGGGCCGGGAAGTGGACGCCAAGGCTCATGCGGCGCTCCTGGACGAACTGGCGGCCGAACTCGACAACCAGGCGCCGACGCGTGGCTGATCGCGCCACCATCGCAAGGCCCTACGCGCGAGCCGCGTTCGCGCACGCGCAGGCAGGCCGTGAGCTTCCTGCCTGGTCGAAGCTCCTCGGCACCGCCGCGGCGACCACGGCCGATGCTCGCGTCGCGCGCCTCATCGGCAATCCGCACGTCACGGGGCTGCAACTGGTCGAGCTGCTCACGGGCATTGCGGGTGGTGCCGCGGGCAAGGACGGCCACAACTTCCTGCACGCGCTCGCGGAGAACCTCCGCCTCGCGCTGCTGCCGGAAATCGCCGCGCAATTCGAGACGCTTCGCGCCGAGACCGAAAACGTCGTGGACGTCGAGGTGATCGCGGCGCGCGAGATCGGAGCGCCTCAGCAAAAGCGGCTCGCCGAGGCGCTGAAGCGCCGGCTCGGCCGCGAGGTCCGCATGCACACCCGGATCGATGAATCCCTGATCGGCGGCGCGATCGTCCGCGCCGGCGACCTGGTCATCGACGGATCGCTGAAGGGCCGCCTGGCGCGGCTCGGTTCGGCGTTGAAGAATTAGGCAAGGAAAGAAGACATGTCCATCAAGGCTTCTGAAATCAGCGACCTGATCCAGGCGCGCATCAAGAACTTCGACGCAGCGACGGAAGCGCGCAACGTCGGCACCGTGGTCTCCGTGACCGACGGCATCTGCCGCGTGCACGGCCTGGCCGACGTCGCCTATGGCGAAATGCTCGAGTTCCCGGACAACACGTTCGGCCTCGCGCTGAACTTGGAGCAGGATTCCGTCGGCGCGGTGGTGCTCGGCGAATACCGCCACATCGGCGAGGGCGCGACGGTCAAGACGACGGGCCGCATCCTCGAAGTGCCGGTCGGCCCCGAGATGCTCGGCCGCGTGGTGGACGGGCTCGGCAACCCGCTCGACGGCAAGGGCCCGATCAAGGCCGCGAAGCGCTCGCCGATCGAGCGCGTCGCGCCGGGCGTGATCTGGCGCAAGAGCGTCAGCCAGCCGGTGCAGACTGGGCTCAAGGCCATCGACTCGATGGTGCCGATCGGCCGCGGCCAGCGCGAGCTGATCATCGGCGACCGCCAGACCGGCAAAACTGCGCTCGCGATCGACACGATCATCAACCAGAAGGGCACCGGCGTTAAATGCATCTATGTCGCGATCGGCCAGAAGCAGAGCTCGATCGCAAACGTGGTGCGCAAGCTCGAGGAGCACGGCGCGATGGCGCACACGATCATCGTGTCTGCTTCCGCCTCGACGCCCGCCTCGATGCAGTACATCGCGCCGTACTCGGGTTGCGCGATGGGTGAATATTTCATGGACCAGGGCGAGGACGCGCTGATCGTCTATGACGACCTGACCAAGCAGGCCTGGGCTTACCGCCAGATCTCGCTGCTGTTGCGCCGCCCGCCGGGCCGCGAGGCTTATCCGGGCGACGTGTTCTACCTGCACTCGCGGCTCCTCGAGCGTTCGGCGCGCGTCTCGGTCGAATACGTCGAGAAGATCAGCGGTGGCAAGATCAAGGGCAAGACCGGCTCGCTGACCGGGCTGCCAATCATTGAGACCCAGGCCGGCGACGTGACCGCGTTCGTGCCGACCAATGTGATCTCGATCACCGACGGCCAGATCTTCCTCGAGACGGATCTTTTCAATGCCGGCATCCGGCCCGCGATGAACGCGGGCATCTCGGTCTCGCGTGTCGGCGGCGCGGCGCAGACCGGCGTGATCAAGAAACTGGGCGGTGGCATTCGGCTCTCGCTCGCGCAATACCGGGAACTCGCGGCCTTCTCGCAGTTCGCATCGGATCTCGACGAAGCGACCCGCAAACAGCTTGAACGCGGCCAGCGCGTGACCGAGGTCATGAAGCAGAAGCAGTATTCCCCGATGTCAGTCGCCGAACAGGCGCTCTCGATCTACGCCGTGAACGCGGGCCACATGGACAAGGTGGACCGCAAGAAGGTCGTCGCCTTCGAGGAAGCGTTGCAGGCCTTCGCAAAGACCGGCCACGCCGACTTCCTGAAGCAGGTCAACGCCAAGCCGGAACTCAGCAAGGAAATCGAGGCCGGTTACAAGAAAATCTGCGAAGAATTCGCCTCGACCGGAGCTTATTGATTCATGGCCGGCACGAAGGAAATCCGGGTCAAGATCGCGAGCATCAAGAGCACGCAGAAGATCACCAAGGCCATGGAAATGGTCGCTGCGAGCAAGATGCGGCGCGCGCAGGAGCGCATGAAAGCGGCGCGCCCCTACGCGGACAAGATCCGGAGCGTCATCGGGCATCTCCGGGTCGCAAACCCGAACCCCCACCACCCGTTCCTGATCGAGCGCGAGATGAAGTCGGTCGGCATCATCATCGTCAGCTCGGACCGCGGCCTGTGCGGTTCGCTGAACATCAACGTGTTCAAGCAGGTTCTCGCCGCCGCGCGCGAGTGGCAGGGCAAGGGCGTGGATATGCACCTGTGCCTGATCGGCAGCAAGGCGATGCAGTTCTTCCGCCGTCTGAAGCTCTCGATTACCGCCTCGATCACGCACCTGGGCGACAAGCCGCGCGTCGCGGACCTGCTCGGCACCGTCAAGGCCATGTTGGATCTCTACGAGGAAGGGAAAATCGATCGCCTTTTCATCGTCTCCAACCGCTTCGTCAACACGATGACGCAGAAGCCGGAAATCCGGCAGATGCTGCCAGCGGAGACCGTGGATGCGGCGGACCTGCAGGAACGCTGGGACTACATCTACGAGCCGGCGGCGGACGAGCTGATCGCGAGCTACATGATGCGCTACATCGAGTCGCAGGTTTATCGTGCGACGGTCGAGAACATGGCCTGCGAAATGGCGGCGCGCATGGTCGCGATGAAGAGCGCGACCGACAATGCTGGAACGATCATCGACGAGCTACAGCTCATTTACAACAAGGCCCGCCAGGCCGCGATCACGAAGGAGATTTCGGAGATCGTGGGCGGCGCGGCAGCGGTTTAGGACGGAGACGCATGATGATGAATGGCAAGATCGTGCAGATCATCGGTTCGGTGATCGACGTGGAATTTCCGCGCGAAGGCATCCCGGCGGTTTATGAGGCGCTGAAGCTTGTGGACCAGGACCTGACGCTCGAGGTGCAGCAGCAATTGGGCGACGGCATCGTGCGCACAATTGCGATGGGCGCCTCCGAGGGCCTGAAGCGCGGCCTCGCGGTGAAAGCGACCGGCGCGCCGATCACGGTGCCCGTCGGTCACGGCACGCTCGGCCGCATCATGGACGTGCTTGGCAGGCCCCAGGACGAGGGCGGCCCGATCAAGTGCAAGGACTTCCTCCCAATCCATCGCCCGGCGCCGTCCTACGACGAGCAGACCGGCGGCCAGGACCTGCTCGAGACCGGCATCAAGGTCATCGACCTGCTGGTGCCCTTTGCGAAGGGTGGCAAGATCGGCCTGTTCGGCGGCGCCGGGGTCGGCAAGACCGTCAACATGCTCGAACTCATCAACAACATCGCCAAGGCGCACTCGGGCCTTTCGGTGTTCGCGGGCGTCGGCGAACGCACCCGCGAGGGCAACGACTTCTATCACGAGATGATGGAGTCGGGCGTCATCGACAAGAAGGACCTGACGAACTCGAAGGTCGCGATGGTGTATGGCCAGATGAACGAACCGCCGGGCTGCCGCCTGCGCGTCGGCCTGACCGGCCTCACGATGGCCGAGTATTTCCGCGACGAGAAGCAGGCGGGCGGCAAGGGCCGCGACGTGCTGCTCTTCATCGACAACATCTACCGCTACACGCTGGCGGGCACCGAAGTCTCGGCGCTCCTCGGCCGCATGCCCTCGGCGGTCGGCTACCAGCCGACGCTCGCGGAAGAGATGGGCGTGCTCCAGGAGCGCATCACGTCCACGAAAACGGGCTCGATCACCTCCGTGCAGGCGATCTACGTGCCCGCGGACGACCTGACCGATCCTTCGCCAGCGACGACCTTCGCGCATCTCGATGCGACCGTCGTGTTGAGCCGCCAGATCGCCTCGCTCGGTATCTACCCTGCGGTGGATCCGCTCGACTCCACGAGCCGCCAGCTCGATCCGCTGGTGATCGGCGACGAGCACTACGACACCGCGCGCGGCGTGCAGGCGATCCTGCAGCGCTACAAGGAATTGCAGGACATCATCGCGATCCTCGGCATGGACGAGCTGTCGGAAGAAGACAAGCTGTCCGTCACCCGCGCGCGCAAGATCCAGCGCTTCCTGTCGCAGCCTTTCCACGTCGCCGAAGTGTTCACTGGCAGCCCCGGCAAATTCGTTGCGCTCAAGGACACGATCCGCGGCTTCAAGGCCATCATTGCGGGCGAACACGACAACCTGCCGGAGCAGGCCTTCTACATGGTGGGCGGCATCGAGGAAGCGGTCGAGAAGGCGAAAACGCTGTCCTGAACATGGCCAACACGATCCACATCGATATCGTCAGCGCCGAGGGCGAAGTCTATTCCGGACTCGCGACGATGGTGTTCGCGCCCGCCTCGGGTGGCGAGATCGGCATCGCGCCGCGCCATGCGCCGCTCCTGACCACGCTGAAGCCCGGCGAAGTGCGGGTTCAGACGGAGAGTGGAGAAGAGCTGTTGTTCTGGGTGGGCGGTGGAGCGCTGGAAGTGCAGCCGCACAAAATCACGGTATTGGCGGATACCGCGGCACGCGCCAAGGACCTGGATGAAGCGGCCGCGCTCGCTGCCAAGCAGCGCGCAGAAGAAGCACTGCGCGATCGCGTCGGGGCGATGGAGATTGCCGAGGCGCAGGCGGAGCTGGCAAGGGCTGCGGCACAGTTGAGGGCGATTGAGAAGTTGAGGCAGCTACGGAAGGGGACGTGACGCCGCCGTGAAGTGTGCGGGCTAACGACTCTCCAACTAGTCCCCGCAAGAAGCGTTTCCGAAGCGCTCCAGGTCCTCGACGATGTGAGGAGGCGGCGTGCAGCCAGTACGCTGGCTAGCGCAGCGACAATAAGAGAGCGCCCCAACGCTGGTCGCAGACGAGCCCCAACTGCCGGTTCGGCTAGTAATAAGTTGATTTCACAACGATTTCTCGGAATCCATTTCATCGGCCAACCGCTGGAAGCGAGAACTGGCCGACCACTGCGCGGGAGAAATAAGCACCATAGCAGGGATTATTTTTTATACATATGACTTGTCTGTTGCATAACATGTGAGTAATATGTCGAACCGTGTACGGAGCTATCCAATCCCGGGACCTGCAGCGACATTCGCCAGCGCTGGGATCGAAAGCCAAGCACATGGAGAAATGTCATGAGCACACGAGTTATTGGACATGTGGACGAGAACAAGGTGTACGTCGCATCGCTGACGCCGCCTGAGGCGCGGGACCTCCTTTTTGTCTCGAGCTACGACAAGCAGGACCCGATTTCCAACGCGATTAACCAGCACGGTTACCAGCGCCCTCCTTCTTCGATTCGTTTCCCCAAGATCGCGACCTACTACGCGTCGAACGGCAATAGGTACCGGATACCGCCGCTCGCTGTATCAGTGCGTCTCAGCGATCCGAAGGACATAGAGAGGTTCCTGAAGCTGTTGGGGGCCGGCGACATCTCAGGCATCAAAACAGTCTTCGGCAGTCACATTGCATCGATCGTCGATGGGCAGCACCGTCACTACGGTCTGCTCAAGGCCTGGGAGCACGACCCGGAGTTTTTACCCAATATTCCAGTCATGTTGTACTTCGGCCTGACTTACATCGCGGAAGCTGAGCTGTTCAACACGATCAATGTTGAGCAACGCAAGTTGCCGAAGGCGCTGATTGAGACGACAAAGGGCGACATTACTGAGGTCGATCAGATCAAGTACGCGCAACAGATCCGCCGGCTGACGTTCAGCCTCTGTCGGGATACTGATTCCGTTTGGGGTCCGCTCGACGGCGTCGAGCAGATCAACATGACCGGCGTCAGGGATCCAAACCGCCCAGTGACTTACGAGGGGTTGCGGCGATCAATGTCGAACATGTACCCGAAGGAACTCCTCGATCGACTGACTGCCATCGACGAAGGGCTGCCGCTCAAGTATGCGAAGCGGTACTGGCTGCTGGTGTCAGAAGCCTGTCGTGAGGCGTGGTTCGGGATCCCCGCGACTAAGAACGAGACTGATCCCGTGACTGGCGACATCCGTGAAGTGCCGATCAAGTACCGGATCAAGGATCTGGTCGGCGTGGCGTCCCTGGCGCGGCTGGGTAAGGACATCGTTCAGACTCATATCGACTCCGGCAAGTCGCACAAGATCGACGAGTTGGCCGGTAAGCTGGTCGAAGTCGACTGGGAGAAGGACCCGAAGAATCCCTGGATGCGCAGTCAGGCAGGATTCGCGGGCCAGAAAGAGATGTACCTGATGCTCCACGGCCTCGTTTACTCGGGCAAAAAGCCGGGCGAGGTGGCGGAATTCACGGCACTCGACATCGAGGAGGAGGAACAGGACGCCGCATAAGTTATTTGGAAGGCGCACAGAAATGTGATCCTTCAAGTTCGGTCAGGTAATGGCCAAGACCCCGGTGAACGCCGGGGTCTCTTTTTTTGGCTCTGACCCAACAACCTGGTCGCCGTGGCTATGCGACTAGCCCTTCCCCGAATACTGGCATTCCTCTGGGCCTAGTGCCGGCGATCACCCTGCGCATCAGGCAACTGCAATGCGGGCAGCGCAGTGGCAAAGAATGCATCAAAGAACGCCGTAACAGCACGGCGCCTTCGAGCATGGGTTGCCGTGTCGAAAGTGAATTGAGACCGCGCCAACCTCGTCGGCGCAATGTGCAACCCATAAAACGTCGCGAGCGCATCCTTGCCATGAAACTCTTCGCGGCGCCTACTGGCCGCCCTTAGTGCAGCAACGCGAGCCTGAGCACTATTTCTCGCTGCATCGACAGCGGGCGCGGAATAGCGAGTCCTTGTGTCGTTTGCAAATCGTTCTGCGGCCGCGGGAATTTCCGCCACAACAGACGGTGGGCGAAAGAAAGCAGTTTCCAAAGTTCTGACGGTCCGTCGCGCGACCTCATCGTCTTCAAGCTCGTCAAGAAGGACATTCAGAGCTGCGCTCACGTCATCAACTGATGCGAATGGCGAGCGATCACCTAATGCGCGGGTTACCTCCCAAATCGAATCAGGGTCTAGCAGAAAATTCTCAATCATTGACACTGGTAGGTAATACACAAGCGGAGGAGCGTCGTGGGGGTCGACGTCGCGATCTAAGAGCGCCACAGCACGTAGTTGCGCCGAAAAAGTACCTAAAGCAGCCGCAAGCGACTCAAGGAGCGCCATGCATTGCGCTTTCCCTCCGCCAGGCAAAATGGTAACGGCATCGAAGCGATGGTTTGGGGCGCGGTATAACTTCCTGTCTGGGACCGTTCGCTGGCCGGCAATCTCGTGCGCTCCCTCAACAACTACAATAGGCTGTAGTGCCGTAAGATTTGAGGTACCGCCAAACAAATCCCTCAGAGCCCTTAAGCGCTCTTCATTGTCAGCGAGCGGAACGAGTTGATTCTCTCCGTCTTGCAACAGTTCCGCAGGCCTAAGCAGAAACAGTTCCTCAAAGCCGGCATATTCGATCACTGTTGGCGAATGCGTAGCCACAACGACCTGAGTGCCTTCAGCGCTGGTAAGCACACGCAAGTAGTCAAGCACTTTCATTTGAAGATTTGGGTGAAGGTGTAATTCGGGCTCGTCAATAAGCACACAAATTTCCCCACGCTCCGGCCCTGGCGGAATACCCTGCATTTCTGCAAGTATGAGTCGGATGCGTCGCTCAACTATCGGATAGAACATCTGAACAATTGATTTTTCGCCTGAGCTCAATTCGTCAAAATCAACGAGCGTCTGCTGTGAATGCGTTTTCCAAAGACACTGCACTTGATCTCGATTTGTCGTGTCAATCGTATGAAAGCGGAGGTGTGGAAGAAGACTAGAAGTCAATTCCTTTAGTGGCTGCCACGGGTCCAGAAGCACGCCGGCGGCAATCTGACCATCACGATCGAATCGTTTGGCAATGGCTTGTTGCCGCTCGATTTCAACCTGACACAAGGCGTGCTTCAAATAGTTTCCGGTGTCGTCATAGCTCCAAGGGTCACGATTGCCGCCGAGTAACTGAATTCCTTCGTAGCCAGGCGTGTCCTGCCGCGCGAGCAGTTCTTCCAGAAGTATTGGTGGCGTAAACAAATGGCGCTCCATTACGCGCTGTCGACGAATTGATCGATGCGGACCCACATATACGATGCGTTCTCTGCCATGTTCCGTGCGCATGTGGTTGAGCAGCGTGGACTTGCCGCAACCATTTGGCCCTGCGATTACCATGAGTTGTGGAACACTCTCGCATTGGGCAAACCTGATACTTCTTTGATTACGAATCGTAAATCGTGGTATGCGCATTTCGCATGCCTCTATTGGTCAAGAGAAGACGACGTTTGTCCTGTTAACCTAGTGGACGATTAACTGGTATCTGATGCGCTGCTCGACGATGCAGGTAGGAGCGCAACGCGCCCTGGGGCGTTGGTCAACATGTCACGGGTCGAATCAATAATTTGCAGCGTCTGGACGCATCCTCAACTATCTTTCTGTCGCGTCCCGCGGAAATATCTCACCTACCAGCTCGCTTGTCAGACCTTCACGTAGATCTTTCTTCTATCAATGAGGTAACCGACAGTCCAGTAGCCAGAGCTCATCCCGCCAGCGCCGTCTGAAGCGCGGCAAAATACCAGATCCAGCCGCCGATCTGAATCACGAGCGCCATGCCCTGGATCCATGGACGACTGATGAAGATCGCGGCCACGCCCGTCGCCAAGGTCATCGGAACGATGACAAGATTCTGCGCCGGCCATTGTGAGGCGCTGGAAGTTTCGCCGAGCATGGCATTAGTGATCACCGTGACCACGCCAAGAATTGTGTAGGCGATGAGGTATTTTCGACCTTCCTGGCGATGAAACTCTTGTAAGTTGATTTCGCCCTTTTCCGGGATGCGCGGCGAGACGAGGCGCGCTTGTAGGTAGATGCCTGCCGCCATCGAGAAATAGAACGCGATCGACCCGATATCCCAGATTTTCAACGTGTGCAGATCCCACAGGCCGATCCACCACGCACATGTAAAGAGCAATGCAGCCAACATCCAGCCGGCGTTGAACCAGGAGAGCTGAACCCGCTTCGACGCGATGATGATTTCTCCCGCCGTCGAGAGCAGGTGCGTGACCGCCGCCGCATACACGAACGAGAACAGGATCAGGATGAAATCGTACGCGTGCATCGCCGCTCCCCCGGTGCCGCAAGCTTACGCCGAAGCGCGATAGGTTCACCGAGTCGGCGCGCTACGTCGTAGTCAAGGCACCGCCCGGCAGGCTGGGTCCCACGTCAGTCCCCGTTCCGGTCACTTCCCGCGCGCTGCGTAGTACGCCGCGATCTTCGGGTGGTTCTTGACCCGCTCCAGGTGCTTCGCCAGGAGCGGCGCGTGCTGGTCCACGATGTCGGCAGGAATATGGTCCAGCGCTCCGGACTTGAGCCAGCGCACCCACAGGAAGCACTTGATATCGGCGACGGTCAGGCGCTTGTCGACGAACCACTCGCCACCGCCCGCCTTGAGCCGGGCCTCGATCTGCTGGAGGAAACGCGGGATGGGACCCGCCGTCAGCGCCTCGCGCGCCTTCTTCTTGGCTTCGCCTTCGAGCGCCATGGTGTTGCCGATCCTGGTGGAGACGTCCTCGACCGCGTCCATCACTTCGTCGACCAACGCCGCCTGCCAGTCGTCCTTCGGGTACAGGCCGGCAAGCTTGCCGAGGTAACGGTTGATGGTGTTGGACTGTGTGATCACCCTGCCGTCCACTTCCAGCACCGGCATTGCCTGGAACGGCGTCTTGTCGCGCAGCGCGGGCCAGTCCTTGCCCGCAATGCGCTTGTCCTCGAACGCGATGCCGCCAAGGTGCATCACCAGACGCGCGGCCTCGCCGCGGCCGCCGTCGAAGTCAAAGTAGCTCAGGATAAGTTTGGGCATGGGTCTTCCTCGGGTGTACCTGGCAGGACACGGGCGCATGAAATGATAGCGCGTGCCGGCGGGGAGACCATGGTGATATTCGCTCCCCGACCCCGGTCTCTTCACCATACAGCCTTCGCGGCTAGAGGCACGCCATGCAGAAGTTCGCCAAGGATCCCGCAGCCATCGCCAAGCTCTCCCCCGAGCAGCACCGCGTGACGCAGCTGTCCGGCACGGAAATGCCGGGGACGGGCGCCTACCTGCACAACAAAGAGCCCGGTATCTACGTTGACGTTGTCTCGGGCGAACCGCTGTTTGCGTCCACCGACAAATACGAGTCCGGGTGCGGCTGGCCGAGCTTTACCAAGCCGATCGAGTCGGCCAACGTCAAGGAGCTGTCGGACGAGTCGCACGGCATGGTCCGGACGGAAGTGCGCTCGGCGCACGGCGACAGCCATCTCGGTCACGTGTTCACCGACGGGCCGCGCGATCGCGGCGGCCTGCGCTACTGCATCAATTCAGCCTCGCTGCGATTAATCCATCGCGATGACATGGAGGCTGAGGGCTACGGGGCATACCTTAACCAGGTGGGAGGCAAGCCATGACTGAGGAACGCGCAATACTGGCCGGCGGATGCTTCTGGGGCGTGCAGGATCTCTTCCGCAAGTATCCCGGCGTGATTTCGACCCGGGTCGGGTACTCGGGTGGCAAGACGCCGAATGCGACGTACCGGAACCACGGGGCGCACGCCGAGGCGGTCGAGATCCTGTTCGATCCCGCGAAGATCAGTTTTCGGCAGATCCTCGAGTTCTTCTTCCAGATTCACGACCCCACGACGCGCAATCGCCAGGGCAACGACATCGGCACGAGCTACCGGTCGGCCATCTTCTACACGACCGACGAGCAGCGCCGCGTCACCGAGGACACGATTGCGGACGTCGACGCCTCCGGGCTATGGCCCGGCAAGGTCGTGACCGAGGTCGCGCCAGCCGGGGACTTCTGGGAAGCCGAGCCGGAGCATCAGGATTATCTTCTGCGGAATCCTTTCGGATATACCTGCCATTTCGTCCGCCCGGATTGGACGCTGCCGAGGCGCAAGGGCAGTCAAGCGGGAGCAGCGTCGGGGGCGGGGTGACGGATCGCTACTCGTCCGATGTCCGGAGTATGGCACGCCAG
>Ga0214473_10002309_pt1 | contig 23495 bp, 9 predicted proteins | sample RVTome_7_FD_203509 | JGI IMG/M metagenome (GOLD analysis project Ga0214473, IMG submission 203509) | Soil microbial communities from uranium-contaminated site in the Upper Colorado River Basin, Wyoming, United States - RVT98D197 | ecosystem: Environmental > Terrestrial > Soil > Contaminated >... | reverse complement strand
TTGCCCGCCAGCGCAAGCGAGCTCGAGTCGATCGCTTCGAGGCTCCGTATCACCCGGCCAATCACTCGCTCGGCTTCGGCGTACCGTCCCTGGCGCGAGTACACGACCCCGAGGTCTCTGGCCGCGGCGAGGCCGCTGGCGGAATCGCCCAGGCCCAGGTCCTGGAATGCGCTCAAAGCGCGCGTGAACAACGATTCGGCCTCGCCATAGCTGGCCTCCTCCAGGCGAACCAGTCCCAACGCCACGCGGGTGTGGGCCACGTCGACGTGCCGCTCGCCCAGCCCCGCAGTCCGCAGGGCGAGCGACCGCTTCAGGATGTCGCCGGCCGGCTCGTACAGGGCCAAGCCGGTGTACGCGTAGCCCATCTCGAGGAGGAGGCGGCCGCGCACCAGCGGATCCATGGTGGTATCGGTCTCGATCTCGCGGGCGCCCTTGTCCAGCAGTTCGCGCGCGGTGACCGCCGTGCCCCGGCCCGAGGCCGGGTCCGACACGCTAAACAAGTTGACCAGGAAATCCGATACGCTGCGCGAGACGCTCGCCTGACGCTGGGCCTCTCGCTCGGCACGCCGCGCGCGCACCATCAGCATCGACGTAGTGCCCAGCCCCAGGAACAGACCGACCGCGGCCACCGCGCCGACCGAAACGCCGAGGCGGTGCCGCCGAACGAACTTCCGCATTCGGTAGCCCGCGCTGGGCGGCCGGGCGGCCACCGGCTCGTCCGCGATATAGTGCGCGATATCCCGGCTCAGCTCCCGGACCGTCTGATAGCGCCGCTCCCGATCCCGTTCGACCGCCGTCATGACGATCCAGTCGAGATCGCCGGCCAAGGTCTTCAGGAGCGTATGCGGCTCGATCCCGCGCGCCGCCGCCACGGCCGCGCCGGATGGCCCCAGACTCCGGTAGCGCGCACTGGGGGTGGGCGGCTCGCTGTCCCGGATCATGGCGGCCGGGTCGGGCGCGGATTCGAGGGCCTCCGAGTCCAGTGGGAGCGCCCCGGCAAGCAACTCGTACAGGATGACGCCCAGGGCGTACACATCGGCCCGCGTATCCACGTCGGCCGACGCCGTCCCCGCCTGCTCCGGGCTGATGTATTGCGGCGTGCCGAGGATCTGCCCTACTGACGTCGCCAGCGGGCGCTCGGTCAGGCGCCGGCCGCCGACGGCCTTCGCCACGCCGAAGTCGATCACCTTGGGCCAGGACCGCTCGAGCTCGTCGCGCGCCACCAGGACGTTGTCGGGCTTGAGATCGCGATGCACGATCCCTTTCTGATGAGCATGAGCCACCGCGTCGCAGACCTGCAAGAACAGCGTGAGGCGTGCCGCGACGGTGAGGCGGTGCGCGTCGGCATACTCGGTGAGCGGCACCCCGTCCACCAGCTCCATCACGAAATAGGGGCGGCCGGTGGGCGTGGAGCCGGCGTCGAAGACCTTGGCGATGCCCTGATGGTCCAAAAGCGCGAGCGCCTGGCGTTCGGCCTCGAACCGGGCCACCACCTCGCGGGTGTCCATTCCCAGCTTGATCAGCTTGAGCGCGACGAGCCGTCGCACCGGCGTGAGCTGCTCGGCGCGGTAGACGACGCCCATGCCGCCTTCACCGCGGACGCCCAGCAGGCGATACGGGCCGATCCGGTCCCGGGCGCTCGGACCGTCCGCGGGCGCTTCGGCCAGGGGCAGGGCCTCGAGGGCGCCGAGCAGCGCGCTCGCGCTTTCCCAGCGGTCGGCGGGGCAAGGCGTCAGGCAGCGCGTCACGATCTGGATGAGCGCGGGAGGCGCGTCGGGACGCGCCATCGTCACGCGGGCCGGTCCCTCCCGCTCAACGGCCGCCGGGCCACCGGGTGGCGGAGCGACGGACGGGGCCCGGCCGGTCAGCAACTCGACCGCCAACACCCCGACCCCGTAGACATCGGTCCGGTGGTCTCGCTCCGCTACTCCCCCCCCCAGCTCGGGCGCCCGGTAGTCGGATGGGCCGAGCAGCCGCCGGAAGGCGGTGGCGCCGCCCGCCGCCGACCGTTCCAGCGCCGGCCCGACACCGGTCCCGGCGAGCAGCACCTCCGAGTCGGCGAGCCGCACGTGGCCGGATTCCAGGTCACCGTGCAGCACGCCGCGTCCGTGGGCCACGACCAGTCCACCCACGACGGCGCGCAGTATGCGGACGGCCTCTCCGATCGGGGCCGGCCCGTGGGCATAGAGCTTGTCCTTGACGGTGACGCCCTCGATGTGCGCGGCCGCGTAGTACAGCGTGTCCCCCACCCGTCCGGCGTCCAGGAGCGGTATGAGGTGACGCGAGTTCAGGGCGGCCACCTCCCGGAGCGCCTCGAGCAGACGGACCGCATCCACCCCCGCCGCCACGGTGTCGTGCAGCACATGAAGCTGCACCCAGCGGTCGCCGGCCGGGTCGTGGGCGACATACGTCACTTCGAGCCCGTCACGGCGAAGCTCGCGCGACAGCACATACCGCGCCGGGGGGGCGCTGCGCAGCGGTGAAGAAACGGACATTACCGGACGACGCGAGAGGGGAGCGACGATACTAACGGCCGCCGCGTCATGCGCAAGCCGCGGATGCCCCCCCGCCCCCGGGCGTGGACGCCATCGCGGCCGGGGTTCGCTCGCCTGCGCTACGCGCCCGGCTCCATGCCAAGCCCATTGTCCAGAAAGGTACGGGCGTCGTCGATCGTGGCCCGGGGTCGCCGTTCGAGCAGGCGCGCGATCATCCCGGTAACGACCGGCGCCGCGTAGCTGCTCCCGCGCACGGACCGCCGGGCGCCATCGCACCACCGAACGTCGGCGTGGGCGCCGGCGGCCACGACTTCGATCCGCCGGCCGGGAACGATCCGCACCAGGCCATCCGCAGTTCGGACGGTCCCGGTCACGCTGATGACGTTGTCGAAGGCGGCGGGCAGGGAGCACCGCGCGCCCGCCGGATGCGCGGCGACGATGATGCCGCCAGCGCGCCGAAAGCGTTCGCACGCGGCGTACAGCGGCACCGCCTCGTCCATGCGCCAGGTGCCGACGCTCAGGTTTGCCAGCCGGAGCCCCGCCGCCCGCACCCAGTCGAGGGCCGCCACGAGCGTGCCCACCGAGGTCTCGAGACGAGTGCCGAATACCCGTACCGGGACGATGGCGGCCGTGGGCGCGATTCGCAGCACGAGATCGGCGCAGGCCGTACCGTGACCCAGGCGATCGTCGTCATCCTCGGAAACCGCCACCCGCAGGTCGTCGTCGGGGGCTACGAGGCCGATGCCGCGCCGCACGCGCCGGTCCGGCGCGCGCCGCGACCAGCCGCTGTCCACCACGGCCACGACGACGGCGGCGTCGGTGGTTTCCACCATGGTCGGCGCACTCATCCGATGGTCTCGCGCAGGTAGCCCCACAGCAGGCGAAACGCATTGCCCGACCGCGTGACGATCTTACCCTCGACCGAGTACCCCCGCCTGAGCCGGTTGACTCCCACGTGGAGAAGCTGCTCCGGCACCAGCGAGACCACGACGCGGTAGGCACCCGGGACGTCGGGCGCCGGCTGCGGCGCGATGTCGACCACGCTACCGTCGACGCGCCGGTCCGCATCGCGCCGGAAGGCTTGAATCGCGACCCGCACCGAGTCCCCCACCGCGACGCGGTGGACATCCGCTTCGCTCACCCGGAGCGTGACTCGCCAGGCCGAGGTGTCACTCTGTTCGAGCAGCACGTCGCCCGGAGCGAGCCGGAGGCCGACCATCCGGTGCAGGTCCTCCGTCAGCACCACGCCACCGCTCGGCGCCACGATCGTCAAACGGGTGATCCGCTCGCGCGCGGCGGCGACCTGCTGATCGAGCAGCGCGAGTTCCGCGCGCAGTCGGCGATGATCCAGCTCGGCCAGCCTGAGGGCGTCCTCGGCCCCTCGCGCGCCACGGTATTCGGCCTCGGCGATCTGGACATTCGCCACCGCCAGATCGAGCGTGACGCTTGCTCCCGGCCGGTAGTCCGCGAGGAAGGCCGACGCGTCGGGGGCCATCCCCAGGTCCACCAGCTGCGCGCGGAGCTGGGCCCGGCTCCGGATCCGCGCCGCCTCGGCCGCCGCGATGCGATCCTGCTGACGGCGTAGCTCGATCGGGAGGGCAGCCAGAGCCTTTTCGTCGTCGATCACCAGTTGACGGCGACGAGCCTGCAGCGCGCCGAGCGCCTGCCGATCTTCGAACTGGTCCAGTTGCGCGAGTGGCGTGCCGGGGAGCACCGTGTCACCGGTGGTGACGAAGACGGCGGTGACGATGCCGGCCTCGCGGGTCCTGACCGGCAGGACCAGGCCCGGCTCGAGGACACCGCGTCCGGACACGGTCACCTCGACTTCGAGCACCGAGAGAGTGATTCCGGCCGCCACGGCGATCGCAAGCAGGAGCAACAGCGTCCACCACACCGCCCGGCGCACGAAACGGCCGCCGGGGACCGCGTCCTCGGCCGGACTCGGGAGGACAAGATCGAAGCGCCGAGGGACCCCGCGGGGACCCGGCGCCGCGGTGCCGGGCGCGGTCACGGCGCACCCCCGAGCGCCGCCATGGATCCGCGCCGCCCGGCCAAGACCCGCCCCTGGCCCTGGAGCGCCCGATACACATCGCAAGTCGCCATGAGGTCCCCGTGGGTCCCGACGCCGACGATCGTCCCGCGTTCCAGCACCACAATGCGGTCAGCGAGTTCCGCGGTGGCCAGCCGGTGCGTGGCAAGGATGAGCGTCGGACGGGGCAGGCGCCCCAGGAGGGCCTTGATGAGCGCCGCCTCCGTCTCGACATCGAGGTTCGACGTCGCTTCGTCCAGCAAGAGGATTGGCGCGCGGCGAAGGAGGGCGCGCGCGATGGCAATCCGTTGCCGCTGGCCGCCCGAAAGGCTGGCGCCCCACTCGGCAATCGCGGTGTCGTATCCCCCGGGCAGCCCCTGGATCACGTCGTGCAGCTGGCAGGCCTGGACCGCGTCGTCCAACAGGTTGTCATCCACGTCGGCCAGGCCCAGCATGAGGTTCTCCCGGACGGTGCCGCGGATCAGCGCCACTTCCTGCGGAACGACGGCGACCTGGCGCCGGACGTCTGCCAAGGACAGGGACGGGTATGCCCGACCATCGGCGCGGATGAGGCCCCGGTCCGGCTCCTCCAGGCGACTGAGCAGCCGGAAGAGCGATGATTTCCCCGCTCCGCTCGGCCCCACGACGGCCACCATTTCGCCGGGCGCGATCGTCAGATCGATACCCCGCAGTACCGGCTGGTCCGGGACGTAGGCGAACCCAACCCCTTCCAGCGACAGGGCGCCCCGCAGCTCGCACTGGATCGGTTGAACGGGCAGGAAGCTCGGGGCCGGATCCTGTTCGGGCACTTCGTCCAGGTACTCGAACGCGCGACCGAACGTCACCGCGGTCTGCTGGAAGCTCACGAACAGCGAGGCGAACTCGCTGAGCGGGCCGACGAGGTACCCCTGGTAGGCCGTGAACGCGATGTACCCGCCGAGGGTCAGCTCCCCGCGAAGAATGAGAGTCCAGCCGAACCAGGTGAAGAGCGCGTGGCCGCCGGCGCGAATCCCGCCGTTGACGAGCCCCAGGACGGTACCCAGGCCGCCGGCCGAGAGGCGCAGTCCGAGGGCCTGCCGCAATTGCCGGTCGGCCTCGACGCAGGCCCAGCGCTCGGCGGCCAGGCCCTTGAGCATCCGCACCTGGCTCAGTGTTTCGACGTTGAAGGCATGGAGCTCGGCCTGCGCCTCGGCGCTGCGCTTGTGATACCGCCGGAGCAAGCGCCCGAGGCCCACGCCAATGACGGTCGTCAGCGGGAGGGTCACGACCGACAGCAGGGCGAGCCGCCAATTGAGGAGAAACAGCATGGGGGGGACCAGCAGGAGGTAGACGCCGCGCAGCAGTACGGTCTCGAACACCCGGCTGACCGCACCCATCGCACCGTTCAGGTCCTGGAACCGGCTCATGATCTCGCCCACGCGGTGCCGATCGAAGAACCGCACCGGCAGATGCAGCACGTGGTTGAAGAACATCAGCGTCCCGGCCGTACTGAGCTGCGCGCCGACGATCTGGGTGTAGTAACTCCGCACGGCTCCCAGGCCTGCCGAAACGACGCTGATCCCGAGAATGCCCCCGACCAGCACGTGCATCAGCGACACGTCCCGGGTGGGAAACGCCTGGTCGATGAGCAGCTTGGAGATGTAGGGCGTGGCCATGCCGACCAGGCCCGTCGCGAGGCCGATGCCCAGTCCCTTCGCGATCAGCGGCCAGTAGTGCCGAATGAGGACCAGCAGGCGGAGCAAGAGGCGCCAGGCGTCAGCCAACCGGATCACATCCTGGTTGGTCGTTGGTTGCACACCGGCCACGTCACGAACTCCGCGAGCTGGCCCGCATCGGCGACACTTCCGACGACCGGCCTAACAGGCGCAGGAAAGCGCGCAGGTGTGATCCTGGGGCTCGGTCCCGACGCAGGTGTCGAGGCCAGTTCCGCAGAGGTCACCCATCGTGCATGCGTTGCAGGTGTCTTGCGCGCCACACGCATGATGCGCACGCTGCGACCAGTACACCGTGCATCGGAACTTCCTGTTCATGGTCCTCCCATCTTCTGAGAGTACATCGCCCTCTAGAGGGCGGGCGCGCGCCCTAGCATCCATTTGGCAACGCGGTGGGTTCGCAGCCTGACCACTGTCCGGTGTAGCAGTAGTCGGGGGCGTGCGTCGGACCGGTGCACCCGTCCTGGGTGTAGCAGTCCCCTACCGGACTGGTCGCGGTACACGGATCCCACGACGGGTCCTCGGTCTCCACGCACGGGCAGACATCCGGGGCGCTTGCGAGGCCAAAGGCGGTGCCGGTTCCACTACTGATATCCGGAGTCGTGTGAAACGATTCGACCTGTAGGTCGTCGAGGTTCAGCTTCAGCTTGCCGTTCATGAGTTTGCTCCTTTGGGGAATGCGGCTGCCTGAGACAGGGTTCGAGAAACACTCCTGATCCAGCCTCCTTTCGGGGAGTCACGAGACGATTCGGAATGGACACGGTCCGCGTGCGATCGGACGCACTCGACGATCCCGACGTCGTACAGTTCCTGTACCTGCCCTCGGACCCGTCGCTCGACCTCCGCCCACGCGACACCGCCATCGGGTACCCACGACGCGCTCACCCGGCGAACCGCTTCAGCCAGCGTCGTGGGGTCTCGGAACGCGCGGAGCACCCGGTCGGAGAATCCCTGGAGGCGGCGAAGCGTGACGCGGTTGTGGCTCCGGAACACGAGGTAGCGAACGCGACGCGTCGCGGGGGCCGCGGGCCGCCGCGCTGGCGGCTGGGCGAGCCAGGTTTCCCAGTCGTGAGCCACCGCGACGACCCTGGCGTCGGGCGTGAGGGCGAGCGGCAGGTCGCTCGGCACCGTGGTCGCATCAGGCGGGCGGGCCAGCATGCGGAGCCGCGGGGCCGTGAAGTCCGTGATGGCGCAGGCCAACGCAAAGGCCGCTTCGTCCAGCACGGCGGCGTCGGCCAGCAGGCGCCGGCGGCGCGGATCCGGCTCCCGGTCCGCGGCCCGGCGCAGTTGCTCGAACGCGTGTTGGATCTCGGAGAGTCCGTCGGCGGTTGGCGGATTCATCACCGCGCTGGTGCCGCCGAGGCCTTCCAGAGCCGCAAGGGTCCTTCCCAGGTACGCGGTGACGTACCGGTGCCGGGCCGCAGCCTCGCCCTCACGCCCAGTCTCCGGAGCCGGGGACTCACGCGGCGACGCAGGGAGCAGCACCGACGGGACCCTGCCATCGTGGAGCCGCAACAGTAGGTGCCCGATGCCCGCCTCGCCCAGCATCAAGCTCGGGTCCGGCGCTGCCTGCGTGGTACCGCCCGGCCAAGCGACGTCCCTTCTCCCAAACCGTTCAATCCCGGCGCTCATGAGGTCCTCGGCGGTCTCCCGAAGTCCGGGCTCCGCGAGGGCCTCCGAGGCCAGGACGAGCGTCTCACAGTTCCCGGCGATGCCGTGACACAATGAGTAGTTCGCCCAACTCTCGCTGAGGGACCGCGCAGTCGATCCCACCGCCACGGTCAGCTCATCGCGATAGACCGCGTCGCCGAAGACCTGGTAGGCGCGCAACCGGCTGTTCCCGATCCCGGGCGCGCCGTGACACCAGGCCGTCATGTAGGAAACGCGGAATGGGGCGGGATTGCCGCCTCGCCGGAGCCGCTCGACCAGCTCCGGCATTCGGCCCTCATAGCCGTAGCGGGATAGGGCGGCATTGCGGAGATCCGGCCAGTTCGCCTCGGTCGGGTCGAAGAACTGCCGCTCGTACAGGAGCGCTTGCTGGGCCGCGTAGCGGAACTCGGACAGGCCGCAGTGATGATAGAGCTCCGTGAACGCGTGCCCGATCCCGGAGGCCCCGTGCGCGTAACCGGTGAGGTTCCGCACGGCGGCGCTCGTGCTCCCGCCCCAGGACCATCCCACGGGTTCGAGGCGCGCCGAACGGATCAGGTGCCGACCGTACTCCTTGGCGATGTCGACCAGGTGATCTGCCTCGAGCCAGGTGGCGAGCTGGAGCAGCGCCGGGATGGCGCCCGCCGCGCCACCGATGACGTCGTGGACTCGATCGTCCCGCTCGGCCCCGGCCACATCCGCCAGGAGATCACGTGCGGCGGCCGTCAACGCTTCGGTGCCGACGATGGCTCCCACGCGCGCCGCCGACCAGGCGATCCCGATCCGACCACCGTGCAAGCTGATCGCGCTCACGCCGACATCGCGCGCCCGGCGCACCGCGTGTCGCAGCGCGCCGATCGCGGTCCGGCGGACGTCCGGGTCCCCGCCGACGCACGCCAGCTCCGCCAGGAAGAGCCCGATCCCCGCTGTCCCCTGGTAGAGCCCGGCTCCCGCGATCTCCCCCTTCGCCACCCGCTCGGCCCGGCGCGCGGGATCCGGCACCATGACGATCCAGGTACACTGATCCCCGTCCCACCGGGCCTGCCGCACCAGCCGGCGTCCGATACGGCTCGCGGCTTCGAGAAAGGGCGCCGTGCCCACGAAGGCTCCCATCATGACACCATACTCACGGGCTCCGTGAGAGCTGACGCGATGACGGTGGCCAGGTAGGCCTCGTGGGGAATCCCCACGCCGACACGGTTGTTCATCATGTGCAGGTAACTCGGGACGATCCGTCGCATCGCTGAGTGTCGTCCCGGGCTCCCGTCCGGCAGCGCCAGCCGTCCGGCCCGCGCCAGGCCCTCGAACGCGACCCGCAACTCACGCAGGTGGGCCACCCAAGGATCGAGCGCGGCGGATAGCGACTCCGCGCGGCAGAGACGGCCCCAGCACTCCTCGACGTACGGATGCACGCGGGATGCTTGGCGCTCATAGCCCTCGGCGAACGCCGCCCGAAGTGTGGCATGCGCATCGTCACGGCGAGCGATGACGCCCAGGTACCGCGTGCCATACTCCCGAACAAATGCGGCGGCCTCCATGCGGTCGCGGCAGAACGCATGGGCCATGGCCAAGGTCGTGAACAAGGACTGGGCGAAGCGGGCGCGCTGATCACCGGGCCGCATCCCGCCCAAGAGCACGATGGCCGCGTCGCTGGACGCTTCGAAGCACCGCTCGGCGAGCGCTACCCCGTCGGGACCCCCGTAGCGTTCGTACTCGGGAGCATAGGGGGCCATCCGGGGCGTCACCCCACCGGGTAGCGCGAACGCCCGGCAGGTCCGGACGACCAGGGGAAGGACTTCACCGACCAGCACGTCGCGGCGTCCCAGAAAGCGCAGCCGGATGTGGGGGCCGCCCTCCCCATACCGGACGAAGAAGTACCGCTCGGCGAGGCAGCGTCCGCGCACCGCCACGACCAGGGGCGCGACCAGTTCGACCAGCACGCGGTCGCACGTGCCGCCGTAGATCCACCCATCAAAGGACAGGTGGACCCCAAGCCATTCCCGATCGCTACTCGACGAGGGCATAGCGCTCCCCCGGCGGGGCCAGGTCGAGGTCGAACGCCGGACGGGGCTCGGCCTCGTCGATCTGGAGGATGAACTCGGTGGCCCAACTCGCCCCGTCGCTTCGGGCTTGCTCCGCTTCGTCCGGCAAACACTCTTCGAGCACCGCCGTGAACCGGGGAAGCGTTGCGGGCAAACGGGCGAACAGGCCCACCAGCAAGGGGTTGGCGAAATCGATGAACTGCGGCTTCACGAAGTCGCGGGACGGGAACGTCCGGGGAGCGGGCGGCGCCCGGTCCTCTGGCGGCCCCGGGGTCTCCTCCCCCTGGTGCGCCGGCTTGGACGACGCGGCCGGCTTGGGCGGGGGCCCCGGCAGAATCCGCGCGTACACCCGCTCCGGGATTCCGTGCGCACGGCGCCATCGATCGAGCATCAGGAGGATCGGCCCGGCGCTGTCCCCGGCACCGGGGCGTGGGAAGAGCGCGCCGGGAACGACCCATGTGCGGCGGGTCAGCACGAGATGTTCCCCGAACACGATTCGGGGACGGTACCCCACGGCCGGATTCTCTTCGGGACCGGCGAGCCCCGGCTGCGGCAGACCATAGGTGACCGGCGGACCGAAGTGCGACAGCAGCTGGTACAGCGGCGGTCGCAGGCGCGGATTGAGAAAGCCCAGGTCGACGGGAATCACGGTCGTGCCCGTCGGGCGGTGCACCAACTCGAGCGTATCCGGATCGTCCGGATCACGCCGTACGTCGAGATCGGCGCAGGTAAGCTGCGTGTCCTGAGTGCCTGCCTCGCCCGTGGGATAGCTGATCTCCCAGTCGAGTAGCGGCGGGTGCAAGTTGGCGTTGAACGCCGCATCGCCGCCGATTTCCGCGAGGTAGGCCCGGGTCAATGCCCGATTGTCGCTGCGAACCCGGGCGCTCAAGCCCTCGGGCAGCATGTAGAGGAAGCGGGAGAAGTACTTGCCGTAGCCCGCCAGCTGGCGGCCGCCGGGCAGCAGCAGCCGCGGCCCGTCCGGCCCGGCCACCACCTGCGCAAACAGCGACAGCGAGCGGCACCGCGCGGGACGCGGCGGCAGGTCGAGAGCGGCGGCGAGCGCGGTCGGCGATATCGAGATCTCCGTCGCGCCCGGCTCGGCCCGGATCCGATGACCCACCAGCTCGCGGACCCGGGTCTGCGAGGCCTGGATCCGCGAGACCAGTGCGAGGCCGAACGGGTTGGCCAGATCGTAGCTCTCGGGTGGTTCCTCGCCCTCTTCCTCATGCGCCGGCCAGCCGCCGGCACGCCGCTGGCGTTCGAGGTGGCCCTTGAAGTGCTCGCGGTAGTAGTCCTCGTAGAACCGGAGCAGCGGGATGCCGTCCCCGGTCGCTCCGTAGTAGTCGTCGAAGAATCGCCGCATATTCGCCTGCTCTCCACGCGGCCACGCCGCCGGGGCGGTCACGCGGACGAACTCCAGCAGGTCGCGCACCGCGGCCGCCGTCGCCGGGTCCAGCTCGAGGACGCAGGAGGCGTCGGCGGTCGCGTCTTCGTACAAAAGCGGTTTGCGTCCAAGGGACCCCCGGATCGCCATGGCCTCGAACGCTGCCGCCAAACGATCTCCGCCCTGCTTCAGCAGCTCCGTCCGTTGCCCCACCGGCGCCACGGCAAAAGCGCTCGCCAGCGCGCGGAGCTCCGCCAGAATCCCCGCGACCTGCGTAGCGTGGTCGTCTTCGATCCGCGCGAGCAGCGCCCGCAGGGGGAGGTCCCAATCCGCATCCTGCTCGCGAATCCCGGGCCGGAATCGCAGGAAGCCCACCTGAAGCAGGCGATCGATGTACTCGACAATCTCCTCGCGGCTGGCCTCGAGCTGGGGATGGCCCGCCAGACTCTCGACGAGATCGGCCACCGTCCCGCCGGCCTCCCGGGTAAGGATGCCGGTGATGAGGTCGAGGACGACGTGGCGCTCCATGCGCTGGAAGACCTCGTGGCCACCCCCAGCGATGAGAAACCGGAAGCGCGCACCCTGCTGTTCCACCGTTGGATTCAACTCGACCGGCATCCCCTGTCGCACGGCCGGTCGTTGTTTGAGATGCCCCATGAGCAGGGCGTACAGCGCCTTGTTGAGCCGAACGTGCGAACGCTTGACGCGTGGGTTCCCGTTGAGCCGGACGGTGGGGCCACCGTTGGGGGCGGCGAATCGACCGGGAATGACCGCGCAGAAGGTACCGAACGGGGTCGCCTTCATCGCTGCCCGACTGGCGTAGCGGAGCAACCCGCGCTCAACGTGCTCCTCTCGCGCGTTGGCGTGCCGGTCGTCACATGCGAAGTACGCCGGGAGCTGCGAGAACAGCGACCGGCTGGACAGCAAGAGGCCCTTCTGGAAGTCGGGATCCTGCAGAAGGGCCTTGAACCGCCGCCGCACCTGCGCGGTCTCCTCCGCACAGGTTTCGCACACGCCGGCCTCGCAACACGAACGGCGGGCCAGCAGGGATTCGAAAGCGTCGAGCTCGGCGTCGAGTTCCGGCGCGATCACCAACCCTTCGCGCGTTCCGACCTTGAAGCCCCGCAGATTGAAGACATCACGCTTGAGCCGCAGCAGCCGGCGTCGCCGCTCTCCGTCCGTCTCGCCTCCGACGGCTGCGTGGAGCCGGTCTACCAACGGCTGCCGTCGCGACTCCAGTTCGCGGTCCAGGGCGCCGATCTCGTCAAGCAGACTCCGCGCCGCCGTCAGCCGCAGCGCGGCGAACGCGCTCGCCGGCAAGCCGGAGACTCGGCACACGAAGTCGGACCGGAGACCGATGCCAGCGTCGCCCACGATGCTCCTCCCCGAGGACCCCTCGCCGTGCGGACGCACCGCGAGATGAGCCCGGACGTGGCAACAGGCGTGCCCGAGTCGAGGGCAGAGCCGCGCGCTGCTAAGTGGCCGGTTGGAGCGTCGTTGCGAGTCCGCGGCGGGTTCCGGCACGCGGCGTCACCGACGGTCGGTCGTCGCCCCCGCCGAATCAGCGCCGAGGCGTCGGCGCTCGTCCCAGGGCGCCCCGCGCAGCCTGGATTGCAGGGTAGTGCGCTTGAGTCCGAGGAGCTGGGCGGCTGCCGTGACGTTGCCGTGTGTTCGATCGAGCGCGGCCGCGACGTGCTGCCGCTCGAGGTCCCGCAGCGACAGGAACCGATCATGCGGGCCGTGGGTGGGCGCGTCGGTCCGACCGCCATGCGCCGCCAAACGTTCGAGTCGCCGCTCGTCGTCGATGCAGTCCTGTACCACGTCGGCAGACACGTTTCCAACGCCAGCGAGCACGGCAGCGCGGTCGAGCACATTGTAGAGCTGGCGCACGTTGCCCGGCCAGGCGTAGGCAAGCAGCGCCTCCCATCCGGCGCGACACAGCGACCGGCCGGTGGCAGCGAGACGCGCGTCGGCGATGCACAGGAGGTCCGGTGCCCGTTCACGGAGGGGCGGCAGTTCGATCACGCAGGCAGCGAGGCGGTCGCGGAGATCCGGCCGGAGCCGGGGTAGCGCTTCGGGCTGGCTGGTGGCGTAGAGGTGGAGGCTCGCTCCGGTTCCATCCCGGATCGAGACCGGCTGGTCACTGCCAACGGGGTAGAACTCGTGCTCCTCTACCGCATGGAGCAGCTTGGGCTGAACCTGAGGCGGGAACTCCGCCACGTCATCGAGCAGCAGACCTCCGTGGCGCCGATGGGCGGCCACCAGCACGCCGTCGCGGTCGGCGTGGGCCCCGGTAAAGGCCCCCCTTCGGTGCCCGAACAGGGCCGATTCCGCCAGTGACTCCGGTACGGCAGCGCAGTTGATGGCGAAGAAGTCCGCCGTTGCGCCCCCACGGGCAGCATGGGCCACCCGCGCCACAAGTCCCTTCCCCGTGCCGCGCTCCCCCAGGATTAGCATCGGCAGTCTGGTGGAAGCGAACTGACGGATCAATCCGTGCACCCGTTGCATGGCGAGCGTGGCGCCAATCAGGGCATGCGGGGCGCGACCAGAGTCCAGAACCGCGCGATCGGCAACGAGGTCGGCCACGCGCCGAACCGCGTAGTGCACGGCCTCCGCGCGTGCACCGCTCTCAATCGGGAGGCCCGCCACGCGCAGCTCACCCCCGGCGGGCCCGCCGAGAACGAGTCGGGTCAGGTCTGCCGGCCGCCTCGACCGCGACCTCGCGCCGCGCGTGGACGGCACGCTGCCCCTCGCCAATTCCACCTCGACGTACGTCAGGCCGCAGCGCTCCAAGAGAAAGCGGGCCGCGGCGTCGCAGGCCGCGCCGGGACTGGCTCCAACCATGGAGACCGCCAGCGCCCGCAATGCGGTGTGCCACTGGCATACGCCGTCGGCTTCAAGGACCGGCATCGCCTGATCCTCGGGGGGGGCATCCCTCCCATCTTGCTCGGACCGATGGTCGCATGTACCCTGCAGGTCAGCCATAAACGGTACTGTAGTATATGTTAACGGTAATACTAACATCTGCTAACGCTATGAGGGAAGATGGGGTTGGCTAGCGGGAACTGGCAAGTAGCCCGGAACATAGGAGACCGGATCCGACGCTTGCGGGAACTGCTCGGCCGGGAGCCGTCCAAGCCGTTGTCACAGGATGACTTAGGAAAGCGAGCCGGCGTCCGAGGCTCTCAGGTGTCCCAATGGGAGCGGGGAGTGCAAAGACCCTCACGAAGCCGGCTCGAGCGGTGGGCCGAGCGGGAGGGATGGCCAGTAGCGGTGTTTTCCGAGCAGGGCCCACCGCCAGACGAGATCGTCCCCCCGGCTCCTCCGGAGGCGCGCGAGGCGTCCGGCCCAGATGCTCTGCTCGCGCAGTTCTACCAGATGATGGCTGATTCCGCGACGCAGGGTAGACCGTTTCCACCGGAGCTCGCCCACCTGATGCATGCGATGCATCGCCTGGCCACTGGCCGCCGCCCGGACGTCCCGGGCTGGTAGCCGCCGCGTCGCGCGAGGACGTGCGCCCGGTCCCGCCACGCCACGAGCCGGCCAGGGGTCACCCCAGCCGGCTCGTGAGACTACGCCGAAGAGGAGTCTGCCCTACTCCGCCTCCAGCTCGACCTCGCTCCCCACGGGCGTCGCCAGGAACGGACTCGGCACCCCGCCCTCCTCCTGCTCGGGGGGCGGCGGGGGCGGCGGCTCGAATCCCGGCGGGGGCTCGATGTCGATCTCCGAGTATCGGTAGATCCCCGTCCCGGCCGGGATCAGGTGGCCGATAATGATGTTCTCCTTCAAGCCCAGGAGGTCGTCCTTGGCCCCGCGCATGGCCGCGTCGGTCAGCACCCGGGTGGTCTCCTGGAAGGAGGCCGCCGAGATGAAGGACTGCGTGGTCAGCGACGCCTTGGTGATCCCCAGGAGCAGCGGCTCGCTGGTGGCCGGCGTGCCGCCCTTCTTCCGCACCCGTTCGTTCCGCTCGCGGAAGATGAGCTTGTCGACGTGCTCCCCTTCCAGGAAGTCGGTGTCGCCCGGATCCACCACGCGCACCTTCTGCAGCATCTGGCGCACGATCACGCCGATGTGCTTGTCGTTGATCTTGACGCCCTGGAGGCGGTACACCTCCTGGATCTCGTTCATCAGGTATTCCTGCACCGCCCGCGGGCCCTTGATCCGGAGAATGTCGTGCGGGTTCACCGGGCCCTCGGTCAGGCGGTCGCCGGCCCGCACCCGGTCGCCCTCGTGCACCCGGAGGTGCTTGCCGGCGGGGACTTCGTACAGCTGGGGCTCGCCCTGGTCGGGATGGACGAAGATCTCGCGCTTCCCCCGCTTGATCTCCCCGAACTTCACCACGCCGTCGATCTCGGAGATGGTGGCCGGATCCTTGGGCCGCCGCGCCTCGAACAGCTCGGCCACCCGCGGGAGGCCGCCGGTGATGTCGCGCGTCTTGTAGGCCTCGCGCGAGATCTTGGCCAGCGTCGAGCCGGCCGGCACTTCCTGGCCGTCCTCGACCGTGAGCTGCGCACCTTCCGGGATGACGTAGTCCCGGATCTTCTTCTCCTTGCCCCCCTTGGCCTGGACCACCTCGATGTGGGGGTGGAGCCGCTTGTCCCGGTCCTCGACGATCACCCGCTGGCGGAGGCCCGTGATCTCGTCCAGCTCCTCGCGCACCGTCTCGTCTTCCACGATGTCCACGAAGCGCACCGTCCCCGACACGTCCGTCATGATGGGGTTGGTGTACGGGTCCCACTCGAACAGCAGGTCGTTCTTCTTCACCAGCTGGCCGTCTTCCACCGCCAGCTGGGCGCCCAACGGTACCTGGAAGCGGGAGCGCACCTGGCCCTCCCCGTCCTGGAGCACCAGCTCGCCTTCGTAGCCGGTGACGATCCGCTTGCCGTCTTCCGCGCCCACCACCAGGAGCCGCTCGCCGTAGACGATGGTCCCCTCGAGCTTGGAGCGCCGCTCGGTCCGCTCGGCGATGCGGGCCGAGGTGCCGCCGATGTGGAAGGTACGCAGCGTGAGCTGCGTGCCCGGCTCGCCGATGGACTGGGCCGCCAGGATGCCCACCGCCTCGCCCAGGTCCACCATTTCCATGGTGGCCAGGTTCCGGCCGTAGCACATGCGGCAGATCCCGCGCCTGGCCTCGCAGGTGAGCACCGACCGGATGCGCACCGTCTCCAGTCCCGCGTCCTCGATGGCCGCGGCCGTCTCTTCGTCGATGAGCGGCCCGTGCGGATGGCTGGGGCCGGCCAGCAGCTTGGGCTCGCCGTACTCGTCCAGCTCGTGCGGGTCGTACACGTCGTCGGCCGCCACCATGCCCGCGATGCGCTCGCGCAGCGGCTCGATGATGTCCTCGCCCTCCTTGAGCGCCGAGATCTCGAGGCCGAGGATGGTGCCGCAGTCCTCCTCGGTCACGGTGACGTCCTGGGCCACGTCCACCAGGCGGCGGGTGAGGTAGCCGGCGTCCGCCGTCTTGAGCGCCGTGTCCGCCAGGCCCTTCCGCGCGCCGTGGGTGGAGATGAAGTACTCCAGCACCGACAGGCCCTCGCGGAAGTTCGACCGGATCGGGCTCTCGATCACCTCGCCGATGCCGCCGGTGAGCTTCTTCTGGGGCTTGGCCATGAGGCCGCGCATGCCGGCCAGCTGCCGGATCTGGTCCCGGCTCCCGCGGCTCCCGGAATCGAACATCATGAACACCGGGTTGAAGCCGCCGTGCGACTGCGACAGGCCAGAGACCATCGCCTCGGCGATATCCGTGTTGGCGTGGGTCCAGGCGTCGATCACCTTGTTGTACCGCTCGCCGAAGGTGATCTGGCCGGCGCCGTAGGCCCGCTGGAACCGGTCCACCCGGGCCTGGGCCTCCTGCAGGATCTCCACCTTCTCGGGCGGAATCTCGAGATCCTCCACCCCGATGGAGACGCCGCCCCGCGTGGCCTGCGAGAAGCCGAAGTCCTTGAGCCGGTCGAGGAACTGGACCGTGTCGGCCAGCCCGGCCCGCCGGTAGCTCTCGAACACGGTCTCCGAGAGCACGCCCTTGCGCATGCGCTCGTTCTGGAAGCCCAGCTCGAGGAGCAGGGTGCGCGGCAGGATGCTGTTGAACAGCACCCGGCCCGGCGTGGTGCGAATCCACGCGCCGTCCCGGTCAGGGCCGGCGGGGGTCGCGTCCGCCGCCTCGGGCGGCAACAGGAACCAGACCGGCGACTGATACCCCAGGCGGCCGGTGGCCAGCGCCATCTCCACCTCGGCCAGCGAGCCCAGGCGCGGCGCGTTCTTGGACCGCTCGACGAAGTCGGCCGGCGCCTTGGTCACGAAGTAGCAGCCGAGCACCATGTCCTGGCTCGGCTCCGCCACCGGGCGGCCGTCCGACGGCTTCAGGATGTTGTTCGACGAGATCATCAGCACCCGCGCCTCGATCTGCGCCTCGAACGAGAGCGGCACGTGCACCGCCATCTGGTCGCCGTCGAAGTCGGCGTTGAACGCCGCACAGACCAGCGGGTGGATGCGGATGGCCTTGCCTTCCACCAGCACCGGCTCGAAGGCCTGGATGCCCAGCCGGTGCAGCGTGGGGGCGCGGTTCAGGAGCACCGGGTGGTCCTGGATGATCTCTTCCAGGATCTCGTACACCTCCGGGCTCTCCCGCTCGACGATCTTCTTGGCCCGCTTGACCGTCTCGGCGATGCCCTTCTCCACCAGTTTGTGGATGATGAACGGCTTGAACAGCTCGACCGCCATGGTCTTGGGCAGCCCGCACTGGTGCAGCCGGAGCTCCGGGCCCACCACGATGACCGAGCGGCCCGAGTAGTCCACGCGCTTGCCCAGCAGGTTCTGCCGGAACCGGCCCTGCTTGCCCTTGAGCATGTCGGACAGCGACTTGAGCGGCCGCTTGCCGCGTCCGCGGATGGCCTTGGACCGGCGCCCGTTGTCGAACAGCGCGTCCACGGCCTCCTGCAGCATGCGCTTCTCGTTCCGCAGGATCACTTCCGGCGCCCGGTGCTGGATCAGCTTCTGCAGCCGGTTGTTCCGGTTGATGACCCGGCGGTACAGGTCGTTCAGGTCGCTGGTGGCGAAGCGGCCGCCGTCCAGCGGGACCAGGGGCCGGAGATCCGGGGGAATCACCGGCACCACGTCGAGGATCATCCAGGCCGGGTCGTTCCGCCGGTCGCCGTGCTCGCCCGAGTTGCGGAACGCGTCCAGGATCTTGAGCCGCTTGAGCATCTGCTTCTTGCGGTGCTGGCTGGTCTCGGTGGCCACCGCCCCGCGCAGCTCGTCGGCCGTCTTGTCCACGTCCAGGCGCCGGAGCAGCTCGCGCACGGCGGGCGCCCCGATGTCGGCGTGGAACGCCGTGTCCCCCTCGGTCCGGGCCTTGGCCTTGAGCTCGAGGAACTTCTCCTCGTCGAGCAGCTCGCGGACGTGTACGTCCTGTTCACCCGGCTCGATCACCACGTAGTTGGTGTAATAGATCACCCGCTCCAGGTCCTTGAGCGTCAGGTCCAGGAGGTTGCCCATGGGGCTGGGCAGCGTCTTGAAGAACCAGATGTGGGCCACCGGCACCGCCAGCTCGATGTGCCCCATCCGCTCGCGCCGCACCTTGGAGAGCGTGACCTCGACGCCGCAGCGGTCGCAGATGACCCCGCGGTACCGGATCCGCTTGTACTTCCCGCAGTGGCACTCCCAGTCCTTCACCGGCCCGAAGATGCGCTCGCAGAACAGCCCGTCCTTTTCCGGCTTGAACGACCGGTAGTTGATCGTCTCGGGCTTGGTGACCTCACCCCACGACCACCAGTACCGCTGGCCCTGGAGGGCGAACCGCTCGCGCTCCTTGGGATCCCGCGGCCCCCGGATCTCCTCCGGGGAGGCGATCCGGATCTGGATGAAGTCGAAGCTCGAGCCGCGCTGCTCGCGGGTGCTCCGGAAATCGATCATGCGCTACTCCTCGCCGTCCTCGGTGGTGCCCAGCGTGACGCGAAGCCCCAGCGCCTGCAGCTCCTTCACGAGGACGTTGAACGACTCGGGGATGCCGGGTTCCGGCAGATTCTGGCCCTTCACGATCGCCTCGTACACCCGACTCCGGCCGTTGACGTCGTCGGACTTGACCGTGAGCATCTCCTGCAACACGTGCCCGGCGCCGTAGGCCTCGAGCGCCCACACTTCCATCTCGCCAAACCGCTGGCCGCCGAACTGCGCCTTGCCGGCCAGGGGCTGCTGCGTCACCAGGCTGTACGGTCCGATGGACCGCGCGTGGATCTTGTCGTCCACCAGGTGGGAGAGCTTCATCATGTAGATCGAGCCCACGGTCACCTGGGACGCGAACTGCTCGCCGGTCCGGCCGTCCCGCAGCCGGGCCTTGCCCGCGCCGGTGAGTCCGGCCACGGCCAGGAACTCGCGAGCGGCCGATTCGACGTCCGCCTCGCTCTTGGGACCGAGCAGTCTGGCCAGCCCGGGATGCCCGGCCGCCTCGACCGCTTCGGCCGGTGACAGCCCCGCCGCTTTCTCGGCGTCGCGCAGGCCCGCCTTGAGGGCGGCCTTCCCGCCCTTCCCCAGGTCGTCTTCCGCCGCCAGCCGCTCCTCGTGATAGCGGCGCTGGATGTCGGCTTCGCCTCGGAACCGGTCGGCCAGCTCCCGCGCCGCCCCTTCCAGGAAGTCGCGCACCTGACGGAACAGGTCCCGCGTCTCCTGGGACACCGCCCGGCTCCCCAGCACGTCCAGGCGGAAGGACGTGAGGTCGAGCGGCCCGCCGTTCTCCTGCGGCAGCCGCTTCAGGTCATGCAGCACCCGCCGGATGCTGTCGGGGGTGAGGGCCGGCGGACGGGCCGCCACGTGCAGCGCCTCGGCCGCCCACAGGAGCCCGGACAGCCGCAGCAGCACCGCGATCTCGTCCTCGGTGGCGCCCTGGAAGACCGGCGTCTTGGCTTCGAAGCCCAGCACCTGGGCGGCCCACCCGAGGTGGGTCTCCAGCAGCTGGCCCACGTTCATGCGGCTGGGCACGCCCAGCGGATTGAGCACGATGTCCACCGGCTTCCCGTCAGGCAGGAACGGCATGTCCTCTTCCGGCACGATCCGGGCGATGATGCCCTTGTTGCCGTGGCGGCCGGCCATCTTGTCGCCCACCGAGATCTTCCGCTTCTCGGCCAGATACACCTTGACCAGCTGGATCACGCCGGGCGGAAGCTCGTCGGGCTGGAGGATCTTGTCGATCTGATCCTCCGCCTTCTCCTCGATCTTGGCGCGCTCGGCGTTGGCCGCGTCGAGCGCCGCGCGGATCCGCTCGTTCACCGCCTTGCCGGCCACGCGCAAGGTCTTGAGGTCCACCCCGCCGAAATCCGCCTCGGCCAGCACGGCCTTGGTGAGCTTCGTGCCTTCGGGCAGGAACTCCTCCACCGTGCCGTTCCTGAGCATCACGGCGACCTCCTGGCCCTCCAGGATGTCGCGCAGCTCCTCGAACAGCACCGCGCTGATCCGCGCCTTCTCGTCGTTCTCCAGCCGGCGCACCTCGCCGATGCGCTCGCCCCGGTCCTTCTCGACGACCTGATCCTCGATGCGCGAGAAGATCTTCACGTCGATCACGACGCCCGCCATGCCGGGCGGCACCTTGAGCGAAGAGTCCTTCACGTCCTTGGCCTTCTCACCGAAGATCGCGGTGAGCAGCTTCTCCTCGGGAGACAGCTCGGTCTCGCCCTTGGGCGTGATCTTGCCTACGAGGATGTCGCCGGGCGTGACGTGCGCGCCGATCCGGATGATGCCGCGCTCGTCGAGGTCCACGAGCGCCTCTTCCGAGACGTTCGGGATCTCCCGCGTGATCTCCTCCTGGCCCCGCTTGGTGTCGCGCACGTGCAGCTCGAGCTCCTGGATGTGGATCGAGCTGTACACGTCGTCCTTCACCAGGCGCTCCGAGAGCACGATGGCGTCCTCGAAGTTGTGCCCGTACCACGGCATGAACGCCACCACGACGTTGGCCCCCAGCGCCAGCTCGCCCTGCTGGGTCCCGGCGCCGTCCGCGATGATTTGGCCGGCGGCGATCTTCTGACCGGTGCGGATCAGCGGCCGCTGGTTGATGGCCGTGTCCTGGTTGGTGCGCCAGAACTTCTTGAGCCGGTACCGGTCGTGCTGCATCAGCCGGGCGAGCGGCACGTCCGCGCCGCCGCCGCCCGGCCGGCCGGTGTCCACGATGATCTCGTCCGCGGTCACCTTGGACACCACGCCGTCCCGGCGCGCCACTACCACCGCGCCGGAGTCGCGGGCCACCGGCCCCTCCAGCCCGGTGCCCACCAGCGGGGCTTCCGGGAACAGCAGGGGCACCGACTGCCGCTGCATGTTGGAGCCCATCAGGGCGCGGTTGGCGTCGTCGTGCTCCAGGAACGGGATCAGCGCGGCCGCGATGGACACCAGCTGCTCGGGCGCCACGTCCATGAAGTCGATGCGGGCCGGCGCCAGCAGCGGGTAGTCGTCCCGCTTGCGGCAGAGCGCCAGCTCGTTCACGAACTTCCCTTCCGGGTCGAGCGGCGCGTTGGCCTGCGCCACCGCGTACTCCTCTTCTTCCGAGGCGGAGAGCCAGCGCACGTCGGCCAGCACCCGGCCGTCGTGCACCCGGCGATACGGGGTCTCGATGAAGCCCAGGTCGTTCACCCGAGCGTAGGTCGAGAGGCTGGTGATGAGGCCGATGTTGGGGCCTTCCGGCGTCTCGATGGGACACATCCGCCCGTACTGCGAGTAGTGCACGTCGCGGACCTCGAAGCCCGCTCGCTCCCGCGTGAGCCCGCCCGGCCCGAGCGCGGAGAGCCGCCGCTTGTGGGTGAGCTCCGCCAGCGGGTTGGTCTGGTCCATGAACTGCGAGAGCTGCGAGCTTCCGAAGAAGGCCTGGATCACGGCGCTCACCGTGCGCGCGTTGACCAGGTCGTCGAGGGTGATCTTCTCCGGGTCGTTGTTGATGCTCATCCGCTCCTTGATGAGCCGCGCCATGCGCGAGAGCCCGACCGAGAACTGGTTGGCGATGAGCTCGCCCACCGTCCGCACCCGCCGGTTGCCCAGGTGGTCGATGTCGTCCGTGTGCCCCCGTCCCTCCGACAGCTCCAGGAGGTAGCGGATGATGGCCACGAAGTCGTCCTCGGTCAGCACCGTGTGGGTGTCGGGGACCTTGACCTTGAGGCGCTGGTTGATCTTGTACCGGCCCACCCGCCCGAGATCGTAGCGCTTGGGGTTGAAGAACAGGCGCTCGAGCGCCGCCCGCGCCGTGTCCAGGTTGGGCGCTTCGCCCGGCCGGAGCAGCGAATAGATCTGCTCCAGGGCCTCCGCCTCGGACGTGGTCGGGTCCTTGATCAGCGTGTTCTTGATCAGGTTGGACTCGTGCCGCGCCGACGGCAGCAGGACTTCCACCTTGAAGGCGCCGGCCTTGAGCAGCTTCTTGCGCACGGCGTCCGACAGGTCCTTGCCCGCCGCCACCAGCAGCTCGCCGGTCTCCGGATCCGCCACGTCGAAGGCGAGAATCTGCCGGTCTTCGGCCTCGCGGACCGTGGTGGGCCGCTCCTCGTCCCGGAGGTCGGTGGTGGTGTAGCGGGCGAACACCCGCACCTGCTCCACGCCCGCGCGCCGGAGCGCGTTGTACCGCTCGGCCGAGAGCTCGTCGCCCTCGCGGGCCGCGGGATCGCCGCCCGCGGGGTTGGGCACGTCTTCGGCCAGGACCGCGCCGATCACTTCGCGCCGCAGCGCCCGCTCGTCGAGCGCCTGGGTCAGCGGCAGCGTTTTGGTCGCGTAGAACAGCCGCAGGATGTCGCTGTTGCCGCTGTAGCCGAACGCCCGAAGCAGCGCCGTGGCCGGGAACTTCTTCTTCTTGTCGATGTGGACGTACACCACGTCGTGGATGTCCACGGTGAACTCCACCCACGAGCCCCGGAACGGGATGATGCGGGCGCTGTAGAGCCGCTGGCCGTTGGGGTGGATGGTCTCCTCGAACACCACGCCCGGGGAGCGGTGCAGCTGGGACACCACCACCCGCTCGGCGCCGTTGATCACGAACGTGCCCAGCGGCGTGAGGATGGGCAGCTCGCCCAGGTAGACCTCTTTTTCGATGATGTTCTTGGGCCGGCGGCCCCCGCCTTCCAGCTCCTCGAGCACGACCAGCCGGAGCGTCGCCTTGAGGGACGCCGAGTAGGTCATGTCGCGCTCGATGCACTCCTCGACCGTGTACTTGGGCTCACCCAGGGC
>Ga0214473_10002308_pt1 | contig 23501 bp, 20 predicted proteins | sample RVTome_7_FD_203509 | JGI IMG/M metagenome (GOLD analysis project Ga0214473, IMG submission 203509) | Soil microbial communities from uranium-contaminated site in the Upper Colorado River Basin, Wyoming, United States - RVT98D197 | ecosystem: Environmental > Terrestrial > Soil > Contaminated >... | reverse complement strand
AACGGAACTGGCGTGAGACCTGCGCGACAGTGCTCACTCAGCTCCTTCCTCTCCGCCGGTGAGCTCGATGTAGACGTCTTCCAGGCTCGGGAGCGTCACCTCGAGCGTCTCGAGGGTCGATCCGCCGCCGAGCGCCCAACCCGTCAGCTCATGGACGGCCCGGGTGGTGTCGTCGTCCTGGAACCAGTGGCCGCCGTCGCCGGTCGGGGTGTGCTCGGGGGACGCGGCTCTTCCATCAGAGGTCCGGTAGCGGATCCTCGCGCGCATCTGGTCCCGCCCCGCCAACGTGTCCGGCGTCCCCGCCGCCACGATCGCGCCGTGGGAGATGACCGCCACCCGGTTGGCCAGGTACTGGGCCTCGTCCATGAAGTGCGTGGTGAGGAAGACCGTCTTCCCGAGCGCGGTCAGGTTCTTCACGATCTCCCACGCGTTGCGACGCGCGTTGGGGTCGAAGCCCGTCGTGGGTTCGTCCAGGAAGAGCAGCTCCGGATCGCCGGCCAGCGCGATGGCCACATCGAGGCGGCGTTGCTGCCCTCCCGAGAGCTTGTTCACCCGCGTCGTCCGCTTCTCGGCCAGACCGACCAGGTCGACCACCTCATCGATGTCCCGGGGAGCCGGGTAGTAGCCCGAGTAGAGCTCGATGGTCTCGCGCACCGTCAGGAACGGATCGATCCCCGTGGATTGGAGGACGATCCCGATCCGCCGCTTCATAGCTGAACCGCCCTTCGCGGGGTCGAACCCCAGGACGGATGCCTCTCCGGACGTCCTGCGGCGGAAGCCCTCGAGGATCTCCGCCGTCGTGGTCTTGCCGGCGCCGTTCGGGCCTAGGAGGGCGAACACCTCACCGCGTTCCACGTGGAGGTCGATCCCCTTCACGGCCTCGACGTCCCCGTAGGTCTTCCGCAGACCTTGGATCTCGATCACGCGCTCGGTCACGGAACCAACCCTAACCGGTCGGGAATCCGAGCCGCTTGTCCACGACGTTGCGGAGCGGCTCCTCCCGCAGCCACCGACCCAGGTTGTCGTAGAAGACGTTCGCGAAGTCCGCCTCCCAGCCCTCCACGTCGCCGGACATGTGGGGGCACACGATCACGTTCTCCATGTCCCACAGAGGACTGTCGGGCGGGAGCGGCTCCTCCTCGAACACGTCGAGCGCGGCACCCGCGATTGTCCCCTCCCGCAGTGCCTCGATCAACGCCGGCTCATCCACGGTGGCGCCGCGGCCCACGTTCACGAACCGCGCTATCGGCTTCATGGCACCGAACGCCTGCGCGTCGAAGAGATGCCGGGTTCGCGGGGTGAGCGGCAAGGCGTTCACGACGTAGTCGGCCCGGGCGAGCGCCGAGTGGAGGTCCTCACCTGCGCCGATCGTCTCGAAGGCGTCGTCGCCCAGGCGGGCGGTTCGCCCCACGGCGTCGACCCGCATGCCGAGCGCCTCGCGAGCCGCCCGGCCGATCGCCCGCCCGACAGGGCCCGGCCCGACCACGAGGAGCCGCTTGCCCGCCAGGCGCTCCGTGTCCCTGGCCTCCCACACGTGCTCGCGCTGGTCGTCGAACATCCGGCGGAAGTCCTTGGCCATGGCCACCAGGAACCCGACCACCGACTCGGTGATCGGCTGCTCGGCGGCGCCGCGGGCGTTGGTGAGCGGCACGCCGCTCTCCACGAGCGCGGGGAAGAGCACCTTGTTGATGCCCACGTTCACCGCCTGCACCCAGCGGAGCTTGCCGGCGAGCGGCCACGCCGCTTCCAGATCCTCGGGGTCACCCCACCAGGTGTAAACGATCTCGGCCTCCCCGATCTGTGCCAACAACGAGTCGCGGTCGGGCGCGTACCGGAGATCGACCTGTCCCGCGATCACTGCGATCCCGGGAGGCGGATCGTCCGCCGTCGTCCCCATAACAAGCACGACGGGCCGAGCAGAGCTCACAGCGATTCGCGCCCGGAGAACCCCGAACGCTCCTCGTGGTACCAGGCCACCTGATCCTCGCCCAGGCGCCAACAGAGGAACACGCGGCGCCCCTCGACCAGGCCGGGGAAGTCAACCAGCCCCGTCTCGGGATCGCGCAGCAGGATCCCCCGATCGGCCAGGTACTCGACCTCGGCCTTCAGCGTCTGCTGCGCGCCGAACCAATCGCCGCCGGCGACGCCGCCGCCATCCACGGCGACCGCCTCGGTGATCCGCTCGCTCGCCCGGATCAGGGCGTGGCGGGCCTCGCGGAGACGCGGCAAGCGCTCACGGAGCTCGGCCAGCTCCGTCTGGGCCTCGTCTCGGGTGAACAGGCGCTCCGCGTCAGCCACGCAGCGCCTCCGGGAGGTGGGCCAGATCGGTCACGCGCGCGCCCTCATGAGCCGGGTGGCGACCGCGCCGGTCGATCAGGACCGGGAACATCCCGAGCGCGGCCGCGGGGACGACGTCGAACGCCGGGATGTCGCCGACGTACGCCACCTCGTGAGCCGGCAAGCCACTCCGCTCCAGTGCCAACAGGAAGATCGAGGGGTCGGGCTTCTCCACGCCCTCGATCCCGGAGATCACGCGCACCGGCAGCAGATCCGCCAGCGACAGATGTACCAGCAGGTCCTCCAGCCACGGCTCGAAGTTGGAGATCACGCCCAACAGGTACTCCTGCTCTCGGAGCCGCTCGAGCGTCGGTCGAACATCGTCGAAGGCCGTGTAGTTCTGCAGGGTGGTGAACTCCCGGTAGAGCGTGTCGGGAAGGCCGTCCGTGCCCGGGATGTCGAGCGCCTCCAGGAACCGATCGTAGACGCGCAACCAGAATCGCCGCGAGCGGTCGGGGCTGGTCGTCCAGAGCTCGTTCTCCCCGACGGCGCGGGAGAACTCGTCGGACACCATGGAGAGGCCGTCCACGATCTGCTCCGTGTCACGCGGATGGCCCTCGCGCGTGACGATGGCGGCGAACAGCTCGGGGAACGACGGCGCGGGGTGCACGAGCGTCTCACCGGCATCGAAGAAGACGGCGTGGAGCGTCACGGCCGCGATGATACCGAGGGCGGGCTCACCGGCCGGCCGCCGCGCGCGTCGCCAGGTCGGACCAGAGCCGGTCGACCTGGCGCTCCAGCTCGCTGGGCTCGCCGTCGTTGTCCAGGAGCACGTCGGCCACCCGCGAACGCTCATCGTCGGTCACCTGGGCGGCGATCCTGGCGCGCACCTCGTCCGGATCGAGTCCACGGTCTCGCACGACGCGCTTCACCCGGCGATCCGCATCCGCCACCACGACCACGACCACGTCGAACGCGTCGGCCATGCCCCGCTCGACCAGGAGGGGGACCGAGTAGACGACGACCTGGCCGGTCGTTCGGTAGGGCTCAACAGTCTCGACGAACAAGCGTGCGACCTCCGGGTGGACGATCGCTTCCAGCTCGCGACGTCGGGTCGCGTCGGCGAACACCACCTCGCCCAACCGACGGCGGTCGAGGTCGCCTTCGGCCGTGAGGATGTCGCGGCCGAAGGTCTGCACCGCGAGGTTGAACCCGTCCGTGCCGGGAGCGACAGCCTGCCGCGCCAGGTCGTCGGCGTCGATGACGACGGCGCCGCGCTCGGCCAGGAGCCGGGCGACCGTGGACTTGCCCGATCCGATGCCGCCGGTGAGTCCGACGAGAAGCATGGTCGTTGCGGGCCGTTCCGAGCCCGGCGCCCCTACTCGGTGCGACCTTCGCGCCGACGGAGATCCTCGAGGATGGCCTCGAGCGAGACCTCTTCGTCCGACGCCGCCGGCTCGGCGGCCTCGGGCGCTTCGGCCACAGGCTCCGCGGGGGCCTCCTCGGCCTCCGCCTCCACCACGGGTTCTGGCGCGGTTTCAGGCTCGGGCTCGGGTTCGGCAACGACGGGCTCTACCGCCGGTGCCTCGATCGGCTCGGCCGATGCGGACACCTCGGCGAGCTCGTCCATCGCCACCTCCGCCACCGAGCTCTCCGGCTCGGCCGGGGCATCGGCCTCGGCCTCCGCGACCGCATCCAGGATCGCCTGCGGCACCTCGATCGTGGCGGGCGCCATCTCCGGCTCGGCCACCGCTTCGGGTTCGGCCTCCACCTCGATCTCCGTCGCGCGCGGCTTGTCCATCACCGCGCGCATCGACAGGCTCACGCGCCTACGTGACACGTCGACGTCGATGACCTTCGCGCGGACCTCGTCGCCCACCGAGAGGACCGACTCCGGCGTATCGACGTGCTCGTGCGAGAGCTCCGAGATGTGGACCAGACCCTCGATCCCCGCCGCCACGCGGACGAACGCCCCGAACGGCACCAGCTTCGTGACCTGTCCGTCGATGATCTCGCCGGCCTGGTAACGACGCTCGAATTCCTTCCAGGGATCCTCCTGAGTGGCCTTCAGCGAGAGCGATACGCGTTCGCGCTCCAGGTCGACGTCGAGCACTTCGACCTCGACCTCCTGGCCGACCGTGACGACCTCGCCCGGGTGGTCGACGTGCTTCCACGAGAGCTCGGAGACGTGAACCAGGCCGTCAACGCCGCCCAGGTCCACGAACGCGCCGAAGTTCACGATGGAGCTGACCGAGCCCTTGCGACGCTCGCCCTTGGTCAGGCCCTGCAGGAACGACTTGCGTCCCTCGGACTGCGACTCCTCCAGGAACGCGCGCCGGCTGAGCACCACGTTGTTGCGGTTGCGATCGAGCTCGATGATCTTGCACTCGAGGTCGGTGCCCACGAACGGGTGGAGATCGCGCACGCGGCGCAGATCGACGAGCGACGCGGGCAGGAACCCGCGAAGGCCGATGTCCAGGATCAGCCCGCCCTTGACGACCTCGATCACGGGGCCCGTGATGGTCTCGCCCGACCTCATGACCTCCTCGATCTTGCCCCAAGCCCGCTCGTACTGCGCGCGCTTCTTGGACAGGATCAGCCGGCCTTCCTTGTCTTCCTTCTGGAGAACCAGGGCCTCGATCTTGTCGCCGACCTTCACGACCTCGTTCGGGTCGACGTCGTGGCGGATCGAGAGCTCCTTGCTCGGGATCACGCCCTCCGACTTGTAGCCGATGTCCAGCAGGACCTCGTCGCGGTCGATCTTCACGACCTCTCCGTCGACGATGTCGCCGTCGTTGAAGTCCCGCAGGGACTCCTCCATGGCGATGATGAGCTCTTCAGGCGTCAGGTCGCGCTCAGGCTCGGCGGGCGCAGCGGGCTCGACGGCTGGCGCCGCTTCGGTTGTCTCGGGCGCGGCGATGGCCTCGGGCGCCTCGGTGGTGTCGGTCATCTCGGTCGCGTCTGCGACCGTCGTCTCGATCTCGCTCATGCGGTGGTTCTCCTTCTGGCGCGCCGGGCTCACCGACTCGCGGCTTGGGATTTGCGAGCGGCGCAGGGGCCCTGCGGCCAGGAGGGATGGTAGGTGACCAGCCCAAACACCGTCAATCGACGGGGGTCCTCGTTCACTCAGTGAGATACACGAGCGCTCAGTGGCCTTCCGGGGCAGCCTCGGACCAGTTCGGGCCCCAGCCGATGTCGGCGCGGAGCGCGACCTCCAGCTCGATGGCGCTCTCCATCCGCTCCTTCACGAGCGCCGCGGCCTCCTCGACCCGTGCCGAGGCCACCTCGAACACCAGCTCGTCGTGGACCGTCAACAGCATGTGGCAGTCGAGCTCGGGATGCTCTCGCAGTGCCCGATCCACGTTGATCATCGCGACCTTGAAGACGTCGCTGGCGCCTCCCTGGATCGGGGCGTTCAGCGCCTGCCGGCGGCCCAGGTCGCGCACACGCGGGTTCGCCGCATGCAGCTCGGGGATGTAGCGGCGCCGGCCCAGGAGCGTCTCCGTGTAGCCGTCGACCGTCGCCCGGTCCACCTGCCGGTCGAGGTACTCGCTGATCCCGGGGAAGCTCGTGAAGTACGCGTCCATGATCTCCTGCGCCTCGTCCGGCGCGATGTCGAGCCGGGACGCGAGCCCCCACGCACTCAGGCCGTAAGCCAGGCCGTAGTTCACCATCTTGGCCCGCGAACGCAACGCCGGGTCCACCTTGTCCTCCGGCAGCCCGAAGACCCGCGCCGCCGTCGCCGTGTGGATGTCGTGTCCCGACGCGAACGCCTCACGCAACCCTTCGTCTCCCGAAAGGTGCGCCAGGATCCGCAGCTCGATCTGTGAGTAGTCCGCGGCGAGCAATACCTGATCGGCGGAGCCCGGGATGAACGCACGGCGGATCTGGCGTCCGAGCTCCGTTCGCACCGGGATGTTCTGCAGGTTCGGGTTGGACGACGACAACCGCCCCGTTGCCGCTACGGCTTGATTGAACGAGGTGTGGATGCGCCCGTCCCGCGGGGCGACCAGCCGGGGCAGCGCTTCCAGATACGTCGAGTTCAGCTTGTCCAGCTCGCGCCAGTCGAGCAGCGCGTCGACCACAGGATGGTCGCGGAGCTTCTCCAGCACGCTCGCGTCGGTGGAGAGCTGACCCTTGGGCGTGCGCTTGCCTGGCGATAGGCCGAGCTTCTCGTACAGGATCACGCGGAGCTGCGGCGGCGAGCTCAGGTTGAACTCCTCGCCGGCGCCGCGGAACACGTCCGCCTGCAGCTCGGCCATACGCTCGCGGACCGACGTCCCCATCTCCTCCAGGTAGGCCACGTCGAGCGCGACGCCGCGCGCCTCCATGCGGGCGAGCACCGACGCGAGCGGCAGCTCCACCGTCTCGAGCAGCTCGCGGAGACCCTGCTTGTCGACCTGCTCGTCCATCACCGGGGCCAGCAGCGCGACGGCGGCTGCCTCGGCGGCGACCCGACGCCAGCCGGCCTCGCTGAACAGCTGCCCTTCGTCCTCGTCCTCGAGCGGTCCCAGGACGTCGGCCCCCAGGTACTTCTCGCAGAGGGCGCGGAGCGGGTAGTCGGCGGCCGCGGGATCCAACAGGTACCCCGCCAGCAACGAGTCGAACACCACGCCGTCGATCGCCACGCCACCCGCGATCGCCCCACGCTCCAGGGACTTGGCATCGTGCGTCCACTTCGGCGCGGTCTGCGAGCCGAGCACGCTGGCGAGCGGCTCGAGCGAGGTGAGCGGCGCGTACGCAGCCTGTGCGCCTCCCGCCGAGGCCGCCGCTCCCCGGATCTCGCCCGCGGTCGCGTCCAGCTGCACGGCCTTCGGTCCCGAAGCCTCCAGCACTCCGACGAGCTCCGCGACGGCTACCTCACGCAGGTCCAGCTCCGTCAACTCGACCTTGGGTTTGGAGATGCCCGCCTCCTGCAGCCGATCGAGCAGCGACCGGAACTCGAGCGACGTGAACAGTCGCCTCACCTCATCGGGATCCCACTCCCCCAGCACACAGTCCTCGGGCTCGACGTCGAGCGGGAGGTCGGTGACGATCCGCGCGAGGTCTCGGTTGAGGGAGAGCTGATCGACCGACGCCTTGACGTTCTCCTTGAGCTTGCCCCGGAGCTCATCCACATGGGCCACGATCTCCTCGACCGACCCGTACTCCTGCACGAGCTTGGCCGCCGTCTTCTCCCCCACGCCCGGCACGCCTGGGATGTTGTCCGAAGGGTCGCCCTTGAGGGCCACGTACTCCAGGTACTGCTCCGGCTTGACGCCGTAGCGCTCCTCCACCGCCGCTTCATCGAACATCACGATGTCGGAGATCCCCCGCCGGTTGAACATCACGCGGATCCCCGGCCGCACCAACTGGAAGAAGTCGCGATCGGCGGTGACGATCACCGCCTCGATCCCTCGTTCGGCGGCTCGGACGGCGAGCGTGCCGATGGCGTCGTCCGCCTCGTGGTCCTCGACGCGAACCATCGGCACGTGCAGGGTGTCGAGCACCTCGTCGATCAGTCCGAGCTGCGGCTTGAAGTCGCTCGGCGTCTCGGCCCGGCCGGCCTTGTACTCGGGGTACTTCTCCAGCCGGACCGTGGGCGCGCCCAGGTCGAACGCCACGGCGAGGTAGTCGGGATGCTCGTCGGCCAGCAGCTTGATCAACATGGACGTGAAGCCGTAGACCGCGTTGGTGACCTGACCTGTGCTCGTGGCGAGGGTCACCGGCAGCGCGAAATACGCGCGGTACGCGAGCGAATGTCCGTCCAGCAGGAAGATGCGCTTCGGACCGCCGGGTCCGTTCGAGGGGGCCACGCGGCGGATTCTAGTCGGCCGCCCCGACGCTCCCTCCCCGATGGATCTGGGCGCCGGATGATTCGCTACCGAACGATGTTGACCTATTCCCGACCTGTTAGATAGGATTCACCCCGCCGTTAGGTCGACCGAAGGGACGCGATGCTGCCGACGTTCATCATCGGCCTCCGAGAGGGGCTGGAGGCCTCCCTCATCGTGGGGATCATCGCGGCGTTCCTCATCCAGCGGGGCGAACGTCGGGCGCTGCGCCCGATGTGGCTGGGTGTCGGGTTGGCAGTGGCTCTGTGTCTGGCGATCGCCCTGATCCTAGATTCCGCGAACCGCGCCCTTCCCCACGAGCAGCAGGAAGGACTCGCCACCGTTCTGGCGCTGGTCGCCGTGGCCGGCGTCACCTACATGGTCGTGTGGATGAAGCGGCACTCCCGCGAGCTGAAGGGCTCCCTGGAACAACACGCCGAGTCGGCGCTCTTGCGCGGGTCGGTCTTGGCGCTCGTCGGGATGGCCTTCTTCGCCGTGCTACGTGAAGGCTTGGAGACGTCGGTCTTCCTGCTCGCCGTGTTCGGCAACTCCACGAACCCGGCGGCCACGGGGACCGGAGCCGCTTTGGGGATCGGCATAGCGGTGGCGCTCGGATATGCGATCTACCGGGGCGGCATCCGGATCAACCTCGGCCGGTTCTTCAGGGTCACCGGGTTCGTGCTGGTCTTGGTGGCGGCCGGACTCCTGGCCACCGCGGTCCACACCGGCCACGAGGCCGGCTGGATCGACACCCTGCAGATGCAGGCCACCGACCTCCGCTGGTTGGTCGCGCCCAACTCCGTCCGCGCGGCCTTCCTCACGGGGATGCTCGGCCTGCAGCCGGTGCCCACCGTGGGCGAGGTGTTCGCCTGGCTGCTCTACGCCGTCCCGATGGGGCTGTACGTGCTGTGGCCGCAGCGTCAGCGGATCCAGCCCGATCCCATACCGGTCACCGTCACCGCAAGCTGAATCACTCTCGAAGGGGGATCCGATGCACCGTCTCACCGGTGGTTCAATCGCCTTAGTGCTCGCTCTCGTGTCATGCGGAGCCTCCGGCTCCGGAGACGGACCCGGGGGCGATGTCGCCGTCACCCTCAAGGACTTCTCGTTGACCGTGGAGCCCGGCACGTTCGCATCCGGTGACATCACGTTCGGCATCCAGAACGAGGGGCCGAGCGCGCACGAGTTCGTGATCTTCCGATCGGACGAGGAGCCCGGAGAGCTTCCCGTCGAGAACGGGCTCATCCCCGAGGACCAGGTGGACCTGGTGGATGAGGCCGAGGACATCGCGCCAGGGACCAACACCACCCTGAGTGTGGACCTGGCGGCGGGGTCATACGTGCTCGTCTGCAACCTGTCGGAGCACTACGAGGCCGGCATGTACGCGGGGTTCACGGTCGCGTGATCGTGTCACTCTTTCTTCAGCGGCCGCCGCAGGACCCCTACCAGCGGCGCTCGCCTATATCACCTGCGGCCCAGGTGATATCGGCGAGTTGACAGCCCTCAACCTCCAGTCTATCTTTCGCTGCGGTCCCGCGGAGGCGCGGGCTCGGACCGGGAACGGGACGGGCGCGGGTCACTTCGGGACCGAAGCGTGACGGGCCGCGTCGCTCGTGTCGAGGCACTCGCGTATGGGGAAGGCGCGAGTGGTTCGCAAGGAGGCGCGGCCCGTCTCTCTTCGTGTGGGAAGGGTTTCCCTCGGCCCAAGCGGGTCTACAGGACCGCTTCGAGGAATCTCTTGGTCTCTGGGTTCCGCGTGTGATCGAAGAGCTCGTCCGGCGTACCCTCCTCCAGGATCACACCCTCGTGGAAGAACATCATCCGGTTCGCCACCTCTCGAGCGAACCCCATCTCGTGGGTGACGACCATCATCGTCATGTGCAGATCCATGGCGAGCGACTTCATGACCGTCAGGACCTCGCCGATCAGCTCCGGGTCGAGCGCCGATGTCGGCTCGTCGAAGAGCATCACATCGGGTTCCATGGCCAACGCCCGCGCGATCGCGACACGTTGCTGCTGACCACCGGACAACCGGATCGGATACACGTCGGCCTTCTCCGCCAGACCCACCTTGTCCAGAAGCTCCAGACCCGTCACCCGGGCCTGATCCTTCGGTAGCCCCTTCACCGTCACGGGTCCCTCCATGACGTTGTTGATCACGGTCAGGTGTGGGAACAGGTTGAACTGCTGGAACACCATCCCGGCGTGGAGACGTAGGAGGCGGATCTGCTCCCGCTTTCCGCGGGTCCGGTGACCACCCTCGAGCCGGATCCCGGAGACCTCGATCGTTCCCTCCGTGGGGTCCTCCAGGAAATTGATGCACCGCAGGAGTGTGGACTTGCCGGACCCGGACCTGCCGAAGATCACCACGACCTCGCCTTTGTCGACCTCCATGTTGATGCCGCGCAGCACCTCGAGCTCGCCGAAACGCTTGTAGAGGTTCTCGACCTTGACGACGGCCTCACCGTTCGGAAGGGTCATCTTGGGGTCCCCCCGCCGTGTTCATGTCCGGGCACGTTGCCGCCCCGCAGATCCAGCTCGATGTCCGGCTCGGCGACCCCGGGTTGCACGGCGCCTGGCGGGCCGGCTGGTAGGAACTGGGTCCGCTTCCGGCCCGTGGCCGTCTGCGCCTCGCCGCGGACGTACCCCGCCGACATCCGCCGCTCCAACTTCATCTGGAAGAAGGTGAAGATCGCCGTCAGAGCCCAGTACATCCCGGCGGCGATGATCAGGGACTCCAGTCGCTTGAGGTCCTGGTTCCCGATCAGCTGTGCCCTGCGGAACAGGTCCGCCTGTTCCAGGACCACACCCAGGAACGCCACCAGGGCCGTGTCCTTCATCATGGCGATGAAGTCGTTGCCTGTCGGCGGGATGATGACCCTCGTGGCCTGGGGCAGGACCACCCGACGCATACGTTGCGCGTACGACATGCCCAAGGCGTCCGCCGCCTCCGCCTGCCCGTGCCCCACGGATTGGATCCCCGCGCGGAAGATCTCGGTGATGTAGGCACCGTAGTTCAGACCCAGGCCGATGATGCCTGCCTGGAACGCCGACAGCGCGAGGACGTTCAGCAGCGCTCTGCTCCCGAGGCTCGCTCCTATCTGCGGGAGTGCCACGTAGATCAGGAACAGCTGGACGATCAGCGGAGTGCCTCGGAAGAAGGATGTGTAGAAGCCGGAGATGCCGAACGCGACGGGGTTCTTGGAGAGCCGGCCGAGCGCTCCGAGCAGTGCAAGAACCACCGCGATGACGATGGCGCCGACCGCCAGCGCGAGTGTGTAGATCGCGCCCTTGGCGATGATGCTGAAGTTGTCGCCCATCCATCGCCAATCGAGCCCGATCTGCGACAGGAAGAGCGCGAGGACGAAGAAGATCCCGATCCAGACCAGCGTGAGCTTGAGGCGGAAGGGAACGTGCGCGCTCGAAAGCGCCATGGCCTCCGGCTTGCCCGCCGCGTGACGACCGAGCAGGAGGAACGCGACCTCGAGGACGACGAACCCGACCCCGATGTAGGCCTCGGCCCACGACGTGAGGCCCTTGTCGGACACGAGCCATCCGGCCGTGGCGAGTGACACGATCACAGCGATCCATACGCTCCAACGCAGCTTGGTGTACAGGAGACCGCCCGCGATCATGCATGCGACGGCGAGCGCCCCGAAGGTGCCGATATCGCCCACCGGGACGTCGAAATCGGGGGTCAGCGACAGGATCGGCAGGAAGATCAACGCGAGGGCTCCCTGGGTGAGCAGGAGCCACGCCGCGACGAGCTGGAACATGGAGCCTCGGGGTATGTCCACGACGTATGCAGCAGGGAGCGGAGCCTCTCCGGCCCCCTGCTGCGACGTCGCCGTGCTCACGGGTCCCCCCAAACAGCTTTCGGGCGATCAGACCTGCGTGATGTCTTCCCCGTACCACTTCATGGACAGCGCGGTGAGCGTGCCGTCCGCGTGCATCTCCTCGATGATCGTGCTCACCGCCGCCACCAGGCTCGCGTTGTCGATCGGCGACGACGTGTCGAAGGCGATCGCGAGCGGCTCTCCGTAGAGAGGCTCCCCCACGTTCTTCACGGCGCCACCGTCGGCGATGAACTGATCGATGGTCGGCGTGGCCGTCATCGCGGCGTCGCAGCGCACCCCGTCGCCCAGAGCGAGGTTGTCCAGCGCGTCTGTATCGGTGGCGTAGGTGATGATCTGCGGATCGTCGATCACGTAGTCGAACGAGTAACCCGGGATGTTCAGCTGCTGCTCCAGGAACGACTCGTAGGTCGTCGACGAGCCGACGCAGATCTTCTTCCCGTCAAGGTCGGTCGTGATGTCTTGGATCGAGGTGTTCTCGCCGTTCACGGCGATCGATGCCGGGGTGTAGTAGTAGGCAGGCGAGAAGGAGAAGATCGAGCTACGCTCCAGCGTGACGGTCATGGAGCCGACGTTCATGTCCCACCGGTCGTTCCACGACCCGGCCGTGACCAGGTCCCACTCCTGGTGGGCGATCTCGGCCTCTACGCCGAGCCGGCTCGCCACCTCCTGAGCGACCTCGACGTCGAAGCCCTTCCACTCACCGGTCTTCGTGTCGTACCACGATTGAGGCTTGTACTTCTGGTCGGTGGCCACCCGGATGACACCGTCCGCCTGGATCCGCGCCAGCAGATCTGGCTCAGCGGCCGGGCTCGTGGTGTCCGAACCCGTCCCCGACGGTGCGGATGGTTCGGGTTCGGGCTCGTCCCCGCATGCGGCCGCCACCATGGCGAACACCGCGAGCGCGAGCGCGAACAGCCGCAGCTTGGAGTTGCGCATGCCTCTCCTCCTTCCGGGGGAACCAGAGAGGCGCCCCCTCCCATCGCAGGGAACTATATGGGGGTGACCCTCCCGGGGCAATCCAAGGGCGGCCGCGGAGCCCCTGCTAGGTGCCCGTCTCAGCGGCGATGGGAGTCCCCGGGAAGTACTTCACGAACAGCAGCGCGTACCGCCCGTTCCGCAGGAGCCTGCTGAGCTCGCGGTCGAGCGCTGCCACCAGGATCGCGTCCGGGCCCTTCGCCACGAAGACGTCGTGGGCGCCGGCATCCAGGCTCTGGGCGACCGTCAGTCCGGGACGTCGCTCGATCGCCGCCCACGCCCAGGGCTCCAGATCGGCGAGCGCCGTGAAGCGGCCAGACCGCAAATCGGCGTACGCGTGCGCGCGGCGGGTCACGATCCGCAGCCGGACCCCGGTCGCCCCGAGCACGTCCTTGGCCCAGCTCACCGCCTCAGGGGTCCGCACCACGGCCACGACGTCCCCTGGACCCAGTCTGTCGATGAGCGGGCGGTCACCGTCACCGTTCTGCGGGGGTCGTCGTGCCACGAGGGCGACCCGGAGACTGAGGGCGACGCCGCTCACCGGCGTGCCCTGCGCGACCGAGGCCGCCGGCGCCAGCACCGCATCGAGGGTTCCCGCGGACACCGCCGCCAGGGCCGACCCGCACGGGAGGTCGCTCCACGACAAGGTGAGCTCGAGCCTGCGAGCCATCGCGCCGGCGAGCTCCACATCGAACCCCTCCAGCCGGTCGCCCGAGGAGTAGGCGAACGGCGGGCCCGAGCGGCAGGACGCGACCGAGAGGTACCCGGGGGTCCCGACCGGCAGGGACCCGTCGTCCCGAGACTCCCCGAGCGGGACCCACCGCAACCCCTCCGCGCGGTATGTGTGCATCCGGACGGAGCCGGGTTCCAACTCACCTCCTTCGGAGAAGCGGTAGGTGTTCGCCAGGCCTTCGTACGGCGGGGAGGCGGTCAGCGCGGCCGCCACCGCCTCTCGATCCGTCGCACCGGCCGCGAAGGCGGCGATCAGCATGCCGCCCACGTCCCACCCCTCCGCGGCGAACGCTCCCGGCGGGGAGCCGTACCGTGACTGGAAGTCGTGGATGAATCGACCGGCCTCCGGACGCGTGGAGGACGCCAGGTCCGCGCATGCGCAGGTGACGATGGTCCCGTCGCCGGCTCCGTCCGTCTGATCCAAGTAGGCGTCGGCCTTCATAGGATCCGCTCCCACCACGTCGATCGATGCAAGGCCGGCCTGCGTGAGCGCCGCCCGGAGCGAGGCGACCGAAGTGGCGAAGCCCGTCCAGCCGACGGTCCCGCACGCCGATCGCCGGATGCGTTCCACGACGGCCGTCACGGGGACCTCGTTCGGCACCTCGTCGTTGAGCGCGATCCGATCCGATCCGACCTTGCCTCGCACCAGCGCCGCGAGCGCCTCGCCGTACGCAGACCCATCGTCCAGCAGGCATACCCCGGACGTCGAGCCCTTAGATCCGCGGATCGCCGAGACTAGGGAGGACGCCGAGCGCTGGAGCCGAGGCACCGCGCGCCACCACGGCGTCCCGTCCGGGGGTGCCTCGTCCCAGCCGGAGAGGCTCACCGTCGGGATCGCGGCCGTGCCGAGGATGGCGGCCGACACCTCGCTCAGATGCGTGAACGGCCCTTCCACCACTGCGACGAACGCGGGATCGTCAGCGATCTGTCGGGCGAGCTCGGCCTGGAGACCGGGATCGCCCTCCGTGTCCATGCCCTCTACGTCGGGGACGACGGGAAGGCCATCGCGTTCGGCCGCTCGCTCGAGCGCGAGCTCGAGTGCCAGGAGCGAGGGACCTACCAGCTGTGAGGCGCCCGGGACGGTCAGATCCTGCAGGAACGCCACCTTCACGGGGATGGGCGAGGGGGTGGCGCCCGGGGGGGAGGTGCCACCGGTGCACGCGACGGCGAGGGCCACCACCAGGGCGACCAGGGCCGCGGCGGTCGATGATCGTCGGCTCACGTCGGTCGGGATCGCCCGGCACCCCTGGGGCGCGCGAGCGGGATGGGTAGTCTAGGGCGGCGCCGGGATGGCGGAACTGGCAGACGCGCGGGACTCAAAATCCCGTGGGCTTCGGCCCGTGAGGGTTCGACCCCCTCTCCCGGCACTCATACGACGTGGCCCTCCGTCACCAGCTCGCCCGACGTGAACCGATCCAGCCCCAGCGACGACACGTCCACGGTTCGTGCACGGCCCTCCACGATCATCTCCGCCAGCAGCTTGCCGACGATCGGGGCGTGCTGGAACCCGTGGCCGCTGAACCCGTTCGAAAGGTAGAGCCCGGAGACCGGAGCCTCGCCCAGGATCGCGTGCCGATCGGGCGTCATCTCGTACAGCCCGGCCCACATGCTCATGATCCCGGCGTGTTCGATCGGCGGGAATATCCGCACGGCCGTCGGCAGCAGCTCGTCTTCGATGAACCGACGATCGACGGATAGGTCGAACGACGCCTTCTCGTTGCGGCCGCCCATCCCGGTCAGCACACCGTCGCCCTCGCGGTGGAAGTAGTACGACGTGGCCGCGTCGATCACGAGCGTCCGGCGCTGCGGCACTCCCGGGAACGATCCCGTCGTCACCACCATGCGCGGGATCGGCTCGAGGGGCAGCGTCACGCCCGCCGTTGCCGCGAGGACACCCGCCCAGGGTCCGGCGGCGTTCACCACGGTCCGCGTGCCGATCACCCCGTCGGTGGTTCGAACCCCCGTCACGGTCTCGCCCACCGTGTCGATCCCCAGCACGTCCACACCCAGCTGGATCTCCGCGCCCGCTCTGCGGGCCGCGGTGGCGTAACCCTGCGTGAGCCCCGAAGGATCGGCGATGCCGTCGTCGGGACAGAAGGTGGCACCGATGAGTCCGTCCTGCGAGATGCCGGGCGCCAGCTCCGCGGCTTCCTCGGCCGAGAGCAACCGGACGTCGACCCCCATGGAGCGTTGCAGCGCAGCGGCTGCTCGGAACTCCTGCAGATCGGCGTGTTCCCTGATCAGGAAGAGGTAGCCGTCCTGCGCGACGTCGAGCGGTAGCCCGTGCTCCTGCTCGAACCCCAAGATCATGGGGACGCTCGCGAGCGAGAGCTCGATGTTGATCCGGCTTGAGAACTGGTGGCGGAACCCGCCCGCGCAGGCGCCGGTCGAGCCGGTCCCCACCGCATCGGCGCGCTCCACCAGGATCACTCGGCCCGCGCCCGCTGCGGCCAGGTGGTAGGCGGCGCTCGTCCCCACCGCCCCGCCCCCCACGACCACCACATCGGCGGTGCGGCTCATCGTGCATCCAGCGCCGCGCGCGCCACGGCCAGGTCCTCGAACGCCAACCCCACCGACTTGAAGACGGTCACGTCGTCACGGGAGGTTCGCACGGTCGCGCCCGACACGACCTCCTTCAGATCGGCGCGGACATGGTCGGGGCCGACGACCCCTTCCTGGATCGCCATCACCAACTCGCCGGCTTCCGCCAACGCGGCCTCGCGCGTCTCCACCACGACCTTCGCGCGGCCGATCGTGGCGGCGTCCAGCTCTCGCGCCGTGGGCAGATGCGTGCCGACGGCAGCGACGTGTGCCCCCGCCTTCAGCCATCGGCCGTCGAACAGGGGCGAGGTGGCGGTCGTGCACGTACAGACGACGTCGGCTTCCGACACGGCCCGCGGCGCGCCGACCTCAACCTCCACGCCGTGCTCGCGAGCGACGGCGGCCAGCGCCTCGGCGCGTTCCGAGGTTCGCGACACGATCGTGACGTGCTCTATCGGACGAACGGCGAGCATGGCCTCCAGATGCGACGTCGCCTGGACGCCGCTGCCGAAGATCACCAGCCTGGCGGCGTCGTCGTTCGCGAGCCAGCGGGTGGCCAGTCCCGACACGGCCGCGGTACGCAGAGCTGTCAGCGCGGCCCCGTCGATCACCGCCTCCGGCTCCTGGGTGGCCGCATCGAACAACACGTAGACCGCGTTGATGAGGGGCAGGCCTCGATCCGGATTGTCCGGAGAGATCGTCACCAGCTTCACCCCGACCCCACCCGCGCCGATCGCCGGCATCAGCAGCAGGGATCCCGCCGGAGTGTCGACGCCCGAGCGGGGCGGTCCCGAGGATGGATCCTGCTCGCGGAACGCCAACTCCAGCGCGTCGATGGCCGCCGTCATGGAGAGCCGGCCACCGAGCTCCTCGGCACCGATGATCTCCATCACAGCTCCCCCAGATACGCCTCTCGCATCAAGGGGTTGCTCAGCAGGTTCTGCGCCGTGTCGGCCAGGACGACCTCGCCGGTCTGGATCACGTACCCGCGATCGGCGATGGACAGGGCCATGTTGGCGTTCTGCTCCACGACGAAGATGGTGGTCCCGAGCGATCGGATCTGCTTGATGATCTCGAAGACCTGGTCGACCAGGACCGGCGCGAGCCCCATGGACGGCTCGTCCATCAGCAGGACCTTGGGCTTGGCCATCAACGCGCGACACATGGCCACCATCTGCTGTTCGCCGCCGGAGAGCGTCCCAGCCTTCTGCTTCAACCGCTCGCGGACGCGCGGGAACACCCCCATCAACCGCTCGCGATCCTCCGCGATCCCCGCCCGATCGCGTCGTTGGTAAGCGCCCAGGTCGAGGTTCTCCGACACCGTCATGTCGGCGAACAGCCGCCGGTTCTCCGGAACCATGGACACTCCGCGCCGAACGACCTCGATCGTGGGCATCCCGCTCACCACTTCTCCTTCGAGCAGCACGTCGCCCTCGCTGGGCTTCACGTAGCCGAGGATCGTCTTCAGCGTGGTGGTCTTGCCGCTCGCGTTCCCGCCCAACAGGCAGACCATCTCGCCCTCGAAGATCTGGATGTCTACCTCGCGAAGCACGGCCACCAGCCCGTAGTGCGTGCTCACGTTGCGCAGCTCCAGGATCGGGCGAGCGTCGCCGTTGCCGCTCATCCGACGGCCTTCGTGCCCAGGTACGCCTCGATCACGCGCTCGTTGTGGGCGACCTCTTCGTACGTGCCCTCGCCGATCTTCTGGCCGTAGTCCAAGGCGACCACGCGGGTGGACACACCCTTGACCACGCGCATGTCGTGCTCGATCACCAGGACGGTCAGACCGATCTCGTCGCGCATCCGCACGATGTGGTCGCGCAGCTCCAGCGTCTCGCGAGGGTTCATCCCGGCCGTCGGCTCGTCGAGCATGAGGATGGTGGGGTCCGTCGCCATCGCCCGCGCCATCTCCAGGCGGCGACGGTTCGCGTAGGACAGCGAGAAGGCCGTCTGCTCCTGGCGGTAGCCGGCCAGACGCGAGCCGAAGAAGTCGAGCGCCTGAACGGCCCGCGCGCGGATCTGCTCCTCCTCGCGCCGGGTTGACGGCAGGCGCAGGACGGATCCGAAGACCCCCGAGCTGGATCGGCAATGCTGCCCGACCATGGCGTTCTCGATCACGGTCATGTTGGGGAACAGATGCACGTTCTGGAAGGTCCGGGCGATCCCGAGCTTGGCGACCTGGTGGGGGCGCAGACCGACGATGCTCTCGCCGCGGAACAAGATGTCGCCCCCGTCCGGTGCGTACAGACCGGTGATCACATTGAAGAGCGTGCTCTTGCCCGCGCCGTTGGGTCCGATCACGCTCACGATCTCGCCCTCGTCGATGTGCATGTCGAGCCCCGCGAGCGCCGACAGACCTCCGAAGTGCTTCTGGACGCCCACGATCTGAAGGAGCGGCGCCATCAGCCGCTCCCCTCGCCGAGGGGTGTGAGGGGCGCGGCCACCTGTTCGTCGGCCGACAGATCTCCCGCCCACTTGTCCTGCGATCGATCTTCCTCGTGGAGCTCGCGGCTGCGCCGGATGTTGGGCACCAGGCCCTGGGGTCGCAGGACCATGATGGAAACCAGGGCGCCGCCATAGATCAGCAAGCGGAACTCCTCGAACTCACGCAGGAGCCCGGGCAGTCCGATCAAGACCAGCCCTCCGACCACCACGCCCGGGATGCTTCCCATCCCGCCCAGGATCACCACGGCGAGCGCGGTGATGGACACGATGATCTCGAAGCTGGAGGGTGCCAGCGAACCGATCTTGACGGCCAGCAGCGCCCCGCCGAGCGAGCCCACGGCGCCGCCCATGGCGAAGGCCAGGAGCTTGAACCGCGTCGTGCTGATCCCCATCGCGTCGGCCACCTGCTCGTCCTCGCGCATGGCGTTCCACGCCCGCCCGATCCGCGAGTTCGCCAGCCGCCATGACAGGAACACCGCCATCAGCACGAAGGCCAGGGCCAGGTAGAAGAAGTGTTGAGGATCGCGGAACGAGAACCCGGCGATCGACGCGTCGGTCACGTTGCGCATCCCCTGAGGGCCGCCGACCAACGGCGTCAGCCAGTTGGACGCCAGCAGGATCGACGCTATCTCGCCCAGCCCGAGGGTCACGATCGCCAGGTAGTCACCGCGCAATCTCAGCACCGGTCCGCCGATCAGGACGCCGACGCCGGCGGCCAGGAGCACGACGATCGGGATGGCGATGTAGAAGTTCAGGTCGAGGGAAAGCGCCGGCGCCGCGGATCCGGTGGTCGTGTTCAGCGTGGCCCCGGTGAGGAGCGCGGTGGCGTAGGCGCCGAAGCCGAAGAACGCCACGTATCCCAGATCCAAGAGGCCCGCGTAGCCCACCACGATGTTGAGTCCCAGACCCAAGAGCATGAAGACCATCACCGTGCCGAGGACGTCGGAGATGACCGAACCAACCAGCCACGGGACGGCCGCGAGCAGCGCCAGGAGCGCCACGCCGGCCACGAGTCGCGTGCCGGGTTGTTCACGCGTCATGGTGCGGATGGTCTCCTTAGCCGTCCGCCCACGCCTAGCCCAGAACCACGACGCGCCCCACGTGGCCGCGAACACGATCGCCGCGCCGATCCAAGTGAGCCCCCCGGTGACCTTGCTGTAGAGCCAGTCCGTCTCCAGGCCGAGCTGCACCAACATGATCGGGATGATCCGCTGCAACAGACCCATCAGGAGCGTCACGCTGACCGCCATCCCCAGGTTCCGTCGCTGAGATGGGTTGAGCGAGCGGAACCCGGCGCCCGCCGCGCCGAGCGCACCTCCGCCCACGATCAGGATCACGGCTCCCACCGTCGCGCTCTGGCCGAAGCTCAGGAGCTCGATCAGATCCGGATCGACCTGGATGAAGACCTCGCGGACGCGATCGACGCCGTACCGGTCGGTGAACAGCACCGCGATCGCGATCAGGGCGCCGGCGGTCGCACCTGCGACCGCACCGGACCGGACGCTCCGCGCCGTCGAGAACGATTCGATCTGCCCGGCCACGACGCGCGGACGGACGGCGACGTAGCCCACCGTGAATGGCACCAAGGCCAGGAGGGTGTACGCCCCCGTGACCTGGGTCCCGATCAGGTTGATGTCGGCCACCTTCGCCATCAACCCCACGAGGGCCACGAAGAGTACGCCGATCCCACCCACCAGACCCGTGCGGACGAGCCTGTTGAACGGCATCACACCTTCTCCGACTCCCCCGACCCCAGCAGGCCTCCGGGACGGAAGATGAGCACCAGCACCAGCACCGCGAACGTGACCACGTCCTTGAGCTGGAACGGTGAGGGCACGCCGATCCCCGTGAGCAGCAGCGCCGGGCCCAGGGATTGCAGCAGACCGAGCGCGAATCCGCCGAGCGCGGCGCCGCCGATGCTACCGATGCCGCCCAGGACCGCGGCCGTGAAGGCGGCGATCCCTGGACGGAAGCCCATGAAGAAGTTCACCTGTTCGAACGTGAGCGCGAACAGCACCCCCGCCACCCCAGCGAGCACGCCGCCGATCGCGAACGTCATGACCACGATGCGGTCGACGTCGATGCCCATCAGGCTGGCGATCTCGGGGTCCTCCGCGACCGCGCGCATGGACTTGCCCGTCGTGGTTCGCGACACGAAGAGCTGGAGCGCGACCATGGCGACCACGGAGACCACGAACACCACAACCTGGATCCGCGCGATCTCCAGCCCGAAGATGGTCCAGCTCCCGGTCAAGATGTCCGGTTTGGGGTAGCCCCGGGTGTTGGTCCCGAAGAACCCTCGAACCGCGTTCTGCAGGAACAGGGACGCGCCGATAGCCGTGATCAGCGGGACCAGACGCGGAGAGTTGCGCAGCGGCCGGTATGCCACACGTTCGAGCAGGATCCCCACGCCCACCGAGGTGATGATCGCCGTGAGGAACAGGATGCCGAGCGCCGCGATCGGGTGGCGGTTCATGAACCCGCTCTTCACGTAGGCGTCGGCGAAGAAGTACGAGCCGAACGCGCCCACCATGAACACCTCGCCGTGCGCGAAGTTGATCATGCGCAGGATGCCGTAGACGAGCGTGTAGCCGAGGGCGATGAGCGCCAGGATCGCCCCCTGCGCGATCCCCAGGATGACGAAGTCGCGCCACGCGGCGCCGGAGTAGGCCTTGCCGTCGGGCAGGGTCAGGGTCTTCCAGGACCCGTAGATGACGAAGGTCGCGATGAAGACCGACAGCGCCACCAGGATCATCCGGCGCCACGGTAAGCGCTCGAACGCCGACATCCGCACCACCTGCGCAGCGCCCTTGGCCGGAGAGGCGTTCGCTATCGGGTCCCCCTTACGCGGTTCCTGCGTACGGAGCCGCGGGTGAGCGGAACCTGCTCACCCGCGGCTCTCGTCCGCTCGAACTCGTTCTGAGCTCGGTCCCCTAGAGGACGTCGCCCAGTGTCTTCGTCTCGCTGAAGACCGGGTTGTCGTCACCCGAGCCGCCCTCGACGGGCCAACCCGGAGCCTCGAAGATCCCGATCGTGACATCGGTGGCGCAGTCACCCAGCGGGGTGCAGGTGATCGTGCCGGTGATGCCCTGCCAGCCGTTGGTGGCGAACAGCGCGTCGCGCAGCGCGGCCCTCGGGATCGTCAGAGATCCGTCGTCGTTCTCTATCGCCGCGCTCTTGATCGCCTCGAACAGGATGTTCATGGCGTCGAAGGCGTGGGCGTGGAAGACCGACGTCGGGTCGGTGCCGAACTGCTCCTTGTAGGCCGGGATGAACTCGTTCTTGTAGAAGTCGCCGTTCGCGAAGACCGAGAGGTCCGGCGAGGACGCGAAGACGCCGTTAGCGGCGTCACCGGCCGTCTCCAGGAAGTCGGTCGCCAGGCAACCGTCGGAGCCGATCAGCAGGGTGTCCGGCATGATCTCCGCCGCCTGCTTGGCGATCAGGGCACAGGCCGGGTTGAAGTCCGGGAAGTAAAGCGCCCCCGGGTCCCCCTCGGCGATGCTCGTGAGGAGCGGACCGAAGTCCGTGTCCCCGCTGTTGATCGCCTCGACCGCCGTGATCGTTCCACCGGCCGCCTCGAAGTTGGCACGGAACGCGGCCGCCAGACCGTCGGCGTACGGGCTCTCGTCGTTGATCGTGGCCGCCGTCGTGATGCCCTGGTCGCCGTACACGAAGTCCGACACGATCGCACCCTGGATCTTGTCGTTGTGCGCGGTGCGCGCGTAGAAGGGCTGGTGCGTCCCATCCGCCGTGAGTCCGGGGTTCGTGTTCGATGGCGACAACAGGATGATGCCCTTGTCGCCCAGGATCGTGTCCGCCACACCCAGCGCGGAGCTGGAGCAGCTTGTCCCGATCACCGCGACGATCTCCGGGTCGGCCGCCAACGCGGTACCGCCCGCCTGCCCGCCGTCGGCGGAGCAGAGGTCGTCCTCGTTCGACAACGTCACATCGTGCCCGAGCAGCTGTCCGTCCGTGGCGTCTAGCGCCGCGTCCAGGTAGTCGATCGCTAGGGCAGCGCCATCCTGGCTGTCCTGGCCGAGCGACGCGACGTCGCCGCTGATCGCGAGCAGCGTGCCGACCTTGATCGGCGCTCCCGCGGCCACCTCGACGCAGCCGAACTCGACCGTGGCACAGTCGACCGTGGCCCCGCCACCTCCCGTGTCGCTGCCGCCGCCCGGTTCGGCCTCGTCGTCGTTCGAGCACGCGGCTCCGACGAGCGACAGCACCGCGACGAGCGCGAACAGCCTCACTACAGCACTACGCTTCATGGACCCCCCCTCCGTTCCTCTCTTGCCTTGGATGGTGGTTGGTACCACAGAACGTGGTCCAAGGCCAATCACCCGTTCGGTGCAGGCGCACCCCATCCGGTCACCTTCGGATACGCACCCGATGCACCTCGGGGATGGCCTAGTTCACGGGCAGCGCTGCCCGGAAGGCCCGGGCGGAGTCGATGAGCCCGCCTGGACCCGACTCCAGGAGCCGCGCCATGAGCGCGCTCCCGATGATGACCCCGTCGGCGAACGACGCCACCTGGGTGGCTTGCTCGGGCGTCCCCACCCCCACCCCCACCAGGAGCGGCAGGTCGGTCAGGTGGCGGAGACGGTCCACCAGCTCTCGGGCGGTGCCGGCCACGGACCCCCGGGCTCCGGTGACCCCATAGGTCGCCACGCAGTAGACGAAGCCCTGTGAGGCGGCGGCGATGCGGGCCAGGCGGTCGGGCGACGTGCCCGGCGCGGCCAGCTGAACGGAGGCCACGCCGTGCTTGTCACAGGCATCGATCCACCCGTCGGCTTCGTCGATCGGGAGGTCGGGGACGATCGCTCCCGCCACGCCGGCGCCCCGGGCCGCCGCGAGGAAGGCG
>Ga0214473_10002307_pt1 | contig 23504 bp, 20 predicted proteins | sample RVTome_7_FD_203509 | JGI IMG/M metagenome (GOLD analysis project Ga0214473, IMG submission 203509) | Soil microbial communities from uranium-contaminated site in the Upper Colorado River Basin, Wyoming, United States - RVT98D197 | ecosystem: Environmental > Terrestrial > Soil > Contaminated >... | reverse complement strand
GCGTCAAAATCGGGCCTCATTGAGCCCGCCAGGGGGCTGGGAGGCTGAGGGAGCGGTCAACGTGACAATCTCCCCTCAATTCGGTCTGTGAATTAGAGAAAAAATCCTTACAACGCAAATGGCTCGAAAGAGAAATAGCTTCCGGTTAATGCGGGATTTTGTTAGAATAAAGGTTTGTTTTAAATCGTTCGCAGGTGGGGGTCGTTGTTCGATCCTCCATGCGGCGATCTCTCAAGCGAAAAAAAGGAGACAACAGTGAAAACGAGAATCTACATTGTGATGGCGGTACTCGGCTGCCTGGTTGTGATGTCGGTCTATGCCGCTCAGGAAGGGACTAAAGAACAAGTCAATGCCCCAGTTTCCCAGGGACAGGCAAAGAGCACACAGGAAATGGCCCTCAAGACCGAGGTGGATAAGGTCAGCTACATAATAGGGACCCAAATCGCCCGGAATTTCAAGTCCCAGGAGATCGAGGTCAATCTTGAGCCGCTGATGTGGGGATTGAAAGATGTTTTGGGCGACAAAGAACTGGCCATGAGCCAGGAAGAAATGCAGAAGATTTTCACGGACTTCCAGCAGCGCATCAGGGCAAAACAGGCGGCCAAGGCAGCAAAGGAAGCTGTGGAAAACCTTGCCAAAGGCAATGCCTTTCTTGACCAGAACAAGGCCAAGGAAGGAGTGAAAGTGCTGCCGAGCGGCCTGCAATACAAAGTCATCACCGAAGGCACGGGAGCCACTCCCGCCGCGACTGACAAAGTCAAGACGCACTATCGCGGGACCTTGATTGACGGCACGGAGTTTGACAGTTCCTATAAGCGCAACCAACCCGCGGAGTTTCCCGTTAACGGAGTGATCAAAGGCTGGACCGAAGCTTTGCTGCTCATGAAGGCGGGTGCCAAGTGGGAGTTGTGTATACCCGCAAATCTGGCCTATGGTGAACGGGGCAGACCGGGCATTCCCCCCAACTCCACGTTGCTCTTTGAGGTCGAGCTGCTTGAGGTCGTCAAGTAACGCGCGTCGCCTGCCGGCGATTGGTCCATCGCTCATTGTTCAACATACGACAAGCCTGCTTGTGGGCAGAGCGCCGACCGTGTGCGCCGGCACCCGGCTCCTCAAGGAGCAGTCCTGGGACGATTCACCGCAGGTCGATCGTAAACTCTATGGGCAGTCCCTTTTCCGGCGCGATTAAGAAATTGCGCACGACATAAGACAATTTCAATTGCTCCGCGCCTTCTTCGATGCTGCTTCTCAAGAGGGTGGTTGCGTTGGCAGGCAGTGTCAGCTTCTCGGGGCCTTGCGTTCCTGCTCTTTCCATGTCAATATCAATGGCTGAATCGTTTCTGATTGTGACCCATATCGCACTTTTGGTTCGGTGGTGAGGCTTGCCGATTTCGACAGACTCCCTGAAGATCGCTTGAAGATACTCGCTTTTTCCGATCAACTGGTTCTCAAACCAGACGGCAGTCCTTCCTTCCGTCAGCGCTTCTTTCACCGCCTCAGCATTTCTCTGCCGGGCAAAAACCAGCGTCATAGTCCTGTGGTTTTCCGTCGTTGTCTGCGATCCCAGGGCGGGCTGATGGATGTCGGTGTTGCCCAATATGGTCAGATTCTTCTCAAGGGCCCATTGGTGTGCTTCGGGATAATAGGAATCGCCGTTTACGACCTCGATTCCGTGCATTAGCTTGTTCTCATACAATTGCGTGTGAATGTCAAACCAGCCTTTGCGGTCGGGTTTCCAGCCGGGATGGTTCCAAAAGATAAAGGCCTTCTGTGCGTCCGCCGCCTTGGCGGCCTCGATGAGATCTTCGGTATTCAGGGCATTTATGTCTTCCACGTACAAGACGTTGAAATGCCCCGGCGGCGTGTCACGCGTGATTTCTGCGGCTTTGATCAGCAGGATATTCTTTTCTCTTGCCCCGGACCGGGCAATTTCGTAAGACCGCTCGAAGTTGGTCGGAACGTCCTGCTTGTGGGGCTGATACTCGATGTGATCGGTGATTGAGATCGCATCCAGCCCTTCTCTCCATGCCTCATCCACCCGTACGGTGGGCCACACCGTGCCGTCGGAGAAAACGGTGTGCATGTGGAAGTCACACTTGAGCGTTTTGAAGCCCAGAATATCCGGGAAATTGATCTCGCGTCTGACCCGGCCTGTGGCGAACGCACTGAACACCAACTGCACAAGAACGACGAACAAGAGGGCTTTCCGGCTGTTTTTCATCTGAGTGACCCTTTCAACGACAGAGATTCTCATGCTGTCCCCGGCGCGCTGCCAGGGCTATCGACCCGGGTATGATATCAGCCGCCTCTGGAAATGTCCAGCCACCGGATTGGATTCACAAGGTCTGTCCCGCCTTCAGTGCCTGTGACGCTCGAAGATCTGCGTGGCTTCGACGCTTTGAGGTGAGTTTTCGAGGTAAGTCCTTTGTGCAAATGTCCTTGAAGCAGATTCCTGGCCCATCGTGTCTGTGGATTTGAAGGGCTGTATGGCCGACCCCCGGCCTGAAACGTCTCATGCCATTGCGGGTTGGAGTACTTGCCCTGCCTCGGATTCGAGGGTATTCTGCTCGCCCGGTCTAAAAGGCAGCGGCTCGGCAAACTGCACAGCCACTCGGCGCAAGAAGCTGTTGACGTTATCGACGCGAAAGACATGGCCCGAACGGGTGAAGTTTGCCATGTCGAAGGAATCGTCCGGCCCGTAGTGAGGGACACTGAACCGGGACGTGATGTACTGGCCGAGGTAGGGGCAGCCCTCGTGGGAATAGCAGGTGAACGCAGCCGCCTTGCTGCAAATATCCACCATTTGCCCCTGTGAGAGTGATCTGTTGAAGTCCTCGGCGAACCAAATGGGCCAATAATACCGCAATCGCTGCTCTCTTCTGCGATCGTTGTTCTCGTTCATTGCACATGCTCCAAAATCTCTTACTGTTGTATGCGAATCGACAGTTTTATGGGCCGGCTTTACAAACGAGCACCGGAAAAGTCGCCGCTTACCGAGTTGATAGGGATAGCCACTGCGTTTCCTGGGTGTCATAGCGGCAAAACGGCTTGAGATTTTTTTGTAGTTTTTTTCTTTCCCGCAAAGATACTCCTATAACCAAGTGTCGCGTTGTTAATCAGGTCCGCGGGATTACCGCCGGCATTTTTTTGCGACACATTTTGGAGCCGAGGCGCAAACTATATTATGAAGACTGGGCCATCGATGGTTTGGGTTCTCGATCAGGGCTGTAAATGGACAATAACACGCAAGCAGAGATAGCAAAAGGGCTGCAGGAAGGCAGCCATCGCGCATGGCTTCAACTGTACGAGGCGTATGCTGAAGCCCTCTGGAAGAACGTCTCCCGCCTGGTGGGTTCCGACTTGGGGGCAGTCGCCGACATCGTGCAGGAGACTTTTCTCGCCGCTGCCCGCTCGGCGAGGCATTTCAGGCCAGATCGGGGTTCGCTGTGGGTGTGGCTTTGGACAATCGCCAGGCGTCAGGTGGCTCTTTACTATCGCAGGCAGAAGCGAAATGTGGTGCTGAGTCGGATTCAGGAGTGGTGGGCCTCCCTGGACGGGGAGAAGTCCGACTGGATCGACGCCAGGGCGGATATGCCGCCGGATATTCTCCAATCGCAGGAGCTGGCGGCCCTGGTGAGATATACCTTGAACAAGTTACCGTCCGAGTACCAAACACTGCTGCTGGCCAAATATGTCGATGGCCAGCCGAGCAGCCGGATCGCCGAACTGATGGGCTGCTCGGAAACGGCGGTGCGGTCGAAGCTGGCTCGGGCAAAAAAGGCTTTTCGCAAGGCTTTCAAAAGGACAACCGGCTCCAAGTCCGGTGCATGGGAGGTGTCGCTATGAAGACGCCGAATGAGAACGAAAAAAACAAACGAATATCGTCATTGCTGTCCACCGTCGGGCGGCAAGCTGCCGGTCCGGACAAGCCATTCCTGGATGGGCTACAGGCCAAGTCAACGGCTGAATTCCTGCGTTGTTCGGCGAAAGGCGCTGAGCGATTCGGAGGAGCCATCTCAATATGGAGAGCGATCAGGCAAAGCAGAATAACGAAACTTGCAGCGACAGCGCTGGTCATGATTGCCGTGATGATGATTGTTAACCAGTTCGGTGGGTCAGTTGATTTGACGACAATTGCGTTCGCGGACATTTCCGAGGCCATGAAGAAAGTGCCGTGGATGCGTATGGCAAACCGCGGTTTTGAAGGGCGAATCGAAGGACCAATCGAATTGCTGGTTGGGTTTGAGGCAAAAATTACTGCGAGCAAAGATTCCACAGGTAAGATCACCTTTTCGGATTTCGGCGCACACAAGAGTTACCAATACGATCCTGAGAATCGTGCTATCACAATAGACTACGTTTACGAAAATGATTTGCCTTCGCACTTGTCTTCCGCGTTTTCATTTCTTGAAAGCATGCATAAGATGCTGGAGGCCCGAGGGGCACAAGTCAACACGACAGAAAGTCAATATGATGGCCGAAGAGTTCAACTCCAGGAGATATCTGTGGCAGGCATGGCACCGACGGTAAGATTGTACATTCAGCCTCATTCTAAACTGCTGCTTGCGGCACAGGTGAAGGTGACTGATCCAAACGGAAATACGGCCATCGACGGTGAAATCACATTTGATTATCCGCAGACTGGTCCGGCTGATGTATATGACTTGGGCGTGCCGCGAGATGCACAGATCATCAATAGGTTGCCGAAAGAAGATTACCGGAAAATATGGGACAACTATCGCCAGCGAGGAATGGAAGTGACGCGTAGATACATTGCGGTTACCACGCGGACGAACTACTTATTTGGCGGCGTTGTAACCGACGTCTATGCCGACTATAAATCCGATTCGAATCACCGACTTGAGATTCATTCTGTCTTCGGTGCTCGAGAGCTGAACCAGTACGACAAATTCTGGCCGGGATACAGAGAGCAGTTGGGAGATTCCTACGAGTCGTTGCTCGCATGGGCCGGCAATCACTATGATAGCGGAGGTCGTATTTCCGTTTACCTGTATGACGGTCAAAGGAATTTCTCAACAAGCCGAGACGACAGAGGGCGTTGGGGCAAACTCAGCAAAGGCGCCAGCAATCGTAATCATATGCCTTCTGATTATCTCGAATGGCTCGGCTGGCCACAGATCATCGCGACCGGTCATATTACCGAAGATGACTACGCCAAAGAAAATAGCCTCATTTGCGTTGAGCGGCTGCAGCAAGGATCTATATACTCAGGAAATGTCTCGCTGCCCGGCAGATTCCTGTATTATCTTGATCCGCAGAAAGACTTTATGTGCCGTCGAAAAGTGACAGAATGGCGACCTGGTGCTGAGTGGCAGAAAGATAAGAGCTGGCTTGAGGGAGTTGACCCGCAGAAGGTCAGGGACGGTTCGATTACCGTAGAGGACATTACCGAGGTCATTCAAGCCACCAATGGGCATTGGTATCCCAAGGTTATTGTGGTAAAACAAAGCGGAATCCGTAAAGATTACCAAGATGCGCCATTGCAGGTCACCAACACAAAGACGGTCTATGTTCAAGTAGAACCAGAATTCCCTGATGGTGTCTTCGATCCGGAAAAGCTGCCGGGTCGATAGCTTCGAGAGAAGAGTCAACACAAACGGTGGATTGGTTTTGTTCGCCCTGTTTCAGGCGTTCTGCTTCTCAGAGCAGGTCAGTGCTCGCACGAGTTCGGTGAACTGGCGGCCGCGCTGCTCGTAATTCTCGAACATGTCGTAGCTGGCACAGGCGGGACTTAGCAGAACGACGTCGCCGGATGCTGCAAGGCGATTCGCTAATTTGACGGCTTCGGCGAGGGAATTCGCGGTTTCGACTCTCGTCCCTTGTCCCTTGGCCAGCCGGAGGGCTTCAGCGATCTTCGGGGCGGTTGTGCCTATCAGGATGGCGGCTTTGGCTTTTTGAGTGATTCTCTCGCCGAGCTCGTCGAAGGGGATGTGTTTGTCATATCCGCCCGCAATGATGATAATGGGCTGATTGAAAGCCTCCAGGGCGGTCATGGTACCCTGGGGCGTCGTGGCCTTCGAGTCGTTGTACCAGGAAACGCCGTTGATTCGTTCGACGAATTCGAGCCGATGCGGCAAAGCCTTGAATTCCGGCAGGCGATTCTTGATTTGCTCATCGTCGATTCCGAACTGCCTGGCGATGGCCATAGCGGCGGCGAGGTTTGAAAGATTCGCCCGTCCGGGCAAAGAAAAGCACCGGCGAATCTCTTCGCTCACGTCATCCGCTGAGAACTTAATACAAATCCTGCCCGCGTCCTTCCGGTATTTTTCAAACCACCCGGCGGCGATTTCGTCTTCGGCATTGAAAACCGAGACAGCAGGGCAGCCCTGACTCAGCTCCTGGAACTTGAAGATGTTTTCCTTGGCGGCGCAGTAATTGGCAAAGGTACCGTGCCGGTCCAGATGGTTTGGCGTGAGATTTGTCAGAAGCGCGACTTTCGGCGCTTTTTGAATCTCCCCTAACTGTTCGAGTTGAAAGCTTGAAAGCTCCAGGACAACTAAATCGTCAGGATTGATTTGGTCTATCGTCGTCAACAGCGGCTGATTGCCGATGTTGCCGCTTAACCAGACTTTCTCGTCGCTCGTCGCTCGTCCCTCGTGCCTCGTATTTTTGAGCAGGTGGGCCGTCAGGACGGTGGTTGTGCTTTTGCCGTTGGCGCCCGTTATTCCGATGATGCGTGCAGGGCACAGCTCAAAGAAAATGTTCATCTGAGACGTGACACGTTTTCCGGCCCGGCGGGCGATTTGGAGAAACTTGTTATCGTCCGACACCGCGGGATTGGCGACAACGATGTCGGCCTGCTCAAAATCCGCCGGATCGTGTGAGCCGAGATGAAATTCGATGCCTTCAAGCCCACCGAGCCGGCCGACGGAATCGCTCAGTTGCTCGGCCGGAGCCAAATCCGTGACAATTACCTTAGCGCCGGCTGCATGGGCGAATGTGACAACATCAACTCCCCCGCCAAACCGCCCCAGCCCCATCACCAGAACTTGTTTGCCGGTGAATGATTCTCTCTTCATGATTCCTCGGCGCCGAGCAGATTTTGGACTCGCTCGTACAATGCAGGTAGATCGTTGCTGATCACGTCCCAGACCACAGGGTCTTCAACGACGTCGTATCCGTGAATCAGAATATTGCGAAAGGAGATGACGCGTCTGAAATGATGGACCTGATTTGCCACATCAGGTTCGGCCTTAGCCAATCGATTCAAAGCCTCGCCAATAATCTCAAACTGCCTTTCAACACCGCTGCGTAGCAGAACATCACCAGTGTAATCGCCGAGTGTCTTGCCTTCGGTGAACTCCAGGATGCGTTCGGATGCCTGTCGGATGTCCTCCAGCAGTTTCTTGGCCTCAAGCCGCATACAGCACCGTCCGGTTCCTGTTGACGGACTCAAGAAAGTAGGGATTCTTTATAGCGCCAGCCATCACCAAATCAACGTGTCTGTCAAAAAGCTCCTCGAGAGCTTCGAGCAAGCCAAAATATGTGTCAGCGTACTCGCCCTGTCTCAGTGGCAAAAACTCGACCAGAAAGTCTATATCACTCCTCTCGGAATGAAAAATCTTTTCGGTCAGAGCTGAGCCGAATACTTCCAGCCGCCGTACTTGATAGCGTTTGCACAGGTCCTCAATTGCCTCACGATTGTCTTCGATTAGACGTATCATGGTTGTCTATATCAACGTCTGCATGGCGTTTGCCAGATCGACTTTTGCGTCGATAACGGCCTGCTCGATGCATCGTTTCCAGTCGTCGCCAAACTGGTCTCTGTACTGGGGTCTCTCATAGGCATAGACGATCGACCTGGAGGCGTTGATCAGTGCCCCGGTGCCGTCGGGCTTGCAGAATCGCACACAGTCGGCCGCCGAAGCACCCTGTGAGCCGTAGCCCGGTACGAGAAACCATGTCTTGCCATATTTCTTCCGCAGAGTGGTTGTCACATCGGGGGCCGTACCGCCCACGACCATTCCGACGTTGCTATAGCCGTTCTCGCCGATGCGTCCCTCTTTTTGGCCGACTTCAGCGACGATTTCAGCGAGCTTCTCGTACATTCTCTGGCCGTCGGCGTCTGCAAAATCCTGAATTGCGGCGGCGGAAGGATTGCTGGTCCGGACCAGAACGAAGATGCCCTTGCCCTGCCTGGCGGCCATATTCGCAAAAGGCTCGATTCCATCGGTCCCGGTGTAGCCGTTGATGGTGATGGCGTCCGGCGCAAGCGTGTCTTCCAGGCCGGCCAGCTCAGGATTCTCGAGATGCGCGGAGGCGTACACTTCCGCTGTATGCCCGATGTCACCACGCTTTACGTCCCCGATAATCTCCAGCCCCAGGTCATCGGCCTCGGTGATCAGGGAATAGTACGTCTCCAGGCCCTCCCAGAGATACTTCTCGAAAAAGGCGATGTTTATTTTCACTGCCGGTACCATCGGGGCGACGATTCGCATGGTTTGGGTGCAGAAATCAAAGATCGCATCGACGGCGGCGGCGGCATCGAACTCATCGTTCATCTGCCGGTGATCTCTTATCGCCGCCGGAAGCCTGCTGTACACAGGATCCAAACCGACGATGATAGATGTGTTCCTGGTTTTCACGGCCTCACAGAGGCGGTCAGCAAAATGACTGGCCATCTTTTTGGTTCCTCATCTTTGGAAAAATCTTTTTACACAACGTGGGAGCTACTATAATCGCGTGGATGGTTTCAGGCAAGAGAGAAATACCGGATAATGGAGCAGATCTGAAAATTCGCAGAAAGAGGCGAACAAAGAAGCTAATCTGCTGGTTGTTCATTGACCTCGTGGTGGCCGTTGCTGTTCTTGCCTTGTTGTTACACAGGCCGGGTCGTTATGACCCGACCGACCGCGACTCCATCGGTCTCGATGACGGGCAGGTCAGTCCCTATTTGACGCATGAATTGTCGCCTCAGTTCTATAATGGCGCCCAGCGCGGCGAGCCGTTCGATCTGGTGATCACGCAAAAGGGGATCAATGAAATCGTCGCCGGCTGGGGCTGGCCGAGAATGTCCGAGGGCATCATGCTGTACGCGCCGGCGGTGGTTTTTGTGCCGGAATCCGTGGTGTTGATGGGGACCGCAAATGTAAAGGGCGTAGAGTTCGTTGTTACCATTGTACTCAAGCCGAGCATCGACGAGCGCGGACTCTCTCATTTGCTGGTTGCAGAAGTGAAGGTCGGTGCCATGAATGTTACGCCGCTGGCCAGAATGATGGCCAGAAAGATGTACGCGCAAGGGCTTGCTTCGATGCCGGCGGACACAAGGTCGTTTTATGGGAAAATCGTAGCATCACTGCTGAATGACGAGCCGTTCGAGCCCCTTTTCGAAGTGGATGACAGAAAGGTGCGTATTGAAAAGATAACCGTGCAAAAACAGAAGCTTACAGCGCGTCTGGTTCCCACATCTTAAGCTGGCAAATCCCGCCAGACGCCCAGGCGTTGAAAGCAAGAAACGGAAAAAACGAACGGAAGCCAAAGGATTCGGGAATCCGTCCAGGTGAGGGCACACGGATGATGGTGGTGTAGCAAGCGGCAGAACGGCACTATTGGCCGAAAAACCGCCGTTTTATGTGGACTGTTCGTCTTCGTGTCGTTTAATAGGTTCTCTGCGTCGGGACGGCCAAAAAATGTGCAAATGCGGCAAAAAAGTTATTGCCCCTGACGGATTTGACGATTATTATAAATGTTTTAGTTGTAAGGATTAACAACTGCCGAAGCAAAGCTTTAAATCTAAGAGGTGTTTGTAATGCTTTTGACAGGATTGGCGAACCGTGCGAAGTAGGCGACCCAAGGATGTGCACGGCTGCGCTTATGCGCATACGGTAGCTTGGCAGTCGCTGTTTCTGCTTCACGACCGGAAAACGAGTGAGGTTTTGTCGCGAGGCCCGGCGCTTTCAGGAAGACCTGATGTGCCGGATGCCTTACCGGAGGCAGATGATGTAGCGCAAAAGTGAACTATAACCTCTGTTCGTTTTTGGCGTGCAAGGGAGTCCGTGTTTTGGAAGGCTCCCGGTTGAAGTGGAAACCAGAATGGTTTCCATTTTTTGTTCGGCGCCGGTTTCTTGTGCCAGGTTGTACGATATTAGTCAGGAAGAAAAAACGATGAATCAGGAACTACTGCGGATTGTCGAAAACATTGCCCGCGACAAGAACATCGACAAGGAATCGATATTCGTGGACCTGGAAGAAGCGATGGTCTCGGCTGCGAGAAAGCACTTTGGTGAGTCGGAGAGCAATATCCAGGTCACCATAGATCGAAGTACCGGACAGATCAGTGCGTTCAAGGATGCTGTGCAAATTGACATAAGACAGCTCGGTCGAATCCCTGCCCAGACGGCAAAGCAGGTGATCATCCAGAAAATACGGGCTGACGAGAGAACGAGCATCTTTGCCGAGTTCGCCCAGCGAAAAGGCGAAATCATCAGCGGTACGGTTGTGCGGTATGAAAGCGGAACACTGATTGTCACCCTCGATCGCTGGACGGAAGGCTTTATGCCTAAAGGCGAGCAGATCATGGGTCAGACGCATCGAGTGGGCGAGAGAATTCGATGCCTCATTCTCGACGTGAAAGAGACCTCGAACCAGGTCAAAATTATCCTCTCTCGCACGCATCCCGATTTCATCCGCCGGCTCTTTGAGCTGGAGGTACCGGAGATCAACGAAAAAATCATCGAAATACGCGTGCTGGCCCGCGAGGCGGGCTATCGGACCAAGGTCGCGGTGGCGTCTTTTGACGAGATAGTGGATCCCGTCGGGGCGTGTGTGGGGGTGCGGGGCAGCCGGATCAAGAATATCGTTGATGAGCTTGGGGGAGAGAAAATAGACATTGTTCGCTGGAATGAGTCGTCGCAGGTGCTTGTCTCAAACGCTCTGATGCCGGCGAAAGTCAGTGAAATCGCCCTGTGTTTTGAGCTTGGGCGGGCCACGGTGGTTGTGGATGAGGACCAGTTAAGCCTGGCTATCGGCAAGCACGGGCAGAATGTTCGGCTGGCCGCCCGGCTGACCGGCTGGGACATCGATATTTTGACGCCCGATGAATACAATCAGGGAATCGAACTCTTGGCCGGCTGTGTCAAGGCGGTTGAAGGCGCCGATGAAACGGCAATTGACAAGCTGATAGCGCTGGGCGTCATTTCAGTCGCGGACGTGGAAGAGGTGGGGGCCGAGCCGCTGATTAACGAATTGAAGATCGATCCGGACCTCGCGGGCAGGCTGGTGAGGGCGGCCGCAGAATTGGAACGGCAGACTGAGGAGTCGAAACGGAACGCGGCGGCAAAAGAACTGGCGCCACAGATAAAAACAACGGACAAGGAATCATGAAAACGTCTCGTTCGGGATAGGCTGTACTGAGCGAGATGTGAGACTGGAGATCTTTTTTGGCGACGACAAGAGTTTACATCTTAGCTAAAGAACTCGGCGTAAAAAGTTCCTCCATTGTGAAGAAGTGCCAGGACGAAGGCTTGGATGTCAAGAACCACATGTCGGTGATATCAGCAGGCTTGGCGGCGACGATTCGGGAGTGGTTCACTGAAGGCGAGAACGTAACGACGGTTGAAACTGCAGAGAAGGTGGATCTTGAAAAGGTCCGGGTCAAGAGGAAAAAGAAAGCAAAGCCGGAGTCCGTTGCCGAAGCTGAAAAGGTCGAGGGGGAGGAGCCTGTTGCCGAGCCGGTCGAAGCGGCCGAAAAGGCAGCCGCTGTGGCTGAACTCGAAGAAGGGCAGCAGCAGGCGGAAAGTCCGGAGGCCGCCGTAGCGGCGGGAACCACGGTATTGATCGAAGCGCCGAGTCCTCCCGAGGAACTGCCGACCGAGGCTGTGAAAGAGCCCGAACCGGAACCCGAACCAGAGCCGATCATGCCCGCCGGACCAATCATGGAGAAACCTGAACCGGCTCGCCTGAGCGGTCCGCACGTGGTTCGAGTGGAAGCGCCTGAACCACTGCACCGGCCCAAACCGAGACCGAGAGCAAGGTACGATGCACCCGTCACCGAGCCGTTAATGTACAGTCAGAAGGACAAGGGTGACGGATTGGCGGCTGCTTCCGGAGACAAGAAACAATCGCCAAGGCGACACAGAGACAAGACGCACGGGCGAAAGCGGGAAGAGCAAGACGCCGAGACCATCAAGAAGGCCAGGCCCGGGGGAAGATGGCGGCAAACGGATATTGAAGAACGACGGGCTCGCCTTGACGCGGCCGGCGGCGAGGGTCTGCGGATCAGACCGATACGCAAGATTGCTGCCAAGTCCAAACAGAAAGTCGGCGTGCCTGCCCGGCCGCAAAAGGCCGTTGTGACCGAGCCGATAGTGGTCAAGGATTTGTCTGCCGCCCTGGCGGTCAAATCGACGGATATTATCTTTAGGCTGATGCAGCACGGCGTGATGGCCACGGCGAATCAGGTCATCAGTAGCGACGTTGCGGAGCTGGTTGCCCTGGAGCTCGAGACCGAGCTGGTCATCGAGCGCAAGAGCACATTGGAGGAGCAGATAAAGGCTGAATTCGAGCAGCGTCCGCGAAACAATCCTCAGAAGCGAGCGGTGGTGGCGGCCATGCTCGGACACGTTGACCACGGCAAAACGAGCCTGCTGGATAAGATCCGCTCGACCCGGGTGGCCGCCGGGGAAGCAGGTGGGATTACACAGCACATCGGAGCCTCCGAGGTAACCTGGGACGACAAGAAGGTAACGTTTCTTGACACGCCGGGGCACGAGGCCTTCACCGCGATGCGTGCGCGAGGCGCCAACATGACGGACGTTGTCGTGCTGGTTGTCGCCGCCGACGACGGGGTGATGCCCCAGACTGTCGAAGCCATCGCCCACAGCAGGGCTGCGAACGTCCCGATCATCGTGGCCTTGAACAAGATCGATTTGCCCGGCTGGGACATCAATCGAATCTATGCCCAGCTTTCCGAGCAGGGGCTGGCCCCGACTCAATGGGGAGGCCAGACGGAAGTCGTCAAGACCAGTGCGACGACCGGCGAGGGCGTCAGTGACTTGCTTGAATCGCTCGATTACGTAGCCGAGCTTCTCGAACTGCGGGCGGATAACACGATCCCCGCCACCGGATGGGTCGTCGAGGCCAGGATGTCGGCCCAGCGGGGCCCTGTGGCTACGTTGCTGGTCAAGGAAGGTCAGCTCAAGAAGGGCGATGTCGTGCTCGCCGGCGGAACCTACGGCAGAGTGAAGATGCTCCGGGACAGCTATGGAAAGACGGTGAAGATCGCGACGAGCTCTATGCCCGTGGAGATCACGGGCCTCAGCGACGTTCCGCAGGCAGGCGACCGATTTTATCGCCTGGATGATATCAACAGAGCCAAGGCGGCCGCCGAGGAGAATCAAACACGGCGAAGAGAGCGAACGCTGGCCGAACGCACTCAGGTTACGCTTGACAACTTGTTCAGCCAGATAGAGGCGGGCAAGACCGTGTCTCTGAACCTTATTGTTCGGGCCGACGTCCAGGGCTCGGTCGATGTCTTGAAAAAGTATTTGTCCGATATGAGCAGGGACGAGGTTAAGATCAATATCCTGCACGCAGCGCCGGGCGGGATTACCGAAGGCGATGTCGTGCTGGCTGAGGCGTCAAACGCCATCATCATCGGTTTCAACGTTGTTCCCGAGGAGCATGCGGCCAAAATTGCGGAAGCCGAGGGGGTTGAGATACGACTGTACAACGTGATCTACCGCATCACGGAGGACTTGCAGAAATCGATGGTCGGGTTGCTCGAGCCGGAAGAGACGGAGAGCACGCTTGGCCGGGCCGTTGTCAGAACGACATTCAAGATATCACGCATTGGCACGATCGCCGGCTGTTACGTCAACAGCGGGTATGTGGCCAAGAATGGAAAGATACGGCTGATACGCGACAATATCGTGCTCAAAGACGGTTTGAGTGTCGAGTCGCTCAAGCATTTGAAGGACGATATTCGCGAAGCCAAGGCAGGGCTGGAGTGCGGCGTCAAAATAGCAGGATTTGACGATGTTAAAATCGATGACGTGCTTGAATTCTATGAAATTGTGAAAGTGGCCAGGACCCTTGAGTCATGAGGCACATGGCAACCCGAAGGCAGGAAAAAGTGGCCCGCGTTGTGAAAGAGGTGGTCAGTGACGCCATTGCTCATCGTCTTAGCGATCCTCGCATTGAGGGATTCGTAAGCGTCACGAGGGTGGAGCTGACTCCTGATCTGCGCGGCGCCAACGTTTTTGTCAGTATTTTTGGCAGCGACCAGGCAAGTCAGAACAAGACCTTTGCGGCAATAACACATGCGAGGAGTCGAATACAGGCTTTGCTGGCCGGTCGAATTCAGAGCAAATTTTGTCCGGTTTTGCGTTTTTACACGGATGAGAAATTCAAGAAGACTCTGGAGACGATGGAACTGATCGACAAGGCCGTCAAGGAGCTGGAACAACGGGACCTCGAAAAAGAGAACGGATGAGCGGAAGGACGACGTAAGGTGTGTACACATCTGCTTGCGCAGGGATTTACGGAATCGTCCCCCAGGGGCTGATATGAAGAACAGCAAGGAATACTCCAGGAAAATACAAAATCTGTACCGCACGCTGAGCCAGAAACACGCGAAAGTGCAAAAAGTAGGCCACACGGAGATCATAGACGCGGTTGTCCACGGTATCGTGAGCGCTCAATTGGCTGAGAAGGAGGCCGAATCCGCTATGGCGAAGTTTGCCGACTCCTTCGTTGACTGGAATGACTTGCGCGTATCGCGGACGGAAGAAATCGTCGAAGCCCTGGGCGGCGACACGCCGGCAGCAAGAGCCGTCGCCTCGACGATCACGAAGGTTCTGAACGGGATATTCAATGACTATCACAAACTCAGCCTTGAAGCGCTGAGAAAGATGGGCAAACGCCCGGCCCGGCAGGCGCTTGAGAAAATTGACGGGATCAGCCGCTTTGTGGTTGACTATTGTATGCTTACATCGCTGCAGGGGCACGCGATACCGCTTACCGAAGCCATGGTGGATTATCTCAAGAGCTGTGAGCTGGCGGACCCAGACGCCGACCAGGAGCAAATCGAAGGGTTTTTAGCCAAGCAGATTCCGGCCAAGAACGGATACGAGTTCTATTGCCTCCTGCGCCGGGAAAGTGAAACGCCCGGGGCGGGCGGGAAGGGAAAAACCAGGACTATGAAGAAGGCCAAGAAGTAGCAAACACGCCCGGCGCATTACCTGGACGAGAAACGGAACGATGACAGAACAGATACTGAAATTAGGCATTCCGGCGGGCAGTCTGCAGAAGGCGACGATTCATCTTTTTGGCAAAGCCGGGTTTCATATCCTGGACTCGGAAAGGAGCTACCTGCCTCATATAGACGACGGAGAGATCCGGCTGATTATGCTCCGCGCCCAGGAAATGAGCAGATACGTGGAAGACGGGGTCCTCGATGCCGGTATCACCGGCCACGATTGGATCACCGAAAACAGCTCAGATGTGATCGAGGTCTGCGAGCTTGCCTACAGCAAAGCGACGAACAAGCCCGCCCGATGGGTGTTGGCCGTGCCCGATGAGTCAAAGGTCAAGAGGGCCGAAGATTTGGCCGGCGGAATCATCGCAACCGAGCTCGTGAACGTGACAAAGGCGTATTTCGCAGGCAAGAAGGTCGATGTGAAGGTCGAGTTTAGCTGGGGCGCGACAGAGGTCAAGGCGCGCCTCGTGGACGCCATCGTCGAGCTTACCGAAACCGGCACCTCTCTGCGGGCGAACAACCTGCGAGTCATAGACACCGTGATAAGCTCGACAACGAGGTTTATCGCAAACAAGGAGGCGTGGGAAGACAAATTCAAGCGTGAGAAGATTGAGAACATCTCGATATTGCTCAATGCGGCAATCGACGCCGGCAGCAAAGTCGGCCTGAAGATGAACATAAAGAAGGACAACTTGGAGTCAATCCTCAAGGTCCTGCCGGCCGAGAAAAGCCCGACGATATCCTCCCTGGCGGATCCGGATTACGTGGCAATAGAGGTCATTATTGACGACAAGATCGAGAGATCCCTGGTTCCGGCCCTTACACGAGCGGGCGCTTCAGGGATAATCACCTATCCTCTCAACAAGGTCATTCACTGATACCGATAGTGGATGCGAGATAAACGACAGTGTTCTTGCCATCTGTGTCGAATTCGCTATACTTACCCGCGAGAGTTGTCGCGACGGGGATTATTGCCACGGCCAATGGCAGGGATTGATATTCGTGGTAAGGCAGATTGCTATCTTAGGTTCGACCGGGTCGATTGGCAGAAATACGCTGCGGGTCATCGATGCGCTCGGACCCCGGTACCAGATTGCCGCGCTGAGCGCTCACAGTAACGTGTCTCTGCTGGCCGAGCAGGCGAAGCGCTACAAGCCCCGATTTGCAGCCGTTACGAACGCGGCTTATGCCGGGCAGTTCCGCGCGTCGTGCAACGGCTTGAATGTTGAGGTTTTGGCCGGACCGGAGGGTCTGGTGCAGATTGCAGAGCTTGACCACGTCGATACCGTAGTGGCGGCGGTTGTCGGCGCGGCGGGCCTGCCCGCGGTTCTGGCCGCGGCTCGCAAAGGCAAGAGGCTCGCGGTTGCCAACAAGGAGCCGCTGGTTATTGCAGGGCAGTTGCTCAAGAAAGAAGTGGAGGAAAACGGCGCCACGATTCTACCGGTGGACAGCGAACATTCGGCGGTTTTCCAGGCGATGCAGTCGGGTCGTCGCGAGGAAGTCAGCAGGATCATTCTCACTGCATCGGGCGGGCCTTTCAGGGGGGCCACGACGCATGAGATCCGCGATGTAACCGTGGAGCAGGCTCTTGCCCACCCCGTTTGGGACATGGGCCCGAAGATCACCATCGACTCGGCGACGATGATGAACAAGGCATTCGAGATTATCGAGGCCCACTGGCTTTTCGACATACCGGTCGAGAAAATAGAGGTCCTGATCCATCCCGAGTCCATCGTCCATTCGTTGGTTGAGTTCGTGGATGGTTCGATGATCGCCCAGTTGGGTGAGCCCGATATGTGCACTCCCATTCAATATGCGCTGACTCATCCGGCTCGGGCGGCCGGCATCGCCCGCAGATTGCAACTCGAAGAAATAGGGCGATTGACGTTCGAGCGACCCAATCTGGAGATGTTCCGGGCCTTGTCGCTGGGATATGAGGTCGCACGAGTGGGCGGCACGGCTGCGGCTGTCTTCAACGCTGCAAACGAAGCGGCCGTCGCAGAGTTCTTAGCGGGCCGAATCAGATTCATTAACATAGTCGAATTGATTGAACATTGTCTGAATAAGCATGACGTGAAAGTGGATGTGTCTCTCGACGAGCTGCTTGATGCGGACGCCTGGGCCAGGAGAGAGGTCACGGAACTGGCGTATAGTGTATAGAGCGGAAATTGTCTGCTGATTATAAAGGTGTTTTGATGTCTGAACCAAACGGTTTCTCCGGCAAGTACTTTCGGGTGTTTGTGGTCATTCTCATTGCGATCCCGGTTCTCCTCCTGGCCGTCATGAATATCGGCGTTGTGGGCAACGTTCTGCTGGTCTTGCTCGGGTTTGGGGCGGTGGTCATTGTCCACGAGTTCGGGCATTTCGTTGTCGCCAAATCGTCCGGCATAAAGGTCGAGGCCTTTTCGCTGTTCATGCCCCCCATTTTGCTCGGTGTGCAAAGAACGGAAAACGGTATCCGGGTTCGAATATTGCCGGAGGTTTTTTCCAGGAAGGACGATGAATCAGGTCATGGCGCTCTGGGTTTCACCATAGGTTCTAAGGGCAAGCCCAGTGAAACAGAGTACCGCGTCGGCTTGATTCCGTTCGGCGGTTTTGTCAAAATGCTGGGTCAGGACGATACCACGGCGGCTAAGGCCACGGATGATCCCCGTTCTTATGCCAACAAGCCGCCTCATATTCGCGCGGCGGTTTTGGCCGCCGGAGTTACATTCAACATCATCAGCGCGGTGATCATTTTCATGGTCGCTTTTCTCAAAGGCATCGATTTGCCGCCCGCGGTGGTCGGTGGGGTCATCCCTGATTCTCCGGCGGCGCATGCCGGTTTGAAGGAGGGCGACCAAATCATCGAGATTGAAGGCAAAGGGAAAGATCTTGACTTCAGTAATATCGCCATCGCCGCCGCCTTGTCCGGACGCGATGAGAGAGTGGTCATGAAAGTTCGGCACACGGACGGCGAGGAAGAAACCCTGTCGCTGATAGCCGAACAGTTGCTCGATGAACCCATGCGGGGTTTCGGCATTATCGCGCCGATGGATCTGACCGTCGCTCGTCTCTCAAAGAGTGACGCCAACGACCTGTTTCATAAAACGGGCGTGCTTCCGGGGGACCGCATCGTGGCCGTTGAAGGCAAACCTGTCAGCGGCCACTGGGAGCTTGACGGGATTGTCCAGGATTCGCTCAGGCCGGCGGTGACGCTGTCGGTCGAACGAGTCGGGGGCCAGGACCAGACCAAGACTGTCGAATCCAAGGTTTCGCTGGATGTGTCTCCGGCCGGCAATCATGCCGTCGAGTCTGAGTCCGCATTGAGCCATGTCTATTCCATGGTCCCGCGTTTGAGGATAGCTGACGTTTTGCAGACGCAGCAAATCCCGGTCGAGGACGCCAACTCATCCCTGCAGCGTGGTAATGTGATTCTGGCCGCTGGCGACAACTTGTCGCTGCAGCGTGGCGATGTGATTCTGGCCGTCGGCGACGTGAACAACCCCACGTTCAAAGAGCTTCGGGATATTGTGGCGCAGCACAAGGACGCGCCGCTTGCGGTCAAAATTCTGCGCGCCGATGCCAATGGCGGCGAAAAGACCCTTACCGTCACGGTAACCCCCCGGCAGCCGAAGGGCAGCGAAAGGGTTATGATCGGTGTTGAGCTGGTACTTGATGCCGAGCACCCGATTGTGGCCAAGACCATCGCCGCCGAAGGGGGCCCCGCGAAACTTGAGATACCGCCAGGTGCGGCCATAACAGCCGTGGATGGGCAAGCCGTTTCAGACTTCTACGATGTCATCCGGGAAATCAGGCGATATCCGGTTTCGGACCGGATCACGATCGATTGGCGCCTCGACGAACGGACGGCGGGCAGCGTCGCCTTGAATATAGGGGCCGGCAGCGAATGCATCACAATGAAATCGACTTTCTCCGACGACATTCCCTTCGATTCTTTGAGAAGAACATACAAGGCGAGCGGCCCCGTCGATGCCGTCGTCATGGGATACAGAAGGACGGTCATGTTCGTCGCCCAAACGTACTTGACATTGAAGCGTCTGCTCGGCGGACTCGTCAGCCCCAAGAACCTGATGGGACCCGTTGGCATTATCACGTTCAGCTATCGGATCGTTTCCGAGCAGCCGCTGGTTTATTACGTTTATTTCCTTGGCCTCATCAGTGCGGTCATCGCGGTATTCAATTTCCTGCCGCTGCCGCCTCTCGACGGGGGGCTCGTATTGCTGTTGCTGGTTGAAAAGGCCAAAGGCTCGGCGCTGACCGAACGCGTCCAGACGATTATCGCCTATGCCGGCTGGGCGCTTATATTAACGTTGATTCTCTATGTAACGTTTAACGACATTGTCAGGAGTTTCTTTAGCTGATTCGGTATCACGAAGACATATTCACTGCTCTGAAAGAGCAGGACGACCAAATCTACCAGCTCATCAATCGGGAACACGAGAGGCTGCAAAGCAGTCTTCAGCTTATTGCGGCTGAGAATCAGTGTTCCAGGGCGGTCTTGGCGGCTCTCGGCTCCATCCTCCAGAACAAGACGACTGAGGGATTTCCCGGCGCCCGCTACCACGGCGGCTGTGAGGTCGTTGACGAGGTGGAGAATCTGGCGGCCGCCAGAGCCAGGGAGACTTTCGGCGCCCAGTACGCCAATGTGCAGCCGCATTCCGGCACCACGGCCAACCAGATTGTTCTGACGGCGCTGCTCGAAAGAGGGGATCGCGTGCTCAGCCTCGGCCTCGACCAGGGCGGACATCTCTCGCATGGGGCGGGAGTCTCCTTTACCGGCAAATTCTTTGAAGTCCAGAATTATTACGTCGATAGGCAAACCTTTCTTCTGGACTACGGCGCCATCCGGGACAAAGCCGTTTCATTCAGGCCCAAGCTCATTATCTGCGGGGCCAGCGCCTATTCCCGTCTGATCGATTTTCAGGAGTTCCGGCGGATTGCGGACCAGGTCGGGGCGTATCTCATGGCCGATATCTCGCACATCGCCGGGCTGGTGATTGCGGGCGCGCATCCGTCGTCGATAGACCAGGCCCACTTCACGACGACCAGCACGTACAAGCCCGGCGGTCCCAGGGGCGGTCTGATACTGATGGGCAGAGACTACGACACAAAAATGACGGTCTCGGGCAAGAAAACAGCCTTGTGGGAACACATCCAAAGGACAACGTTTCCGGGCGTCCAGGGAACACCTTATCTGAACAACGTGGCTGCCAAAGCAGTCTTCTTCAAAGAAACACTTGGCGAGCAGTACCGGGCCAGACAGTTCAAGATTGTTGAAAACGCCAGGAGGCTCGCGCAGTCGTTGCTCGGCCTGGGCCACGATGTGCTGACCGGCGGGACCGACAATCACATGGCCCTGATCAACATCGCGGGTCTGCGAGGGACGAGCGACGAGGGACGAGGGACGAGCATGACCGGCGTGGTTGCTCAAAGGTGCCTTGAGGATTGCGGCATCATCGTCAATATGAACCGGCTGCCATACGACAGCAGGGGCGCTGCGGTGGCCGGCGGCATCAGGGTCGGCACACCTATAGTGACACGCAATGGAATGGGCCCGGAACAGATGGACACCATAGGTACCCTCGTCGATGAGGTCCTGCGGCACGTCAAAATCGTTTCCGACAAGCACTACGAGCTGGATGAGTCGTTCAGGCGTCAGATCCAGGAGAAGGTGAAAGACCTTTGCCATCAGTTCCCGATTCAGGCCTGAACGGGTACAGAGAACACCGAGAAATAAATCGTCAATCGAATGGGCCACAGAGAGTACAGAGCACTCAGAGAAATAGTCAATAATCACTTTGAAACCGCCGATGAACACGGATAAACGCAGATGAATGCTGATCAGTAGCTGTTAGCAATGCGCCGGATTTCGACCTTCGGTTTTCCAAAGTTCATCAGCAAGCACAGGCGGAGGTTCGTAGCCTTGAGATAATTGCGAAGCTCATGCGCCAACGCGTTTTCGTACACCTTCCCCAGGAAGCCGCATCCGAGCGTATTACTGATGGTAAAAGCGCATTGAATGACTTTCTCCGTGAGTTGCCTCATCTGGTTTTTATTCCAATCTGCGTCCATCGGCGTTCGTCCTTCGGCTCCGTTCAGGACGGCGTCTGCGGTTCCATGTAATCAATCATTTTCAAACCGCCGATGGACGCTGATAAACGCCGATGAACACGTCATTAAGAAATAAAGAGTTTGCGAGATTCACGCATTTTCAGTATCTGCGTCTATCTGCGTTTGTCTGCGGTTCCATTTTATTGCGGTGCGGCTTCCCACCACAAGCGCGGATAGTCCTTCCCTTCTAAAATCCACCAGATATCCTCTGTGCCGTTGGACGTCTCATCGACGAAATCCCAGCCAGCATTCAAGAACGTGCTCGCTGTCTGCATCTCGGCGGTGGTCTTGCCTGTACCACCGTCGCTCCAGGTCTGGCCTGAGGTCTGGATGTCCCAGAAACAATGGGTCACGATACCCCACCCCATTATGTCTCCGTTTCTCCCCACTAGCCCGCCCACATCCCAGTCAGTCCCAATGACCATACCAGTGCTGTAGCAGTTGGAGATGTAACCGTGGTACGCCCTTGTGTAACCGTTAAGCCCCACCAGCCCGCCAACATACGAATCACCGCTGACCGCACCGGTGCTGTAAGACTGGCTCACATCACCATAACTCCACCCCACCAGCCCACCGACATAATCCTTTCCGGTGACCGTACCGGTGCTGTGGCAGTGGGTCATAGTGGCATCGTTGTACCCCACCAGCCCGCCGACACCGTCGCCCTTGCCACTGACCGAGCCGCGGCTGTAGCTGTTAGCGATGCTGCCATAGTTGTAGCCCACCAGCCCGCCGACATGCGAACCTGAACCGGTTATATTGACATCTGCCACCCCTAGGTCCTTGACCTCAGCCCGGGATTCCAGCCAGCCAAAGAGTCCCAGATAGCTTCCACCCTTGATCATAAGATGCGATATCACGTGGCCATTACCATCAAATACGCCGGTGAATGTCAGAAATACCGACTGCCCAAAAACACGTCCACCCGGCAGGTTCGGATCCAGATCGATGTCCGCGCCGAGCACGAGGTGCTTGTCCCAGAGGATGCTTGCCTTATGCAACAGAACCAGTTGTTCGGCTGTATCAATTCGATAGGGATCTTCTTGCGTACCACCTCCTACGAGCCAGTCAATATTGGATTCAGGAATGACCTGTCCCGCCGTACCCTGCCAGGCCAATCTGGGATAGTCCCGCCCGCCATCCAGGACCCAGTTCGGATCGTTGGCAAAGCCGTTCAGGCCGAGCATGTAGGGATTCATCATCTCGGCCGTAGTCAAGCCCACTCCACCTGCACTTCCCGACGAACCTGAGGTCTGCGTATCCCAGACGCAGTGTGTGACCCTCGCAGGGTAACCATCGCCTACCAGCCCGCCCACAGAGTGATCGCCACTGACCGCGCCAATGCTGTAGGATTGGGTCACAGTGCCGTAGTAGTAGATGTACCCCACCAGCCCGCCAACAAAGTCCTTGCCACTGACCGATCCGCTGCTGTAGCTCGCGATAATACTGCCACGATTCGACGAAATCGACCCAACGAGGCCGCCGACAAACAAACCGCCGCTGAGCGCACCAGTGCTGTAGCACTGGGTCACAGTACCGCGATTCCTTCCAACAAGCCCGGCGATATGGGAGCCGGAACCGGTAATGTTAACATCCGCTAGCCCAAGGTTTTTGACTTGGCCTTCCAACCGACCGAACAGGCCCAAATAGCCGCCACCCGCGATCGTCAGATGAGAGATCGTGTGGCCGTTGCCGTTAAAGACACCGGCGAAAGGAGTTCCATGGTATGTATCATTCGGGTCTGTATCCGGTGCGATGACGGCCTTGTCGAAGACCTTGCGGCCGGGGAGGTTGGGGTCCAGGTCGATGTCGGCGGTCAGGATGAAGTGCTTGTCGTAGTCTTTGGGATCCTCTCCGACGGCGATCAGATCGGCGGCCGTGGCGATCTGGTAGGGGTCGTTCGGCTCTCCCGTCCCGCCGCTGTATTTGGCTTCGGCAGGCAGCACAAACAGACACGTGATCAAGGTTAGAAATAGAGTTCTCATGGTCCATATCCTCCAATGCTGGGGCAAATCGCAATATTACGAAACCGCGGATAAACGCTGATATACCCATCAGGAATCAGATTTCGGCGGATTATTCAAGTGGTTATTGGACTGTAGCCGAAGTATCTGGTGATGGATGGATTCAGACTGACAACCGAAGAGATCCGTTCTTTACGGGCCTTGCATCG